>ERZ808037.24-NODE-24-length-161699-cov-13.471675_pt1 | contig 161699 bp, 140 predicted proteins | sample MGYA00380190_ERZ808037 | MGnify/ENA primary metagenome ERZ808037 (study PRJEB31490, sample SAMN06133399) | mouse gut metagenome | isolation source: J9 | host: mice | place: China: Chengdu | collected 2015-05 ...
TACACACTTTTCACACTTTACAAACATTATCTCAAAAGTCGAGAAAAAAGGAAGTCGACGGGTTATTTACCATGTACGGGAAATCCCATATCAGCTTTCGGGCTTACACAAAACCTGAAACAGTCTTTTTTACAGCCTAAACGGCAACGGACAGCCCGCCCTGCGGACTGTCCGTATCTTTCGATCCTATTCTGCTACAAAATATCCTGTTCTGTCATATATTGTTCCAAATCTCTTTTAAACTGATCCCAGGCGTCTGTGTGCTCTGTGAAATACAAAGGGCATTTCTTTCCGCCCTCGTCATAGTGCCGTTTCATATCCTGGGGCGTCAGTTTGTATTCGTCCAAAAGCCATGCGCAAAGGCGGATCAGAGACTGGTAGGTTTTCTCCGTAAATTTCCCATCCTCCTGCAGATAGCAGCATTCTATGGAAATCGAATCATAGTTCCGTCCTATCACCGCATAACCGATCTCGTCAAGAGGGATACACTGTATGATCTCTCCGTCATAACCAATAATGAAATGGGCGCTGGCAGAGGTTTCCCCTGTAATACCCAGATTTTCAAAATAACTCCTGTTCTGGGCAGCGCTTGTCCCGCTGTTTGCCGTGTAATGTACAAAAATGTTGTTGACCGCCTCCAACGCTTCCCCGGGTCTGGAATACTCATTCACCGTCAGAAAATCCTCCGTCATCAAAGGCTTTAAGCTTGTCTCGTCCTCCCTGGGGACTTCCTCTTCCTTCGTATGATGCCGGAAGGTCTGCACCGTCCCCCGCGTCTGGCTCCTGCCCGTGATCAGCTTTACCAGAGCAAAAATAAGCAAGGCGATGAGACCGATCAGAAACAGCAGCACTGTCAGCCTTGCGGCGAGCTGCTTCCTCCGTCTTCTTCTGCGCCTGCGCTCCCTTTCTTTCCTGGCTCTTGCATTAGCTGCCGCCGATCTCCTCACAGGCGGCCTTTCATAAAAATCCGGCTCTCTCGTCCTTCTGTCTGCCTCCATGCGCCTGACCGGACGTCTCCCCTGGCTTTGTCTGTCCGGGCTCCTGCCTGACTCAGCCTGCCTTCTTACTCTTTGCGGCCTTCCTGTTGTCTGTCCCTGTGTCTCATTCCAGAGTCTGATCTGATCCCCGGATACCTTTCTGACTCTCATGTCTTCCTGCCGCCGGGAACCGTCTCTGGATAAGTCTATTACGTTAATCTCCATCCTACCTCATCCTTTGTGCTATGAATTCCAATATTACTATAGCAGACAAATAGGACAAAATATTTAATAGAAAATAAATATTTTCTTAATCTTATATCTAAAACCCGATCACATAACATCTGTTTTTCTTTTGGATTTCATCGTTGAAATAAGGCCGGTTGCAAATATTCCTGCTACCAGCAGAACAATCACGGTTCCCCAAATCCTTGAACGCCTTGTCTCCGCCCGATACCTTTCCACTTCCTCCACCACCATTTTACTCTCCGCCTCAACCACTTCCATCTCGGCATCCAGCTTTTGTGTATCAATATCTTCCACCTGCGTCAAGGCAGCTTTTCGGATATATCCCTGTTTGTCCTGATACGAAACCTTATACCAGCCATCAGCGTTTTCTCCTATGACATAGACAATTGCACCGCTGTCATACTCAATAACGGTATCCGAGCCCTCCTCCGGCGCCTGCTTTGCCTCTAAAGCCCTTGTGGTCTTCATGAGCTGGCTCAGCTCTGTAAACGCTTCTTCCTGACCGGCTTCCTCTGCCCTCACAGTTCCTGTGCCCAAAGGACTAAGCCCTCCCACACACAAGACAGCCGCCAATAAAAACAATATCTTTTTCATATCAATTCTCCTCCTGCTCCAATTTGATTTTGGTACTTGTCACTTTTTCTCTTTCTTCTTTATATGTAGTTGCAAGAACAACATATACAAAATAAACCGGCAGGGTATTGATACCCGCTTTCCAAAACAAAAGCTGTACAAAAAACAAAAGGGAAAGCAGGATCATAAATCCGGTATCCGGCTTGTCATAGCTGTAGTTTTTCCACAGCCTTCCAATCACAAGCGAACACAAAATAAGAATCAGAAGCCCTCCTGATACTCCCTGCTCCGCAACCGCCGTATAAAAAAACCCCTTCTCCCTCTGCACTTCTTCTACCAGCAGGATCGCCCCCCGCTTCAGCGCCGATCCTGCCATCCCATCCTCCGGCAGATTCTCCCAATGCCTGCCGCCAATCAAAACCCCCGCAAAAACAATCAGCATCGTCTTTAGAAGGAATTGGTAGCCTCTTTTCATTTTCCGAAGAACCAGCCTGCCAGGATCCATGTCCTTAGGTAATTTCTCCCATGAATGAAAAAACCACACTCCCCCTGCTGCCAGAAGCAGGTCCAGATAAACGCTTTGCTCAAGGCTAAAGGAAACCTCTGCCCTGACCAGATTCGTATAGCCGGTAATAAGGCTCATATTGCTGAGCAGAAACAGATAGCCGAAAAACAACTGCATATCCCGTCTGATCAGTTCTGCCGTAGGCCTGAGCCACACCGGCAGTACAATAAATACCAGAGCCATCAGCCAGATGCTCACCATATTATGATTGAGAAACAACACAAAATAACCAACCAGCGAAGCCCCCGCATAGAAATACGACTTCATTCTATCTTTACATCTGCAGTATTGGTACAGACTGATTGTACAGATCAGCAGCGTATAAGAGGCTGTCCTGCAGCTATCCTCCAGCAGAACGGCCAGCATCCCGTCTGCCTCACTTCCGCACAGGTCATGGAACAATAAACCGCCAAACACAACCAGTCCTGCAAATACAGGGATGTCAAAATACGTTTTGTCAAATACCGAATTAACACAACATAGCAGATAGACCGCCGCCATACTAAGGATCATTACCTCCCAGTCATAGGAAACAGCGGATTTTCCGACGGCAAAAAATATTTTTCCGATTACCCTTAAAAACTCATATCCCGCCAGCGCCATAACTGCCAGATCAACTCTATGATACTGGTTTTTGAATGCCCATCCCATTTCTGCTATTAACAAAAAACTATACAGCAATACGCCCATTACGGCTATGAGCAGCACCAGGCTCTGGATCTGAAGCCCTCCTAAATCTATCCTGAATAACAGAAGGGGATACAGAGCAATAATGAAGTAAATCATGAACTGTACCGCTTTTTGTGCTTTATTCCTTTTCACTGGCGTACTCTTGTCCAAAGCATTTTACCTCCGATTGAGTGGGCATGTTTTTGTTTCCTGTTCTCACCCTTAGTAGTATATGCTATTAATAATAGTTTTTCAAGTACTACAATATACACCAAATAGCATTTCAAGGATAATATTCTCTTCTTTTTGCAGAAAATCCTGATCAGACAATTAAAAGAATACATTGTCACAGTATTTTGGATTTCCAAATCAAACAACTCCATATAAATACAAAAGAAGTGGATGTAGATCTCTCAATCTATTACCTCGCTATTACATCCATACTCTGCTTGCTATTGAACCTCACCCAATCTACCATTTCTCCGGTAGCTCTATCAAATGATATAGCCGCTATGTCAGCCATTGTTCCATCACTGTTTAGCAGATAATTTTCCTCTCTACCATTTATGAATAATCCGCATACCCCATTCTCATTTCGACTGGTATACCGTATATTTCCAAAAGATGTCTCTATTTCGGAATCGCTTTTCAAATCAATATATTCTGTCACTATTCCCTGTTCTCTATCTGCTACCATAAAGTAATCTTTTTGCTCTCCACTCGCCTTTTGAAGACAGTTTAGCTCAGCAATATTCTCAACCAGCTTAGGTGGTGTTCCCCAATAAATCATTTCAGACTCTCCACTAAAAAACAAACAAACATCCAGATTTTCATCCTGAAGTAAGGAAAGATAGGTCCATGGGTCTTTTTGGGCATCTTTGAGAATCTCCCACTTCATTCCTTTATATTCTGCATAGTCCTCTTCCCAGCTTTCATATAGTGCGTCACCTCTTCTATCCAAAACCAAATAATTATCCTGTAAGTATTTCCCCAGAAATTTCGATACCTTTCTTGCACCGGATGGATTCAAATGTGAATCGGCATCAAAACAGTCTGTAAAAAAATTTACACCCACATCCTCATAAAACATATTCAAGTATGGTACAGCATATTCTTTTGCAATCAACTCAACGCTGTTTCCCCACTTTTGGCTTTCTTCATTTGCCGGATATGGAATTTGAATCAGCAAAACCTTTATTCCTCTTTCCTGGCATTCTTTTATCATTTTACATAGGTACTGTTTTCCCAAAGTATCTTCCTGAAACATTTCATCCTCTGATACAAGTTTAAAATCATTGGGTACTGTTCTTTTTGAACGATATTCTGCTCCTTTTTCCTTACCGTAGGGAATTTCAAAATCCTCTCTGGAAAGCTCTTTCCATCTATCATGATATAAAGTAATAGGGGCAATAAATTCCATCTTTTCTTCTATTGTATCCAATAGAAAATCCATCATCCCCAATTTCTCTTTTGTCATTGGTTGCCAATCAAAAGATGTATGCTGTTGATACACACCTTGTCTTTCAGGCCTGCGTCTGTTGTTCCACTCTACACCTAGCACATCAATAACCACAACCTCCGGCTTCTTTTGATTCAATACATTTTTCAGCATCCAATAAGTGGTCGGCAAGGTATTTCCATGCCCGCCACAGTTGTAAGAGACTATTCCATATTCATTCCACAATTCCATAGGAAAAACCGCATTTATAACATGAGAACTGCCAAAAAACAACACGTCAAATTCGTCCTTCTCCATATCATGATATTTAATTACACTATTTTTTGCAGACAATATATCAGTCGCCCTAAAAATGAATAAATTCAGAAGCAGCAAAAAAATTATAGTAGATAAAATATTATGGATTTTCTTTCGCATCAATGTTCTCCTAAAATTGAAAATAGATAAAATTCTTTGCATCATATCCATAACCATAAACTCCCAAAATTAAAACTGCAAGAATCCCAACTATTCCAACTGTCCACCGAAACCACCATTCCTGACCTTGTATCTTTTCTCTGATACACATCCCTTTATACTTTAATAAGTCAACAAAAATCAAAATACCAATGCCGATCCACATTAACTGATAGTCCTTCTGCTTTAATCCGAGACCATACAAGGATCCGTCAAATAATATCCATGGATTGTCCATCGTAAAGATACTTTTTACTGCCTGAAAGGCCTCCTCTACGGTAGGTGCCCTGAAAAAAATCCAGGCAAAATCGGCCAGGACGAAAGTCACTATAACTTTTAAAAGCTTATGACTAAAAGCACTTCTGTTCATACCTAAAATTTTTTGCATCTTATCTCTTATCGGCTTACATATATCTTCCAAAATCTGAAAAATTCCATTTAATCCCCCCCATATCACATATGTCCAGTTTGCACCATGCCACAATCCACTTACCAGGAACACGATCAATAAATTTATATATTTTTTCATCGTTCCTTTTCGATTACCGCCAAGCGGAATATAAAGATAATCTCTGAACCATGTGCTTAAAGAGATATGCCATCTTCTCCAAAATTCGGAAATTGATGTTGAAAAATATGGCGCATTGAAATTTTCCATTAATTGAAATCCGAGAATTTCTGCCGCCCCCATAGCAATCGTAGAATATCCGGCAAAATCGCAATATATCTGAAAAGCAAACAAAATACTTGCGATCAGCACGTAATATCCTGTGTAAATGTTCAAATCCCCATATACTGTATCCACTAAAATTGCAATCCTGTCCGCAATTACCACTTTCAAAAAATACCCCCACAGCATAAGCAACAGCCCATCCCTCATCCGTTCAAATGAAAAACTATGTTCTTTTCTTAATTGCAATAAAAGATTTTGAGATCGCTCTATAGGGCCTGCCACTAACTGAGGGAAAAAAGATACGAATAATGCATATCGCAGGAAATTTTTTTCGGCATTTACCTCTCCTCGATATACGTCAATCGTGTATCCTAATGCCTGAAAAATATAAAAAGAAATACCTACTGGTAAAATAACATCAAAGGATCTTCTGAGCAACGGAAGATAGAAATAGTCCAAAACAGCATTAATACTGCCAATTGTAAAATTGGCATACTTAAAAAAGAACAATATCGATATATTGCAGATTATACTTCCTCCTACAATACATTTAAGTATGTTTTTTTTACCCCCCCCCATACTCTTTTTTAAAGTGGATAGTTTATATTTCTCTATTCCTATAGATGCCACATATGTAATAAAAGTTGACAAAAACAGTAACAATGCATATTTAGCATTCCAACTCATATAAAAATAGTAACTGGTAATCAGTAACCATATGTAACGATATTTCTTTGGGAAAATATAATATATTAACGATACAATAGAGAAAAACAGTAAAAAATTATATGAATTAAACAGCATGCCTATTCTCCCTTATCAAAATCATCCCCGAAACCTGTCCCCTCATATTTTTACTCTCCTCCAAACATTTCCTCCTCCACCATCAAACACAAACAATGATAAATCGGCAGATGGAGCTCCTGCACCTTATATGTTTCCTGCTCCTGAACAGCAACTGTAACATCCGCCATATGCGCTAACCTGCCACCGTCCTTTCCCGTAAGGGCGATCACTTTCATATCCTGGGCTTTTGCAACCACAGCAGCATATAAAATATTTGCGGAATTACCTGATGTGGAAATTCCAAGAAAAACATCTCCTGTCTCCCCATATCCTAATATCTGCTGTGCAAAACAAAGTTGCCCATCCACATCATTTAAATAGGCCGTGTTCAAACTATTATGATTACAAAGCGCAATCGCCGGCAAAGCCTGCTGTAGCTTATCGGATAGTTCATTTCCCATATTGCAATCAATATTTTTTAATTTTGCTTTCAGATTTGCATCAATCTCTCTTGGCAAGGCAAATCCTTTCATCAATTCACCGACGATATGCTCAGCATCCGCCGCACTACCTCCGTTTCCTGCAATCAACAGCTTCCCATGCTGCTTAAAGCATGTTAAAAGAATATGGGACGCTCTCCTTATATCTTCCCGTCCTGATTCCAAAATAGGATACCTTTCTATTAGCTCGTCTACAAAATTTCCCATTGATTTTTTCTCACCTTACCTCTCATGACGAAGTATACGGTTACTTATCTGCATTTGTGAGTATCAATTTAACACTTTCTAAGAGGCTAGAGGCCGTCAATTTTTCTTCTGACTTTTCACGCCCAAGATAAATAACATTACACCCTGCTCTTCTCCCTGCCTCCATATCGTTCAGGCTGTCGCCCACCATCCAGGAATTATGCAGATTAATATTATACTTTTGTGCGGCCTGCAAAAGCAGTCCCGGACTTGGCTTCCTGCACATACAGACCTTTTTATACTCCGCCCGCTCCCCTGCATAGCCCTTATCAGGATGATGCGGACAGCAGAAAATATCGTCTACATAAGCACCGTCATTTCCCAGCAGAGTTTCCATTTTATTATGTATTTCCATTAGTTCGCCCCATGAAACTTCTCCTCTGGCAATCACAGGCTGATTGGTAATAACAATAGCAAGATAACCACTTTTATTAATCAGCCTGATTGCCTCTGATACGCCGTCCAACAAAACAAAATCTTCTATATTTCTCAAAAAACCTACATATTTATTAATAGTTCCATCCCTATCCAGAAAGATTGCTTTCTGCTTTACGGATAAATTTCTTTTTTTTATCAAACCGGATTTTATATCCATTTCGACAGCAAAATACCGGTCCGGAGTTCCCATGTCTTTTACATATTCAGGAGAATCATAAACTGACAGCTTACGTTCCGCAACCAAAGATTTAAGTACATCGCGATCCAAATCTTTTTTCTCAGGTTTTTCAAACTGATTCAGGAGCTTTGCCGATAACAGATGCAGACCTGCATTTACTCTGTTTTTATACCACTTCCGCTCTTCCTCCTTTGTCATCCATTGGGTTACGACGCCTTCCTGGTCAGCAACTATAATTCCACTATCGTATGGATGGCTGTTTGGGTGTGTAAATATAGTTGCCATCGAATGATTCCGGCGATGGGCTGCCAGAAATAGAGTCATATCTACATCAAAAAGAATATCTCCGTTAATCAGGAGGAAATCATCTGTTATCGCATCCTTCAGAAAATAAAGCGCCCCAGCCGTCCCAAGCGGACATTCCTCTCTGATATACTCAATATGTACGCCATATATCTCGCCATTTCCGAAATACTCTTCTATCACATTCCCCAAATGACCAATCACCATAATAATATCTGTCAAATTTTGCTTTTTCAGACTCTCTATCTGATATTCAAGAATCGGTTTCCCACATACTTCGATCATAGGCTTCGGAACCTCTGCATTGATTGAGGCGATCCTTTTCCCCTTACCTCCTGCCATAATAATGGTTTTCATTATTGAACTTGTTGACAAAACCTTATTTTCCACAGTCATGCCCTTTCTATTTCGTAATAACAGTCGTTAATCCACACACCAACATCTCCACCTGTATGGGCGCAAACTGAATCCGCGATTTCAAGGTATACATATATCTTTTATTCTTGCGTATTGACAACAATTATGTATAATATTCTTCTGGTGTATAATACAGCACTCTCGTACCACTATTTTCAAATGTAAAAGGTATATGCAGCAAATTTCCCATAGCCGCTTTTACGTCTTCCTGATGTTCCGGTCTGACATAGAAAAGCAAAAATCCTCCCCCACCTGCTCCAAGTAATTTTCCTCCAAGTGCTCCTGCCTTCATACCCTTTTCATAGAGCCCATCGATCATATCATCCGAAACTTTCTTTCCCGTTTTTTTCTTAAGCTCCCATGAAACATCCAATAATCTGCCAAACTCATTCAAATCAGCATCTCTATTCGTTAAAATCTTTTCTGCCTCATTCACAAGATGGTACATTTCGTCCAGATATTTCTTTTTTTCTCCAGTACCCCCTACACAGTTTACAGACTGTATTTCCGCCGAAAATCTGGTAAAACCAGTAAAAAACATTAACAAATTATCATTTAATCTGCGTTTCTTTTCCGGTGATATAATAACTGGACGCACCTCAAATCCAGCCGCCCCAAAATCAATCCGGTTAAATCCGCCAAAGGAAGCCGCTATCTGATCCTGCCATCCGCCTGCTTCTTTACACAAACAGCGCTCCAAGTAAATTGCTTCATTGGCAAGCTTTGCCTTGTCTGCATATTTGCCTTTTAGAGCATAAAAAGCATTTAACATTCCCACCGCAAAGGAACTGCTTGTCCCAAGTCCTGAACGGGCTGGCAGATCAGCTTCATAGGTCAGACGAATTTCCTGCATATCCAACATTTTCATTGCATTTTTTATCAAAGGATGCAGTATCTGATCCTCTGACAAAACTCTCTCTATTTTAGAGTATGCCAGCTCTGTTTTATAGTCAAAAAATCTAGGCAGATGCCGCACATTTACATAGCAGTATTTATCAAAAGTAGTCGAAATGACCGCGCCATTATTCTCTTTAAAATAATTCTCCATATCTGTCCCACCACCAAAGAAGGACATGCGAAAGGGGGTTTGTGTGATGATCATATTGTGGTTTCCTTTTTAATCTGTATGTAAATATTTATCTATATATATCAACCAGAAATTAATCTTTATCTGTTTGCCCGGAAAATATCTGTAAAACACGAGCTTATACAATTTATAGTGGAATGTATATCTTGTATGCTATAACTTTCTTTACAATAAATTAATAATCTATACAAACTTCCCACGATTTTTCCTTATTAAAAGCAATACCTGCATTTCTCTCATTTTTGTTGTAGCAACATGAAAAGTATTCCACGAATAATTCTTTCCAAAAAGAATATTCAAACGAGTGACTTATCAATATATTTACCCCCCCCCTGATCCTTTCCACCCAAATGACAGTTTCAAATCCCCAGTAGGCCCATGTTCCAGCCAATACTTTCTTTTTTTTCTTAGATGTAGCTTCATTTATTCTTCCTCTGATCCAATCAAAAAGAGGTTTATATTCTTTTGAAAAAAACAGTACTTGGGCATTATTTTTTATTTCTAATAATATTTCATCCACCTGAGGTACTTTTTTATGTGTAGGATCATCATAGAAATTCAAAGTTCCATTGCGGTGTGGAAAATTAACTGAAACCTCAGAAGGAAATGAAATATAACATCTACCTTTGTCTCGTAAAGCTGCAATCATTGCCTTCAATACGATCTCTGGCTTATTACAATGTTCCAAATTATGGGCACTGATTACAATATCAACAGTATTTCTATATTCTGATATTTTTTCATCAAATTCTTCTGGGTCTACCACATGATATTCCTCCATAAGTGCTTTTGCTTCTGCAGTCAGATTGTAATCATCCACATCTATACCAATATAATAACTCTTAGGCAAAATACGCTTTATCCCTATTACACTGCTGTTTCCACAGCCAACATCTAATACACGAATTCTCCTATTTGATTTTGCAAATTTTAGTGCGCAACTACATAAAAAAGCATTTTTGCCATGTGGCCTAAAACGCAAAAATCTGCTGACAATCATTTTCATATCTAACATTCTCATATTCTCCTTTTCCTTAAATCACAAATCCTTTCAGAAACTAATTTCACATATACCCGTTTCTAATTATACCTACTTAATCATTAAGACCTTCCCATACTACTCGTAACTTTTTCTTATATATACTCAAATCATACTTACGTTTTATATCTTCATGCAATTTTTGACGCATTTCCATTTCTTGGTACTGTTTCGATAATTCCTTCATTTTCTTTAAATTCTCCTGCATATCAGAAGATAATATTTCTACACCGTCTTGTCTGCGGTCATATAAATCTCCAACTGCACCGACATGATTTCCAATAACTGGTACTCCTGCTGACAAGCACTCCAACGTAACCATTTCAAATCCCTCATACAAACTCGGCAAATACATCACACTTCCTTTATTGTAAAATTCATTCATTTGTTCTTTTTGAAGTTTTTGTATAATTGTTGTATTCCTAAATCCTTCAAATAGCTCTACATTGACGCTACTATTGACCGCTATTTGAAGTTCATACTCATCGCTATTTTCTATTCTTTTTGCCAATTCAATCAACGCTTGTAACCCTTTTCTTATTTCCAGCCTTCCCACAAAAAGAATCCTGTAAATTCCTTTTTTTATATCCTTATCCGATTTCACCGGACAAAACATATTTGTATCTACACAATTTTCAATTACTTCTATCTTTTTTTCGGTAATGTGATAAAGCTGGACTGCTTCATCCTTTACATGACGCCCTACGGCGATAACATGTTTTGCATTTTTCATTCCCCATTTTTCATATAGCTGATTAACATGCCACTTTGCAAGACTTCCTTCCTGTGCTATCTTAAATCCTCTCATAGTACCATGTACGAATACCAAATCTGACCTTATAAGAGGCGCATTATATCCTTGAATCACAAATCTAGCATTCGGTTCTTTTTTTTGTAATTGTCTTACAAAAAAACTAACTACGATTCCGTCAATAATATAATGTCGATGGAGCCAATTTATGTATTTGGAATTTTTTTCAATTATATCAAAATTAATTATGTCTATATCGAAGCTATCTTGCCATGCATCAATCATATATTGTGTTACTCTTTCTACACCGCCAACATCATTTGTACCATACCATGATACAATATACATTTTGGTCTTATCCATTTTTAACTTTCACCCTACCTTATACCTGTCAAAACAATAATTATATACATTCCATACCTTCGAAAATATTCTCGCTCTACATAGAATCGCCTGTATTCTATCTCTTGTTGAAATATATGGATTTTTCATATATCTCCTCAAATACACTTTCATTTTGTCATGGATTATCATATAACGTTCGTCTTTGCTTTTTATGTTTTTATCCTTCTCCATCTTAATCGCTACGAACAACAACGCCATTAATAAATTATATTCCAATGCAAGTTCCAAATCAGGGTATTTTCTACTAAACGTTTGACAAAAAGCTTCCGCTTCCTCAACAAAGTCTTCCTCGCTTGCATGACAAGTGTTACAATGACTGCTGCTTCCTTCGATTATTGAATATATATATCCACATTCTGGCAATAGATATATCTTGTCAGCATTTTCAATTAGCGTGGCAACCGTTAAAAAATCACAATTTCTTTTTGTTTTAAACTTAACATTTTGCTGCTTTACTAATTCGCTCTTATAAATTTTGCACCACAGATTTCCATCCACTTTCTTTCTTATAAGCATATTTTTCAATGCCATCTGCACATCTAAATATTCTTCCCTGTCAATTGCAAATCCCTTGCGGGCATTACCTTTATAGTAATCAAAACATACTATATCAACATCATGGCTTTTTAAGGCAGACAACCCATGCTCAATAATTTCATCTGTAATATAATCATCTGCATCCACAAACATTATGTATCTGCCGCTGCTCCTTTTAACCCCATCCGCCCGCGCCAATTCTGCCCCTGCATTTTTCTTATGAATAACTAAAACTCTTTCATCATATGCAGCATATGTGTCACAAATCTCAGGTGATAAATCTTCGCTTCCATCATCTACTAATATAAGTTCCAACGCCTTATATGTAGACTTTAATATCGACTCAATACATCTCTCTAAATATTTTTCTGCATTATAAACAGGCACTATTATGCTGACCAATTCCATTTTTCTATTCATTTTATCCATCTTCTCCTCACAGCATTTATCATACCGCCAATCATAGCTGGCTCCGCCCAATAATTTATCCCTGTGATCACAATAGAGTTGATTATTATCGTCACACACCCCTGCCATAACCATTCATACCATTGTCCTTTATTGCTAATCATAAAAAGTTCAAGCACTACGAGAATAATGCTAATTGCTAAATTTCTAATAATTCTTTTTACTGTTTGCTGTCCTGTACCTATCACCAATTTCTTTGAAACATAGCGCATTAAACCGCCTGTCATCAATATATGCGACACCAAAGTCCCGATAAGGACTCCCACAATCCCATATTTTCTAACCAATAAAAGCGAAAGTACAATATTGGAAACAGCTTCCCAAACTGCATATTTTTGCGTTTCTTTTAATCTCCCCATCGCAAGATTAACAGAGCCCGATATGTCTTTAATTTGAGCTAATAATCCACACAATGTCATTAAGATTCCTATCTCATATCGAACATATTTCGCATCATAAATCCCATTAGTATAACATGCTACGAACGGTACAATTAATACAGCAAAAGAAACATCTATTACAAATACTACCATAAAATAAAATAACTCATATGTTTCAAAAAGCTGAAATAGCTTTTTATCTTCCCCTTTCACTGCTAAATCTCCAAAACTGGCATTCAATCCCTTTACTAATGAGGATATGAGATTAGTCAATAACCCAAAAACCATATTGTATACAGTGTATACACTAATCTCTGATAATGTATGCTTTGGAAGAAAAACTGTCAGTATTACAAGATCCGTATTATACACAATGATTGCGCATATTTGATGTATTAATGCATTCCAACGATATGCAATATTTGTAGCATCCTTTACATGACATTTTACAGTTCCGTATTTCTTATGCACGTACAGACATACACTTAAAGCCTCTCCTAAGTGTGTAATCACAGCAAAGGATTTTAACCATAGGATGGAATTTCCTCTATATAACAGGATAATACTTCCTAACGTTAATATTATAGTTGCTATCGTTCTTGCAATATTTAGTACATAATATTTTTGATCCGCAATCAATAATGGTTTATATTTACCCCATATAAAGTAGTCGATCGTATTTACCAAACCAATACAAAGAACTAATTCAAAAATAAAACAATACCCGAATTGTTGTCCAATTAACAAAGGATAAAACACCGCTATCAATAGAAGAATTGACATATACATATATCCGCTTCTTCTATATAATCTTTCTGATCCAGAAATAATAAGTTTAATATTCTCCTTGTCGCCTTCTGCTATCGGTCTATACAGCGCTATCACTGTTGCATCTCCGATTCCCATTTCGACCAATGCTGCATATGCGATAAACTGTGAAACCGACGCGACCAATCCGTTCATTTCTGATCCATAAACCGTTAATATATATCGTGGAATTATAAGAGCCGATACTGCAAGAACAATCTGAACAATGATATTTGTAACGACATTACGAAAAATTCTTTTTTCTACCAACTTCCCCATCTCCATTAACTATTCCACCAATGACAAAAATGGACCATATCATAAACGTCTGTATAATCTAAAAGCATTCCCCTCCATAATTTGTTCGCAACGTCCATCAAAAAAATCCAAAGGGATATTATATGTAACAAAGTATGTTCCTTTTGGAATTTTTTCTATCTCTTCAAGCTCTACCACTATTACGCTGCTACTTCCTAATAAAACCTGCATTCTCGTATAAAACCGTTCATACTTATAATCATAGTTTACAAAATGTATCTGTTCATCATCACACTTTTCATCAAGGTATTCTGCAATATAATTATCACCGAGTCCAACTTGATTAACCCTAATGATTTCCATTTCTGTATATCTGCCATTTACAAAGAATAACAAACCAACCGGAATTAAAATAGCGCTCTTTATTTTCTTATTTCTAATTACAGCTATAATAATCACCATTCCCAATGTCGTAAGACAAAGCATATATTGTATCATTTCTTTATAATTTGTTGTATTCTGTGCGCCATACATGAAAGAAACCACCCTGCTTGTATCTACCACGGAAGTATTTAGATTTGTCAAATATTTAGAAAGCGCTATACAAACTATTCCCGATAGCAAAAATATCAATATCATATATATCAATGTTTTTGTTTTTAACTCTTCATTCAGACAATAATTAATTCCAAGAAAAAAGATCGGCAAAACCAGATATTCATAATATCTCCCATAATAGAAATATGAATATTGATCCAGCCTTCCAGCTCCTGAAGCCAATATTGCCAATATCATTATTACGAATGAAAAACCGATACTCATTTTTATTATTACAACATTTGAAAGCTGTTTTTTCTTTAAATCACTGACTGCTGCCTTTGCTATACTATATATTCCAACTGGAAATAATCCCAAACTCGAAACAAATAAATAAAATACTTTACACGCCAGCGAATATCCATAAAACTTAAAATCTTTAGAAAATAACCAGTTAAGTCTTGTTTTTATATAATCTAAATTAATTATATTGGCCGGCCCTTTCCCACTGACATTGTCCAATATCTGACCCACATATAATTCCTTGATAAGCTCCTGCTTTATCCAATATCCAATTCCAAACACAATAATACAGGGAAATAGACATGCGGCTAATTGTTTTATTTCTATATATTTCTGAAAATATAGAAATACAATTATCAATAACACTGCTCCAATTACTGGTATCGTTCTTGTATGAATATAAAACAAATATGCTAACGCTATACCAAGCAAAACACAAAATCTAATTTGTTTTGTTTCAAATACTTTGAATAATAACAGCCATACCCCCCAAATCATTAATGACAACAAGCATTCACAAAGAATCTTCATACTGGAACTAACAATGTAAGGATAAAAACATAAAATAAATGATACCAATACCCTTAAATATCTATCCATCTTTGTACACAATTTAGATGTAACTGCAATCTCTACCCAAAACAAAAAAACCACAATTATTGAATTTATTAAGATGGCTCCATGAATCAACTGACTCCCTGTTTTACATAAAAAAAACAATGGTATCAGCAGAAGCGAATATCCATATCCATAATAGCCTGCCAGCTTACATTCCCACTTCCCCCTGGAAAAATATTCTGCATTTGCTAAATAACCATACTCATCCACCAGTTCAAACACAGTATTAACACTAAATAAATGGCGAAAAAAAATACCAAAGAGCAGACACGAAAAAAAAATAATCAAACAATAATATGTTTTATCCTGAGCCGCTATCTTTTTCATTTCCATTCTCCCAAAAACTGTTATACTATTTTTTGCAGATATGTATCAAATTTTATTTGAAATGTCTCTGTAGCATACCGTTCCAGAAATAATCTTCGTATCTTTGGGTTATACCTCCGCCGGAATTTGCCAACACGGTAATCATTAATAATGCTTATAAATTCTTCTCTAGTTCCGCATTGAAAGATGTTTTCTATCCCTTGTGTTTCATATCCCTGAAGGGCCTCTGGCGATGCAAAAATTGTTTTTCCATACATCATTGCCTCCGCTGTTTTTACTTTTATCCCACCCCCCATAAAGATTGGCATAACAACTGCATCCGCAGTAATATAATACTCTTCAAGGTTTTCTATCGTTCCCTTTATTATGATTTTTTCATTAAGCATTTTCTTCAATCTTTTTTGCATTTTCTCCATGTTTTTTCCTACAATGGTCAATGTGCAATTAATATATGGCAATACCTCTTTCATAAACCACTTAAGACCTGTATAATTATGTGCAAAATATGACCCTACAAAGAGTAACTGTAATTCATCCTTTTCTGATTCTATGTCTTTCTTGACCGGATTTAATTCCTTCCCTTTACATATGTCTGTAAACGTTGCAGGCAAAATAAAGTTGCATTTTTTTCCGTAATATTTCTCTAATAATTTTGCGTCCCTTTCATTAACACAAATTCTATTTTCCACGCATTCAGCTATTTTACGTTCATTATAACAAGTGGCAATATATCTAAAAATGCACAACCAACTATGTTTTTTTACTTGTTCCCAAGTATACTGTCTCTCGATATTATGAAAATATACAATCTGCTTTTTTACATCTTGTATCTTGTTAACAAGCTGCCCATATGTAGAACCGTCATAAAATATTAAATCCGGTCGAATTTCATTTATATAATTGATTATTTCCCGCTCTACTCTATTACCCAATCGATCTTTAAGAAAAAAATAGGTAAGATAACTATGAATAATATCATTAGGATAAAAAAAATATTTAACATTCCCAAAATCGTCTTTCTTCTTTGAAGATACAATACATAGCACTATATTTTCTGTTCCGCATGTATGCTTTAATAACTCATAATTTCTATAAGCCCCTAATAAACCGCCATCTTTTTTATTTTCAGTAAAATCAAACCTTGTCAAAAAAACCGCTTTCATATTAAATCCTTATAAAACCTTATCATATTTTTTTACATACTTTTTATAAAAACCGTTTAGATATTTCAATAATACAGCAGGGCATACGATCTCAAGCCACTCCTTCAAATATGCCATAAATATTTTTCCTTTTTCTATGAAAAAAATATCCTTATATCCATGTACATTTCTAACTCTCTGTCGTTCCTTTGCTGTCTTAACATACTCCGATGAAGATATTCCATCCAATCGGTATTTGGAAACAACACACTTAATATATTGAAATTTACAACCTTTTTTATACATCCTAATGATCAAATCATAATCTGCACCAATTAAGAATTCCTCATTATACATAAACCGAATTATACTCTCCCTGTTAAAAAAAGCTGCCTGATGATTAAACGGCATAGACTTCCCTATTCTGTCCAAACTGGCTCTATTTAATCCAGTTCCAAATCTGTCTTCTATTAAATTATCACCATACATTACATCGATGTCTTCACTATAGGAATTTTGAAATACCCTGCTTAATACTTTATAATCTACGAATTCATCTCCCGCATTCATAAAATTTAACCATGTACCATGACTATGTAAAATTCCTATATTCATAGCTTCATATAACGAATGATCCTCCTCAGAAATTATCTCATATGATATTCCCTTCTTTTCAAAGTCTGATTCGTACTCTTTGAGCATTGTTACAGTCGCGTCTGTTGAGCCACCGTCCTTTATAATATATTCATAATCGAAATAATCCTGAGACAATACGGACTCTATTGTTGTTCTGATATTTTGTTCCGCATTAAAACATACAGTTATAATTGAAACTTTCATTTACATTTCCTACAGCAAACTAATAAAATCCATATTTGCTTAATTTATCCCTTCTTTTCGAAATATGTTATTGTATAACTGATAAAATAATTCCACGATTATAAATGACAAAAAAATAGCAAAATAGATTCCTATCATACATATTCTCTCTTATAACTACTAATTTTTCTTTTGAAAACCACGTAATTACTGAAACCTTTTGTATCCCAAAACACGGAACCGGATACCCTCCCTCTTTTGGCAATGCTAATCAAAGCAAGCATTGGCATTAAAAGGATTTCCCTCCTATGTCTCCGATTTCCTCCTTCGCAAAATACCCCCCCCCCTGAAACTCAATATATTACATACTTCAAATAAGGGATATATTCTAACATGTGTATCATCATCATAAAAATTTAAAGTAGGGTATTTCCCTTTTGGCAATAAAACTGATCTCTCACTTGGCCATTCAATATATATTGTTCCATTTTCCTTCAAATGTTCAAACAAATTACAAATTACTTTATCTCCATTGGACAAATGTTCAATAATATGCGACATAATAATTAAATCAAACTTTTTTCCTGCAATTTTCTGCTTTATGTCTTCTTGAACCAGATCAATCACTATGAATTCATCCATAGATGCAAAGTCTTGCTGATTTTGCACATAGTCTCTTTCTCTATCAAGACCTACATAATAACTATTAGGATAATATCTTTTGAAAATTGAAGCGGAATGATTTCCTGCCCCAACATCTAATACAGTGAATTTATCCTTTTCACCATAGTACTTGCGGAGAATATCAAATTTAAATCTTAGATGAAATCTTTTCGCAATCTTCTCATAATCCATTCTTTTCATCTCCTGTCAAATAATCAATCTCCTTCTCCATTCTCTCCCATGAATACCTGTATTTTTCTCTCTCAATACCTTTGACAAAATCTTCACTCCTATTATTTTCATAGAAATCTATAACAGCCTCTGCTATCTTCGCCGGATTTTGGGGTTCAACTACATAACCTGTCTCTCCGTCAAAAACTACATCCGGTAAACCTCCCACTCTCGTAGCAAGCACAGGCTTTTCAAAACTATAAGCAACCTGAATCACTCCACTTTGTGTCGCGCTCTCGTACGGAAGAACTACTAAATCACATGCGGCAAAAAACTTTTCAACCTCACTGATCGAGATATGACCGTCAGTAATATTCACGTTTTTTTCTATCCTGTTTGACATGATTAATTCATCATAACTCTCCCTTTTTCCCGCAAAATCACCTGCAATTAACAATTTTATCTGCAACTTTTCTTTTAAAATAACCATTGCATTTAAAAGGTGCTTTAACCCTTTATATTCTCTAACCAGGCCAAAAAACAAAATTACTTTTTCTGATGGCAAAAGAGTTAAAATTTCTCTTGCCTCCTGCTTTGACATGTTTTTTCTCTTAAAAAAATTATAGGCCGGATGAACCGTAACCGACATTTTAGGATTTGGAATAATACTTTTTAAATCCTTTGCATCACTATTAGAATGAGTAATATAATAATCTGCTTGTTTCAACGCTATTGTCGTGAGCCACTTATCCGCCGGAAAACGCTCATGCGGAAATACATTATGACAAATGTACAGGATTTTTATATTTTTTACTAATTTGGCTAACATATAATAGCAAGGAGCAAAATAGGGATGCATCCATTGCAAAATAAGAAAATCAGGATTTATCCGCCTGATATATTTTGCTACTTTTAACCAGTTAAATGGATTAGCTGTATGAAGCATATAGTTAACATCGTCCACCTTAAGCACATCATCTTCATAATCCTTCTGGGGTTTTCGGTACAAAAATTTAGGATATTGCATCGTATAAGAAATAAGAAAAACTTCATTACTTTTATTCAATTGGCTATATAATAGGGAAACATAATATGACAAACCTGTTTTATATGGATATACAGGCCCTATCATAACAATTTTTTTACGTTTACATTGATTTCCCATTTTGAACCTCCATGCCTCGTCTTTCTAAGCAACAGGATATGAAATCCGGGCAAGACATTTCACATCTGTGACCTCCCATCTATGCTTATTCCTAAATCAAAAGTTATCCCACTTTACAAAAACAAAAACTGGTATAAAGTATCTAAAATCTACCTTTTTCCCGTTCAATTCCATACTTTATGTCAAGATTCTTATCCATAATTCTGGCCTTTTTAGTAAATAAGAGCATTCAGTTTTCTTCTTTTGCCAATCATTTTTTCGTATCTAAAAACTTGATATTAACAAAACATCAATCCTGTCGATTATATAGCAAAAATCCTCACATAAAGTATGAAATTGTCGAGGTACGGAATTGAAATCTAAATTTCTATCATAAAGATACACTTAAATCATGGAAGTCCTCTTTCTCTAAATCCGTAATCACCCTATAAGTCTTCACCGCTTCCCTCTCCATCTTCATCTGCAGATAAATCGCATCATACTCTGTTCTCCTGGCATGATACTGGGTATCCTGGAGCAGTTTTCGATTGGCTGCGATCACATCCGCCACAAGCCCGATCATAAAGGTGAGGAATCCAATAATAATCAGCGTACATGCCAGAATCAGAGACTGTACATGCCCGCCGGATCTTCCCAGCGCCATAAAGTACAAGAACCGCATACCGATCAGCATCCCCACGCCGATGGGACAAACAGCCAGATAACTGAAGCATTTTAAGGGCTTGTACATCATATAGGCCCTGAGAATCGTCAGCATACTCTTCTTCACATATCCCCAGATACTGTTAAAGAGCCTGGAGGGACGAAGCTCTGCATTGGTGCGGACGGGCACACTGGTGACGGCAATCTTTTCCCGTCCGGCCTGTACAATGGTTTCTAATGTATATGTATAATCATTCACCACATTGAGATGCATGGCGGCTTCCCTGGAATAGGCCCGAAACCCGCTGGGCGCATCCGGTATATCCGTATTGGACGCTTTTCTCACCACCCAGCTTCCGAAATGCTGCAGCTTTTTTTTGACGAAAGAAAAGTGCTCCGTCTGGTCAATTGGTCTTGCCCCGATCACCATATCCGCCTCACCGTTTAGGATCGGCCGGATCAATGCGGCAATATCATCCGCACAATACTGGTTATCTGCATCTGTATTGACTATGATGTCTGCCCCGTTCCTAAGGCATCCGTCAATTCCCGCCATAAATCCTTTGGCAAGGCCTTTATTCTGTTTGAAATTTACCACATGGTGTACGCCCCACCTTCTGGCCACTTCCACCGTATTGTCTTTACTGCCGTCGTTGATGATCAAATACTCGATCTCATCCACGCCCTCCAGCTTTCTTGGAAGATCATTCAATGCTATTTCCAGAGTTTCCGCTTCATTGTAACAGGGGATCTGTATAATCAGTTTCATATGGCACCTCTCAGCCCTCAGGGTCAAAATACAGACAAAACATATTAGTTGTTATCTTTTTATCAAAAAACTTCTGTAAGTGCTGGTCATTTGGGGTTTCTGCATCCGCAATCAAAAATCTCCCGCTCCGAAGCAGCTCGTCTCTTTCCACCCCATCGCTTTGTGCATCCAAAATATGTATAGTCTCGTCCGGTAACTGCATTTGCAGGAAATCAACGAATGCACCATTTCCTTCATCCAGATAAAATATCTGGTCTGACTGGACAAAATTTTCTCTGATTACCTCCGCTATCATTTGATTCTCATACAAAATATTGTTTACCCGGTAGGTATAATGATGGCTGATCTGTATTCCCGCCAGGATTTCAATAAGCAATATCCCCGCCAGAATCCATCCGTTCTTCCATCGCCTACCAAGCCAAATAAGGATGCTCACAAGCAGCATGATTCCAAATCCGAGTACCCAGGTATTTGTAAAAAACCGGACTTCATTTAAATTACTTTCATTTATGAGATAACTGAGTCCTGCGATATGATAGCCTCTTAAGCCTTTCAGGTTTCTTTCTTCAATCACATCCAGAAGAAACGGAAGAACTCCTCCGCATATGATTCCGTTTAGCAAAGTGGCCGGAATCAGGAACCTGCTTTCGTCCATTGCGGCGATTCCCAAAAGAAGCATCAAAGGAACCAGCAGTTCCGTGTATCTTCCATAGATCAGGCCATCAATGTTGCCCGAGGGGCACATATAAATGCTGCTGATCAATATCTCCCCGGTCGCTGACCAAAGCAGAAAAAAAGCCAGCCAATACTTCGGCGAAATCTCTTCGCAGTCACGAGGCTGGACCTCAAAGCCCGTTGCCCGTTGTTTAGCATGAGGATAGTTGGCAAAGCGTGCTATCCGTTGCTTTTTCCTCAAAGCCTTTATGAGAAAGGCGCTTTTGCAGACGCACCACCCAACTCCCCAGTAAAAAATGCCAAAGCTTGAAACTCCCAAATAAAAAAGCTTTCCGATTACACTCTCTATCAGCCGGATGCTTCCCTGCAAAGTCCATATATCAGCGAGCTTTTCCCACTGACTTGCGTAATCATTCACTGCAAGATTTTTTTGATCGGCATAGGTATAGACCTCAAAAATCGTACGTTCCTTTAAAAGCAGCGACACAAAACCTGCCGCTGTCAAAGCGATCCCAAATATAAAAACCTGTTTTCGCTTCCCGCCTTCTGCAAAGCCCCACAAAATACAGGTAACTATACTTGCGATCACCAGCGCAACGGTTCGCATATGTACGCAATATATATAAATAAGCGCAACAGCCAAAAATATTGCGTTTATTGTTCTCGGCTTTTCGATAAAACTCAAAAACAAGTACGTGATTAAAATAAACAAAAAATTCAGAAGCGCTTCTGACATGGTTGTCTGCATGTAAAAAATCCAGGCCGGATAAAGCACTCCCACTCCGCAGGCAAATTCCCGCTTTATATGCTCCAGCCGCGGAAGTATCTTCAGGGATATTTTCCAAAGCAAAAAAACACTGACGCACATTAACAGCATATTAACGGCCAGCGCCGCCCTGTATGCCCTTACTCCGCCCGAAAACAGCTTTAATACCGGAATCAGGATCAGACTGTAGCCGTAGGAATAATAAGATCCCATGGAGGCTGCCTCTGACCAGTCATAGCCTACTGCCCTCGCAGCGCTTGCCCAATACCCAAATTCATCCGGATACAGGGTAAAACCGTAAATTTTTTGAATGCCGTACTGAAAAACGGAAAAAATAATCAGGTAAATAAAAATCAGGACAATATAGTCCCTTTTTAACTTTTGCATAATACCTTATCTGCCGGCCATACTCAGGTTAAGGAGAACAGCCCTTATGGCTGTCCTCCTTACGGCTGTCAGAAATATCTAAGCTCTGGCCGTCATTTTCCTATCAAGTGTGTTCAGGGATTGTAATTAGTATCTGATAATTGCGTATGCGCCTGCGCCGCCGGTGGTATCAAAGGTAATCGTGCTGGGATTATCATCCACATCCGGCAAAATGGTAACAACGCCGCCTGCACGCACACATACCATTGCATAGGTAGCGTCAGACTTTACGAAGTTTTTGGGAATTCCCAATGCGATTCTGATTGCAGGACCGTCAGAAGGCAGAAGGCTGTACTTGCCGGCAGACATTTTTCCAAGCTCAAGGTTGATCATAGGACCAACTGTTGCGCCCTGGGATGCTGCAGCCAGATCAATTGCCGCTTTGGCCATAGGGCTCTTCTTGGGGTCAAGATTGGAAAATTTGCTGTAAGGCCTTTCACTTCCTGTCAGACCATAGCCTGTTGCAATAGCATCTAATCCGGATACTACTGCTGTTCCGTTCACAGAAGTTGCAAGGTAAATGCCTGCTGTGCTTGTCCTTACTCCTGCAACTGAACTGCTGGTGGGTACTTCAGCAACCGTTACGCTTTCTGAAGTGTCGGATGTACCTGACGAAAGGATTTCTTCCACTGTGGTGGTAGACTCATCGGGAGTGATGGTAGTTGCGCCAACACTCATTACCGGTGCCATCACCAGTGAAACAGCCAATACGCCAGTCATCATTTTTTTGATGATACTTGCTTTCATCATTCTTTCCTCCTATATATTTTTTACGGCCCGGAATCTTCTCTTTTTATTTCCGGATTTACCGCCATAGAAAAGCTATCAGTATGCTATCCATGCTATCATATATGAATGCAATGCTATTACTAATAGCTCTTTTATGAGTATATGCTATTAATGTTATATTTTCAAGTATTTTTTGCTATAAAATTTTGAAATATGTAATAGCCGAAATTTTCTGCATGCACGGGGTATAAGGGTGAATAATTTCCCCCTCCCTGATTTACACGCGTGCCACGCACGCAGACGGGAGCAAACATGGCTAACAAAACTTTGGAGCAATATCTCAAAGATTTACGAAAATCCTGCAGCTATTCTCAGGAATTTGTTGCTTCTCATCTAAATATTACCAGACAAACCTACTCCCATTACGAAACCGGCAGGATTACTCCGCCGGTTAATTCGCTGTACAATCTCGCAAAGCTCTACGGCGTTCCTGTGGAAAGTTTTCTGGAGCTTGTCGTCACATACCACATTAATTCGGATTTTGTCCATCAGGCGCAGACGGGTCAAAATGATATGACAGAAGATTTATCTCATTTTTTAGAGTTTATTAATGCTCCGGAAAACAGTAAAAAGTTTAAGTTTTTAAACCGTCAGGAGCGAAAACTGCTTTTTTATTATCTTTTGTTGGACACACGGGATCAAAATGACATTATTACCTTTATGAAGGTGAAGTATCAGAATCGAAAATCAGAACAGAAGACTGCCCGCCCCGGGGACAGTACTTCCGTACAAAAAAAGCTTTCGGGCAAGGACCCAAAAGCTTCTAAGCAAGAGGAAGAAGAGCATCAGTAACGTTTGTCAGGCGATTTTCAGGCCTTGTGGGCTCTTTTCCTTCCGTTTTTGTCCTGGTAGAGCTCCACGCCGCCAATTTCCTGGACAAACTTGGAAAACTGGCTGTAGCCAAAATCTTTTACATTGAAGGTATTATATTTGCTGTATACACGGTTGCTGAGCTCGCTGATGCCAATCCCCCGGCTTCCCGCCTTATGAATAATTTCCTTTACATAGCCTCTGATCTCTTCCTGAGACTGCTCGTTATCCTTCAGGTAAATGGTAATAACGTTTTGCTTCTTTTCCAGAAGAAACAATCCGGCATCCTCCACAAACTTTGAAAGCAGGCTGTAGCCATAGTTTCTCACGTCAAAATCCGGATACATGTTCACAAGCCTGTTTCCCACCGCTGCAAGCTCCACACTTTTTCCTTTATTCTCGTTTTCATTGATAATATTCGTGATCGCAATATAGATACTCTCTCTGCTGATGGCGTTATCCTTGTCTTTGAGCACATCCTCCGCATCTGCATCCTGATTGCCCAGGTTTTCAAGATTTACAAATCTGGTACAGGCCACGCGGAAGGAGCGGGGGGTTTTCTCCTCTCCCATACCAATCACTTCCATGCCTGACTCACGCAGGCGGCTGGCCAGACGGGTAAAGTCGCTGTCGCTGGATACGATACAAAAACCGTCCACATTTCCGGTATAAAGAATGTCCATAGCGTCTATAATCAGTGTGGAATCCGTTGCATTTTTTCCCACTGTGTTGCTGAACTGCTGCACCGGGATCACAGAATTTTCAAGCAGCTCTCCCTTCCACTTGGTTGCCTGGGTACTGGTCCAGTCCCCATATATTCTTTTGTATGTGGTAATACCATATGTGGAGAGTTCTTCCAAAATATCACCAATATATTTGGCTGAAATATTATCTGCATCGATCAGCAGTGCAAAACGCTTATTGTCCATCCTTCTACTCCTTTCCAAAAACAAGGGATGCCGGGCCTGGCAGACATCCTTATGCTTAACGGCGGACAGCACGCTTTACGGGCTGTCCTCTGTTAGTCAAAAACCCCTTTCTGTACAGCCAAAAGCTGAGAAAGGGGTTTTAAACGCGCAAACCGTTATTTCCCTAGAGCCTTAAACTTAAACCGGATAAGCTCCATTCTTGGTATCTGCCTGGGTCATATCTACTTTTTCCTGCTGTGCCTGACGATATTTGAAGAAGTCAGTTGCAACCTGAGGGAACAATGCATAGGACAGAACGTCCTCATCCTGCTGCTTCCATTCCTTCATCTCTGCCTCTAACTTATCCATCTCATTCTCAATCAGATCTGCAGGACGGCAGGTAATTCTCTTCTCGCCGGGAATAACCTTGTCGATGATCTCCTGGTTCATAGGCTTAACTGTCTGGCCATACTCGCCGCGAAGCACTGCCTTGGTCTCCTTGGTAGCCATCTTGTATCTCTCGCCCATAAGCACGTTAAATACAGCCTGTGTACCAACGATCTGGGAGGAAGGAGTAACAAGGGGAGGCTCGCCCAGGTCTTTTCTAACCTCAGGAATTTCCCTGAGCACATCATAATACTTATCTTCCGCATTCTGCTCCTTGAGCTGGCTCACCATGTTGGAAAGCATACCGCCGGGAACCTGATACAGCAATGTCTTAATATCCACGCCCATAACCTTGGGATTGAGAAGGCCGCTGGCAAGACACTCATCTCTGTAAGGTCTGAAGTAGTCTGCGATTTCAGCCAGAATACTCTGATCATAACCGGTATCATACGGGGTTCCCTTGAAAGTCTCCACCATAACCTCGGTAGCAGGCTGGGAGGTTCCCAGTGCAAAAGGAGAAATCGCGCAGTCGATCACGTCTACGCCTGCCTCAACGGCCTTTAAGTAGGTCATGCTGGCAACACCTGAGGTGTAGTGGGTATGGAGCTGGATCGGCAGCTTGGTTGCGGATTTCATGGCAGAAATCATCTCGGAAGCCTTATAAGGAACCAAAAGGCCCGCCATATCCTTGATACAGATCGAGTCTGCACCCATCTCCTCAATCTTCTTGGCCATATCCATCCAGTATTCCATGGTATAGGCATCGCCTAAGGTATAAGAAAGAGCTACCTGCGCATGGCCTCTGCCCTCTCTTGCTTTCACCTTATTGGTAGCGCTCACCGCTTCCTGCAGGTTTCTCAAATCATTCAAGCAGTCAAAAATACGGATAATATCAATACCATTGGCAATCGACTTCTCTACAAAGCTGTCTACCACGTCATCTGCATAGGGCCTGTATCCCAAAATATTCTGGCCTCTGAAAAGCATCTGCAGCTTGGTATTTTTGAAACCGTCTCTTAATTTTCTTAATCTGTCCCAGGGATCTTCCTTCAAAAAACGCAGGGAAGCGTCAAAGGTAGCGCCGCCCCAGCACTCTACTGCATGATAGCCAACCTTATCCATCTTTTCAACGATCGGAAGCATCATTTCGGTAGGCATTCTGGTAGCGATCAGAGACTGATGCGCGTCACGCAGAACGGTTTCCATGATTCCAACCGGTTTTTTAGCCTGTTCTGACATTTTTGTTCCTCCTATTTTCTTTTCATTCAATCTTCAATCAGAATACTCCAAACACTGCCATAAACGTACCGGCGGCAACAGCCGTACCGATTACGCCCGCTACGTTAGGTCCCATTGCATGCATCAGCAGGAAGTTGGTGGGATCAGCCTCTGCGCCCACCTTCTGGGAAACTCTGGCGGCCATGGGCACCGCAGATACACCTGCAGAACCGATCAAAGGATTTACCTTACCCTTTGTGGCAATACACATCAGCTTACCAAAAAGAACGCCTGCCGCTGTACCAAAAGCAAAAGCAATCAGACCGAGGGCTACGATTTTTAAGGTATCCCAGTTAAGGAATGCCTCTGCGCTTGTGGTAGCGCCTACGGAAGTACCAAGCAGAATAACTACGATATACATAAGTGCATTGGATGCGGTATCTGTCAACTGTCTTACCACGCCGGACTCTCTGAAAAGGTTACCGAGCATCAGCATACCTACCAGGGGCGCTGTGGTGGGAAGAATCATACAAACCACAATCGTAACGACAATGGGGAACAGGATCTTCTCCAGCTTGGAAACGGGACGAAGCTGGCCCATCTTGATCTTTCTCTCCTGCTCCGTGGTTAAAAGCTTCATGATAGGCGGCTGGATAATCGGCACCAGTGACATATAGGAATATGCCGCCACTGCGATCGGGCCAAGCAGAGCCGTCTGCCCCAATTTTCCTGCAAGGAAAATGGAAGTCGGGCCGTCTGCGCCGCCGATGATGGAGATTGCCGCTGCGGCCTTGTCATTAAAGCCCATCGCAATCGCTCCGAAATATGCCGCGAAAATACCGAACTGAGCAGCAGCGCCCAGTAAGAAGCTCTTAGGATTGGCAATCAGGGGACCGAAGTCGGTCATGGCTCCTACTCCCATGAAGATCAGGGACGGAAGGATTGCCCATTCGTCTAAGAGATAAAAATAATACAGTAAGCCGCCGGAACCGTTGGCTGAGTCCTCAATACTCATCATAATATCCGGATAGATATTAACCAGCAGCATACCGAAAGCGATCGGTGTCAAAAGCAATGGTTCAAAGCCTTTGGCAATCGCAAGATAAAGGAATACACAGGCCACCACGATCATCAGATAATTGCCGACTGTCAGATTAAAGAAAGCCGTCTGATGGATCAGGTTGGACAGTGTAGTTACGATATAATCCATTTCTTTTACCTCCTGTTGATTTTCTCAGTAGACTGGCCGGCACTGATTATCAGTGCGCTGCCACACATGAAAGCTGACTGCTTCATGAGGATTAGTTGAGAGTTGCCAGTAATGCGCCGGCCTCAACAGCATCGCCGACAGCAACATCAATGCTTGCCACTGTACCGTCCTGAGGAGCCACAACAGGAATTTCCATCTTCATTGCTTCCACAATCACAACGGCATCACCGGCCTTCAGAGCCTGGCCTACGCTTGCCTCAATCTTGAAAACCTTACCGGCTGCTCCGGCCTCCACTCTGATGCTTCCTGCTCCGGCTGCCTTGGGAGCCGCTGCAGGGGCTGCTTTGGGAGCGGCCTTCGGCGCTGCCTTGGGAGCCGCAGGGGCAGGTGCTCCGCTGGAGGCGCCCTCTTCTACTACTACGTCATATACGTTGCCATTCACGGTAATTGTATAGTTCTTCATTTTAAAATCCTCCTGAATTTTTGATCTGTTACTTTTGATACCTTATAATCTACAAACTCTGAACATAAGGACAGCCCGCGAAGTATGCTATCCGTTGTTTTAACATAAGAATGGCCGGCAAAGCCTGACATCCCTTTATGCTCTCTGAATCCTCTTACTGCGCTTGATGCTTCTTACCACAAATCCGTCTGTGGACGCAGCGCCCTCGCTTGCCGCAACAGCCGCCGCGATAACGGCAACAAGCTCTAAATCATCGGTCAGCTCTTCCTCTGCCGCCTCAGTAACCGCAGGCCTTGCAACAGGTGCAGGAGCCGCAGGAGCTGCCGCAGGCTTTTTGGAAAACTTCTCCTGAATCTTCGGTATAAATACAAAGAGGCTGATGAGGAAAGAAATAAGAATCAGCACACAGAATACGGTTCCCATACCAAGAAGGGTATTAAGCGCTGCCTTTCCCATCTTCTCACCGAAGGTATATTCCACGTTGGTGGAAATACTGGTGATCGCGCCTTTTTCTATTACAATCTCAACAATTGCCTCTCGAACAGAGCCTTTCACTCTCACATCGATCACACCGCCGTCCCCGTCGATCTCGGACGTAGTGCTGATCACTTCCACATAATCACCCATATCCTCGGCAGAGGACTCCCAGCTTACGATTGCATCTGCGATCAACTGGTTCGGCGCCTGGGCCTGAGCCCCCATGACCACATACTGGTTCACATCCTCCACGATCTGCCTTCCCAGCTCCTCTGCTTCTGCTTCAGATAAGACCGGCGTTTCCGCTTCCTTCTCTGCGCCGCATGCGGTCAGGCCAAGCATACAGGTAATCATACCTAATATCAATAACCATTTTTTCATATTAAGTAAGCATCCTTTCTAAACTGTACCATGTTTCTTTGCAGGGCGGTCTTCCTTCTTGGAAAGCAGCATCTCGAAAGCGCCGATGACATACTTTCTGGTATCTTCCGGTTCTACGATCTGGTCAACATATCCTCTCCTTGCCGCACTCGCCGCACTGGTCTGCAATGCCTCATATTCTGCCGCACATGCATCGATGGCATCTGCTCCCTGTCCGTCACAGATAATTTTAGCGGCAAGCTTTGCTTCCATGGTTCCGATCTTTGCTTCCGGCCATGCGATGGTAATATCTGCACCGATGGCTTTGGAGTTCATTGTTACATAAGCGCTTCCAAATGCCTGTCCGAGGATCACATTCACCTTGGGAACAGTGGCATTGGCAAATGCATAGGTAAGCTTTGCCGCCGCTTTGGCAATTCTCTTCTCGGAGCACTTATCTGCCTTAAAGCCCTTTACATTGGTAAGGGAAAGCACCGGAATATTGAATGCGTCGCAGAAATTAACGAAATCTGCCGCCTTCTCACAGCCTGCCGGAGTTAAAACAGGGTCAAACTTGTCGGTTACCGTTCCCTCCTCCCCGTAAATCTCGCTGCGGTTTGCCACGCAGCCGACAGTCACGCCGTTTAAGCGGATAAAGGCAGTTACCATATCTTTTGCATAGCCGGCCTTTGTCTCAAATACAACGCCGTCATCCGCAAGCTGGGATAAAGCAATGGATGTATCGCCCGCACAGGCAGCGATCTGCTCGCATGCACGGTTTAAATCATCGGTGCAGTCCTCAAAGTAAGGGCCGTCCTCGCTGCATGCGGGAAGCATGGAAACCAGCTCACGAACCCTGGAAAGAAGGGAAGCCTCATCCTCTGCCACATCCACAATCCCTGCCTCCTCACTCTGGAAAGCCGCTGCGGAAGTATCGCATCTGCCGATTTCATTTCCGTCTAAGGTGTTGGGTGCATTGACGAAAAGCTTTCCTTTCTTTCCTTCCATGAAAGCAAAGTCCGTCAGGGTAGGAATCAGGGCAAGGCCTCCTCCGCAGGTTCCGAAGATTGCAGTAATCTGAGGAATCACCCCGGAACTGAGCGCCTGCTTTTTGTAGATCTCGCCAAACCCGTTGAGCGCGTCTGTCGCCTCCTGAAGCCGCAGGCCTGCAGATTCAATTAATCCAATCACCGGTGCCTTGGTTTTCAGCGCCAGATCATAGAGGTTTGCAATTTTTTTTGCATGCATTTCGCCTACACTGCCGTTTAACACGGAAACATCCTGGCTGTATACATACACAAGGCTGCCGCCTATGACTCCGTACCCGGTAATGACACCGTCAGAAGGAGTTTGGGTCTGTTTCAGATTAAAATCAGTGCTTCTTGCACATACCTGCGCACCGATTTCAACGAAACTGTTTTCATCGAGTAAAGCTGTTATTCTTTGACTCGCCTGTGAAGTAGTACTCATGTTTCAGCCCTCCATTTTATATTAAATAAATCATAACTTTATTCACGGGGACATAGTATCCCCATAATTTGTCTATAGAAGTATACCACAAATGACACAAATCGCATAGAGCAAAGTTTTCAAAATTTACAAAATATTTACACTCTTTGGGAGATGTTCAAAGTAAAAAACCTCCCCTGCCCGCTCTCTGGCGCCTTCTGCGTATAAATTGTAAAGCAAAAGCAGCTTGGCATAGGCCGCCTCCGGGGAAATATTTTCCATGGGAATAGCTCCCTTCTCTAAAAGCTTCCGGGCAGACTCGTAGTTTCTTCCCACCGCGTCCTTCACCGATGCTGCATAAACAGGGATGTGCGCCTTCCGGCATTTATCCAGAAGCCACAAAAGCGACCCTGTCTTACCCTCGACACAGGCGGTGGAGGAATGATGCAGGCCATGGAGAACTGCCGCCGGTTTCTTCGACAGGTCAATGCTCTCATAGTCAAAGCCGGGATAGGGCCGCAGGAAAAGAATGTTCTTTTCAAAACAGGGGCAATGCTCTGCAATCCGCCCCCGCCTCTCCATCAACTGGGAAAGCCCCGGATTGACGGCATTGGAAATATAACAAAACTTTCCATCCTCCATCCGTCCAAAGGCAACGCCTCCAAAGCTGCCAAACTGATCCAGATACCCGTCCGCTTCCGTAAGCCTGGTAGCCAGATACACGATATTTTCCCCTTTCCGGTTCTGATAAACGGTAAATACACCTCTAAGCAGTCCTGTCCGGATCAGCTCCACCGCGCTCCTGAAATTGGTAAGCCCGTTGCTCCCCTTTTCTCCCAGCGGATAATTGGAAGCGGTAAGCACCACCGGTATCTCCACGTGGCCAAGCAAAAGCCCCAAAAGCGCTGACGTATAAGAAAGGGTATCAGAGCCATGGGTTACAATGACCCCTGCATATTTTTCATAAGGGATTTCCCACATCACCCGGCAAAGGCGACTCCATGTCTCCAGGCCCATATTTTCACTTAAAATAGCCATAGGCTGTATCACTTCAAATTCTTCCTCTTCCTTTTGCCCATAGGCTTGCTTATAAAGCCGGATTAATTGATAGGGGGAGGTGTCCGTCACGTTTACGCACTCTCCCTCCACCTGGCTTCCTATGGTTCCTCCTGTTAAAACGATCAGTATCTTTTTCATAATAACGATTTCCTCTATGTTTTGATATATTTCTGGTTTCGGCTATTGGGCTTGTCCGGAATGGTCATTCTGATTTTGTCATTCTCCAGCAATGGTTTGAGATATTTCTTTCGAAAATAATTTGAATTTAAAAGCCCCATATAGGCCATCAATTCCTTTTTACTTCTTGCCTCAGAGCAAAAATCTATCAGCACCTCCAGCTTATCCGTCGTCCCCTGGGAGAAAAAAATATCTTGGGTGGTAACTTGGGTGGTTTCACCTTTATCTTGGGTGGCCGTCTCACTGTCTTGCGGGGTATTTTCACCATATTGGCAGACAGACTCTGCAATAACATTCCCACTTGATTCCGGCCCCACTTTTGCCGTAGCCGCCTCCCGCAGCGGCATACGTTAGGACTGGCGGGAACATGAATATAAAGAATTATTTTTTCGTCGTATTCATATTCAATGGGGGTCAGGTACAACGTAAACATCCTTTGTAATTTCCGCTGCAGATTTCTTAAATTCAACCGTCATTCCCTCTCCCTGCCTGATCAATAGCATCAGTTTTTCCGGAAGAGTCACAGGAATATTACCCATAAATGCTCACCGCCCTTTCTTAATCTTGTCTTTTACAATCAGTTTACGCAATCCCCGTAATTATATCAAGCATATTCTCTTGTTTATCCCACATAAAATAAAGAAAAGCCTCCTATTCTGGACGAACACAAATATGAACAATCTCAAAAAAAACCTTGCCTTATTTATAAGTCTTTTCCTATGGTTTTTCACCCTTTTTTCCATTCCAGTCTGTGCCCTGCCCGTCCAGGCAGCCGAAAATGATCCTGATTTAAAGCTCTATGCCCAGGCCGCCGTTTTGATGGACGCCGATTCCGGCCGCATACTATATGAAAAAAACAGCGGGAAGGTAATGCCCATGGCCAGCACCACCAAGATCATGACCTGCATCCTTGCGCTGGAATACGGGAATCTGCAGGATTATGCCATGGCCTCCTCCTATGCCGCCAGTATGCCCAAGGTAAAGCTGGGAGTCTCCCCCAATGAATATTATAAACTGGAAGATCTGCTCTATTCCCTGATGCTGGAGTCCCACAACGACGCAGCCGTGGTGATTGCGGAGCACATCGCGGGAAGCACCCAGGCCTTCGCGGATATGATGAATCAAAAGGCCAGGGATATTGGCTGCTATGACACCTTTTTTATCACGCCAAACGGCTTAGATGCCACTGCAGCCGCTGAAGACGGCAGTGTAAAGGCCCACTCCACCACGGCCGCCGACCTTGCCAGGATTATGAGCTACTGCATTTCGGATTCTCCCAAAAAAGAGGAATTCCTTACAATCACCCGCACCCCCTCCTATGCCTTTGAAAGCTACAAGGAAAAGGACGGCGCCATAACTGCCGGCGAAAGAAGCTTTCACTGTAATAACCACAACGCCTTCCTCTCCATGATGGACGGGGCCCTGTCGGGAAAAACCGGCTTTACCGGCTCCGCAGGCTACTGCTATGTGGGCGCCCTCCGCCGGGATGAGAGAACCTACGTGGTGGCTCTTCTGGCCTGCGGCTGGCCTAACAACAAAACTTATAAGTGGAGCGATACTAAAGCCCTTATGAATTACGGGCTGGAAAATTTCGAATACCACACTCTCTCGGAGGCAGCCTATGATGAGAGCAAATTAAAGCCCCTGAAAGTCCTGAACGGCCAGGTTGAGAAACTGAATTCCGCCGCCTATACCGAAGTAACAATCGACCGGGGTGAGAACAGGGACATGGGATTTTTGCTGAAAAAGGACGAAAAAATCGACGTGGAGCTCCAGATCGCAGATGCCCTTACCGCTCCCGTCAGCGCCGGAAGCCAAGTGGGCAGCATCAAATACCTGGTGGACGGTCAGGTATACAAGGTGGAATATATTGTCACTGCAGACGACATCCCTGCCATCGACTTCGTCTGGTGCCTGAAGCAGATTCTGCTGCGCTACAGTCTCTGACAAGTACAAAAAAGCCGACAGATACAGGAATCAAATATCCAACTGCAGGCTGGCCTCCTGCTCTGCCTGGATTTTGAATTCCTCTATCTGTATTGCCGACAGCTCCGGGAGCTCCTCCAGGGACTTCACCCCAAAGCTGCGCAGAAATTCCTCTGTGGTGCCAAAAAACAGGGGACGTCCCGGCGCGTCCATTCTTCCCACCTCCATAACCAGGCCAAACTCTACCAGCCTGTTTACCGCGTGGTCGCAGCTCACCCCTCTGATCTTCTCGATTTCCGCCTTGGTAACCGGCTGCTTGTAGGCGACAATGGAAAGAGTTTCCAAAAGAGTATCCGTGAGCACATATTTTCGGGGCGTCTTGGCAATCTTAATGAGATACTCGTACATCTCCGCCTTGGTACACATCTGAAAGGAGTCCTCCAGCTCCATCAAGGTGATCCCGCACTCTTTCCCCTCAAATTCCGCTTTCATTTCCAGCAGCAATTCCTTTGTGTGCTTCTGGTCCTTCTCGATCACCGCCGCCAGGCGTTCAACCTCCACCGACTCTCCCATGGTAAAAAGAATTGCTTCCAAAATTGCTTTTTCCTTCTGCCTGTCCAAATTTCCGCCTCCCCCTATTCTTTCGACGTAATAATAATATCATCAAAGGTATTTTCCTGTACGATAGATATTTTCCCCATCTTCATCATTTCCAGTATCACAAGGAAAGTCACTATGACCTCCATCTTGCTTTTCTGCTTTTCCAAAAGCTGCCGGAAGCTGAAGGTTTTGTGAAGCTGAAGAAATCCCTCCACATAGGTGGTCTTGGCATCCATATCCACCTCGTCCTTTTCGATATTTCCAAAGCTGCTTCTGACCGGATCGATCTTGTCCTCCTGCCTTTTCATGACCATCTTGAAAAGGGACTGAAGCTTTGCCAGATCCGCATCCCCCAAAAGAGCCTTCATATCCACCGGAGGCCGATAATCCGCCACCTCCCTGGGAAGATTTTTTTCCCTGAAAAGAGTTCGGGCCGCGTCCACCTGCCTGTCCTTCAGCTCATAAGACATATATTTGTACATCTTATATTCCAGCAGCTTCTGAACCAGCTCCGCTCTGGGGTCAATCTCCTCCCCCTCCTCGTCCACCTCTCTGGGCAGGAGCATCCGGCATTTGATCTCCAGCAGCGTGGCGGCCATCACCAAAAATTCGCTCATCACGTTCATATCCTCGGTTTCCATGGCCTTAATATAATCCAGATACTGTGCCGTAATCTCCACTATAGGAATATCATAAATATCCACTTTATTTTTTTCGATGAGATGCAAAAGAAGATCAAGAGGGCCTTCAAAAATCTGTAATTTTACCGGGATTGCCATTTTCCCTCTCCTTTCAGTTCGATTACCGCCAGCTCTCCGGGATTAAAAATCCGTATGGGAAGGGTGTGGACCCCCAGCCCTCTGCTTAAAATCATGGTACTCTCTCCCTCCTTAAACTCTCCCCCGTCAAAATGGGGAAACAGCTTAAAAGAGGGTGAAATAGCGCCTCCGAGAATGGGAAGACGCATCAATCCTCCGTGAATATGGCCCGATACCACAAGCCCTGCCCCCCACCCGGCATAGGCCGGAAAATAATCCGGATTATGCGCAATTAAAACCGTGGCCCTTTCGGGGGCGCATCTTCCCAGAAGCTTGTCCAGATAACCTTCTTCCATGCTTATGGATTGGAATTTTTTGTAGTAGCCAAGGCCGATCTCCAGGCCATAGATGTCCATATTAAATTCAGGCACAAATACCTTTTCGTTGACCAGATGTCTTACCCCCGCCCTTTTCATCCTGTCAAAATAGTCCTGATATATACTGCCGAAATCCTCGCAACAAAGCCTGGTCTTCTGCTCGTGATTGCCGTTGCCGTAATAAACCGGGTACTTCAGCGCCAGCCTTTCCACGAGAGACGCCGCCGTATGGGGATCCGCCCCTTTCTCACAGGTATACAGATCCCCCGCAATCCAGATCATATCCGGGTTAAGCTGATCAATGGCCGCAAGCAGCCTTTTATTATCTTTTCCGAAAGACTTACCGTGCAGGTCAGAAAGAAGGACGGCCCTGCCATCCTTCTTAAGGTTCTTCATCCTGCATTCATAGGTTCTTATCACAAAACGATTACAATCAACAGCCATAACCAGCAGAAAAAATACCGCAAGCGCTGCCAGACAAATCAAAATAGTCAATCTATGCTTCCCTCTCTTACACCGGGCCGTACCTGTGGCTTAAACAGGGCTGCGCCCGCTTTTTACAGGCGGCAGAACAATCTCCAGACCCTGATCAAATAGTCCTTGTATCTTGCCTTCTCTATGGTCACATCCGACAGAATGGAAACACTGCCGATCCGCTCCCCGTTCAGCTTATACACCGCTTCTCCCACTGCATCCCCTCTGTTTACGGGTGCCTCGATCTGGGCCGGAAGCGACAGGCTTTTCTCCACACTGCTCAAATCGCTTCCCTTAATGTCCAGGTAACGGAAGGGCTTCTGATAAACCAACGCCGCCTCCTCCTGCACGCCGCCCTTCACGGGAAGGGTTGGTAGTTTATCCTCATTCGCATCCTCATACAGCGCGCTGACGCTGTAGCCGTAATTCAGCAATGCCATGGCGTCCTGAAAACGGGTCTTGTTCGTGGGGGATGCCATCACCACCGCAATCAGATCTATATTATCCTTACTTGCCGTGGCCGAGAGACAATACAGAGCCTTGCTGGTGGAGCCGGTCTTAAGGCCGGTAGTCCAATCATACATTTTAAGCAGCTTATTGGTACTGGATAAGGTAAAGCTGCTGCTTCCCCTCTGTGTCTCGTGGGTAATGTCCTCCATCCAGATTCCGGTATAATCCAAAACCTGGGGGTACTTGGTGATCAGCTCCCGGGACATCAACGCCACATCCTTTGCCGAGGTATAGTGGTTATCGGATTCGCTTAAACCGCAGCAATCCTCAAAATGGGTATCGGTAAGTCCCATCTCCTCCGCTCTTTGGTTCATCAGCTTTACAAACTCCGCCTCGCTGCCCGCGATAAATTCCGCCGCCGCGACGCTTGCATCATTGCCGGAGGCCACTGCGATACACTTGATGATGGTTTCTAAGCTCTGAACCTCCCCCTCCTCCAGAAAAACCTGAGAACCGCCCATGGATTTGGCATAGGCACTGGTCACCACCTCGCTCTCAAGCTTTACTCCTCCTGTACCCAGATGATCAAAAATCACAAGCAGCGTCATGATTTTGGTGATACTGGCAGGACTGCGCCGCTCCTGGGCATTTTGCTCACAGATGATCTGTCCCGTGGAAGCTTCCACTAAGATATAGGAAGGCGCTTCTACCTGGGCAGCGGCGTATGCATTTATGGGCATCATCAACACAAAAATAAAACACATCGCATAGCACAGGGTTTTTTTGAAATATTTCTTCACGTAATTACTCTCCCCTTATGTATTCTATTACTATGGATATGTTTTATTTGTTTTTAAAATGCACGTACAATTTCGATTACGCCGGCTTTAATACCACCTCATCCGAAAAGCCCGATAAGCGTCCACAATTTTTTCTCTTTGTTCTTTCAGGCTGATGTTAAAAATACGCATCAACTTCAACAGATAATCCACCGTCACGAGAAAAAGAATCATTCCGCAGGCTCTGATCCCCCAGCCCATGTCGAAGCGGTCAACCAGCTCTAAAATCCTGCTATGTAAAAAAGTGATGATAATAATCGCATAAAATCCCCATGCAATGGTACTTTCCAGACAAATGATTCCCCTGTAATTGCATGGCTTGTCGTTATAGTCCCACCACACCTCCCCGAATAATTTGAGCATCAGCCTGCCCACAAGATATTCAAAGGTGGTGGCAAGAACCGCGCCTGCCAGATACAGCCCAACCAGATGGTTGCTCAAAGGATGCAAAATCAAATACCCCAAAACCCCTCCAAATCCATAAATCGGACAAAAAGGGCCTCTTCCAAAACCTCGATTCGTCAATTTCCTATTACAAAATGACATATAAATGGATTCGACCAGCCATCCCATTATGCTGTATATAATGAAAGACGCAATCAGATGATAGAGATCTGTACCGAATAACTCCCACGTCCACATATTCATCTAACCCCTTCATAGAATCTACCATTTCTTATACAATATTATAATAAGAGTTTACTAGCGAAGCAATGTTTTTAGTATACAGTCTCCTATAGACGGCAAAAATTCCCTATGAGACAAGAAAGTCCTTGTGAAGACCAAGGACTTTCATTGCACACTAAGTAACTTAGTTGTATTTACGTTTTCTTGCTGCTTCAGATTTCTTTTTACGTCTTACGCTAGGCTTCTCGTAGTGTTCACGCTTGCGGATCTCCTGCTGGATTCCTGCCTTGGCACAACTTCTCTTAAAGCGACGTAATGCGCTGTCCAAAGTCTCGTTTTCTTTAACAATTACGTTTGACATCCTACTCCCTAACCTCCCTTCAGTCCCTTCCAAGCAACATTGACTGATTGGGTTTCTATTTGTACTATACATACATGAATTAAATTATACCACAAAATCAGCTTACGTCAATAATTTCTTTTCGATTTCTGAATATTTTCTGAAAATATTGTAACGGTTCGGCCATCCCCTGAAAATCAGCCCTCCGCCTGTGCTTCGAGAACCTTAACCGCTTCTGAGAGCGCGCTGTCGATTCCGGCAGGGTTCTTTCCTCCGGCCTGCGCCATATTCGGACGTCCGCCGCCGCCGCCCCCTACTAGGGAAGCAATGCCCTTGATCAGATTTCCGGCATGCGCGCCCTTTTTCACCGCTTCTTCCGTGGCCATGGAAACCATGTTCACTTTGCCGTCCTTTTCGGAAATCAGCAAAATCACGCCTTCCCCCAGCTTCTCCTTAAGCTGATCGCCTAAGTCCCGCAGTCCGTTCATATCCACATCTGCAACCTTAGAAGAGAGGAACCTGATCCCTTTTACCTCTTTTACCTGGCCCATTACATCCCCTAAGGCTTCCCTGGCGGCCCTGCTCTTTAAGGATTCGTTTTCGCTGCGCAGTTGTCTAAGCTCTGCCGTCAAATGCTCCAGCCTCCCCGTCAGCTCTGCCGGGGAAGTCTTTACAATGGCGGCCGCCTCCTGCAGCCGTTTTTCCAGATCGGCGTAAAATGCCAGCACCCCTGCCCCTGTGAGGGCTTCAATCCTTCTGACACCCGCCGCCACGCCGCTTTCGGAAATGATCTTAAAGAACATAATGGACGCGGTGTTCTCCACATGGGTGCCGCCGCAGAGCTCCGTGGAGAAATCTCCTATTGAGACCACCCGGACGGATTCTCCGTATTTCTCGCCGAACAAAGCCATTGCCCCTGTCTTTCTGGCATCTTCAAGGCTCATCACCTTGGTCTCCACCGGCAGAGCCTGGGCGATTTTTTCATTTACAATTTCTTCTACCCGGCTTAACTCCTGGGCCGTCATAGCCGAGAAATGATTAAAGTCAAACCGCAGCCTGTCCCCGTTTACAAAGGAACCGGCCTGCTCCACATGAGAGCCCAGAACCCTGCGCAAAGCCTTCTGAAGCAGATGGGTGGCGCTGTGGTTCTTACAGGTATTCACTCTCCCCGCTTCATTCACCTTAAGCGTAACCTCATCGCCTGTCTTGAACATTCCCCTGATCACTCTGCCGATGTGGCCTACCTTGCCTCCCAGAAGCTTTACGGTGTCCTCCACCTGGAATTCTCCGGCCGGACAGATAATCAGTCCCGTATCGGCGCACTGTCCGCCCATGGTGGCATAAAAAGGCGTCTCCTCCACGATAATCGTTCCCACTTCCCCGTCCGTGAGAGCCTCCACCAGCTCGCTCTCCGTGGTAAGCACACAAATCCTGGAGTCATGGCTTAAGCGGTCATATCCCACAAATTCCGTGGTCACAGAAGGATCAATAGACTCGTAAACCGTCACATCCGCTCCCATATAATTGGTCGTCTTGCGGGCCGCTCTTGCCTTCTGCTTCTGCTCCTGCATGGCTGCGGCAAAGCCCTCCTGGTCTACGCTAAGCCCCTTTTCCTCCAAAATCTCCATGGTCAGATCCAGGGGGAAGCCAAAGGTATCATAGAGACGGAAGGCGTCGGCGCCTGCAAGCTGCCCTTTTCCTTCTTTCAGCATGGTCTCCTCCAGCTCGCCTAAAATACTCAGACCCTGGTCGATGGTTTTGTTAAACTTATTTTCCTCCTGGGTGAGTACGTTAAAGATAAAGGCCTTCTTCTCTTCCAGCTCGGGATAGCCGTCTTTGCTGCCCTCAATCACCGTATTGCTTAAATCTGCCAGAAATTCTCCCTCTATTCCCAGAAGCCTTCCGTGCCGGGCGGCCCTGCGGATGATTCTGCGCAGCACATAGCCCCTTCCTTCATTGGAGGGCATAATCCCGTCCGAAATCATGAAGGTGGCCGAACGGATATGGTCCGTAATAATCCGGATGGAAACATCCCATTTTTCTTCCTTCTTATATTCCTTGCCGGAAACCTCGCTCACTCTGCCCCGCAAAGCGCAGATCGTATCAACGTCAAAAATAGAATCTACATCCTGCACAACTGCGGCCAGACGCTCCAGGCCCATTCCGGTATCAATATTCTTCTGTTCAAGCTCCCAGTAATTCCCCTTGCCGTCATTGTCAAACTGGGTAAACACGTTATTCCAGACCTCAATGTAACGGTCGCAGTCACACCCCACCTGACAATCCGGCTTGCCGCAGCCGTACTTTTCTCCCCTGTCATAATAGACCTCCGAACAGGGGCCGCAGGGACCGGAGCCGTGCTCCCAGAAATTGTCCTCCTTGCCGAAGCGGTAAATCCGCTCTGTGGGAACACCGATTTCCTTATTCCAGATTTCAAAAGCCTCGTCGTCCTCCACATAAATGGAGGGATAAAGCCGCTCCTTGTCAAGCCCTACCACCTCGGTCAAAAACTCCCATGTCCAGGCGATGGCCTCATGCTTGAAATAGTCCCCAAAGGAGAAATTCCCCAGCATTTCAAAAAAGGTGCCGTGCCGGGCAGTCTTTCCGATATTTTCAATATCCCCGGTACGGATACATTTCTGGCAGGTGGTAACCCTTTTCCTGGGCGGAATCTCCTGTCCGGTAAAATAAGGCTTTAAGGGAGCCATTCCTGAATTAATAAGAAGCAGACTGTTATCATTATGGGGCACAAGGGAAAAGCTTTTCATTGCCAGATGCCCCTTACTCTCAAAAAACTCCAAAAACATTTTGCGCAGTTCGTTTACGCCATATGGTTTCATACTGTACCTGTCCCTTTCTTCCACAGAAACCAACCCCCGCCAAAAGGCGGGCCGTTGGTTTCAGAATTGTTGTAATAAGCGTAACTATTCAGCCAGGTCTGCGCAATTACTGTGCAGACCGTGAGAAAGCGTATATTGTGCCAAGAGTGAATCCGGCCCTTCGCCGTAGGCGAACTTTTAATGGCCGGATTCAGTAACTATGAAGCCGAAGGCTGAATAGTTACTAATAAGCTGGCCCGCGGAGCACGGCAGCGTCTGTTATCCTCTTAAAATGTCATCTTTTCTGCAAAGTAAGCGTCCAGATCTGCAATGGCCACTCTCTCCTGCTCCATGGAATCCCGGAACCTGACGGTGACGCAGCCGTCTGTCTCAGAGCCAAAGTCATAGGTTACACAGAACGGGGTCCCGATTTCGTCCTGGCGGCGGTATCTCTTTCCGATATTGCCCCTGTCGTCATACTCGCAGTTGAACTTTTTGGAAAGCTGCGCATAAATCTTTTCCGCGCCCTCACCCAGCTTTTTGGAAAGGGGCAGGATCCCGATCTTCACCGGTGCGATCGCAGGATGGAAATGAAGCACCGTCCGCATATCTCCCCCTTCCAGCTCCTCCTCGTCATAGGCAGAGCACAAAAACGCAAGAAGCACTCTGTCCGCCCCCAGGGAGGGCTCAATCACATAAGGCACATATCTTATATTTTTCTGGTCGTCAAAATAAGTCAAATCCTCTCCGGATACTTCCTGATGACGCCCTAAGTCATAGTCGGTCCGATCCGCAATGCCCCAGAGCTCGCCCCAGCCAAAGGGGAATAAAAATTCAATATCCGTGGTGGCCTTGGAATAGAAGGAAAGCTCCTCCTGATCATGGTCGCGCACACGCATCTCCTCTTCCTTCATGCCAAGGCTCTTAAGCCAGTCGATACAAAACTGTTTCCAATAAGCAAACCATTCCAGATCCGTGTCAGGCTCACAGAAGAACTCCAGCTCCATCTGCTCAAATTCCCGGATACGGAAAATGAAGTTGCCGGGCGTAATCTCGTTGCGGAAGGACTTGCCCACCTGGCCGATTCCGAAGGGAATCTTTTTGCGGGAAGTGCGCTGCACATTTTTGAAGTTCACAAAAATGCCCTGCGCTGTTTCCGGCCTTAAGTAAACCGTATTCTTGGCATCCTCCGTAACGCCCTGAAAGGTTTTGAACATCAGATTAAACTGACGGATGTCGGTAAAATTATGTTTCCCGCAGGTAGGACAGGGCACATTGTACTGCGTGATAAAGCTCTTCATCTTTTCCTGGCTCCAGCCGTCTATGGAGCCGTCAAGGGCAATCCCCTTCTCTGCCCCATAATCCTCGATCAGCTTATCGGCCCTGAAACGCTCATGGCATTCCCGGCAGTCCATCAGGGGGTCGGAAAAGCTGCCCAGATGACCGGATGCGACCCAGGTCTGAGGATTCATCAAAATAGCGCTGTCAATTCCTACATTATAAGGATTTTCCGTGATAAACTTCTGCCACCAGGCTCTTTTGATATTGTTCTTAAGCTCCACTCCCAGATTGCCATAGTCCCACGAATTGGCGAGTCCGCCGTAGATCTCCGAGCCGGGATATACAAACCCTCTTGCTTTTGCCAGTGCAACGATTTTTTCCATTGTTTTTTCCATAATCTCATTCCTCTCCGCTCATAAATGAACCTTATTTATTTGTAAATAATATAAATCAGCTTTTTTTCTTCCCCCGCCATGCTAAGCTCCCTGGCATTCTGGGATACGGTCACATGATCGCTGACATAAAGCGCTTTGCCGTCCAGCCCGATTTCCTCCCGTTCATCGGTGATTAACAGGTTCACACCCTCCATAGCCAGAATATCTGATTTCCCCACGGTTTCGTTTCCGTCCTTGACGGAGCTTAATACCACATTCAGATCAAATCCGGCCCTCTCTGCCTCCGCCGCAGTGCCCTGAAAGAAAACCACCTGATTAAAGGAAGCGTAGTCCGCCGCTTTTGCGTAGGTCATCAGAACCTCCGCCATACCGTCCTCAACCTCCACCTTTTCAACAGAAACACGATCCTCTCCCGCTCTACGGTTGTAATCTGCCACCTGAGCCAATATAGTCTGCTGCAGCTCGTCCTTATCATAATAGCTCTGCTCAAAGCTCTCTCTGATCCTGGTGCGGACCGCCCCCTCCTTCGTTAAGGAGATTGCTGCACCGCTTTCGCCCTCTTTACTTCCGCAGGCGGTTAAGAGGAGCGAAACCAAAACAACGGATGTCAAGCCGAGCCTGACATCCTTATGTTTAACAACGGATGTCAGGCCGAGGCGGACATCCTTATGTTTAACAACGAACGCCAGGCCGAGCCGAACACCCTTATATCCCATCACAAAAGCTGCTGCCGCTTTCCGCAAAATTCTCATGTCTTTTCCCACCCTCCGTTTTATCTCATCATTATATATGACTTACCTTTGTTTTTCAACATGGAATTTCACCTAAAATTTCCAGACTCTTCATTTTCCGGTCCATAAACCGCTTCCTGTAGCACAGGGCGATTTCGCGCAGCTCTCCAAGAACCTGGTCTGTAACCGTAAATGTATAGAGCTTTTCCAGCTTGGAGCCTGCGATATAATCTACCGCGTAAACTGTGGAGCTTAAATAAGGGGTCTTTCTTACAGGCAGTCCCGGATACTCCCCGTTAATGACAACCGCTTTAATCTCAAATATGTACCGCACCAGCCCATTGGAAAGCCCCGGATGCAAAAGAGCTCTCAGCGACTGGTAAAGGAGCCCTAACATTTCCCTCTCGTCATTGTTCTCTCTGGTATAATAATCCATGACCTCCAGAAAATACATGCCATAGCAGGCGGCTTCAAAATCCGACCGAAAGCCCTCAAAATAATTACTGATATTGCTCTCCGCAATGCCGTAAGCGCTCCGTCCCTCGTAGAGCATAAACTGCCCAAAACAAAAGGGATTGGTGGATGCAAGCAGCCTGCTGCCCTGCTTGCGGGCGCCTCTTGCAAAGGCTGCTATCTTTCCCCTCTCCCTTGTTAATAATACTGCCCTTCTGTCATATTCCCCCACAGGTTCCGTTTTTAATACTATCCCTGTAACACTGATCTGATCCCTCACCTTTGAGCGCTCCCTCACTCTGCTCCGGCTCCCCTTCGTCCTTTCGGTAAGCCAGATAGTCCCTGATGCTTCCTGTACTTAAAAACTGTTCCCAGTAATTTAATGTTCTCATCTTATGCCCCCTAACAGCAAAAGCTGAAAGCTTAAAGCTTAAGCTTTTGCTATTAGGGTTTACTTTTTTCTTTTTTCTATTCGTTATCCCTCTGATTATACCCAAAATTTTTGAGAAGGAAATCGCTGTCCCGCCAGTCCTTTTTCACCTTCACCCAGAGCTGCAGATTCACCTGCTTTTCCAGCATATTTTCAATATCCCTGCGGGCGTCTGTGCCGATTTTTTTTAGCATAGCCCCCTGTTTTCCGATGACAATGCCTTTATGGGAATCCTTCTCGCAGATAATGGTTGCGTCAATATCCACGATATTTTTGCGCCACTTCATCTTCTCGATGGTGACTGCGATCCCGTGGGGTATCTCCTCCTGCAGCCTGCGCAGCGCCTTTTCCCGGATGAGCTCCGCCACAATCTGCCGCTCCGGCTGGTCTGTTATTGTATCCTCATCAAAAAAGGCCGGGCCCTGTGGAAGATAGAGCATGATGCATTTGATCAGCTTCTCCAGGTTATTGCTCTTTAATGCCGAAACCGGAACGATCTCCGCAAAATCCATCTCTCTGCGGTAGGTATCGATAAAGCCCAAAAGCTCGTCTCTTTTTACCGTATCGATTTTGTTGATAACCAGTATGACCGGCGTGCGCAGGGTGCGAAGCTGGTCTATGATATGGCGTTCCCCCGGGCCGATAAAATCGGAGGGCTCTACCAGATACAGAATCACATCCACCTCCTTAAGGCTCCTCTGGGCTACATTTACCATATAATCCCCCAGCCGGTTTTTGGACTTATGGATTCCCGGCGTATCCACAAAAACAATCTGTCCCTCCCCGCAGGTATACACCGTCTGGATCCGGTTCCTGGTGGTCTGGGGCTTATTCGACGTGATGGCAATCTTCTGGCCGATCAGGGCATTCATCAGGGTCGATTTCCCCACGTTAGGCCTGCCGATGAGTGCGGCAAAGCCGGATTTATACTGGTCGCTCATTCTTTATTCTCCTTCTTTCTTTTCGCCGGACTGTTCCTTTCTTTCCGGCTCCTGTTCCCCGGGATTTCCTGAAATTTTGTGTCTTAGGGGGGCAGTCCCTTTCAGACTCTCTCTCAAAGATGGTCTCTCTTCCTTTTCCGGGCGTTTTCTCCTGGTCCGCTTCAAAAGCAATCTCACAATCAAGACCGCAAGAACAAGGATCAGGGCCCATACAAGAAGATAAGGCAGGTCAATCACAAATCCGATTCCCAGGTCCGCAAGTGTGTTTCCCACATCATAAAGACTGTTTACAAATCCGGTGGAAATCTTCTCCCAAACGCTCTGCTCCTTGACCGGCGTCAGCTTCACCACCTCGTCAATATACAGGTAAACGGTGCTGTAGGAAACCTGATTCTCCAGTACCCGAAGCTGGGACTCCATGCTCTCCAGTTGATAACGCACCTGGGAAAGCCGCTCCTCCAGACTGATGATGTCTTCGATGCTCTCCGCCTTTTCAAGCAGCCCGATAAGACCCTCCTGTTCCGCCAATAACACCTTTTTGTGACTCTCCAGATCCACATACTGAAGAGTTACATCAGTTACGCTTTCGTTTCTGCTGATAATATTGGAGACCTCTGCCACATTTTCCAGAAATTCGTCCAGATGCTCTGCCGGCACACGGATGGTAAGATTGGCATTTCTCAGCTTGTTTTTGCTGTAGCTGCTGCCGTTATAAGTATAGCTCTCTTCTATGTAGCCTTTAAGCTGCTCTGTCCTTCTGCGCACATCCTTAAGCAGCTCGTCAAAGGTTTCCGTCTCCACCTCGAGATTGACATTTTTAATCAGCTTGCGGGCGGTGTCCTGAGCCCTTAAAGCCTCGTCCCCGGCCTCGTCCCGGGCGTAATCGTCAAACTCCGCCAGCTCGCTTTTTCCCTCTTCTGCGACGCCCTCCTCCGCGGCAGCCGCTCCGTTCATGACCCCGTCTCCTAAATGACCGCCGTTGTCATAGCCCCCTGCCGCAGGCGCTTCTGCAGCCGTGTCCGTCGCTGCCGACTCATAGGAATACCCCCCAGAGGAGCCGCAGCCGGTAAGTACAAGCCCTGCAATCCCCAGGATTGCAAGAACCTGTCCTATTGCTTTTTGCCTTTTCAAAACCAGATTTTGTCTTTTCATATCACTACCCGTCCCTTTCCATAACCTGCAGGCTTTTGAGCGTATTTAAAGCCTGCTTTCTGCCAGATGCATGACCCACTTGGTGGGAAATTTGTGGTGTACCGTAAGTTCTGACAATGATACGAATTCATCCGGAGATATTTATGGCATTTTAGGCAATTAATTATGGAATAGCTGATCCATATCCATAAATAATTCGCTGCTTTCTTTGAGCTTTTCTCCGTTGCCCACCACGCAGAGGTTATTGCCCTCCATAAAGGCCTCCACATACCGGGAAAGCTCTCTGATGGTCTCTCCTGTAGTGGCAAGCAGCTCATCCCTTTCCTGCTGTACCCGCTCCATGGAAAGGCCTGTCAAATACCCGCCCAGGGAATACATCCCCCTGGTTGCCGGCGTCATGGGCGTGTCCAGCTCGCTGACTGCTCCGATAATGAACTGTGTCACCGTCCGCTCGTCAAGGCGGGTATTTTTGATATATTCCGCTGCCTGCTCATAAACCTCAATGGTCTTTTCCAGATTCGGATCCCGGTAGGAAACAAAGTAGCCGTCCCCGTTTTTATAAAAACCGCACATACAGCCGTAGGCGCCGCCCTTGACACGAATCTGGTTCCAAAGATAATCCAGCCCCATCATGACTTTAAGGACCTTAAGGGAACCCGTATAGGCAAGCCCCTTATCCAAAAAATTCCCTGTACGGCACACATACTGCACCTGGCCTGCCGTCATAAAGGCCTCATTCTTCCTGGAGAGCCTGGGCCGATAGCCCTCCTCCTCAAACTCTCCGGTGTATAAAGCGGCCTTAAAATCACACACAGCCTGCTCCAATCCCGGATACCCCTCTTGGGTGGCGGTGTAATCCACCAGCAGATTTTCGGGACGGAAAATGATTCTGCTTAATTCCTTCAGATTATTGACCGCTTCTTCCTTTCTGGCTTCAAAATTCTTTTCCAGATCTTCTAACAGCCGGTACTGGGGAATCCCGCTGATCTGCTCAGAAACAGCCGCCGTAGGTGAAAAGTAGCTTAACCCCCGGATCAGCGCCACAGAATGCCCCGCGCTGGTCATGGTTGCCTGCATTCTGGATTTCGTCTCCGCAATAATCTCATACAAACGCTTGGTATCCTCAAACCTGGAGGTTAAAAGGATTTCCTTCATCAACTCCAGAGCCTTGTCCCTTTTCCCGTAAAGGGCTTTGGCGCGGATCTCCAGCGTGGTCTTGTATTTCTTCATGTCTTCGGCATTGGTATAGGTGTTGGCGATCACCCGAATCCCGCCGGTATGGATATTCACCTCATTAAACAGCTCTCCATAGCCGAAATGCTCCGTATCCACCATAGTAAGCACGCTTTTCAAAATGCCTACATAGGGAAACAGCCGCTCCGGCACCCTGCCAAGGTCAAAAACCAGATTCAGATAGCCGATCCCATTGGTAAAAATATCATGGAAAAGGATGGTGGTTCCATCCGCACTGCGCACTTCGTTTACATAGGCGGCCGCCTCTTTTTTCATATCCTCTCTTTTCAGAAGGGGAATGGTCCTTAAAGCCTCCGGGCTGTCCGGCTCTTCCTGGTAGGCGCGCAGCGCCTTTGTCCCCTCCACGATCTCCTTAAGACGGTCGTCAGAAAGGGTGGCCTTAAGGGCGCTGAGCTTTTCCTGAAGGGCCCTGTCCTTTTGGGTGGTAAGCCCCGGCACAGGTCTGACCGTCAGATAAGCCTTGTGGGGATTCTCCAGCATATAGGTCTGGATCAGTCCCTCAAAGTATCCCGTCTCGATGGAATTTTTCAGCTCCTTAAAGGTTTCGTTGGCCTCAATATGCATAAAAGGCCGCCGCTTATCGTAAAGCCAACTGTCAAGAGCCTGTAAGCCCAGCATCAGCCCCTTGGGGTAAGCGCCGTAATCCGCCTCTCTGTACTTGAACTCAAAATAATTGATCGCCGCGGTAAGCGCCTTTCGGTCCAGGCCCTGCTTCACCGCTTCTGAAAGAACCTCCTCGATCACCGCTACAAATTCATCCTTTTGGGATTCCCCGGCATTCTTGGCCACAACGGAAAAGTAGGGCTGATAAATACCGTTTTCCATGGAGCTGTACACATCCTTGCCGATCCCTTTGTCGATCAGGGCCTGCTTCACCTGCGCCCCCGGCGCGGAACAAAGCACATAGTCCAGCACCTCCATCGCCACATAAAGCTGTTTGTCAAGGCTGTTTCCCATAGAAACGTTATAGGCCAGATAGGCGTTATCCTCCACCGAATCCTCTTCCATCACCGGATATTCCTTAACCAGCTTTCTCGGCGCCTCAAAAGGCTTTTGAAGGCCCACCTCAGAATCTACGTTAAGGGCTTCAAAATCCGCAAGATACTTCTCGTCCAGAAAGGTAAGGTACTCCTGCGGGTCAAAATTCCCGTACAGATAAATATAGCTGTTGGAGGGATGATAATACTTCTGGTGGAAGGCAAGAAATTCCTCATAGGTCAGCTCCGGGATCTCATCCGGGTCCCCGCCCGACTCCAGGCCGTAGGTGATGTCCGGATAAAGGGAATTCATAATCTCCCGCTCCACCACATCGTCCGGCGAGGAGAACGCTCCCTTCATTTCATTGTAGACCACGCCGTTGATGGTAAGCTCGTCCCTTAAGCTTTCCATTTCATAGTGCCAGCCCTCCTGCCGGAAAATCTTCTCTTCCCTGTAAATATTGGGATAAAAGACCGCGTCCAGATACACATGCACCAGATTCTTAAAATCCTTGTCATTACAGCTTGCCACCGGGTAAACGGTCTTATCCGGATAGGTCATTGCATTTAAAAAAGTATTCAGGGAGCCCTTCGCCAGTTCCACAAAGGGATCCTTCACCGGGAAATTCTTAGAACCGCACAGCACCGAATGCTCCAGGATATGGGCCACCCCCGTGCTGTCCTTAGGAGGCGTGCGGAACCCGATATAAAACACCTTGTTTTCATCGTCATTTAATAGAAGCGTCACAGCCGCCCCTGTCTTTTTGTGCAAAAGCACATACCCCTCCGAATTCAAGTCGCTGATTTTCCGTCTCTCCAGTACCTGATATGCACCTATGCTTTCTACTTCTCTGCCCATGTTCTTGTCTTCCTTCCATGTGATTTTCTATTGATATTATGGTGAACGGCAAAAATCTTTGTATTTTGTCGTTTTCTATAAGTATACCCACTTTAATCAATCTTACCTTGCCCCCTGACAGGAAAACGCATTCCGCCGCTGTCTGCTGCGCCCTGCCGTGCATAAAAGAACGGGCGGAAACAGCGTCTCCAGCCCGTTCAGTGTAAAAGGGGAATTTTACCGAAATCATAGCCGGCGTTTAATATCCGACTAAAAATAGTTTACCATGCTTTGTAAGGAATTGCAAGTGCTAAATTCAAAAAGGAGGAAGGCCAAGGTAACTATTGCCAGGTCTACGCAATTACTGCGCAGACCGTGAAAAAGCGTATATTGTGCCAAGAGTAAATCCGGCCCTTCGCCATAGGCGAACTTTTAATGGCCGGATTCAGTAACTATGAAGCCGAAGGCTGAATAGTTACAGGCCAAGCCACTGCTTCACTGTTTCTACAGCATAACCTACACCTTGCGCAATTTTTTCAACATCCACTCCAAGATTATAAAGATTTCTGGCTGTTTCCTGAGCTTTTTTCAACTCTCCTCTTCGTTCAGATTCCATTCTCATCTCCTGAATTGCCTGGCACACGTCAACCGCCTCCTCGCTTTCATCATATTTTATGCCTGCATTTGTAATTACTTCAATCACATCCGCCGCTCTGCGTTCCACTTCTCGGAAACGCTTTTCATTGGCCGCCAATACCCTGTTTAAATTTTCCTTATCCTTCGAATACTTGACAAACAGCATGATCTCCCGCAGGCTGGACTGGAATTTCATTATCTCCTCATCCGGCATCTGCGCCGGTGCGATCAGCCGCACACGGTAATTATCCATGCAGGCAAGCACATCCGGATCCGACACATCCATCATGTCAAACAGGCTTAACGGCCCATCCCATTCTTCCGAACCGAAAAATATAGTCACCGTGATGGATGGTATCAGTCTGTCCCCTACCCAAAAACCGCTTAAGAACTCACCCGCATTTGGCGTTTTCCTGTCTTCCTCAGCAGACGTTTCCTCCCGTTGCTTTCTCCGCTTCATTTCCTTGCGGTGTGACTTTGCCGCTTCTTCCACCTGCCCTGCATATTCCAACGCATCATATAAATTATTTTTCACCGCCATGGCATAATGGATCTCCGCCTGGTTCTCCACACCGTAAAGTACATATTCCATCTTTCCGTCCGTCATTGCGGCATAAAGCTTCTGTACATCACGGAATTTCTGGACAGGAACCGCAGCACCATCCGCACCATATGGCAGTGCAATTTTAGTGGAATCACGCTCCATAAGCTGCTCCGGCACAATCACCTGCCGCCCACCGTAAATATAGTAATTGAAAATGTCGGCAAACACGCCCGCATCTTTTACATAATCCTTTGTAACTGTATCTGCTTTCAACGACATCCACCGCCTTTCCGCGTGAATGTATAGCAAGAGTCTCGTCAACTTCTCTCCCCTGCCACACTTTCATTATACTCGAAAAACTTCTTTTTTTCAATCGCACCCAGGCGGTTCTCATTTCCGCAAGAATGGACCGGTAAACCATTACGACAGACATAAACTGCCTTTTTAACGCCCTTTACGATAGAGCACATAGTCATACTGGGTGATTGGTTCTCCCGTGAGATAATGGCTTTCATGGCAGTCGCCGTCAGGATGCGGAACAAAACCGCAAGACTTTAGCATTTTCCGGCTGACCGTATTTGTCTCGTAACAGCCTGCATAAATACATTCAAAGCCATAGGACTCAAAGCAATACTTCGCCGCCAGGGCAAAAGCATTTGCTCCGTATCCTTTTCCTCTATAGGGCTTATACAGCATGATCGCCAGATCCGGAGCAGACCCCTCCGGCGACAGGCTCACAATTCCTAACGGTTCGTTATCTTCGTTGCGGATAATTACCGCCAACAGGCGCGAGCGGATTGGCCTGTTGCAAAATTCATCCATGGAGGCGCGTATTTTGTAATTGTATCCCTCCTGTATCGCCGGATCCTGCCAGCATTCATAGTGGAATTGTCCGTCAACCTGGGGGCAGTACTCTGCCAGGGATAATTCTCTGTTTGCAATGTATCTCTTTCGATTCATCAATAATTCCTTCCTGCACCGGCAGCTTTTCCGTTCTTTTCCCGTGCAAAGTAAAAACTCCAATTTGCCGGCGGTGATGCTGCAGCTCAACCGCCCGGCGAATTGCCGCGTCTGATTCTCTCAGCGGGTTATTGTAATCGGTATTCCCCCACATTATGATAAATGCATGACCATTCCCGGCAGTCATTACCTGACGGGACATCGCCCATGAAAGGCCAAAATCTGAAAGGAGACTGTAACGTTTATGAAACCGATCTATAGCGGAAAAGTAAGAGAAATCTACGACATTTCCGGGGAGCATCTGATCATTGTAACAACTGACAGAATATCCGCCTTTGACAACATCTTACCTATGCCTGTGAAAGGCAAAGGAATCGTGCTGAACACGCTGTCAAACTTCTGGTTTGAGAAAACCGGAAACATCGTGCCTAATCATATTGTGGAGAAGCGGCTGGAAAATATGCCGTCCTTTTTTCAGAACAATTCTTTTGCAGACCGCACGGTAATGGTTGAGAAGCTTGACATGCTTCCCTTCGAGTTCGTTGTGCGCGGCTATCTGTTCGGAAGTATGTGGCGGGCTTATGAAAAGGGCAAAAGCTTTTGCGGCACGGTGCTGCCGGATAACTGTAAGCTGGCACAAAAACTGGATTGTCCCGTTCTCACGCCTGCGAAAAAACACGATACGAAGCATGACGAATATATCAGCATGAAAGAATTGGAAGGACTTCTGGGCACAGAGCTTACAAACCGGATCGCCGAAATCTGTTTCCGGCTCTATGAAGTGTGCAGTGAATACGCCAAGTCCAAAGGCCTGATCATTGCAGACGCCAAATTTGAGTTCGGTCAAAATAAAGAGGGCGCCCTCATTCTGGCCGATGAAATATTTACCCCGGATTCCAGCCGATACTGGGACGCAGCACAGTATGAAGCGGGCGCTTTACCGGAATCATTTGACAAGCAGTTCCTGCGCGACTGGCTGATCAATCACAAAGAAAAGGGTGAATTTCCGTTTGACAAAGTGCCTGAAAGCATTCTGCTCCGGACACAGGCCCTTTATCAGGAATGTCTGCACAGATTAACTAAAGGCTGAAGGTCATCATCCCCAGCTTGGACACAATAATCTCCCTCACCAGCATCCCTTTTGCCTTTTTTCTGGCAAGGTTGATTCCCGCCAGCTCCTTCAGGGAATAGACCTTCTCCTGATATACAAATTTCTCCCGGGAGACAGTCCCTAAGGCCTGACCTGACTTATTTCCAAAGATCCGTCGGCTTTGCTTTTTGGGTGTCTGCTCCTGCACCTTAATCTGTATTTTCAACTGGGAAAATACGCCGTATAAAAAGGTGTCCTCCTCCAGATAATAAAACTGGCTCTCCAGGGTAGTCTCCGGCGAGGCCTCCTTCAGCACATATTGGGAGAGGATCGCTTTCAATTTAAAAGGAACCAATTCCTGGGCCAGCAATTCCTCATAGGAAAAGCCGGCTCCCAGGTAAAGGCTCCCCACATCCTGCAGTACATATTTAAAGTCGTCATATCGGGTCATGTCTTGTACTATTTTCATTCTCTCACCAGATCCTCTATGGTAAAACCGCTCATACGCATGGCGTCCTCTATATCCTCCAGCTCTATTCCGGTTTCCTGGGAAAGCTCCCTTGCCGTAACCTTTCTGTGCAGCTCTTCTGCAAGCTCCCTTGCCTTCCCGGCCACCAGGTTCACACGCTCTGCCACCTTCTTATCCTTGTCCGTCTCCTGAAGATTCTCGGTGATACAATCCTCCATGGCATCCATCACCATTTTCATCAGCATTCCTTCCGCTTCTGCGGCATTCTCCAGAGCGCCCAGCATGCTCACCCCCATGGTCAGGGCTAAATTCCCCTCTCCGATCAAATCCTCCAAAAATACCCCCTGCCCTGTGTAGAGCTTGGCCACCTCCGTAACCTGGGGCAGAAAAACGGAAATCAGCCTCTGCCGGGCCTCAGGCTCCCCGGCCATGGCAGAGAGGATAAGAGCCTCTTTCTCTCCGCCGCTGACCGGCTCCGCCTGCAGAACATCTTTTTTGTATTCTTCCAGATAGCTGCACTCTTCCTCCGAAAGATATTCGTCCGCATCCACCGGCTCTCCAATGCCGATCTTATGCTTTTTCAGGTAATCGAAGACCAGGGCAAGCTGCTCCTCCGATAAGGACAGACTCCCAAAGGCTTCCCTTACCTGAGCCTCTGCAATACAGTTTTGCTGCTTTTTCGCCTGCTTTTTTACCTCTTCCAGGGTTTTGGCGAAAAGAATTTCCTGATTATCTCCCATAAAAATATCCTCTGTTGATTTTGACGGTTTAATTCACCTTAATGTGGGTGTGGGTAAAAATATGATCCTGGCAATATTCATAATTCCCTTGGCATTTGGAGCAAAACCGGAATTCCAGCTCCGGATTGGTTTCCTCCGTCCTGCCGCAGACGGCGCATTTATGCCGGGTGACTCTGGTTGTCTTTTTCACCTCCCGCTTAAATTCCTGTCTGCGTCTGGCCTGTCTGGGCGTCATATGAACCTGCCCCCTGCCGGTTATGAAAAATACGATAAAATTCATCAGAGAAGCCGCGATCACAAACTGGGTGGCAATGGAACCCATCAAAAACTGATAAACCAGAAGAGCCCCGTAAATAATGCCCAAAATCTTAATCCTGATAGGAATCAGGAAAAACATCAGCACCTGCATATTGGGATAAGTGCTGGCAAAGGCAAGGAAAATCGACATATTGACATAATAGGTGCTGAATCCCAGGGAAAGGTTGTCGGGGCTCATAATCCCCCACAGAGCATAAAGGGCCAGCTTCGTGTCCACCTCGTTTTGAAAGACGGCCGTATAGCCGAACAGAAGGAAAGCCCCCAATATGGTAAAGAGCACCCCCGAAAAGATATAAACATTATAGCGGTAGGTTCCCCAGGTCCGCTCTAAGGTAGTGCCCAGGGAATAATAAAAATACAGCATCAAAAGGGTAAAAAAGTCAAACCCGGAGGGCGGCACAATCAGCCATGTCACCAGCCGCCAGATCTGTCCGTGGAAAATGATTTCGTAGGGATTCAGATACAGATAATTCAGCATATATGGATTCGTAAACTGGATCAGATACCCGCATGCATAGCAGATGATCAATACAAGGGATAAATTTTTAATCGCATATTTTCCAAACTTTTTTTCGAAATTGCTCGTGAATTTCATTGCCTTGCCTCTCCTTACATAACAGGCCGAACCTCCAACCTGTCAAAACCTTCGCCTGTTGATTCATGAACTGTCCTGAAACTTCATATATTTTATCATTCTTATTTTCAATTGTAAATAAAGGCGCTTATTTTTTAGAATTTTTAAGGTTTTAAATTTTTTTCTTTACAAAATGTTTAGGTTTCCCCGATTGCTTTTTAAAAATCCCTGTCGTATAATATCTACGCATGTCAAAAAATGCAATGTTAATAATGAAAGGCGGTAGGTCATGGAGAATCAATCCTTTGCACTTGGCATTGACATTGGATCCACCACTGTCAAAATCGCCATAATAGATGATGCAAATCACATTCTTTTTTCAGATTATCAAAGACATTTTGCCAATATAAAAGAAACACTTTCCGATTTACTTTTAAAAGCATACGATCAGCTTGGAAATTTAAGGCTGCGCCCCGTAATCACCGGTTCCGGCGGGCTGACCCTTGCCAACCACCTTGGCTTTCCCTTTGTCCAGGAGGTGATTGCGGTTGCCACGGCTCTTAAGGAGCTGGCTCCCCAGACAGATGTGGCGATTGAGTTAGGCGGCGAAGACGCCAAGATCATTTACTTCGAGGGCGGCAACGTGGAGCAGCGCATGAACGGCATCTGCGCAGGCGGCACGGGCTCCTTTATCGATCAGATGGCCTCCCTGCTTCAGACAGACGCCAGCGGTTTAAACGAATATGCCAAAAATTACCACCTTCTTTATACGATAGCCGCCAGATGCGGGGTGTTTGCCAAATCCGACATCCAGCCCCTGATCAACGACGGCGCAACCAAGGAGGACTTATCCGCCTCCATTTTCCAGGCAGTGGTCAACCAGACCATCAGCGGACTTGCCTGCGGGAAACCCATCCGGGGGCATGTGGCCTTCCTAGGAGGGCCTTTGCATTTTCTTTCCGAGTTAAAGGCGGCCTTTATCCGCACCCTGAAGCTGGATGCACAGCATATCATTGAAACGGAGCATTCCCATCTTTTTGCCGCCATCGGCTCTGCCATGAACGCAAAAGAAGAAGTCTCCTTTACCATGGAGGATATGAACCAAAAGCTTTCTTCCGACATTAAAATGGAATTTGAGGTAGAGCGGATGGAGCCCCTGTTTTCTTCCGAGGAAGAATATGAGGGCTTCAAGTCCCGTCACGCCAGACACCGTGTGCGCACCAGCGCTCTGGCGGATTACCACGGCAACTGCTATCTCGGCATCGACGCCGGCTCTACCACCACCAAGGTCGCCCTTGTGGGGGAGGACGGCTCTTTGCTTTACTCCTTTTACAGCAGCAACGACGGCAGCCCTTTAAAGACTGCCATCCGCGCCATCCGGGAAATCTATTCCCTTCTTCCCAAGGACGCCTCCATTGTCCGCTCCTGCTCCACCGGATACGGGGAAGCTTTGATGAAAGCCGCTTTCCTTTTAGACGACGGGGAAGTGGAGACGGTAGCCCATTACTATGCCGCCGCCTTCTTTGATCCGCAGGTGGACTGTATTCTCGACATCGGCGGCCAGGACATGAAATGCATTAAGATCAAAAACCGGACCGTGGACAGTGTACAGCTAAACGAGGCCTGTTCCTCGGGCTGCGGTTCCTTTATAGAAACCTTTGCCAAGTCCCTGAACTACTCTGTGGAGGACTTTGCAAAGGCGGCGCTTTTTGCAAAGCACCCCATTGACCTCGGCACCCGGTGTACCGTATTTATGAATTCCAAGGTAAAGCAGGCCCAGAAGGAGGGAGCCAGTGTCCCGGATATTTCCGCCGGACTGGCTTACTCCGTTATTAAGAACGCCCTCTTTAAAGTAATCAAGGTTTCGGACGCCTCCGCCCTTGGGAAAAATATCGTGGTTCAGGGAGGCACCTTTTATAACGACGCGGTTCTGCGCAGCTTTGAAAAGATTGCCGGATGCAAGGCCATCCGTCCCGATATTGCCGGAATCATGGGCGCTTTCGGCGCCGCCCTGATCGCCAGGGAACGCTTCTGTGAGGGCTATGAGACTTCCATGCTCTCCTTCGAAAAAATAAATACCCTGCAGTTTGAGACCAGCATGGCCAAATGTAAGGGCTGCACCAATAACTGCCGGCTGACCATCAACCGTTTTACGGGAGGGCGTCAGTACATATCCGGCAACCGCTGTGAGCGGGGCCTTGGAAAGCAGAAAAACGAAAACAATGTGCCCAACCTCTTTGAATTTAAGCTGAGCCGGATCTTCGGCTATGAGCCCCTTGCCGCCGACGAAGCCCCGAGAGGCACCGTGGGAATTCCCCGGGCCCTGAACATGTACGAGGATTATCCTTTCTGGGCCGTTTTCTTCAAAAAACTGGGATACAGGATCGTGCTCTCTCCCCTCTCCAACCGGAAGATTTATGAGCTGGGCATTGAGTCAATCCCCAGCGAGTCCGAGTGCTATCCCGCCAAGCTTGTCCATGGGCATATTAGCTGGCTGATCAATCAAAAGGTGGATTTCATCTTTTATCCCGCCCTCTTCTATGAACGGAATGAATTTGAGGAGGCAAATAACCATTATAACTGCCCTATCGTCACCTCCTACTCCGAAAACATCAAAAACAATGTGGAGGAAATCGGAGAAGGAAAGGTCAGGCTGCGCAACCCCTTTATGTCCTTCCAGGATCTAAAAACCGTCTCCCAGGCTCTCTCCAGAGAATTTTCGGAGCTTCCGGTGGAGGAGGTGCTCGAGGCGGCGCGCCTTGGCTGGGAGGAGCTCGCGCAGGCAAGAAAGGATATGCAGATAAAGGGAGAGGAGGTGCTCTCCTACCTGGCCCGGACAGGAAAACGGGGGATCGTGTTGGCCGGCAGACCCTATCATATTGACCCGGAAATCCATCACGGAATCCCGGAGCTGATCACTTCCTATGATATTGCGGTCCTCACAGAGGATTCCGTCTCCCACCTGGCGAAACCGGAGCGTCCCCTGATTGTATCCGACCAGTGGATGTATCACTCCCGCCTTTATGCCGCTGCCAGCTATGTAAAAACTGTAGACAACCTGGATCTGATCCAGCTAAATTCCTTTGGCTGCGGCCTGGACGCGGTAACCACCGACCAGGTAAACGATATTCTGTCCGGCTCGGATAAGATATATACCTGCCTTAAAATTGACGAGGTGAATAATCTGGGCGCCGCCCGGATCCGGATTCGTTCCCTTCTCTCCGCTATCAGGGTCAGGGAAAAGAATAACCAGAAACGCACCGTCCAATCCTCTGCCATCAACAAGATCAAATTCACAGAAGAGATGCGTTCGGACTATACGATCCTTTGTCCTCAGATGTCGCCTATTCATTTTGATCTTTTGGAGCCTGCCTTCTGTGCCTGCGGTTACCGTTTTGAGGTGCTTTCCAATGACAACAAACAGGCTGTGGATATGGGACTTAAATATGTAAACAATGACGCCTGTTATCCTTCTCTCATCGTGGTCGGACAGATCATGGATGCCTTATTATCGGGCAAATACGATCTTTCAAGAACAGCCGTTATTATCACTCAGACAGGAGGCGGATGCCGGGCAACCAACTATATCGGATTTATCCGCCGTGCTCTCGAAAAGGCCGATATGGCCCATATCCCCGTTATCTCTTTAAATCTGGGCGGGATCGAGTCAAACCCGGGCTTTCATATCAATCTTGATTTACTTACCCGGGCTGCCTACGGCGCTGTGTTCGGCGATATTTTTATGCGCTGTATCTATCGGATGCGTCCTTACGAGAAGGAAAAGGGAAGCGTGGAGGCCCTTCATCAGAAATGGCTGAAAAAATGCCGGGATTTCGTGACGGCAAAGCATATGAGCTTTTTCACCTTCCGGAAAATGTGCCGGCAGATCATCGAGGAATTTGACGCCGTCCCTGTCACGCAGGAACAAAAGCCCAAGGTCGGAATCGTGGGAGAAATCCTTGTCAAATTTGCTCCTGCCGCCAACAATCACCTGGTTGACTTATTGGAATCGGAAGGAGCGGAGGCCGTGGTTCCCGATCTTCTGGATTTCATGCTCTACTGCTTCTACAATCAGATATACAAGGCGAAGGAACTGGGAACCAGCAAAAAGGCGGCTCTTTTTTCCCGGGCCGGTATCCAGGCTCTTGAATTCTTACGAAAGGCCGCATCCAAAGCCTTTCTAAGAAGCGAGCACTTCTTTGCGCCTACCAGCATTTACCAGACGGTGGAATACGCAAAGCCCATTGTCTCCATCGGCAACCAGACAGGAGAAGGCTGGTTTTTGACCGGCGAGATGGTGGAGCTGATTCATGAAGGCGTGAATAATATCGTGTGTGCCCAGCCCTTTGGGTGCCTGCCCAACCACGTGGTGGGCAAAGGGGTCATCAAGGAGCTGCGCAGACAGTATCCTTCCAGCAATATCGTGGCCATCGACTATGACCCGGGAGCCAGCGAGGTCAATCAGCTCAACAGAATCAAGCTGATGCTCTCCACCGCCCACAAAAATCTGAAAGAAACAAGCTGACTTGGGAATCAATCATAACGGGGGATTTTTCTTATGATCAAACAGGAAGTAAATGAAATCAAACGGCTCTATACGCCCAGAAACTGTTCCATCACCCGCATCTGCGGCTGCTATGTGGACGGGGAAAAAAACAAAAAGACCGAGTTTAAGGAAGCCTTTCTCTCTCTTCCGGAGGAGGAAATTTTTAAGTATTTTGAATTGCTGCGCAAAACCCTTTCCGGCAGCGTAGGCAAAAATATGCTGAACCTGGAATTTCCTCTTTCCAGCGAGGAGGAAGGCGGAACCCAGGAGTTCCTTTTAAGGCTCCGGGACAGTAAGCTGGGGGATGACGCCCTGGTGGAGGAATTTTATGACCGGGTCATCGGCTCCTATGAATATGTAAGTAATTACCTGATTCTGATCATCCATGACGCCTACGACGTTCCCGGCAAGACCACCGACGGCCTTACCATGGAGGACGCTTCCGACACCGTCTATGAATATCTGCTCTGCTGCCTGTGCCCGGTAAATCTCTCCAAGCCGGGCCTGAGCTATGACGCGCAGGCTAACGAGTTCCACAACCGGATCCGGGACTGGATCGTGGAAATGCCCCAGACCGGCTTTCTCTTCCCTGCCTTTAATGACAGAGCCACCGACCTCCACAGCACCCTGTATTATACCAAAAACCCGGAGGAGCCTCACTCGGAGTTTGTGGACGGGATATTAGGCGCCGTGCTGCCTCTCACCGCGGGAAGCCAGAAGGAAACCTTCCAGGCCCTCATTGCCCAGACCCTGGGAGAAGACGCCGAATACGAAGTGGTCAAAAGCATTCACGAAAACCTGACGGAAATGATCGATGAACACAAAGAAATCCCTGAGCCTCTTATGCTGGACAAGAAGCAGGTAAAGAATCTCCTGGAAAAGAGCGGCGTGGAGGAAGAAAAGCTGACGGATTTTGACAAGCTTTATGATACTGCGGCCGGAGAGGACACTTCCCTTCTGGTGGACAACGTAGCCAGCACCAGAACCTTTGAAGTGAAAACCCCGGATGTGGTGGTAAAGGTGAATCCCGAGAGGGCCGATCTGGTAAACACCATGACCCTGGACGGAAGGCCCTGCCTTGTAATTGAACTCAGCGACCACGTTGAGGTGAACGGGATTTCAGTCAGAAACACGGTAAAACCACCCACAGAATAAGGAGAACCCACATGAATATTCAAATCATCACCGACTCTGCATCAGACATTGTCCATTCAGACCGAAAGGATTTGACCGTCCTTCCCATGACCATCACCTTTGGAGAAACCGAATTTCTTGACGGAGTAACCCTTACCCATGAGGAATTTTTTGAACGGCTCATAGAAAGCGACGCTCTGCCCACCACCAGCCAGATTTCTCCCTTTGCTTTCTCCCAGGCCATCCAAAAGGCCACGCAGGACGGAAGCTGTGCCGTTGTCATTACTATGTCGGGCAAGCTCTCCGGCACTTACCAGAGCGCCTGTATTGCGGCAGAGGAATTTGAGGGAAAAGCCTTTGTGGTGGATTCCGAGAATGTTACGGTAGGGGAAAGGGCTCTGATCGAATATGCCCTGCGTCTTAAGGATGAGGGAAGAACCCCCGAAGAAATCGTGAAAGAGCTGAACCTTGCCAAAAAAAGAATTCAGCTCATTGCCCTGTTGGATACCCTTGAATACCTGAAAAAGGGCGGGCGCATCTCCAAAACCGCCGCCCTGGCAGGCAGCGTGTTGTCCATCAAGCCGGTTATCGGGATTGTGGACGGAGAAGTAGCCATGCTTGGAAAGGCAAGAGGCTCCAAACAGGGAAACAATCTTCTGGCACAGCACATCCAAAGCGCCGGAGGCATTGATTTTGATATGCCCTTCTTCCTGGGCTATACCGGCTTAAGCGACACTCTCCTGCAAAAATATATCAAAGACAGCGAGGCCCTCTGGATGGAGCACATGGGCGATCTGCCCTCAGGAAACCTGCCCGTGGCCACAGTGGGCGGCACCATCGGTACCCATGTAGGCCCCGGCGGCATTGCAATTGCATTCTTCTCTCCCTGCCCGTCGCAAACAAAGCCCTGAATGCTGCGTCAATCCCCTCATAAGGAACGATCCAGCTCCTCCAATACACCCTCGATCAGACGTCCGATCGAAAAGTCCGTCACCCCCACAATCACATTGTTGCAATGATTCACAGGAATTAAAATACGCTTCGCCCGGCTCTGTCCCACAGCAAGGGACATGGCCGGGGTAATTTCTCCGTAGAGCGCATCTGCAACCACGATTCCAATGGGGCCGATGATCACATCTGCCTGACGGCACCCCACAATGACAGCGTTCTCTCCTGTAGCCCCATGATCGGCCCCTGCCTTGAGCATTGCCGTAGTGGCCGCGGAATTGGTCCCCACAGCCGTAATCCCGGCCTGCGGGAACCTGCGCTTAAGGGCACCAACCACCTGCCTTCCAATCCCTCCACCCTGGGCGTCAATTACGAGTATTTTCATTTCCGATTCCTCCTGAACAGACATTAGTTTCTGCTATAAACATAGCTTAAAGATAAATCTGCTGTCAATATTTTCCGATAATTATATCCACATTGAAATCGGCATTGTCTGGAGGAAGACCTGGAAAAATTGCTTTTTGGAGGAAAACTGATGTATAATAAAGCAAGGGAAAATCGCAGCTCATAGAAGGAGGTTCTTATGGGATTTTGGATTTTTATGCTAATTATGGATTTGATGACTCCCCTTACAATGATTGGCTTTGGCAGATACTTTATGAAAAATACTCCAAAAGAAGTAAATGGGGTATTTGGGTACCGAACATCCATGTCTGTGAAAAACAAAGATACATGGGAGTTTGCCCATAAATATTGCGGCAAAATATGGTTTGCCTGCGGATTAATACTATTGCCAATAACAGTGATATTTTTGCTCCCGGCAATTGGAAAAAGCAAGGATTATGTGGGAACCGTAGGCGGGATTATCTGCGCCGTACAGCTCATTTTCCTGATTGGTTCTATTTTCCCAACAGAAATTGCACTAAAAAAGGTATTTGATAGAAATGGAAAGAGGCGATAACTTCAGCGGATTCTTGCTATCTATAATCGCTTTCATTTCATCAGCTATTTGCTGAACACTTTTATGAACCGGGTTCGTCACCTGTCTACATAATATTGGGCCTGAGCGTTCCACATCTCGCTGTACTTTCCGTTCTCATCCGCAAGAAGCTGATCATGGCTGCCCTGCTGTACGATTCTTCCCTGGTGAAAAACAATGATCTCATCACAGAACCGGCAGGAGGAAAGCCTGTGGCTGATATAGACTGCGGTTTTATCCCCTGCAATCTGATTAAACCTGGTGTAAATTTCATACTCCGCCACCGGATCAAGCGCCGCGGTAGGTTCGTCCAGGATAATAAAAGGCGCGTCCCTGTACAGCGCCCGGGCAATGGCAATTTTCTGGGCCTCTCCGCCGGATATTTTAACTCCATCCTCATCCAGATCCCTATACAGGACAGTATCCAACCCTTTAGGCTGAGAGCAAAGCCACCTTGCAAGCCCTGCTTTCTGAAGACACAAAGCCGCCCTTTCCCGGTCGTAATTGCCGCTCCCCTCTGCCCCTGAGCAGGCGACATTTTCGCCAAGGCATAAGGACAGAAGCTGGAAATCCTGAAAAACAACGGAAAACACGTTCAGATATTCCTGGTAATTATACTTGCGTATATCAATCCCATTGAGCAGAATCTCCCCCTCATCAGGATCGTAAAGACGGCACAAAAGCTTGATAAAGGTGGTTTTTCCGGAACCATTCTGACCTACCACCGCCAGCCGTTCTCCTACTTTAAATCTCAGGGAAACATTTTTAAGCGCATAGCTCCGGGTGTGGGGATACTTAAAGCTTACATTCCGGAATTCCACCTCATATTTTCTGTCCAGGCGCTTTTCTACCGTCAAAGACCCCTGATACATCCGATTCGGAATGTCCAGGAAGGAAAAGACCAGTTCCAATGTATCACTGTTAACCTTCATCTCTCCCAGCACCTTAAGCAGCCCTGAGAGTCCCCTGGACAGTGCTGTAATCGCCCCGATATACTGGGTCACGGCCCCCACTCCAAAAGCCCCTGCCCAGGCCTTCAAACATACAAAAAGATATACGACCCACTGAAAGCTCTTGGAAACAGCCTCAGAGAGTGCAAAAAGCGCTCCCATTCTCCCCCTGCAATCCCGGCACAAGGAAGATAAAAAGCCTGTAGTAGTATCAACGCCTTCCTCCATTCTCTTTGTCCCGAAAACATCCTGCCTGTATATCCGCATATCCAGCGCCCGCTTTTCATCCTGAAACAAAGACATGCAGAAAAAATAATTTCTGTTTCCATGCTTCATGCTCTCGTCATGCTCCAACATACACATTTCCGCTAATGTGGCAAGATAAGGGGACAGTATAGTTATTCCAATCATGATAAGGAGAAGCAGCAGGATACAAAGAGGGCTGTTTAACAGCGTAAGCCTCCCTGCCTGTCCGGGAACCTCTCTCATAAAGAGCGAAACCGTAAGGGCCGCTCCTCCAATCATCCGAAATATTTCCTCCGCAAAATGCTCAAAATTCCAATAGGTTTTCTGAAGCCCCCAACTTGTCCATTCTATCCTTTGCCGGATCCGGTCAAGCAGATCATGAGTATCTGCATCATCCGCAGATGCAAAATCCATCGCCAGCATTTTTTTTGAGAGTATTTTTTGTTCCCGGTAATAAAGGGGTGCGCAGAGGGCCTCCTTCCACCGGAAAACCAGAGCCTTAAGCAGATACGCCGCTGCCTCTGATACCAACAGGATAAGCACCCACCCGGTCAGTCTTTCGGGTCTTCTCTCTCCTGCAAGCTCCTCCAAGAGCCGGGCCGAAAAATAAATTGTGAGATAGGGAATCAGCGCGGCAATCACCGAATGCAGTCCTGTCGAAATCAGCAGCATGGGCGATTCCTTAAACCAAAGTCCCAATGCCTTTTTATTCAGCGAGCAAACCTTTTTCCAAGATACTATTTTGTTGTCCTTCATTTTTCCCTCTTTTCCTGACGGCATTTTGCCCCAAATCCTACCGCCTGAACATTTCAATCGACACTGCTTTTGTAATATTTACTCTGCATTTCAAAGAGCCGCGCATAGCCCTTCCCCCGCAAAAGAAGCTCCTCATGGGTTCCCTCCTCCGCAATTCTTCCGTTTTCCAGCAAAATAATGCGGTCGCAGAAACGTGTGGAAGCCAATCTGTGAGAAATAAAGACCGAAGACTTTCCTCTGGCCAGCTCCTGATATTTTTGGTATATATCGCTCTCTGCAATGGCATCTAACGCCGCTGTCGGTTCATCCAGGATCATCACAGGACTGTCCTTGTACAAAAGCCTTGCCATCATCAGCCGCTGCAGCTCCCCGCCGGAAAGCTCTATGGCATCATCGTATACCTCTTTTCCCAGATGCGTATGGCAGCCCTTGGGAAGCCCTTTAATTTTTGGAAGAAGACCCGCCTTTTCAATACAGGCTTCTACTCTGTCCCTGTCTATTTGCTGGTCAAAGGAAGCCACATTCTCCTCAATCTCTCCTGCAAGAAGCGAAAAATCCTGAAATACCGTTGTAAAAAGCTGATAATAATCCCTGCGGTTATATTCCCTGATATTTACACCGTTTAGCAATACCTCTCCCTCGTCAGGATCATAAAAACTGCACAACAGCTTTACCAGCGTGGTTTTTCCCGCTCCGTTTACCCCTACCACCGCCAGCTTTTCTCCCGGATGCAGGGTTAGATTTAAGTGAGAAAATATTTCCCGCTCCGAACCCGGATAACGGAACGTCACATCCTTAAGGGTGATTGTACAGGCGGCATCCCTGTCTTCTGCAAGCGCCCTGCCCTCCTCAAACCAAAAAGGTTCCTTGTAATCTTCAAGCTCCCTGATACAGGAAAGCTCCAGGCTCTGCTTATACAGACAGGAAAAGCTCTGCATGATTCCCTTAACCCACATGGAAAAACCGCTGGCGGCGGTAAAATAAAGCAAAAACTCTGCCGCGCTCAGATTCCCCCCAAGGGTCAGGCTCAGCAGCCAGCCATAAGCAATCCCATTTCGCAGAAAGGTAAGCCCAAGATCCGTAAGATCCGCAAGAAGATATACTCTTTCCCGCCTGAAACAAAAGTCCTGCTGCAGGGTAAGATATTTGTCCATAAGCTCCCCCAGCCATTCCCCGATCCCAAAGAGCCTTACATCCTTTGCAAGCCGGCGGTCCCTTATCTTATTCCGGAAATAAAAGAAACGGTTTTTAATATCTGCCTCCTCCATCCTGTGCCGGTATCCCCAGCCGTTTAAGTAATTACTCACCAGGTATCCTGACACTGCGGCCGCTATGGTTACCAGTGCGATCACCGGCTCCGCATGGGACAGAAGGTGTAGATAAACGGCAAATCCCAGAAGATTCTGAATAATCCCTGCAAAGGTATTCCAAATATCCTCTGCCGCAGAAGCATTTCCCATGGATGCATCGGTAGCCTTTGCAAAAAGACGGATAAAGTCCTGACTCTCCCTCACCGGATAGGAGCAGGTTCCTACCTTTTTCCACATCTTACAGATAATCGAAAGACGAATTGGCGTCCTTAAAAAGATCTGATTTTTTTCAAGATAAACCGAAAGCCCAGAAATCACCATACTCCCCAGAGTAAAAAGACTTATAATGCCCAACAGTTCTCCCGGCAGGTTTTGTTTACTCCCATGGTGTCTGTCCAGACTTTCTAAAACCACCGGCGTCACATACAGCTCCAGAAGCGATGCCGCCACTACAAGCAATGCCTGCAGCAAAGTAAACACAAGTACTATGGGCTTTGTCTCCATAGCTTCCCTGATTATAAACAGACTGTTGCTCAACATCCCATATCTCACAGAGACTGCCGCGTCATGGGGCAGCCCTGTTTCACTTTCAGATTTCATTCGGTGACTCTCCTCCTTTTTGCCTGGTGTTTCTTTTCTTTTTACTATAACAGAAAAACCCCCGGCGATACATTTCGGGGACGAAATGCACCGCCGGGGGGATGAAATACCGCGGGAGTGAGCTTCTTTTATTGTGGGAGCAGAATCTTTGTGGTAAAGGCCCCGTCCTCGCTGTTCCTGCTGATATAGCCCTGGTATCTTTCTATAATTGTGTCAATCCTGACCAGCCCATAGCCATGATCCGGGCCTTTGGTGGAAAGAAAGCGCCCGCCCACTTTCTTCTGCTTTTTGAGGGCTGTGCTGTTGGTAAATGAGATATAAAGCTGGGTATTTTTCATCTCTATATACACCCTTATCATCCTCTGCTCTCTGGGAAGGGCCATACACGCCTCGATGGCATTGTCAAAAAGATTACCGATGACAATACACAAATCAATCTCCGCAGTGGAAAGCTCCACGGGAACGTGGGCGTCCGCCGTCACCTGAATCTCTCTTGCTCTGGCAAAGGAAATTTTGCTGTTCAGGATAATATCCGCCATCTTATTTCCTGTTTTCAGAGCCTGGTCAACCGAGTTCAGATCTGTCTCTAATTCTCCCAGATAGCTTAAGGCCGACTTCAGATCCCCCATAGCCATATAACTCTTCAGTACCTGGATGTGGTTTCGGTAATCGTGCCTCCATCCCCTTATCTGGCGATACATATTTTCCACTTCCGCATAGTGGGTGGCTAAAAGATCACTCTGGTAGGCGGCAATCCGCCTGTCTATTCTTTTTTCCCAAAAGGATACTCTCGGTAATCCCATAATCAGCCTCCACGCCGCCATCATTAGCTGTGAAGTTTTTCACAACAGCCCTGCCTAAAAATACTGTATCATCGCCCGGTTAATTTTTTCGTATAGATTCCTTGAAAGGAAAAGCGCCTTTCCGTCCTTCAGGACCACCTGATTTCTGGTAATCTTCCTCACAAAATGCAGATTTACGATATGGGATCTTCCGGTTCGGAAAAAGCTTTTATCCAGTTCCCTCTCCAGCTCGCTCAGTGTCTTCTTTACCGTATAGGCTTTTCTTCCATAAACAGTTACATAATTTCTCTCTACCTCTATATAACGTATCTCCCAAAGCGGAATCCTCACCATCGCCCCCTGCACGGCCAATGGCAGCTCCTTTTCCTTTAATTTCAGCCTCTCTTCTGCCCTGTCAAGAACAGCGCGCAGCTTTTCTTCCGTCACCGGTTTCAGCAGATAATGCAGCGCCTCCACATCATAGCCTTCCGCCATATATTCCATATAGCCTGTGATAAAAACGATCTGCAATAAACGGTTTTCCTGACGGATTTTTTTTGCAAGCTCCATCCCGCTCATTTTTCCCATCTCAATGTCCAAAAGCAGAAGATCAAAGGATGTATCCTCGTATTGAAAAAGAAAGGCTTCCGCCGAGGGGAAGCTTTCTATTTTTACGCAAGCCTCTCCCTCTCCCGCCCACTTTTCCAGAAGGTCCCGCAGATAGGCTATGTCTGCCGGATTATCATCACAAATTGCAAGTCTGTACACAAGAAGAACCTCCTGAACCTTTAAGCTTTTGGCCTGTCCTCTTAACCCACCTTTTTCCCGTCAATCAGGACACATTTTACCTTCGTGGATACCTCGAAAGGACATCCGTCCGTAATCACAAGATCCGCATCCTTTCCGGCCTCCAAAGAGCCTACCCGGTCCGCAATTCCCGCATGCTTTGCCGGATTGATGGTAATCGCCTGCAATGCCGCAAAGGGATCCATTCCCGCCTGCACCGCCAGTCCCGCACACAGAGGAAGATATTCCTGGGGAATAACCGGCGAGTCCGTAATAATGGACACCTGACAGCCTGCGGCGGCCAACAGCCCCGGGGTTCTCCAGCTCTTGTTACGAAGCTCAAACTTGGAAGCGCTGGTAAGGGTAGGCCCCACCGCCAAAGGCACATTTTCTCCGGCCAGCTCTTCTACAATCAAATGCCCTTCCGTCACATGCTCCAGGGTGATTTTCACTCCGAATTCCCTGGCAATACGCAGGGCGGCAAAAATATCCTCTGTGGCATGGGCATGGGCCTTTAAGGGAATCTCTCCCCTGATTACAGGAATTAACGCTTCCAGCTTCATGTCAAAAGCGGGCTTTTTGGATACGTCCTCCCCTGCCGCCTCTTTTTTTGTCCAGATATTCCCTGGTCTTGAAAAGCATTTCCCGAAGCAATGCCGCGGTGGTCATGCGGCTGGAATCCTTTTTTTCACGGTATACTCTTTTGGGGTTTTCGCCAAAGGCGCATTTCATGGCAACCCCGTCCCGCACTACCATATCATCCACTCTCTTTCCCACGGTTTTGATGGTGGTAAAGCTGCCGCCCAGCACATTGGCGCTTCCCGGCCCTACGCAGACGCAGGTCACTCCCGCTGCCGCCGCATGGGCAAAGGCGGCGTCCATAGGCTTAACCCCGTCTATTCCGCGAAGATGAGGGGTCACAATATCGTTCATCTCGTTGTAATCCATCCCCTCATAGCCAATTCCGTAGCCGTCAAGGCCGATATGTCCATGGGCCTCCACAAAGCCCGGATATACAAAGAGCCCTTCCGCATCTAAGATTTCCGTCCCTTCGCCCGGCTCTAAATTTTCTCCCACTGCCTTGATTTTTCCGTTGTCCACCAGAATGTCCCCCCGGAAAGCATTCGGATGAATCCCATCATGAATCATACCGTTTTTTACACATAACATCTCTCTCATCCTCCATTACTCAATTTTTTGCTCTATTGCTTCGCTCTTTACACAACGTCCGCAAACCCACATCCCAGAGTCTTAGCCAAATCCTGGGGCGAGAGCTCGATCTGAAAGCCGACCCTCCCGGCGCTCACATACATCCGCTCCTGCCGCCTGGCCGTCTCGTGGATAAACGTCGAAAACTGCTTCTTCATTCCAATGGGAGAACATCCCCCGTGAACATATCCGGTCAGAGGAAGCAGTTCCTTTTGCTTTATCATGCTCACAGCCTTTTCCCCCGCTGCCTTTGCCGCTTTCTTTAGGTCCAACTCCGCTTTCACCGGAATCACAAAGACATAGTACTGCCCTGATTTTCCCTGGGTTACCAGGGTTTTAAACACCTGATCCGCATCCTCCCCAAGGATGTCTGCAATCTCTTCTCCGCTCAGGGAGGCATCCGGCTCATAGGTATGGCCGGCATAAGCTATCTTCCTGCCCTCCAGCACCCGCATTACATTGGTTTTATCGTCTTTTTTCATTTCTCAGTTTCCTATATTCCCTGATCTCCTGCCCGATGGTATTGTAATCCCTCTCGAATAATTCCTCACAGGCCTGGGCCCAGAGCACCTCCTTCGGAACCTTCCCGATCAGCTTTTCCTGCACAAACAGCTTACTCTTGTTCTGGTATTTTGGAAGGCGGTTTTGCGCCAGCAGCCGGTTTAGCTCTGTTCTCCACAGGATGGTAATTTTCCGCTTCTCTATCACCTTTGGATTTACATCCGCTTTTCTTAAAATATAGAAATCCGCTTCCCCCTTCTCGTCCGGCTCCACAGTGATGATTCCCCACCAGCCCGGCACATGCTCCTGCACATGGGCCGCATGGGAAGTCCCGGCTACGATAATATTCCGGTCATAATACCAGTCGTAGTTTCTGACCTGCTTCGCCAGCCGGGCATAGGAATCAGCGTCGCTCTTAATCTCGATCCCATACAACAGCCCCGGCGTGACCATCACCACATCGGCTCTGGCGCTGCCGGTTTTCTTCTCTTCCAGGATTCTGATCTTCCCGAACCGCTCCTCCAAAAATGTAAAGAGAGGTTCCCGGATGTCCCTGTCATACAGGGTGCGGCCCTGCAAAGACTTCATTGACTCTCCTGCGGCAGGTCAATCTTAATGTGTACGTCGCGAAGCTGCTTTTCATCCACCTCAGAAGGCGCCCCCATCATCACGTCCTGGGCTGTCTTGTTCATGGGGAAAGGAATGATCTCACGGATGCTCTCCTCCCCTGCTATAAGCATTACCATACGGTCTACCCCGGGAGCAATCCCTGCATGGGGCGGCGCGCCATAGCAAAAGGCATTGTACATGGCCGGGAATTTTGCCTTCACATCCTCCTCCTTAAGGCCTACAATCTCAAAGGCCTTTACCATGATCTCCGGGTCATGGTTTCTGACCGCGCCGGAGGATAATTCCACGCCGTTACATACCAGGTCATACTGATAAGCATAAATATCCAGAGGATCCTTTGTCATAAGGGCCTCCATACCGCCCTGAGGCATGGAGAAGGGGTTATGGCAGAATTCCAGTTCCCCGGATTCCTCTCCGATCTCATACATGGGAAAATCCACGATCCAGCAGAACTCATAGCAATCCTGCTTTTTGTGTCCCTCTGCAGCATTTCCCAAAAACCTGCGGAGCACACCTGCGGTCTTTAAGGCATCTGATTCCTTCCCTGCGCTCAGCCCCACAAAATCTCCGTTTTTAAGGCCCAGGGCCTCGATTACCTGCTCCCTGCGCTCCTGAAGGAACTTGGAAACCCCGCCTGTCAGATTGCCGTTTTCATCCACCTTAAACCAGTAAGCCTTCTGCCCGCTTTGCACCTCCACGTCGCTGCAGATCTTGTCGATTACCTTCCTGGTGGCTGTAAAGTGATCTGCCACAACGGCTTTTACCTTTTGCCCCTCAAAAGGCCCAAAGCCGCAGCCCTCCATGCATTCTGTAGCATCCTGCAGGACAAGGTCAATTCTCAGATCCGGCTTGTCCGTGCCATATTTCGTCATGGCATCCCTGTAGGAAATTCTGGTAAAGGGAGCATCAGAAGCCGTCTTGTACTTGCCGTACTGAGCAAAAATGGGAGGAAGCACTTCTTCGATCACGCCAAACACATCATCCTGTGTGGCGAAGGCCATCTCCATATCCAACTGATAAAACTCTCCCGGGGAGCGGTCCGCCCTTGCGTCCTCATCCCTAAAGCAGGGCGCAATCTGAAAATACCGGTCAAAGCCCGAGGTCATAAGAAGCTGCTTAAACTGCTGGGGAGCCTGGGGCAGGGCATAAAACTTCCCGGGGTGATTCCTGGAGGGAACCAGATAATCCCTTGCCCCCTCCGGGGAGGAACAGGTCAGAATCGGCGTGGTAATCTCCAGGAAATCCTGCTCCGTCATACGCCTGCGGATCTCCGCCACGATTTTGCTGCGCAGTACGATCTTTTCCTTTACGGCAGGGTTTCTCAAATCCAGATACCTGTATTTCAGCCTCACAGCCTCGTCCGCCTCCTTTGAGCGGTTCACCTCAAAGGGAAGTTCGTTATAAATACACTTTCCAAGCACCGAAATTTCCTCCGGAACCACCTCAACCTCTCCGGTAGGAAGCTGGGCGTTTTTGCTGGAACGCTCCCTCACCACACCGGTGACGGAAAGGGTAGACTCATTGTTCACCCCCAAAAGCTTTGCCATCATCTCCTCTGTCTCTATCACCACCTGGGTCACCCCATAAAAATCCCGCAGGATTAAAAAGCCAAGATTTTTGCTGACCTTGCGCATATTATCATACCAGCCTGCAATCGTAACCTTTTTTCCCACATCTTCCATTCTAAGCTGCGCACATGTGTGCGTTCTTGACTGTACCATATTCATACCTCATTTCTGCGCAGTATTTTGCGCGCCTAATTTATTATTTTCAAAACTATATGCGAGAGAGCCTCACATTCACTGCACTACCCCGTTGCCGCTTCTGGTCCACAGGATCTTCTGCCCGATCATCTCGTCAATATCCATCCCGATGATCTCCGACGCCCTGGCCTTGGCCGCCGCCTCATTTGCGGTGCCGAGATTTTTGTAGATTTCATAGGCAGGCTTTTTGTTTCCGTCCAAATCATAGAGCCCAAGCGCCAGGTGGCTTTCCATCTCAAAGGCCTCGTCGCTCTGCCTGAAAAGCATAAAGGCGTCCACATCCGGGAGAGAGGCGGCTTTCAGGTAACCATAGGCCACCGACGCCTCCTGTGCCTCGGTGCCGAAGCTGGAGGTATATCCCACCTCCGCAAGGGAGATGCTTCTGACCTCCCCCTGAGGATTCAAAAACTGGGGCTGGTGCATATAATCCACCAGGACGTCAATGTTCTGCATCGTGATGTACAGGGAGCTTACGCTGTTTTTCACCCATACCGACGGCCCGTTCCAGGCATAGGGGTCATACAGCGGGGAGTTGTAGGGATGAAAGGAAAGTCCCCAGTCAATATTCCCTTCCCGGTTCATGTAATAATTAAACTGATCCAGATAATCCTTGGAGAGAAAGCTTCCCGGATTGGATTTGCGGTTCCACTCCTGGTCAAGGGAATTGTAAACCCGCACATTGGCATTCATGCTCTTTAACTCATTATAAAAAATCCGAAAGGCCTTTACATATGTATTCACATTCAAATCCAGAGAGGAAGAGCCAGTATACCACCAGGAAGTCCTGGCGTTCACCTCATTTCCGATGATCCAGTTATCCACCTGCCCGCAGCCGCTCTGACCGCTGTAGCGCTGCCCCAAAAAGGCGGCGATGGCCTTCAGATAATCCGTCCCTGCTGCCTCCGCCACATTCAGCGCATAGCCCGGACAGTCCCCTCCCCTGGCAAGAGGATGGATCAAATGCTGGGAGTAAGGCCCTTTTCCGCTGTTTAAAAGAACCATGGTTACCTGCATACCGTAACGGTTAAAGCCCGCGATGGTAGAATCATATTCCGCCAGCATCCCGCCGTTAAAATAAAAGGTCTGCCCGTTGTAGGTGAAGGGTACTGCCCCCGCAACGGACTCCGCCAGACAAAGATCGTCCAGATCCATATTATAGACCACCTGGGAAACCCCCAGCTCCTGCAGTTCCCCGTTTGCTACCTTTGTAATATCCGGCAAAATCCCCTTGATGCTCCCATCCCTTCTCTGGCAGGTGTAGGCCGCAAGCACCTGCGGGTTTGTGATATAATGCTCGTCGCTTACCTGCACCATCTGGCCGCCCCGCTTCACCGCCACCAGAAACTTCCGGCTCAGATTGGAGTCCGGGGTATTGTAGTTTAAGGGAAAGCTTACGGACACGCTGGTTCCTGCCTCTGTGCTGGCAACCACGTCTCCCTCCGTTCCGTCCTCATAAACCTCATCCGCATAAATATAAAACTTCCCGTCATCGCTGGACAAAATACTCTCTGCCTGAAGCTGACAGACCACCTCCGTCCCCGAAATCTCACAGGAGGAAATGGCAACCGGCCGCCCCGCGGCCTTTGCATACAGCACATTACCACCCCCGGCGGCCGCACTGCCCATTATAGACGCCGTCACAAGAAGCAGTGTCAAAAATCGTTTTGTTTTCTTTGACAGAAACGCCCCCCGAAAAGGGCTCTGTCCTTTACTGGTTTTTCTCATAAGCTTTCATCCCTGTCGTTTTTGTATTTTTGCCAAAACGGCTTTCTCCTCAATTATATCACCTGGATAAACGTTTGCAACTGTTTATCCAAAGGCCCCTCTTTTACCTGTTAAATCCTTCACCACTTCCCCGGCAATGATCAGCCCTGCCGCAGAGGGAACAAAGGCCGCGCTTGCAGGCGTAACTTTGCGCGCCTGTTCATGGGGCTTTTCTGTCCCGGTTCCTAAAGGCGTCTCCTGCGAATACACTACCTTTAAGTCTTCCACTCCGCGTTTTTTCAGCTCCCTGCGCATGACCCTTGCCAGGGGGCAAACCTTTGTCTGATAAATATCCGCCACCTTAAAGCCGCTTGCTTCCAGCTTATTCCCGGCCCCCATACTGCTGATGACTGGAACGCCTCTTTGCTTTGCCGCCGTCACCAGAGCGATCTTTGCCGTCACCGTATCCACCGCATCTACCACGTAGTCGTATTCCTCAAAGGGAAATTCCTCTGCATTCTCCGGCAGGAAAAAGCAGGGATAAGCGCGCACCCGGGCCTGCGGGTTAATGGAAAGAATCCTCTCCTTCATCGCCTCCACCTTATACTGCCCGATGGTTTTTCCGGTGGCAATGATCTGACGGTTTAGATTCGTAATGCACACCCTGTCATGATCTACCAGATCCAGGGCCCCTATTCCGCTGCGGGCAAGCGCTTCACATACATAGCCTCCCACTCCGCCGATTCCGAAAACAGCCACGCGGGACCTCCTCAGCTTATCCATGGCCGCATTTCCAAGAAGCAGCTCCGTCCTGGAAAAAGGCGCCTCCTCAGCGCAGCCATCCGCAAGGGGCTCTGTCTCCCTTTGCCATCTGACCAGATCCGCAAGGGTTATATTGTCGATTACCTGGTTTACGGCGTCATTGACCCTCTCCCAGATTTTTACCGTCACACAATCCGCTCTGCGTCCGCACTGTGCGGGATTCTCCCCCACACAGCCCACCGGAGCCAGATCCTTTTCGGTCAGGCGCAAAATCATGCCCACCGTATATTCGGAAGGATCCCTCTCCAGCCGGTAGCCCCCCTGGGCTCCCCGGGTCCCGCTCACAAAGCCTGCTTTATTCAAACCGGAAATAATCTGTTCCAGATACTTCTCCGAAATCTGCTGTCTTTCGGCGGCATCCTTCAGCCTGATGGGGGCCCCTTTGTCATTGACTGCCAGATCCAGCATCAGCCGCAGGGCATACCTGCCTTTTGTTGACACTTTCATAGATAACCTCCGCGCCGCCCTCTCTGCGGCAGCTCCAATCCTGTTCCTACCGTTTTACGGCTCCATAAACGCCCGCATGGCATTGACTCCTGCCGCCATCCTCTTAAGCCTGGCAAGCTCCCTTTCCATGTAAGCCTCAAGCTGTCCTATTTCTTCCTTTCCGAAGCCTCTGTTTGAAAGAATCCTGCATTCCGGAATCTTACCCTCCGCGTTTTTGTCCCCGCCCGTAAAGGATACGAATGCATACCTTTCTCCGTTTTTGGCAAAAACCTGCGACACCGACATATTGATTGTTTCCTTCATAGCTCTCCTCCTGACATCCGTTGGTTATTATTATATTGATTTTAGGCCGTTTGTGCAAGATTCATGCTCCTGTAGTTACAACATTTACGGAAAATTTGGTTTTTTTCATGCCTGTGCCGCAGAACGCCTGGACAGGTGTAAAGTCCTGCGTCGCCGCGCTCCCGCTCCACAAAAACGCAGCAGGCGCTAAGCTCGAAAAAACCTCGCTAAGCGTTGGCGTTTTTGAAGGGGCTCCTTCAGCACTTTACACCTGTCCAGGCTGTTTCCCGCCCCCCCCTCCCCCCCGGCAGAAAAGAAACCTGAAAGCCACTGTTTTTAGCAGGCAGCTATTGTAATAGCAGCAGGCACTGCTCCTTTTCGCAGACGCGATGGAAGCACAGCCCGGATAACGGATCCGTTCTTAAGGAGCCCTTACAAAAACGTCGGTGCTTAACGAGGTTTTTTCGAGTTTAGCACCGTTACGTTTTCGTAGAGCGAAAGCGCGGCGACGTAGAACGGATCCGTTATCCGGGCGTTCTTACGCGCGGGGGCCGAAAACCAACAAATCTTTTCTTTCAGGCAAACAAATACTGTGGTATAATTATAAAACTTTCTATTGGCACGGGGCCAAAAAATTTTTCCCTTAAAAGGAGCCTGATTATAATGATGGAAATCAGAAGAGCAAATGAACAGGATACCGGCGGCATCAACAATCTGCTCATGCAGGTGTGTCTGGTACACCACCAGGGACGCCCGGATTTATTCAAATACGGGGCCAAAAAATACACAAACGCTCAACTGCGTGAACTTATTCATGACGAAAACCGGCCCATTTTCACCGCAGTAGATGAGGCGGGCAGGGTTTTGGGTTATGCCTTCTGTATCTTTCAGCAGCATGTGAACGACAATATTCTGACCGATATTAAAACCCTGTATATCGATGACCTCTGTGTGGACGAAACTGTGAGGGGACAGCATATCGGCAGACGCCTTTACGAGCATGTGCTTGCCTTTGCCCGGCTGCAGGGCTGCTACAATGTCACCCTGAATGTCTGGAGTCTGAATGAATCCGCCATGAAATTCTACCAGTCCTGCGGTTTACAGCCTCAAAAGGTGGGGATGGAGATTATTTTGTAGGAAATGCCAAAGACATACGCTAAGAGAAGCAGGCATGAAATCATGCCTGCTCCATTTCTTTTTGAATCTTCTTTTCACAGGAGCGCATGGCGAGTATGGTCTTTTCAAAAAGTTCATTTAACTCCCATCCAAGCCTCTCCGCTCCCTGCCGAATCACATCGCGGGAACAGCCCGCAGCAAATCTTTTATCCTTAAATTTCTTTTTGACGCTGCTTACCTCCATATCCTCCACGCTTTTGGAGGGACGCATAAGGGCCGCCGCGCCAATCAGCCCGGTAAGCTCATCCGCCGCAAACAGAACCTTTTCCATCTCATGCTCCGGCTCCACATCAGAGCAAAGACCATAACCATGGGAGCACACGGAGTGAATCATATCCTCCGACGCGCCTCCCTCTCTGAGCAGCTCCGGCGCCTTCTGACAGTGCTGATCCGGGTAAAGCTCAAAATCAATATCGTGCAGCAGCCCGGTAAGCCCCCAATAGTCTGCCTCCTCTCCATATCCAAGCTCCTGCGCAAACCATCTCATAACTCCCTCGACAGTAAGGGCATGTTGGATGTGGAAGGGCTCCTTATTATACCTTCTCAGAAGTGCAAGGGCTTCTTCTCTGGTCAGGTTATTTTCCATTTTCTTATCCTCCTGCTCTTTGGCGGGCCGCCAATACGTTCTTTGTCCCTCATTTTCCTGAACACGGGACTATTCGTCGATGCGGAACTGGCCGATCAGTTCATTCAGCTTCTTTGCCTGACCGGATAATTCCCGTGAGGTGTCAACACTCTGCTCCACCGCAACGGAGTTCGTCTGAACCACCTGGTATATTTCCTCAATTTCCTCGCTGACATCCGAAATCATGCCGGACTGCTGCGCGCTGGCGGCGGCAATTTCATGTATCTTTTCCCGGATGGAGCCGGTACACTGGTCAATGGTGCGCATAATATCCGCAACCTGGGCCGTCGCATCCGCGCCGGAACGCACATCCTGTATGGCCCGGTTGATCAGCGCTGCGCTGGTCTTGGCGGCATCCGCAGACTTGCCTGCCAGATTGCTCACCTCATCCGCTACAACGGCAAACCCTCTGCCTGCCTCGCCTGCTCTGGCCGCTTCCACAGAGGCGTTCAGGGCCAGAATATTCGTCTGGAACGCAATATCTTCAATGGCCTTGATTACCTTTTCGATTTCATTGGAGGAGCGAGCCACATTGCTCATAGTTGTAGTAAGCTGGGTCATTTTTCCGTCGGCTTCCGTGGTATAGCAGGCTGTTTGATCCACTAATTCCTGTACGGTGGAACAACTGTCTGCACTCAGGCGTAGCTGGGTTGTAATGCTGCCTGCGTTTTGGGTCAGGCGCGTAACGGAATCGGCCTGGGTAAGAGCGCCCTGGGATAAGCTTTCCGCACTCTGCGATACAGATTCCGCCTCTCTTGTCACATTGCCGGAAACCTTGGCAATGCTTCGGGTAAGCTGGAGCAGGTTGCTTCGGATTGTTTTCAGGCTCTGCGCCAGTATCTGAAAATCGCCGATATAATAAGCCTCGTTTTTGGCCACATCTACCGCGATATTGCCCTGCGCCATCTCTCCCAGGATCCGTCTGATGTCATCAATGGTCTGACGCAGATGATTGCACATGGTCTGGGTGGTTCTGGCAATTACACCGATTTCATCCCCCCGTCCGTACAGCGAGGACAGCTCCTGATCCGCATTCAGTTCAAGCCCTCCTAACCGTCCGATGGCTGCTTCCACTTTCTCGATGTCCCGGCCTACCCGGAGCATCATCAGAACAAGGAAGAGAATAATCAATAACGTCACCGCAACACACATCAGTCCCATCTGGAATCTGGTGGAATTCACTGCCGCGAAAACCTCATCGGTATTGTCCCGAACCATAAAAATCCATCCTCTGTCCGGTAAATACTGATAAACCACCATCTGTTTTATTCCGCTCTCATCTGTGTATGTATAGGTCTTTGGCTCGAAATCGTCACTGGACTGCACCTGCTGCATGATCTCTCTGTACCCGGGATCTGTGGTTTCTGTGTTGAGCATTTCTGCATCCTGGTGATAGAGGTAGACCCCTGTCTGTGCGTTGATGAATACATATTCGCTGTTGGGCAGTCCCTGAAGCTCCAGCTCTAACAGGGAGTCCATCAGGGTACTTGCAAAAACGCCCGCCCCTACGTAGCCGATACACTCTCCGTCCACAAAAACAGGGTAGTACATGGACAGAATCATCGCCCCCGTTCCCGGAGATTTCATAATGCCCAGATTGGTCAGCTCAGGCTTAGCCAGAATTGTCTGCTGAAAAGGCGCCAGGGCGTCTCCCGTGCGGGTGATCATTCCGACGGCATCCAGTGAGGTATGGGTTCGGACATGGGTCTCCGGCGTAGCTATATACAGCCCTTCAAAGATTCCCTTCACTGCAGCGAAATCCTCTGTATACTTCTGGGCCCGCTGGAGCAATACCGGGTTTTCCGGATCCTGCAAAAGATTACGTACCTCATCGCTTAAGGCAAATGCTGCTATGTATTCCTCTGCTGAGGACACATAATCGTTGATAATAAAAGCGCGGGACTTCACCGCGTCGGTCATCTGGTTTGTAATGTTAGCTCTTACGGTGGTAGATGCGCTGAAGGAAACAATACCCCACAGCAAAAACAGGCCTGCTACTGTGATTACCGAGGTTAAAATGCTGATTCTAACCGCAAGCTTCTGTTTCGTTAAAAACTTCATTTTTTTATCCCCTTTCTTTCTCAGATCGTGTCAACTCAATAAACCAAAAATCTGTCCGTCCCCCACTCCTTCCTATGCCAATTCCTTCCTGTAGTTTCCGAAGGAAATTTCAAACTTTAATCCTCTAGCATTATATCAAACACGCAGGAATTGTGCAATAGGATTGCCCTTTTGACCTATTGGGTCAAAGGTGTGATCCCTTCAATTTAATACTTGCCAAAAAAATTAAGCGTAGTACAATAGAAATGCAAAGCCGGGAGGGGATAAAACGTAAAGGAAAATCCTGAAAGCCTGCCTAAATCCTGTGCAACGCCAAAAAAGAAGGGAAACCCTTCAGGAAAGGAAGAATAAACCCATGCTAAAACGCTTTATCCACTACTATAAGCCGCACAAAAAGATGCTGATCCTGGATATGCTGGCCTCTTTGCTTATCTCAGTGATCGGTATGGTTTACCCTGTAGTGACAAACAAAATGCTCAACATCTATATCCCGGAAAAAATGTACACTACCATCGTCGTCTCCGGCCTGGTGGTGCTGGCTCTCTATGTAATACGTATGCTGCTGCGCTATTTTGTGCAGTACTACGGCCACGTGATCGGCGTTCAGATGCAGTCCCAGATGCGCCAGGATCTGTTTGCCCATCTGGAAAAGCAGCCCTTTAGTTTTTATGACAATCACGAAACCGGCCGCATTATGACCCGGCTTACCAGCGATCTGTTTGAAGTGTGTGAGCTGGCCCATCACGGCCCAGAAAATCTGCTGATCAGCACAGTAATGATTGTTTTGTCCTTTATCTATCTGTTTATGATCGACCCGGTGCTGACCCTGATCATCTTCGCCTGTGTGCCGATCCTGGTGGTGGTAACCCTCTATTTCCGCCATGCCATGAGCCGCGCTTTTGACGACCGCCGCAAAAGCAACGCCGTCATCAATGCCGCCGTGGAAAGCAGTGTGACGGGGATCCGTGTGACCAAGGCCTACACCAACAGCGAGCGGGAAGTGGAGAAGTTCCGGGAGGGGGACAAGTTGTTTGTGGACGCCTCCCGCCGCGCTTACCATGCCATGGCCCAGTTCCACTCCTCCACCTCCTTCGTGACAGATGTATTCAATGTATTTATCCTGATTGCAGGCGGCCTGTTTTTGTATGCAGGCAGAATCTCCTTCGGGGACTACTCCACCTTTATCGTTTCGGTTAACCTGTTCATCAACCCGGTAAACACTCTGATCGGATTTATGGAGCAGTTCCAGAACGGCGTCAGCGGCTTCAAGCGCTTTGTGGAGCTCATGGACCAAGAGCCTGAAAAGGATACGCCGGATGCAAGGGAGCTTGAAAATGTGCAAGGCACCATAGAGTTTAAAAATGTCACCTACGCCTATGACCCTTCCAAGGAAGTCCTCCACAACATCAATCTGCGTCTGGAAAAGGGGCGCAAGCTGGCGCTGGTGGGCCCCTCCGGCGGCGGAAAAACCACCCTCTGCCATCTGCTCCCTAATTTTTATAAGCTTCAGGAGGGGGACGGCTCCATTCTGATTGACGGCATGGACATCCGTGACCTGACCATGGAATCCGTCCGCCGCAACATCGGTATTGTCCAGCAGGATGTCTTTCTCTTTGCGGGGACAATCCGCGAAAATATCCTCTACGGCCGTCCGGACGCCGCAGAAAAAGAAGTATTTGAGGCCGCGCGCCGCGCCAATATCCATGACTACATTATGACCCTCGAAAAGGGCTACGATACCCAAATCGGGGAGCGCGGAGTCAAGCTCTCCGGGGGCCAGAAACAGCGTCTGAGCATTGCCCGGGTTTTTCTGAAAAATCCTGCTATCCTGATTCTCGACGAGGCCACCAGCGCCCTAGACAATACCACAGAGGTTCTGATCCAGCAGGCATTGGACGAATTATGCAAGGGACGTACCACCCTGGTGGTTGCCCACCGTCTCTCCACCATCCGCAATGCGGATGAGATCGCAGTGGTTATAAACGGAACCATCACAGAACGGGGCACCCATGAAGAGCTTGTGGCGCTTGACGGCACCTACAAAAAGCTTTATGCCCTTCAGTTCAGGGAAAATGATTTTTTTGAATAAGCCCCATTGATCGAATCCCAAAAACACTTACCGCGCTCTAACGGATACATTTTCCTTTACACTGCATCCTTTAGAGCGCGGTCTTTTACAACTCAAATCCGTGCGTCAAATCTCTCAAATCTTCTGCCCTGCATTTCCAGAGCCTCTGCTTCCTGTCTTTCCCAGTTTTCCTTTCTCTGCACAAGAATTTCATCCGCCTTCTGGGCATCCGTCCCCCTGGGCAGCTCTTCCCCGGTGATTGTCCCGGCAGCTTCCTCTGCGGCCTTTTCGATCTCTTCCATCGCTTCCGTGAGAACGCCCTTTTCCTCCTCCAGACCAAGAGCCTCTTCTGCCAATTCCTTTTTCCTCTCTTCCGGGGTCTTGGGTTCGTTCTTTTTGGCCGCCTCAGCGTTCTTCTCGCCCTGCTCCCTTGCCTCATCCAAAATATGGAACATCTCCTCCCTGTTGTAGGAGGCCTTCACCGCCGCAATCTCGTCCTCATAGGTATGAAACATTTCCAGCTTCCGCTCTATCTCCTCCAGAGTAGCGCATTCCTTGTTTTTCAGGTTTTCTTTTTGTTTTTCATAAAAAGCAATCTCCCGCTCGCTTCTCTCCCTGCGCTCCTGCCGCTGTGCGGCGCTTTCCAAACCGCCGGGCTTTAGCATGGAACTGATATTAAATAGTATTCCGCCATTTCCCTTTAAATTAATATTCACTGTGCTCCACCTCCGATTTTCCGCATTGCTTTTTGTTTAACTTTTATCGTTCCCTATAAGTTATCGGCATTTGAGGTGAATTCTTATGTAAAATGCAATGAAATCCGCTTCTCTTGCCACCAATATTCCCCGGCAGAAACGGGCCTTCCTCTAAAAGCTCCGTTTCCCTATTCTACCGCCGTAACAAAGGAAACTGCTCCGGCAGACATCTCGTCCGCCTTCCCGCACAGCGCCCCCGTTTCCTTATCCCGTCTGCAAAGCACAATATTCCCGCTGACCTGGTTGGCGATCAAAAGGTATTTGTCATCCGGGGTGATGCAGAAATTTCTGGGGCACTGACCGTAAGCTTCATAATAGCCCTTTATGTCCAGCCGCCCACTGGTCTTATCCGCCTCATACAACACCAGGCTGTCCATTCCCCGGTTAGAAGCATACAGAAATCTTCCGTCATGGGAAAAATGAAGATCTGCCGCCGTATTTTCCTTCGTATACCCCTCCGGGAGCGTGCTGACTGCCTGTATCTCCTGATAGGACCTTCCCTCATCCCTGGTTTCATACACAAACACCTTGCTTCCCAGCTCTGCGGTCAGATACAAAAATTTCCCCTGATTCCTGAAAACAAAATGGCGCGGCCCCTCCCCCTTCACAAGCCTGATCTGTGCTTTTTCCTCCCCAAGCCTTAAGGAGGCGTCCTTTCCCACCTCATAGCAAAACACCTGATCCAGCCCAAGATCAGACACATACAGCCGTCTTCCGTCCTCCGACAACTGTGTGCAGTGTACATGGGGGCCTTCCTGCCTCGTGGTATGATGATAGCCCACGCCCTTATGCTGGCAGAACGCCTGAACCGCCTCCAGAGAGCCGTCCCTTCGGATACTTCCTGTAAATACACTGCCGCTCATATAATTTGCCGCCGAAAAATACTTTCCGCCCGGCCAGATACTTAAATGGCACATGGCGCTTCCCCTGGTGGAAACAGAGCCCAAAAATTCCAGCGTCCCATCCGCCCGGTTTCTTTTGTAGGCGCCCACCATCCCATCCTCATCCCGCTCGCTGACCGCATACAGATGCTCCGGTGTCACAGCCAGAAAGGAGGGATTCTCCATCTCCCTGTAAGCGCCAATCAGCCGCAGTCTTTCCTTTTGCGTATCCAGTTCGATCTGATAAATACCGTCCTTATCGCTCTCGCTTGTGTAAGAGCCTGCATATACCTGATACAACATATCCCATCCTCCTGATTTCACTTAGTAATGCACTTGACAACTTCATCTCTCACACTGTTATGGCTTTGCTCCAAAGCCCAATTTTGCATTTCCAGAAACATCCTGCCCCTGAGGCTATCATAATCCATCCATATAAGTTTATGGCAGATTCGATTGGAGCCTGTTTCGGTCCGACCAGCTCTCCTAAATAGTACGTTTGGATCGGATGAAAATAGCCTATCACAGGATGTCTTACATAGCTTTCCGCCGAGCATATTTTCTTCTTTATCAAAGCAAAATACCCTGTTTCCTCCATACATTCCCGCCTAATGCACAATGCGTCTGTTTCCCCGTTATCAATTCCACCGCCCGGCAGAAAATAACCTTTAGGTGTTTGTACAACGCCGATACAGTCATTTTTTACAGGGATTAAGTAAGCCCCTTTTCTATGTACATACTCAACCCCCTCATTTATTCCAAATATCCTGTGCATTTCAATTACCTCGCTAAGATTCCGAACATGCTCTGTCACAGTCAGACACGATTCCCTGTCTTATCAAATAAAAAGGCCACCTTCCTGTAGTACGCCTCCTTACTGATTTCATGGCCAATCTTATAATCAATGAGTATCTCCTTCAACGGTAATTTTTCTATTATTACCTTACTGCGTTCTTTACTCATAAAATGTATATATGCATACATCCAGCCCGCCCAATATAGCTGCATGTATTTGTACTCCGGCTGTTTTCCCCTTAATCGGAAGCTTTCTATATCGTTGCTATTGTCTACTTCGATAAACTTTCTCACCGTATCATATGCAGCCTGCGATAATAATGTGGGGTGCCCTATTTCCATCAACGCCCTGCAGTCAGACCTCATGAATGACTCTACAAATTTTTCTTTATCCAGTTCAAAAGTGCTGTCTTCCAATATTTCTTTACAGTAATCTCCACAGTACTCAAAGAAATATCCCATATTTTCCATATCCTTACCCAGCCAAAATTCATCGTAGCATATGAAATCTTCCAAGCCTTCTAATACCCCTGCCATACCCGCTCCTATATAAAATCATAGATTGTCTCTTTACCGACTCTGCTTCCCTGATTTGCTCTCAATGAATGATACGTATTACGCGCATTCCTGTCTCTTTTTACAAAATATCCCCTGTATTTTTCCGGCACTTCCTCCACTGCGGTTTGCTTCAGACGGCGGAAAGCTCTCTCACTTTTTATAAAAATCTGTATCCCCAGCTCCCCCGTTCTCAATGCCTTTTCCAGTGTATCCTTATAAATCGTTCCAGATACAAAAGCTTCCGCATAAGCAAAATAACTGTCATTTGCTCTATAACCTATTATCGCATCATATTTGTCTGTATCAAGCTTATATTTATCAAGAAGCGCCTTTACATTATCCATCACTACCTCTTTGTCCTGTATATTTAATTTCCTGTTATAGATCAGCTCTGCTATCCAGTGTATACTGTCTAATTCTGTCAGATTCAATATATTTAAACTGTCTGTATTTAATTCAAAGGTATGCACATAACCTTTATCTCCAGCCGCATAGATACCCCAGGACCATTCCTTCGCCAGTTCCATGCTTGGTGTTGTGTAAAAGCCTTTTCCGTAGTCATTATCCATGCTGCCCAAACCATATTGAGGAATTAAATTTTCAGTTTTATTACCATGGTATACTGTTATAATCTGACTGTTTAACAGCCTTTTCACCGACAGTATTTCGGATTGTTCTATTGCCGTCGGCCTATTCTTATGCACTTCTTCCATCACCTGCATTTTCCTCCCGCTTCGCCTTCCCTTATACTGTATCAGGAAACCTCCCCATTTTCAATTACAAAACTTTTTGATAACAGAAAACTCCCTCTTGCGGCCTTCTTTCTGACAGGATATAATGAATCAAGACTATTTTGTTCACAATTTATGCGAAAGGTATCTTCTATGAAAATTGAAACAATCCAAACCAGCCGGTTATTTTTAAGAAGCTTCACAAAAAAGGACATCCATTTCGCCGTCAGTATCTGGAATGATCCGAATATGGGAGAATACCTCTCTGACCCTTCCCTGGAAAATATGGACGAGGAATACCGTGCCATGCTGGAAACGCTGGAGGAAGACCCGGAATGCTGCTATCTGATCTCCGAATCCCGAAAAACAGGAGAGCGGATCGGCACATGCAGCTTCATTCCGGGCAAAGACGGAATAACCTATGACCTGGCCTACTGCGTCCACAAAAACCACCAAAGACAGGGATATGCCACCGAAATGGTTCAAGGTATGATAGAGTATGCCCAAGTCCGGGGTGTACGCAGATTCACGGTATCTGTCAATAAAGATAACGCTGCCTCCAATGGGGTGATGAGGAAGCTTGGTTTTTCTGTAATCGGAGAAAAATCCTATCATAAAAGAGGAACCGAGCTGGAGTATTCTGACTTTTTGTATGAAAAAATTCTGTGACCTGCAAAGGCCGGTTTCAATTCCCTGTAGGAATATAATTTGTGAGCAATGCCTCTATCATGGGATTTCTGTTTGTTTCCTTTGCCCCGACATGATAAAAATGTTTCTGTGTAATTTTTTTACAGAAGGGCCATACTTCTTCTATATATTCATTTTTTCGATAATCATTATGATCCCATGTAGATAACATAAATTTGGTATTGGAAGCTCTCAATGTATCACACAAAGATTTCTCCAGTTCCTCATTCCAGCTATCGTAATAATCAACATGACGTCCAATATAAGGAGGATCGCAATAAATGAACGAATTATCACCAGCCATTTTTATAGTCTGTTCAAAGGATTGGCAGAGAAAGCTCCAGTTATTGTTTTGAAGTAAATGCTCAACATGCGCTACCTGATTGACGATTTTTGTAATATATGCCTTCGAAAAACGCTGCGGCTTATGTCCATACGGGACATTAAATTTGAAATCTTTATTAAACCGTATCATCCCGTTAAAACAGGAGCGATTTAAAAAGAGAAAATCTAACGGCTCCTGCTTTTGGTTAAAACGCTCGCGCACCTCATAATAATAAACATCATCCTTCCTCGATAAAATTTCTCCTTCTTTTTCAAGAAAGTCTCTTACACAAGATGAAGTAATCCTGCCTTCTTTAATCTGATTATAAAACGCAATAATATGTGGATTCGTATCCGCAAATATTGCGGTGGAAGGCGCAATATTAAACCCAACAACTCCCGAACCCATAAACGGCTCAATCCATATTCCCTCTTTGGATAAGCAGACATTATTCTTTATCAAGGGAACAATTTTAGTTTTTATTCCCTGCGTTTTTATTGGGGGAACGTATACTTTATCTGCCGACATTTGCTTTTCCTTTCACTTTAGGTGCTTTGGGATTATTCAAATCCATTGGTAATCGTCGATAGCTCAAATATTCGGAGAAAGAAGATAATTTCTTGTATTCTCCTTTTTTTGTGGGAATTTCCATTCTACCGAAGTTGGCCCAATAATCGTCAAACATCGCTTCTCCTGCTTTTGCAAAAACCCCATTACCGGAAAGTATATCCTCAATCCTTTGAATACTTCCAATATTCGCAGTATTACCGCTTCCTCCCTTATCACTTGCAATACGCCATTTTTCTTCCGCAAAAAAGGTAAAATCGCGAATCACCGCAGGCATTTTTTCAATTTTATCAATCGTATATTTTTTAGTTTCTTCAAACTTATCAATCTCCGATCTTGTATATATGATCCCCAGACAAAAATGTCCGCTGTACTCATTGTACGGATATTGAATATTTTTTGTACTTGTCCTGTTAATAAAGTATTCTCCATGTGAGCCAAGTGTAAATCCATTACAGAATCCCGGATATTCTTCGTCACGGTATGTAGTCTTCAAATCTACTGCAAATTTAATATCCGGCTCGTCCTTTTTGATAAAGGTTAAATCCGGATACCAGTTTTGATGAGTAGCTAATTTTATCTCGTATCCAATACTCTGAGCAAATGATAGAAAACTGGGGAATAAATGCAGTTCAAGAATTTTAGATACGATTTTTGTATCCGAGGATATAGTATATATATTTCTGAAAATATCAATAAACCCGCGAACTGTCCACTCACCGTTTATGGAAATTTGCGTAGCCAGCGATGTTGCAAAGTTTTTTAATTCCTTTGCAAATATATTTTTTTCATATTCATTTATCATAACAAAAATAATCCCTCCTTACCGCTGCAACAGGCTGTTTCCATCCTCTGTATTTCCCTCCCGCCATAGCTTTCTTTATACTATCAGGAAATCACTCCATTTTCAATTACTAAACCACCGTTAGGCGATGGATGCCACTCGCCGCCCTGCCCGTTAAATAAATTAAGGGACTGTCCCACCTGTGATTCAAACAAAGAACACGGCGGTAACAGTCCCAATCCATTACTTATATCATTTTAATCCATACAAAGTAATCAGCCAGATCACCAACCCAAGCCCTCCAAGGAAGGCAAAGGCAATCAAAAGCGCGGCTCCCAAAGCGGCTCCCATATAGTGGAAACGCTCTCTCCAGGTAAAGGGCTGCTCCTCCCAGGACCCGGGCTCTCTGTGCCCCCCGCCCTCCCGTTCGCTTCCGCCCCTTGCAGCGTTGGCTCCCACAGCATCCAGTCCACTCATATCCGCTATGGTGCGGCCGTCGTCCTCAAAGTCTCTTCTGCGGCTCATTTGTCGTCATACAGATGGCACACCACATAGTGTCCCGGCTCGATCTCCTTCTGCTGGGGCGCCACTTCCTTGCATTTTGCCATACAGTTGGCACAGCGGGTATGAAATTTACAGCCCGAAGGCGGATTAGCCGGAGAAGGAATGGTGCCCTCCAACACGATACGATCCATCTTCGCATCCGGATCCGGAACCGGAATCGCCGAAAAGAGAGCCTTTGTGTAAGGATGCAGGGGATTTTTGAAAATATCCTCTGTGGCTCCGTACTCCACCAGATTTCCCAGATACATAACGCCCACCGTATCGGAAATATGCTCTACCACGCTCAAATCGTGGGAGATAAACAGGTAGGTCAGCTTATACTGCTCCTGCAGGTCCTTCAAAAGGTTAATGATCTGTGCCTGAATGGACACATCCAAAGCCGACACAGGCTCGTCGCAGACCACGAACTCCGGATTTAAGGCAAGGGCTCTGGCAATACAGATACGCTGCCTCTGCCCGCCGGAAAACTCGTGGGGATAACGGTCTTTGTGGAAGGGCTGCAGACCGCAGTTATCCATGACCTGATCGATATATTCGTTAAATTCCGCCTTGCTTACCAGCCCATGCTCTCTTACCGCCTCTCCGATAATCTCGCCTACCGGCAAACGGGGGGAAAGGCTGGAAAAGGGATCCTGGAAAATAATCTGCATTTTGGTGCGCAGGCTTCGCATTTCCTTCGGAGAAAAATCATAAACCTCTTTTCCGTTAAAGAGCACCTGCCCACCGGTCTTTTCTCCTGAAAGACGCAGAATGGTGCGTCCCGTGGTGGTCTTGCCGCAGCCGGACTCTCCCACCAGTCCCATGGTTGAGCCCCGCTTAAGATTAAAGGTAACTCCGTCCACAGCCTTCACATAGCCCACGGTTCTTGAAACCATGCCGCCCTTGATGGGAAAATGCTTTTTCAGGTCATTGACCATCAGAATATATTGGGGATCATAGGTTACAGGCGCAGTGCTGCTCTTGGCAGCGGTATTGGATTCGCTCATTTATTTCTCCCCCTTTCCGTCATAAAAACGATAGCAGCTCACCTTGTGATCCTTGGACAGGCTGATTTCCTTCGGATATTCTCCCTCACAGCCCTGTACGCACATCTCGCAGCGATCCTTATAATAGCAGTAGTTGGGCATATTCACCGGGTTGGGAACCTTGCCGGGAATCGAATAAAGTCTGTCCACCTGCTTGCCCACCACAGGCTTAGAGGCCATCAGTCCGATGGTATAGGGATGGGAAGGATTGGTAAAGATGTCCCTCACCGTTCCCTTCTCCACTACTCTTCCGGCATACATAACTACCACATAATCCGCCATCTCCGCAATCACGCCCAGGTCATGCGTGATCAGCATAATAGAAGAATTGATCTTATCCTTCAGATTCCGCAGCAAATCAAGAATCTGGGCCTGAATGGTCACGTCCAGAGCCGTAGTAGGCTCATCCGCAATGATAATCCTGGGATTGCAGGCAAGGGCCATGGCGATCATTACCCTCTGCCGCATACCGCCGGAGAGCTCGTGGGGATACATCTGGTACACACCTTCGCTGTTTGCGATTCCCACCATTTCAAGCAGTTCAATGGTCCTGGCCTTGATCTCCTCTTTTCCTTTTTCGTCGTGAAGGGCAATCACCTCATCTACCTGCTCCCCGATGCGGAACACGGGATTTAAGCTGGTCATAGGCTCCTGGAAAATCATGGAAACATAATTCCCCCGCAAGTCCTTCATTTTATCGTTGGGCGTTTTTACAATATTGTAAGCCTTATCATTTCCTAAATTAAGACGAATCTCACCTTCCACAATCTGTCCCTGGGGGCGCTGGATGAGCTGCATCAGGGATAAGCTGGTCACCGACTTGCCGCACCCTGATTCTCCCACCACGCCTACGGTTTTGCCGATGGGAACCTCGAAGCTTACGCCGTCCACCGATTTTACGGTACCCGCATCGGTGAAGAAATAAGTGTGGAGATTGTCGAACTCCACCGCATTGTTCGGATCGCGCATGGTAGTGGTATATTCAGACTCCGGCACATTCTTGCGTTTGCGCTCCTTTTCAAACTGATTGGTAATGCGGCGGTTTTCTTTGGAAATCCGGCGGGATTCCTTCGCTGAAAGATAACCTTCCGGTTTATTCTTAGCCATGTTCACCTCTCCTTTCTTATCGCTTCATTCTGGGGTCAAAGGCATCCCGAAGGCCGTCTCCCACGAAGTTAAAGCCAAGCACGGAAATCAGGATACAGAATCCGGCAGGGATCCAAATAAACCAGTAGTTGGTAAGCACATAGGCATTATTTACATCATTGATAATATTTCCCCAGGAAGCAAAGGGGAATTTAACGCCAAGTCCTAAGAAAGACAGCGTAGATTCCGTGAGGATAATAGAACCCAGGCTCATAGTACAGGTAACAATAAGCTGCGGAATTACATTGGGGATCAAATGCTTAAAGATCCGCCTGGATACGCTGATGCCGCAGGCCTCCGCCGCTGTCATAAATTCCTGTTCTCTCAAAGAGAGGATCTGTCCCCTTACCAGACGGGCAATGCCCGGCCACCCAAGGAAGCCCAGGATCAACATCAGATACAGCATCCTGACCTGGGGATCCACTCTCATACCGTCCATAGCCGCGCCAAGAATAATGATCAGGGGCATGGAAGGAATACAATAGAAAATATCCACGATACGCATAATCAGGTTATCCACCCACTTGCCGAAGTATCCGGAAATTCCTCCCAGAACCACCCCCAGCACCGTCTCGATAATTACAACGATAAAACCGATAATCAAAGAAACCCTTCCGCCGTACATCAGACGGGTCAGCATATCCATTCCGTTGGTATCAGTTCCAAGAGGATGCTCTTTGCCGGGCTGGGAATACTGATTATAAACGTAGGTTTCTGTCTCCTGCATAACAGACCACACCTTGGCAGAGGCATCATAAGCGATGGTATAGTTGTGCTCCTCCCCATCCTCTCCCGTATAGATGAATTCCTCTGCGTTATCGTCCAGGGCTTCTTCCAGATGCTCCTTAAAGGCTCTGGAAATAACCACGCCGTTTTCCTTGGACTGCACCACAAACCGGCTGATGTAGCCCACAATCTGACCGCCCTCTATAATGTTTCCCGCATCATCCAGTTCATATTCCTTTCCGTCTGCCTCAAAGGCTCCTGCCTTTTCATTGGAATAAGCGGCAAGGGCGCTGTGCTTTACGGCAAAGGGGAGCTCATCCATCCCGTCCTCCGCGTTTACAATATCCTTGTACGCAATGGCAATCACCTCTCCGTCAGAGGAAAGAGAGTAAAAATCCGTCCCCTCCTGGGTTACCTGATAGTCCACATCCTTGTAGGAAAATTCTTCCTTTCCTGTCATCTGGGCCAGCAGAAACTGTGCCTGGGCGGCGGAACCAAATTCCTTCCCCTCGGCGGCAATATAACGGAAATCCTCGTTTCTGGTCACGGCCACATATTCCTTTTCAAGGAAGGTGTACGTGTAAAACTGTTCATCCTGCCTGTAAGGGGAGATCATACCGCCGATAAAGGAAAAGATAAACATGACAGCCAGCATGGCAAGTCCAAGCACTGCAAGACGGTTTCTGAAAAACCGCTTCATAACAAGCGCTCCCGGCGAAAGGATTTTCACCCTTCGGTCGTCGTTTAAGGAGAACTGCTCTTCCTGTTTTCCATCCTGCTTATTATAATTTTTGTTATCAGACATTCCAAGGCCTCCTTTCTACGCAATCCGTACACGGGGATCTACCACCGCATACAAAATATCGGCAATCAGATTCCCTGCAAGGGTAAGTACAGCCATAAATGACATGTAGAACATGGAAAACGGAATATCGCCGATTACCATGGCCTGATAGGATGTAAAGCCGATACCGGGAATGGAAAAAATGGTTTCCGTAATCAAAGCGCCCGAAAACAGCCCGGGAAGAGAACCGCCTACAATCGTCACAAGAGGAATCAGGGTGTTGCGGAAAGCATGCTTATAAATTACTTTGCTCTCGCTTAAGCCCTTCGCCCTTGCCGTCCTTATATAATCTGCGTTCAACACTTCAAGCATATTGGTACGGGTATAACGCATCAGAGAACCGATCGACACGATTACCAGAGTTGTAATGGGAAGCACCAGATGGCTGGCCTTATCCATAAACTGCCCCCAGGAATCCAACTGGGCATAATTCCTGCCCACCAGGCCGGACACGTCAAACCACTGGAGCTTCACGGCAAAAACCAACTTCAGCAGGGTGGCAAAAAAGAAGGTGGGCAGGGAAATCCCCACAAGAGCCCCCGCAGTGATGGCATAATCCGCCCTGGAATACTGCTTCGTAGCCGCAATGATTCCAAGAGGTATGGCGATCACCAACTGTAAAATAAAAGAAATGCCTCCCATCACAAAAGAAAGCCAGATCACGTCATTAAACTTCTCAATCACAGGAACGGTAAATTTCCAACTGTCCCCAAAGTTTCCGGAAGCAAAATCCCCCAGCCACACCAGGTATCCGGCAAGAATACCCTTGTCCAGACCATAAGATGCATTTAACTGTGCAATCCACTCATCATAGGGCTTTGCCCCCGGCGCTGTTGAAAGCTGCATGGCCATAGTCTCCACATAGGACGCAGGCAGACAACGCAGGATAGCGTAAATAATAAATGTTACGCTAAACAAAATGAGGATGGACAGCAAAATACGCTTGATAATGTAATTACGCAAAAAAATCCCTCCTTATTATTCCTTGTAGTATGCTCGTTGCGAATCAGGTACAGCGCAACAGACAGCCGCCCCCTGCTCTGCCGTTTGCAGTGAGAAGCTCTCTGTCATGCTGTAATAACCGCCATCCTTTCTATATTGCAAAAATATCCCCTGCCCCCATGGAGCAGGGGATACACAGATTCCCGGTTCGGTCGAATTAAAATTATTGAATTATTCTGTCGAACGCAAATCCTTATTATTTCAGTTCAATATTCTGAACCTCATTCATCCATCCCCAGTAAGGAGTCATGTCGTTAGGAAGGCTGTCTGTCTTCACACGCTCAGAAGAAATCATGACACACTCAGATCTCTGGTAAACCGGAAGCTCTACGCCCCAATCCATGATGATCTCCATGGCTGCCTTGTAAAGGCCCTTACGATAGGTCTGGTCGGTGGAAAGACGTCCTGACTCGATCAGCTCATCCAGCTCCTCATCAGAAATCTGATAGTAGTTGGTAGAACCCTGTGAGTGATAAAGCTGGTACATATCCGGATCGGTACCTGCCTGCCATGCCGCACACCACATTTCGGCAACGCCGGTCTGGTAAGAGGAATACAGATCACTGGAATTTGCAAGGTCGTTCACGGTGAGAGTAATACCGATGGTCTTAAAAGCATCAGCAGCATTCTTGAGAATCAGGAAGGAAGGATGATCTCCTGCACCGCCTGCGCCGATGTTTACCTGATACTCTAATTTAGCGCCTTCGGGAGCTGCAGTAACCTTGCCGTCCGCAACGGTAAAGCCGGCTGCTTCAAAATACCCGAGAGCTGCTTCAAGAGCTGCAGCATATCTCTCTTCTGTGGACATTCCCTCTGTGTAAATCGGTTCTCCGTCTACATCTACAGAGTAAGCTACCTGATAGCCGTCGTCTGTAACCTGAGGCGCTGCCCAGGAAGTATTGGAGATGGGATAGTTAATAATGGAAGCGGTATTTCCGTAATAGGAATCAATACCCTCGTCACGGTAAGCGGAGATTACGGTTGCGATAGCCTTACGCAGATTACGGGATTCTTCTGAAGAACCGTCGTTTCCAACCTTTACGTTGTTGGCTGCAAGACCTACATAACCATATCCGCGGTAATCAATCAGTCTGGTAGTAATTACAGGGCCTTCCAGTTCCTCTGATCCGTTAATATCAGCAACCTGGGAAGCAATATCCGTGGAATAGCTGGGATCAGAAATATCCATAGTACCTGCAGTAATACCGGTAACCTTATCGGCTTCCGCTGCTTCCATGAAGTTTAAGTGAGGAACCTTGGGCGCTCCCTTGAAGTAATCGGGATTGGCATCCATGTAAACCACACCGTTGGAATATTCCTTGAAGATGTAAGGGCCTGCACCCATAGGAGCCGTTGTCTTGGACTTCACGCCGGAAAGGTCACCCTTTACAAAACCAAATTTGTTTTCGTCATAGTTATAAAGGCTCTCATCACCATAATAGTGCATAGGAGTGATGGGAATAGCAAGCTTGTAAATCATGGTAGCATCAACCTGGGAAGCTACAATACGCATGGAGTAATCTCCTGTACGCTGGATACCGGAAACATTGGGAGCAGACTCGCCTGTCTCAACACCAACCTGGTAAGCAGGATCCATATAGCTCCAGATACTTCCGCTTGCTGCTTCGCTGTCGGAAAGAGCATTGTAATCTCCCTCATATGCTTCCAGCATTGCATTAAAGAAATCGGTAACGGTAGCGCCCTCGGCAAGTCCCTCAAAGCCCCAGTTAGGAGCGATGGTCTCAACCGGATCGGTAGCCGCCGCATAACCCTGATTTACACAGTAGTCAAGAATGGACTGAGCAAAAGCATCTCCTGCTGCAGGAAGTCCCTCTGACCAGAAAGCGCTCTGGGTTGCCTCATCCCAATAAGTAAAATCGGTATTGTCCTCTCCTGCTGCAATAAGCAGAGAATAAAGAGGCTCGATACCGGAACGGTACTCCTCAATACCCTCAATAGCGGTAGAGAACAGAGTGGAGTTACCATCGTAAGTAGGATCAAGGTAAACATACATTGCGAAGATCACGTCATCAATGTCCGCTGTGGTTCCGTCAGTAAACTTGATGTCGTCACGCATGGTAATATCATAGTATACGGTACCGTCTTCGTTCTCGGTAACCTCCATATCGGAAGCGGTATAATAGGTGTAATCGGTTCCGTTGTACTCACGGGTTTCACCCTCAATACCCTTCATAATAGGATTACTTACACGGTCAACCTCAATGGTGTAGGCCTGTGTTGCCTCCCATATGGAAACGTCATTGGCAGATAAGCCAAAGAAAGGAGAAAACTTGCCTTCCAACCCCTGCTCTACGGTGGTTACCAGCGTATCGTTTGCAGGCGCTGCGCCATCCTCCTCTGATGCCTCCGTGTCGGCATCGGTTGTTTCTGAATCTGTTGCATTGCTGTCATCTTCGCTCTCTTCTGCCGCTGCATCGCTGGTATCCGGAGTTGTGTCATTGCCGGATCCGCCGCAGGCTGCCAGAGAAAGAACCATCACAAAGGCAAGCAGCAAAGCCCAAAGTTTCTTTGCGGATTTCATTTTCATAAAACCTCCTTCTGAATTTTAATAACCTTCTGTTGTGATTGACCGGAATACAACTGTATGCTGTATACGAACACAACACAATAATGATATACATTCAGCAGATGGTTTGTCAATACTTTTTTCTCTCCCCAAAGCGTTTTTTGAATAAAAAAATCGAAAAAAGAGCCCTTTCGGCTCTTTTTTCCCGATTATTTATCTGCCGGTGGAACTTTTATCCATGGCCCCGTAATATTGCACTTTATTATAAGGAAATAACTCATTCCCTGCAGGACAGAGCAGATAAAGCAGATTTCCGCCCCCTGCCCTCCGCCCCCGCCCAGCATAAAGACCAGGAGCGCAAGCGCTGTCAGGGCCGCCCCTGCAAGAGCTGCGGCGGCCCAGGGATGAAAACGCATGACCGTGCGTTCAAAAACATAATTCCGGATCGGATTGCCTGCCAGGGTCAAGGCTCCAAGCAGGTAGGTCAGGTAAAGATCGGAAAGCAGCCAAAGTACATAGGGCAGAATCACATAAAAGGTGTTCTGCAGGCCCGCCGTCGTAAGAAGGCCCGGCAAAACGGCGGCAATAAGCCCCATGCCCTGCCCCGCCCACAGCCTCGCCAAGAGACGTTTTCTAAGGGGCTCCTCGGCCTGCCAGCTCGCTCCCATGTAGACATAGCCCTCTCTCTGATTTCCCTTAAAATCCTGAAGATAGCCGTTCCTGCCCCACTTTTTCTGCCTTGCCATCTTTCACCTGCTCCTTTCAAAGTCCGCTTTGCAAATACCCGCAAGACGCTTACAATACCCCGGGCAAATCTGCCGCTGCGGTATTTATTCCAGCCCTGTCAGATCATAGGCATCCAGCCATTTTCTGGCAGCGGCGCACACCTCTTTTAAACAGCTCTCCTCAAAGGGGCTGATCAGTCCTGCATTCCCAAGCAGATCGGTAAACACTGCGCTTCCCCCCTGCTTTGTGTAGGCCATATAGCGCTCCCAGGCGTCCCTGGAATCCTCCTGGATTTTTGCCCAGAACTGAAGGGAAACCGTCTGCGCCAGACAATAATCTATATAATAGAAAGGCCTGGTATAGATATGATGCTGCCTCTGCCAGCCTTCTCCCTCGGCATAGAAAGGAATCTCCCCGTCCAGACGCATCCACGGCATATAAATTCCCAGAAGCTCTTTCCACACTCCGTGCCGCTCTGCCGGAGTCATCTGGGGCTTTTCATATACAATGTGCTGGTAATGATCCACCATGGTTCCGTAAGGAATAAAGGTCAGGGCATCGGACAAATGGGTATAGCGGAATTTCCGGGTGTCTGCCCCGAAGAATCCCTCCGCCCAGGGCCATGCAAAAAATTCCATGGACATAGAGTGAACCTCACAGGCCTCCAGAGAAGGCCATACCGTATCCAGGGGCACCCGCTCTCTGTTCGTCCAGGCGGCGAAGGCATGGCCCGCCTCATGGGTAACCACCTCCACGTCATGCTGAGTACCGTTGAAATTGGCAAAAATAAAGGGCACCTGATAGTCCGGAAGGCTGGTGCAATATCCCCCTCCTGCCTTTCCCTCTGTGGAAAGCACATCCAAAAGCTCTCCCTCCAGCATGGTGCGGAAGAAAACGCTGGTTTCAGGAGAAAGCTCGTCATAGAATTTCCTGCCCTGCATCAGAATATCATCCGGCGTCCCTGCGGGCCTGGCATTTCCGGAACGGAAGGCCAGAGCATTGTCCGCAAAGCTCATGGGATATTCCTTTGAAAGCCTTGCCGCCTGCTTTTTGTATACCTCACTTGCCACCGGCACCAGGTATTTCACCACGCTGTCCCTGAATTTTTCCACATCATTCTTGTCGTAGCAATTTCTCTGCATCCGGTAATAGCCAAGCTGGGTATAGCCGTCAAAGCCAAGCTTTCTGCCCATGGTATCCCTGAGCTTTACCAGCTCGTCATAGATGGAATCCAGCTTATCCTGATGCTCCTTGTACCACGCCCCCTCTGCCTTCCAGGCGGCCAGACGGCGCGCGTCGTCAGAGTCTGTCTTAAAGGGCGTAAGCTGGGAAAGGGTGTAGGTCTTTCCCTCAAAAGGAATCTGTGCGGAGGCGATCAGCTTGGTATACTCCTGACACAAATCATTCTCCTTCTGCAGCTCCGGTATGATGTCCGGTGAGAAGGTTTTCAGGCTGAGCTCCGCATTCAAAAACATAACATTGCCAAATTCCTTCTCAAACTCTGCCCGAAAGCCGCTCTCAAGCATAACCTTCGTCCATTTCTGCTGATACTCCTGAAGCTGGGGCAGGGCGCTGTTCCAGAACTTCACCTCCTCCTCATAAAAGGCATCCTTCGTATTAATATCATACCTGATATGGGCCAGGCTGTGCTGGGTTTCAATGCTCTTTTCCAGCGTCTCCATTTTCATGAAGGTATCCATGGCCTTTTGGAAGCTCTCCGCCGCCTCCAGTTCCCCGATCAATTCCTCCATCTGCTTTTTTAATTCGTCCAAATCCGGCCGTTTGTACGGCATTTCTGAAAATTTCATTTTCAATCTCTCCTCCATTTGTCTGCCTTTTGCTTACTGCCTGTTTCCGGTTCCATCACCAAACACGCCCTAGCCCTTCAGCCCTCTTGACTGCCTGTCCATATCCTCCACCACAATATCATGGATTTCTCCCAGGGTGGAACAATATTCCAGCACCTTCCAGGGCTCGTTGGTGTGGAAATGGATCTTGATCAGCTCCTCATCCCCCACTGCCAGCAGGCAGTCGCCCTGAAAATTTTCGGTGAAATACTCGGAGATCACATCCTCGTCCAAGTCCTCGCCCTCAATCAATAATTGGGTATCATACTTAAATTCCAGCATAGCCGTCCTCCTTTTTTTCCTAAAGCGTGTCTGAAAATTCATTTCCGCAAGCTGCGGCAGTCCTCCTGCGGAAAACAATTTTCAAACACGCTCCAGTACATAGTTTACCACATATTAGTAAAAAATACAGCTACAAGTTTCCTCATAGCTGTAAAGAGTTAAGCCTTGCTACAAAATCGCATAAAGCGTCCTGGAGGTCTGTACCATAATCTCCACATACATCCCGGTCTTTTCCGCTATCTGCTCCCAGTCATATTCCGGGGAGGGAAAGCCTGCGCAAGGCCTTTCCTCCTCCCGGCTCCTGCCGGCGGCCCCAAAAGAGATCCCCGTATTCCACTGGGAATTGAAGGGAACCACCTTAAATCCCATGTTCTCTAAAGCATTTGCAATCGTATCGTTGACCATTGCCTTGCAGATTATAAGCTTCCTCTCCCCGCCTTCCGCGTGGGAGATAATCCCCGCCAGCTTTCTGCAGGGCCCCTGCCGGCAGGATGGCTCCGGCCGCCTGCCAGTCTGCGTCGGGCGGGGCGGCTTCGGCTCCCCAAAAAGCCCCGGCGGACAGGATTGCCCGGACTGCCTATGCAGATCGGCGAGCCGTCCCATTTTTTCAAGAAGCATACACACTCTGGCCGGAATCGGGGCGTGATGAGGGGAAACAAAAAACAGGTAGTCCGCTTCCCATAACTGATCGTAAATCCTGTTAAAATCCCCGTCCTTCGCACATCGCCGCTCTGCAGCGCATCTGCCGCAGCCGTCGCAGGGGGTGAGGGAAGCTTTTAGCAGATCAATGGTTTTTGCAGAAATCCTTTTCCCTGCCAGACTCTCCTCCAGTATTTCGCAAATACGCCGGGAAATCCCCTCTTCTTTGCCGTTTTTCCTCTCTGACGCACAGATACACAGCGCCCTTTTCCCGTTCATCCTTTGTTCCCTCTCATAAGAATTTATGCTCTAATATCCCAGCTCCCGGTCTATGATGGTGCCGTCCATGGCATTGATGGTGAGCCAGCTTTCATAGGGGCCTCCAAGCATATAAGGCTCAGACATGTCGGGATAGTTGATGGTCTCGCTCCCAAAGAAATCCCAGACCGGAACCATCCGGCCCTCGAAAACATTTCCTTTCTCTATCACACGCATATAGCCGAGGCGCACTTCATTAATATCAAAGCTCACCTTCACTCCCTTGTTTTCCGCAAAGAAATCCTCGTATTTTTTGACCAGCATCTCCTCAAAGATCCCCTGTATCTCCGACCACGGAAGGAGAAAAACATATTCGTCAGACTCCTTCTCAATCTGGTAAGGATCGATCCACTGGAAATTAGCAAAGCCCCCCTTCGTATAGATCAGCCAGATATTTTCATAGGGCCATGACACATCCACATCCTCCTCCATGCTGTTGCCGCCGGCATGGGTATAGGTCACCGGTATTCCTTCCAGAAGTCTTGTAAAGTAGACGCCGTATCCCACCTGATCCACTTGGGCTATCGTGGATTCCTCCCGCTCAACTCCGGAAAAGGAACTGAAAAACTCCTCTCCTGCCACCGCAAAATCCGTAAATCCCATGGCTTCCATAGCTTCCTGGGCCATTCCTTTGATCTCTTCTTTTGGAAGTTCTGCAGCCGCCACGCTCGTCCCATCTGCGATATTAATGAAATTGCTGTTTGCCTCCTCACACCTTACTTCAAAATTAATCCATCTCCAGTCATCGCGCAGATTATTATCCAGCGAAACAAAAAAATCCCGTCCGTCAACGCTGGCCGTGCCGTACAGCCAGTTTTCCTCCTCATACTCCGTGCTTTCCGTATAAGAAACTACTGCCGGAACCGCCACAAGCGACGGTTCCTCCGGTGCGTTTTCCTTAAGCCTTCTCCATTCCTCTATTTGTTCGTCCAGGCTTTTGTCCTTGGAACCCTCTTTGACCGTCGCTTCAATGCCCTGCTTTGCATTTTCTTCCTTTCTTGCCTCCAGTTCGGCGATCCGTGCGTCGATCTCCGCCGCGGTAAACCCGTGAGAGCCCTCCATCAGCTCTTCGTCCCTGTTCCAGAGCTCTGCGCCGCCAAGAAGCGTCTGACTCACCCTGTCGTAATCCTCCTGAGTAAACACCCGGCTCTGCACCCGCCAGGTTTTAAAGCCTTCTCCCTGGGGAATCACAATGGGGGCGTCCACCTTCACACTGACCATTCCGTCACCGCTCTCCCAGCTATAGCTCTCCGGGGCCTTAACCTGATCCGCAATGGCGCCTGCCACAGTACCTTCATCGTCTGCCTGATCCGTCTCCTGTGTCCCTCCGCCCTCCGGCAGGGGCTCTGCATCCTGTCCCTCCTGGCTTTCCTCCTGCTTTGGCGTTACGATCTCCTCCTGTGTCTGTGCGCTGTCCTGGCAGCCTGCCAGCGTCAGGGAGAGCAGGCACAGCGCCATTCCCAATACTGCCGCTTCTTTCTTTTTCATCCTCATCATCCTCCGGTTATGTATTACTTGCGCAGGGACAGGGCCTTTCCTCTTTTCGTCCCCGCCCTCCTGCGGTGTATTAATACCATAACCTCTCACCCCGTAAAAGGTATTCAGCAAAATGTAAAAATTTTGTAAATCCCGATTCCATCTCTCAATCCGGGAAAATCACCGAAACCGCCGTTCCCCGGCCTACCCTGCTCTCGATCTCCAGTCCGGACCCGTGAAGCCGGGCGATCATGACACAGAGTGCCAGCCCCAGGCCGCAGCCCCCCGCCTTGCGGCTTCGGGCCTTATCCACCATATAAAAGGCTTCCGTAACCCTGCCGATTTCCTCCTTTGGGATTCCGCAGCCCTGATCCCGCACAGTGATCCGGTTTCCCTCCCCCTCCAGCACTATTTTATCCCCCGGTCTGCTGGCCTTTGCGCCGTTGTCGATGAGATTGATCAAAAGGCTTTCAAACAGATCCCTGTCCACTCTCCTGTTTCCCATAGAGCAGGTAACCTCCAGGGTCATACCCATCTGCTCCAGATGGTATTTCTCCATCTGCGCCACCCGGGCAAAAAGAGCCTCCATGGAAATCTCCTCCATGGAAATACTGTCGTTTTCGTATAATCCCATAAGATTCATGAGCTTACTGCTAAGCCGCTCCAACCGGCTGCACTGCTCCTTGATATGCCACAGGGCCCGCTCCCTGTGCTCCTTTTTTACGTTTACGTGGAGCAGGGTATCGGAGTAGCCGATAATGGAGGTCATAGGGGTTTTCAGCTCATGGGTCAGGCTTCCCAGCATCTGCCTGCGCTGTTCGGACACGCGGGAAAGCTCCGTCACCTGGCTCTCGATCCTCTCCGCCATGCGGTTAAAAGCCCTGGCTACCACACCGATCTCGTCTTTGGTCCTCACATTTGCCCTGCGCCCAAGATCTCCCTCGCTGATGTCCGTTGCCGCCCTTTGGAGCTCCCGCAAAGGCCGCAGGATCCTCCTTGTGAGCAAAAAAATGAGCAGCATAGCCACTGCCGCGGCCGCCGCAAGGATCCAGAGGCCAAAGACCATCTGCCCCTTCATGTCCTGATAAAGACCGGAAATATCCTGCACCAGCACAAGAGTATAGGCGCTTTGATCCGCGGTGGGAAGAGCCTGTCCGCCGATCAGGATATACTGCTCCCCTCTTTTTTGTATGATACCAAAGCCTTCCTCCTGCCGCCACCTTTCATCCTCCGGATTGGCCAGATCAAAGGGCGTCATATTGCACAGAACTTCCCCGTCTTCGATCAGAATATACTTCGACGCCCCAAACCGCTTCATAATATAATTGATGTAAGAATTCCTGGTGGCCTGGCTGTATCCCTTAAAGGGGCCGTTTTCCAGCTCTCTCGCAAGGGCATAGGCCGTGGAGGAAAGCTGCTGGCGTCCGCTCTCCATGGTTTTTTCCTGATTATACAAAAGGGACCGATAGATCACAGCCGCCCCGGTGGAAAGGGTGGCGGCAAGAAGTACCAGCACCGCGGTAAGCGCTAATTTGATCCAAAGCTTCATCTACTCCAAATCCTCCAGCCGATAGCCTGTCTTGGAAATCGTCCGTATCACCTTGTGAAATCCAAGCTTCTTGCGAAGCTGTCCGATATGCACATCCACGGTCCGGGTCTCTCCCATATAATCCGTCCCCCAGATTCGGTTCAAAAGCTCTTCCCTCGAAAAAGCCACGTTCCTGCTGCCTGCCAACGTGACCAAAAGCTCATACTCTAAGGGCTTTAAGGCGATCCTCTCCCCATTTTTGCTCACGGTATGCTGCTCCAGGTCAATGGTCACATCCTGTATCCGAATTACCTTCCGGCTGCGTCCCGTCCTTCTGAGCACCTTTTCCATACGTACCAGAAGCTCCAGCACCTCGAAGGGCTTCACGATATAATCCTCCGCCCCCGACTTAAGGCCGTGTACCTTAGAGAGCACATCATCCTTTGCTGTCAGGTAGATCACCGGAATCCGGACTCTCTGAAAATCCTCCATCAGCTCGAAACCGTCCTTCCCCGGCAGCATCACATCCACCAGGGCAAGAGCCGGCGCTTCTATCTCCCCGCTTTCCCGGCCGAGCGGGCTGATCTTTCTCAAAAACCGCTCCGCTAAGAGCCCGTCTGTAAAAGGGATAGGCTCATAGCCTGCCGCCTCCAGATTCATACAAATCAGCTCCGAGATAGAGCTATCGTCCTCCACTACCAGAATTTTTGTTTTCATACAACTCTCTCCCCAGACGCACTTTCCCGTATTATGCACCTATGGTAACACAAAAAAAGCAGAAAAAAAGCATCAAAATGTAAATTTTTGATGCAGAGACTTACATTTTGATGCTTCAAATATTCTCTTAACAGAGGGCAAAATATTTGAGAAGGGTAATCCACAAAAACATGGTAAACAGGCAGGCCACATTGCTTGTGGCAACTCCCAGCCCGGCCAGTTCCCCGTTTCCGTCAAGCTCTCTCGCCATGGGAAAGGAGGAGCTTGCCACCGGGGACGCATAGATCAGAAAGAGCCCGGCCAGCTCAATCCCCCTGAATCCAAGCGCCACAGACAGCCCCAGAAAGAGTGCCGGCACAAGCACCAGGCGGGCTGTTGTCGCGCAGATCAGATACCCTTTATATTTTTTCAGGGCATCGAAGGTCAGAGTGGCTCCCACGCACAGAATCGCCAGAGGCGTTGCGATGGCTCCCAGGTCCGTCAGCGGCTTTTGCACAAGCGCAGGAAGCTCTATCCCGGCGGCTTTTGCAAACAGCCCCAGAGCGCTCCCGATTACCAGGGAGTTTTTGGCGATTCCCTTCAGGAGATGGGGAACGGAAAGCTTCTCCCCGCCCCGGTACACCTCAAAAAGGATGACGGCCAGAATATTAAAGGTGGGCACCACAAACGCCGCCATCACGGAAATCACGCTCAGATTCTGGCCCGGGTACATATTTTCGGCAATGGACAGCCCGAAAAGCACATAGTTGCTCCGGTATATCATCTGAATCAGGGTAGGCGCATCGCTTCTGTCTTTTACAAAGCGTCCCACAATCCACCAGGACAGGGCATAAATCATCAGCACAGACAGCAGTCCGTACAGGATCAGCCCGGGCTGAAATACACTGCCAAAATCCGACTGGTAGATTTCCAGAAACAGCTTAATAGGCAGGAATACCCGAAATACCAGCTTGTTGATCTGGCCGAAAGCAGCCTCGCTGATCAGCTTCGCCTGCCGGATTACGATTCCTATCGCCATGAAAAATAAAATCGGAAAAATAATCTGAAATGATATTATAAAGTTCACTGCTTACCTGCTCTCCAGCGCCTGCCTGATGTCCTCTCTCATATCCTCCACCGCCCTGCGGGCCGCTTCCCCGAAGCCCTCGGGCCCGAAGGAGGCATATTTTTCCTGCTGATAAGCGGCAATGATCCCCCGGGAAGAATTGACGATTGCGCCAAGGCCGTCCTCATTAAAAAAGTGAACCAGATCCTTGCCCTTCCCGCCCTGGGCGCCATAGCCGGGCACCAGAATGTAGCTCTTTGGCATGATCCTGCGCAGGGTTTTACCCATTTCCGGGTAGGTTGCCCCTACCACTGCCCCCACGTAGCTGTAAGTCTCTCCCATATATTCCCTGGCCCAGCCCTCTACCTGCTCTCCTACAATTTCATAGAGAGGCCTGCTCCCCGCATCGGCGATCAGCCGATCCTGCAGCTCCCCGCTGCTGGGATTGGAGGTTTTTACCAGCACAAAGATGCCTTTCTTTTCCTCCCCGCATACCTTGAGAAAGGGCTTCACGCCGTCAGAGCCGAGATAGGGGTTCACCGTGGCAAAGTCCTCGTCAAATCCGCTGTAAGACTTGCTTCCTACCTGAACCCTTCCTAAATGGCCCACCGCGTAGGCCTCGGAGGTGGAGCCGATGTCCCCTCTTTTGATGTCGCCGATCACCACAAGCCCTTTTTCTTTGCAGTAATCCACGGTTTTCTTAAAGGCGGTAAGGCCCGGAATCCCAAACTGCTCATACATGGCAATCTGAGGCTTCACTGCCGGGACTATATCATAAATATGATCCACAATCTCTTTATTATACTGCCAGATCGCCTCTCCGGCCCCCTCCAGAGTCTCTCCAAGCTCCTTAAAGGCCCTCTGCCGGATATGCTCCGGGACAAATTTCATCATGGGGTCAAGCCCGGCCACGATGGGCGCTTTTGTCTGCTTAATCTTTGAAACTAATTGATTGATCATGGTATTTCCTTTCTGTTATCTCGACTTCAAAAACTCGTACTCTCTCCCGGCCGCCTCATCATCGGGGTAGCTGCTTAAATAGCTGTTCATCAGGGAGGCCGCTTCTTTAAAATTATGCAGCCTTTCATAGGCAACGATCTCGTTCATCCGCAGCACCTGCATCATCCCGTTGTCCTCTATGTTCTTGGCCGCCTGGAAGGCGCTTAAGGCTCCCTCATAATCCCCTGTCTGCATCCGGCAGAGCCCTAACTGGTTCAGTACCTGGGCATTGGGCCCCTCGCTTTCAAGGAAGGTACTGTAAACACTGATGGCATAGTTATTATCCCCCAGGGTTTCATAGGTTCTGCCCAGAAAAAGAATGGTCTCATATCCTCCCTCATCCCGGGCCTTTTCCAGATAGTTGCGTGCGTTTTCGTAGTCCTCCAGATAGTAACAGATACGGCCCTTTTCATAGTTGGTCATATCCTTGGTCCCCGCTTCCATGGCAGTCTGCAGGTAGGCAAGTCCGGTCTCCTTATAACCGTGCTCCGCCAGGACACAATAAATATCGATCAGCCTGTCATAGTCCGACTTGTCCAGGGAGATGGCCGTGTCAAAATCCTCCATGGCCTGCTCTATGCTCCCCTGCTCCGCCAGGATGGCTCCCCGCAGGTAATAGGCGTCCTTCTCTCCCTCCTTCAGGGCAAGGATCGCATTGTAGACATCAATCGCCTTTCCCGTCTCTCCCAGCTTATAGTAAGCGGTGGCAAGATAATAATTTATATCATAGTCCATACTGCTCACTCTGCCGTCGCTGTAAGAAAGGGCGCTCTCGAGAGCCTGGGCGGCTTCGGCATACATGCTTTTTCCAAGGTAGGCAATCCCCTCTCCCCGGTTAATACGCCGCAGATCTTCCCCCGCTTCTCTTGCGGCTGCAAAGCTTAAAAGGGCGTTGTCATATTCCAGCGCGGCCACGGCTTCCATGCCGGCGTTAATGTTCTCGTTTTTCCCGCCCGCTTTGCAGCCCCCCAAAAACAGCAGGGCTGCCGCCATGCAAAAAAATCCGCAAAAATACTTTCTGGTTGAGTTCTTCATCCGATCGCTTTCCCTTTTCCTTTCCGGTCAAAGTCAGCTCAGGCTTTCTATGGCCTCCACTGCCCGCTCATGGGCTTTCTTTATTTCTGCAAAATCCTCTTCCACACCGTCATAGCTGTTGGCCCGCAGCTTTTCCACCAGATCGGTGGTAACCTGGTGGAGCCTTGTCATCTCCAGATTTCCGGTAACGCCCTTTAAGTTGTGGGCATGCCGGAAGGCATCCTCGTAGTTCTTTTCACCCATTGCCTTTTCAAGATCCGCAAAGCTGGTTTCATTGGGGTATTTGCGCAGCATTTTCAGGAGGAAATCCTCCTTTAAGGGAATTCTTGTGGCAATTCCGTCAAAATCGATTCCTGCCTCCAGCAGCATTTTCTTGTTCTCGTCTGTCATAATTATAATTCTCCTATCCTTTTATTTTCTAAGTCCTTTCGGATAATGGTTTTTCATAATCTCTCCGGAAAGCTTTCCCCAGCCCAGACTGTAGCCTCCCACTGTGAGCAGATACCACCCCTTCTCCCCCCTGGCCGGAAAAGTCTCTCCTCTTAAATATTTTGCGGCTTCTTCGAAAGAAAGCTCATACCTATATACGGCCTCCTGAGGTCTTAAACAAAGCGCCAGCGAGTGGGCGGGTTCAAACCGCTCCTTCCTGATCGTTCCGAGATGAAGTCCGGGACGTAGCACCTTAAGCCCCTTCAGGGCCGGAGCCTTTTGGGGAAGCAGATAAAGCTGGTCTGCAAATTTCACATAGACTCCCTCGAAGGAGGTTCTCAGATACTGCCTGCCAAACTCCTCAAAGCACCGGTACTCTCTTTTGGGAATCCCCTTTTCGCTCTCCGACGAAATACGCTCCGCTAAGCGGCCGCCCATCTCCTCCCCGACGAAAATACCGCTCTCCCGGGCCCTGCTTTTTTTGTGCAGGCAGGCCAGAAAATGGCCTTCTCCTCTCACCTTATGAGGCCAGAGCCTTAGCTCTCCCGCGGCCCGTAATTCTTCTTTTGGATCGGGACTTCCCCTTTCTCCAAAGGTCTGCGGCAGCCTGAAAGCCTCCCTTTCAAATTCCGAATGCCGCCTCAGAAAATCGTCTATGGTATTTTCATTTTCTTCCGGTGAAAAAGTACAGGTGGAATACACCATCCGTCCTCCCTCCCGAAGCATAAAAGCGGCCTGATCCAGAATATCCGCCTGCCTTTTGGCGCAGCCCTTTACCTTTTCAGGGCTCCACTCCTTCAGGGCTTCGGGATTTTTGCGGAACATTCCCTCCCCTGAGCAGGGGGCATCCACCAGAATTTTGTCGAAAAACTCCGAAAAACGCCGGGAGAGAAATGCCGGCTCATGGCTGAGTACAAGGCAATTTCTGATGCCCATTCTCTCTATGTTCTCCGACAGGCTTCGGGCCCTTGCCGGATGGATTTCGTTGCTGACAAGCAGCCCCTCCCCTTTCATATCCGCCGCGATCTGTGTGCTTTTGCCGCCCGGAGCCGCACATAAATCAAGCACCCTCTCTCCAGGCCCCGGGTCCAGAACAAAAGCAGGCGCCATGGCGCTTGCCTCCTGAATATAGTAGGCTCCTGCCTCATGATAGGGATGCTTCCCGGGACGGGCGCTTTGGGAGTAATAAAATCCGCCTAAAGCCCAGGGAACCTTTTCCTCCAGAAAATCCACCTTCTGCGCCAGCTCACAGGCGCTTCCCTTCAGAAGATTCACCCTCAGCGACTGGGCCTGCTCTTTTTGGCTGCTGGCAAGAAAAGCTTCATATTCTTCTCCCAGCATCTGCTTCATTCTGGCTAAAAACGGCTCTGGCAGCATCCTGATTCCCCTTTAAATTTGTTTCGGCTTTACAATCCAGTCCTATTATAGCTCTTTCAGACCTTAATTGCAATATACTTCCATCCCTTCCTTAAGCCCCTCAAAATCAAGATAATCCTCTATAAACTGCTTGCGCAGAAGCTCCGCCGGCACAAATTCGTTATACTTTCCCCGAAGCTGCACCTTATCCGGCAGGGGCAGCCCATACAGATCCAGATCGGACTTAAGGATGTCCCGGATCACGGTCTCCAATTCCTCCTTCGTCCCGCCGAAAACCACCTCCAGATAAAGGGTGGTGCCCCAAAGCCGTCTGCTCTTTATTTTTTTTTGAAGCAGTGCAAAATGGAGGGTGGTAAGCTGCCGGGTTCCCACCCAGGGAAACACGGCGAATTTCTTGTCGGAAAGGGCCGTCACCAGATGCTCCAAAATCCCGCTGCCTCTGGCGATATAGCGGATCTCGTTGAGTCTCTCCTTGCATCTTTCGCTCAGATACAGGTATTCCTCCTGGCCCTGCAGAACGCTCCTCACCTTACGGACCAGGACGGTATGCAGATCCACGTCGAAATCCCTGTCCCAATCCACCGCCGAGATGCCCTGCACCGGCTTCACAAACAGAACCTTTGACTTTGCATTTACATCCACCGTCTCCCAGGAACGGCCTGCAAGGGCGAAGCGGGTTCCTACCGGGTAAACCTTATCCACCGTGCCGATGGTGCGGTTTTCGTCCTTTACCAGCAGATATTCCGGCGCAAGAAAGACGGTCAGGAACTTGTGGCTGTTTACGATTTTTTCCCCTTCCCGTCCAATCACCAGCCCCCCATGCTCTGTTTTTTGAAGCTGATCGATATAGATAAGGTAGCCCAGCAGTTTTTTGTAATCCTCCCTGGTTATCTCCCTGAAGCAGTCCAGGGAAAGCACCGCCTGGGCCAGCCCTGCGGGAGACATTTCCCCGCTGCTTTTGAGTACGCTCATGGTCTGATGATACAAAAGGTTGTAGGCATGTCTAAGGGGCGGAATGGGCTCGATCCAGTGCTCCCGCAGGTAGAGCTCGATAATGGCTATGGTGCGGATAAACTCCCAGTTGATGGGGCCAAGGGTGTCAGAGGAATTGATTTTCAGGCTCTCCACAAAAGTGAACAGAATCTGGGGCACCTGCCCTCTGCGCCCGCAGCGCCCCAGCCGCTGGGCAAAGCTGGACACGTTAAGAGGGGCTCCGATCTGGACTGCCTGATCCAGGGAACCGATGTCAATCCCCAGCTCCAGGGTCACGGTAGCCCCGGTGACAATCTTCTCCTGCGTGGATTTCATCTCGTCCTCTGTGTTCTCCCGAAGAAGGGCCGATACATTTCCATGGTGGACCCGGTAGACGTCCGGCGCCTTGCTGCGCAGCGCCGTCTCCCGCAGGTGAGCCATCACAAGCTCGATCTCCTCCCGGCTGTTGGCAAAAATGATGGTCTTTTTGTCCAGGGTCTGTTTAAAAAGATAGTCGTAATGCTCCCTGTCCCCGATGTCCCCGCCGGAGCTGTCGTTAACCACATTCATGCTGCCGTTTCGCTCCACGAAATCCCGCTTATCGGAATAATTCACAAACCGTTCGATATGAAGCCTGACCCTCTTTTTCCCCTCGTCAAACAAAGGGGCGGCGCAGCTTCTTCCCGTTCCCGTATTTAACCAGTTCTTTGCCAAAGACACGTCCCCTAAGGTGGCGGAAAGCCCCACTCTTCTCGGATTCACTCCGGTCAGGTTTTTAAGCCGCTCCAAAACGCACAAAAGCTGCAGCCCCCGCACGTCCCGCATGAAGCTGTGTACCTCGTCGATGATCACAAACCGCAGATCGGAAAACATACTCATGCAGGCGCCCCTTTTGTTGGTCAGAAGGCTCTCTAAGGATTCCGGCGTAATCTGCAAAACCCCTTCCGGGCGCTTGATCAGTCTGCTCTTCCCTGTCTCGCAGGCGTCCCCGTGCCATTTCGTCACCGGGATATTGGAGCCCTCCAAAAGCAGATCAAGCCGCTTAAACTGATCGTTGATCAGCGCCTTTAAGGGAGAAATGTACATCACCCCCACAGAGGCCGCCGGTTGCTCGTAAAGCCTTGTAAGTATCGGCAAAAAAGCGGCCTCGGTCTTGCCGGAAGCGGTGCCCGAGGACAACAGCAGGTTGTCGTCGCTGTCAAAGATCACCTCGCAGGCCGCCACCTGGTTGCCGTGAAGCTCCTCCCATTTATTCTGATAGATAAAGTCCTGAATAAAAGGCGCAAGCCTGTCAAACGCGTTCATCATTTTTTAACCCCATTTTTCTGTCTTTTGCAGGTTACCATCCTAAGCAGAGCCTCACTTAAGGTTCTGTGTCCCGATCCTGCGGCTAGATTTCAAAATCCTGGAACTCGTCCCTGATCTCTTCCTCCAAAAGGCCGCCCTTTGCCAGCACGAAGCTGTTATCCCCCAAAATTTCCTGCAGGTTCTTTTCGGGATTCTGGCAGAGGATATTAATCAGCTCGATAAAGTCCCGGATAATTTCCCTGGGCGTGATGTGGCTGGCAGCCCCTACCCGGTTATATTCCACGGTCAGAAAATACACCAGATCCTCCCCCGTAAGCTTCGGCGTATAGTGATAGAGCCCGGCGTGAATGTTCAAAAGCTTCTCCACGAGAATGTACATTTCCTCCTGGGTGAGCATCTGCAGCCGGATAATCGGAGCCGTCAGATCCTTCAGGCCGCCGGCTGCGAAATGCCCCTCCGAAAGCCGGGAGCGCAGAGCCTCATAGCTGAAAACCCCCTTATACTTGTCCTCAATGCACTGAGGCGTTGCACCCATCAAAAAACCGATATGCTGAGCCTTTCCCTGGAGCACGTCATTGTACATGGTAAGGATTTTCTCATAATTATTGGCTCTGGTGACGGAATTGGAAATCTTAAAAATATTCACCAGCTCATCAATCATTACCAGCAAACCCTTGTAGCCTGCCCCCACCAGAAAGGCGGCAAATATCTTCAAAAAATCATACCAGGTCTCATCCGTAACAATAAAGTTAATCCCCAAATCCTGCCTGGCCTCCTTCCGGGAGGGATACTCTCCCCGGAACCAGCGCAGCACATTGGACTTTAATGCGCTGTCATCCTGCCTGTAGGCCTTCCAGTAAAGAACCACTGCCCTGGCAAACTCAAAGCCGTTGACCATTCCCTCTAAGGAGCCTGCCACCGCATAAATCTGCTGCTCCACCAGGGCGTCAAAGGTCTTGCCGTCCCCCTCCGAAAGCTCCGGATTCCGGCTTTTTACGGCAATCTGGATGCCGGAAATCCACTTTTCCAGAATAAGCGGAAGGGCTCCGCCGTCGGGCTTTGCCTTTGTGGAAAGGTTTTTGATCAATTCCTTATAGGTGGCAAGCCCCTGTCCCTTTGTCCCCGCAAATCTCCGCTCCGGGGAGAGGTCGGCATCCACCACCGCAAAGCCTCTGGCCGTGGCGTGGTTTCGGATGGTCTGGAGCAAAAAGCTCTTTCCGCTGCCGTACTTTCCCACAATGAACCGAAAGGACGCGCCTCCCTCCTCGATCAGATCAATATCATGTAAAATAGCCGCAATCTCCTGGGTGCGCCCCACCGTAATATATTCCAGCCCCGTTCTGGGAACCACCCCTCCCTTCAGGGCATTGATCAGAACATTGGCGATCCTTACCGGTACCTGATTACTCATAGCTTTTTGCTTCCTTTATTCCGTATTTTTTGCGCCGGGGCAGATTTCCCTTATCTGCTCCCTGTATTCCTCATAAATGACAAGCTCCTCGTCCAGAAGTCCGTCTCCCACACAGTCCATGGCTTTCTCGTTGATTCCCTCCGCCAGCACCTCCAACATGACTTTGCGGCTGTCGGCAAAGGCTTTGATGTCCCCGTTTTCCCACAGGATCAGCAGGGCTTCCAGTTCTGTCTGTGTCAGAGCAGCTTTCAGGTTCTGCCAGGGGTTGTCCTCCTGGCCGGAATCCGCAAATGCGGGTGAGGTTTCTTCCTCCGGCCCGGGTTCGTTCGGAACCGGATTTGCCGCTTTCTCCCGATTGACGTCCGGCCAGGGCAGCGCGGTTTCCTCCTCCCGGCCAAAATCCAAAGCAAAGGGCGCGGTTTCTTCCCCCTGCCCCTGCCCGGAAAGCGCAGGGGCTTCCCCGGGCAGGCAAAGCGCCGTGAAAGTATCCTCCTCTTCCGGCACCGTGAGCTTTTCCTGGGTCTGCAGAGCCTCCTGCCGGATCCTGCGCAGTCTGTCCGGGTCTACGCTGACCACGGTTTTCGTAGCCTCCCGGTAAAACTCCGATACGGCTCCTCTCACTTCTTTTTCCAGATCGATTCCCGCCCGTTTAAGCGCTTCCGCCTCCTGCCCGTTTAAGCTGCCCGGGGAAATTTTGTATTTAAAGCGAACCGTTTTCCTGAGAACGGACTCCATCAGCTTCATGATATAGCCCATGAGCCGCTTCCCGCTCTCCGTCGTCAGCGTCGTATTGAAGGTCCAGCGATTCCCGCTGCAAACATAGATTTCTTTCTCGGAAAGCACCACCTGCCGGTCCCGCTGATTTTTTGTCGGATAAAACAGGGCATCTTTAAAGGGCGTCCACTGGGGCATATTTTTTGCGGGCTGAAAGATCATCGTCTCCAGGTCAAGCCCCTTGTCCGCAAACACCTGCTTTAGGCGGTCAAAAAGGAACCGGAAGCAATCCTTTACAAGCCCCTCTCTGCCATCGCCGTAAAAAACCGACTTCCTCAGGTCGTATTTTGAGATACCGCAAAGCAGCGCGAAATGATCCCCGGGATTTAAAAGCTCCGGATAGTAAGCGTTCAGGCCGTTTTTGTCAATAAACTCTTTCAGCGTCCAGGGAAGCTCATAGTAAACATGGTAATCCTTTAACCACCGGAGCACATACCTGCCCACCGCCCCCTGACGTCCGAGAGCCAGCCAGAAATCCATCAGCCTTTCCAGTCCCTCCTGCTCACTTTTTACCCCAATCTGATTGAGCAGCTCATACAGATACAGAAAAAGATAAGACGTGGAAGTATCGGCGATTTTCCCCTTCCGCACCCTGCTCCGCCAGGTAAAATAGGTTCGAAGCTGTTCGTATCCCATCATCTGATAGCTGGGAAAGTACGCCGAAAATGGAACTTCTTTCTCATAATCATCCTCAAAATCCTCCATGAACCTGCCCTGCTCATAAAAAATTTTGGAATTTTCCTGTCGGATCCTTTTGTCATAAAAACGGGAATTCTCGTAGTACAGATACTGGTTTTTCCGGGCAATATCCCGCATCTGATTGAATTTTTCTCTGACCTCATCCCTAGGCGGCGCCGTTACCTTCTGGGATTTAAGCACAAACTTTCCCACTCCCGGAAGAGGACAGGCGTCATATTCTATTTCATAAAAAGGGACATCTGCCTCCAAAGACAGCTCCGCTTTCCCGGCCTTTTCCGGAACGGAGGGAGCATCCCCTTCTTGCTCCTTTCGCACCTGCTCAAAGATCCGGAAGGCTTCATATTCTCTGTCGTACTTACCCATATCAACATCAACCCTTTTAAGCTTCCTTTTGACCTGCGCACGCATCAGCGTGCTTCCTATTATATCACACCGCACCCTATAACAGCAATCGAACGGCAGAGAAAGTTCTTGACAATAATATTTCTATATGGCATTATTCTATATAGAAATATTATTTGCGTATTCTAAATAATATGGAAAAGGAGCAATGAGATTATGAAAAAAATATCAGTATCTGCAACAAATGATATATGCCCTCAGACACTGTTTGTCTATGGCAGTATGAATGAAGACGGCACGCCGGATTTCGGCCTGTTTTGCTGGTTCAGCTATTGCTGGTTCGACCAGCTTGGGGTGATATGCGCCATTGGCGGGATGAAAAGAACCCTGGAAAATATCCGCAGAAATAAAATCTTTTCCGCAAACCTTGTGGTAGAGGACAATCTGCCTTTGGCAGATTATTTTGGAACGGCAGACGGCCGGGATCACGACAAGATGGAGGTAGACGTCGAATGGGAAAAGGGCGCAGTTCTCGCGGTTCCCATTCTTTGCAGCAGCCCGATCAGCTTCGAACTCGAGGCAGATCAGGAGATTGCTACGGGTGAACATGATGAAACCGTCTTTTTGTGCCGTATTCGAAACACCCTTAAGGCTGAGAGCTTCGTAAATTCCTCCATGACTCCGGAAGAAATTTACAAAGCTACAGCAGCGGTACACAACGTTGACGGCGACTATTGGTCATGGGATGGCCGCTCTCTCGGCAAATGCTATGAGAGGGCAAAAGAAATTAAGCCTGATGTGAAAATCGGGGCGGCCACCCTTGGAAATTAAAGGAATACCGAACTCTTATCCTGCGTCCCGGGAAAAGCAACATGAAAGAACCACTGCCTCTTCAGATAAGCCCCTTTTGGGCCGATATATATAATAGAACAAAACAACGGATGTCAGGCTTCGCCAACATCCTTATGTTTCGACAACGGATGTCAGACTTCGCCAGCATCTTTATGTTTAAAGCAACGCCTGCACTGCCCCTTACTTTCAGGGACTGCAGACAATCATCCAAGGAGGGATAAGCCAAAGCATACGGACATGAAGCGCTTTATAAAGTTCAGGCGGTCGCGGTGATCCCGCCTCTTCGGAAGGTTACTTCCGAGGATAAGAAGCACCGGTCCAAGCAGGAGTCGTCCGAGGGCTCCCCGAGAAGGTATTTTTCGGAGATACTGGACGAAGAGTGTGTAAAGGAGCAGCAAAGGCAAATCCACATTTGTACTGACGGATATACCAGGCGCGCTCTCCCCTATCACAACCTAATCATGAAACGGGAGTATTGTTATCCCACATAGGCAGACAAATGATTTTCAAAGAACATCCTGTTTTTCAGGATGTTCTTTTATGCGCAGGCCCACATGAGGAAGTTTGCTGCTGACGCAACATGCGGGCCGTGCGGCGAGCAGCGGAAAATCTTCCCTGCCCGATCTATTCGGCAATGGATTTTTCAAACAGGAGCCATGTACTGATAAAATAGCAGATCAGCAGAAACATCAGGATAGATGCGGTGACAGCCACCTGTCCAAGCAGCACCTTTGCACCGATATAGGCGGATATTTCGGCAGAGACAGCCTGCATAAAGCAGGTAACAATCAGGCCGGAAACCCCTGCGGCTATGGCCACCGGCAGACCGAACCATACGCCAAGCTGCTTCAGCACAAGGCTTTTGATCTCCCCCTCCTCCACTCCCAGCCTGCGAAGCACCGAAAAGCGATAGCGGAACTGGCCCGCATCCAAAAGCTGCTGTAAGGAAAGGATGGTAAGACAGATCACCATCAGAACCACAGCGCCGTAGATCAGTCCTGCCTGCAGGACGAAATTGGACACCTTGGATTCGTTTACTTGCAGGGTATTCATGCGCAAAACATAGTCCGTCCCTTCCCCTCCCGAGTCCTCCGGATAAATCCTTCCAAAGGCTTCTTCCAAATCCCCGGCATCCTCAAAAGTGAGCGGTTCTTTTGTTTCGATAAAGCGGCAGCGTTTGACGGGCAAAAGGTTTTGACAAATCTCGTCGGGGAAAACATACAGCAGATCCGTGTAGGAATTGTACAGACTCATTCCTATGGGCTCCTCGTAAAGAGAATCCGCGGAAAGGGTCAGGAGCCCGGCATCCGTATCCACCTCCTGACAGGTCCTTAAAAATTCCTCTCGCGCCTTTGGTTCGGCAACGGTTTTCCACTGGGTAGTAAACTCATCTTTCTCCAGGGCAACGGGCGCATATCCCAGCATTTCACGCAGGGCATTGTAATCCCCAAGGGAAATGGCGGCCACCGGAAACTCATATTTCATCCGGCTATGGAAATCCTCACGCCCCGGCAGATACAGGCTGAAAGTACAGTCCCTTTTTGTCTCGATTCCTCTTTCCTCCAAAAACTTTGTCACAGGCTCAAAATCTCCCTGATACAGCTTTGCCGGATCGTAAACATTATTATATCTTGTACTGATCTGGACATCATACATTGACCGGACGTCCAGATAGCCTGACGCCCACCCTGTCAGCACAGGGGTGATCACAAACAGACAGATCGAGACTGTCAGAGTAAGGCAGATCAGGATCATTGTTTTGGTGTTCGTAGTCAGCTTCGTGGTGAGCTGTCCCAAAAGAAACAGGTTCAAGCCTTTGTACCGGTACTCCGGACGGCGCTCTTTCCAGAACAGGACAGCCGTATTGGCAAGGAATATGACGCCGCAGATGAGATAGCTTATATGAAGCAGCAAAAAGGTCAGATACTGGTTGTTCACCCCGCTGTTGTAAGCGAGCATGAAGACCCTGCCTGTTTGGGGAACCAGAGCCGCCCCTATGGCGCAAAGCAGGGAACACACAAGCCAGACGGCCACAAACCTGTGAAAATTCCTCTTTTTCCCCAGGCGCCAGGCCAGCGGCCACAAAAGCCCCAGAGCGGGCGCCAGAATGTTCCCCAGGAACATGCACTTTGCCGGAATCGGAAGACGGCTGTCAAAATAAAAGTGCCTGATCCGGATACCGTTCAGCAAAGCGGCGGCCAGAACCAGAAAATAAAGGGAACTCACCGCCGGCATAAACCGGCTTTTCTTCAAAGCAGGCTCATTCTGCCGCTCAGCCCGGAGCATATCAATAATTTTGATTTTCCGGATCCTGCGGACATTGAACAGTCCCACCACAAAGAGGCTGACGGCAAAAAAGCCGACCGTCCACAAAACCGTATCGGGAAACAACGTCCATGTCAGCTCATAACGCCGGCCATAGGTGCTCAGCAGCATGGCGGTGATGAACTGGGAACACAGCACCCCCAGCAGGATTCCCATCCCGATGGATAAGGCTCCCATCAGAAAGGTTTCCGCAAAAAAGAGCCGGCCTAAGGTTTTCTGCTCCATTCCCATTACGGACTGCAGCCCGAATTCCTTTTGCCTGCACCGCAGCATATAATTGTTCACATAGCGAATCAGAAACAGTAAAACCAGGGTGATAGCGCAAATTGCCATTTTCATAGAATCCCCCAGCATCGTAACATCATAGACCGCGCCGATGTCCGGCCGATAGAAGCTGCTGGAAACAGACAGGAACGCATAAAACAGTGTGACGCAGATGGTCATGGTGACCATATATACCAGATAGTCCTTTGCGGAACGTTTTGCATTCTTAAAAATCAGCTTAGCATACCTCATACTGTCCGCCTCCAATCATAGTCAGAACGCTTAAAATCTTCTCAAAGAACGCCGCTCTGTCATCGCTGCCTTTGCGCAGCTCCATAAAAATTTCCCCGTCTCTCAGAACCAGAATCCGGCCGGCATAGCTGGCGGAAAAGGCATCGTGAGTCACCATCAGAATGGTTGCTCCAAGCTGCTCGTTGATCTTCTGCATGGTGGAGAGCAGCATCTGAGAAGAATGACTGTCCAGGGCCCCGGTCGGTTCATCGGCCAGAATCAGCTTTGGCCTGTTGATCAGAGCCCTGGCACAGGCACAACGCTGTTTCTGCCCGCCGGACACCTGATAGGGGAATTTGTCCAGAATGTCGCTGATCATTAAGCTCTTTGCCATTTCCGTAACGCGTGTCTCCACTTTGTCTGCGGGTACTTTGTTGATTGCCAGGGCCAATGCAATGTTTTCAGAGATGGTCAGCGTATCCAGCAGATTAAAGTCCTGAAAGACAAAGCCCAGATTCTCCCTGCGGAACCGCGCCAGCTCCTTCGGCCTGAGCTCGGTTACATCCCTGTCCTCCAAACAGATATGCCCTGCACTTACGCTGTCAATGGTGGAAATGCAGTTCAGCAAAGTGGTCTTGCCGGAGCCGGAAGCTCCCATAATTCCAAGAAACTCTCCCTCCTCCACCTCAAAGCTGATGTCTTTGATTGCTTTGGTCAGGCTCCCCTCATTTCCGTAATATTTCTGGATGTGCTCCAGCCGCAAAATTGGATTCATATTGATTCCCTCCTATGCTCCTCATTGTAGCAGGCAGGAACTTTTCTTTGTATCAGGTTTTCTTACAAAGTTCTAACAGAAATGTAAGAAGTGGTTCACCTGAAAGGACAGGCGCACCGTCGTACCGCCGCCGTCGGATTCCAAGGCAAGCCCGATTCCCAGCTTGTCGCAAAGCCGCCTGCACAGATACAGGCCAATGCCGGTAGCGCTTTGGATGCTGCGGCCATTTTCCCCGGTAAATCCCTTTTCAAACACACGGGGCAGATCGGCCTTCCCGATCCCTATCCCATTGTCCTCCATCACAAGCTGCACCTGAAAGTCCTGCTCTCTGGTGGAGAATCGCAGCCGCGGATTTTCGCTCCTGTATTTCACGGCGTTTCCGATCAACTGATTTAAGATAAAGCGCACCCATTTATCGTCCGTATAGACGGTATCCGTAACGCCGTCCATCTCAATGGTCACGCCGTTTTGACGCAGAAGATACTTATTGTCCGCGATCGCACCATGCACCACATCGGATAACCGTACTTCCCGGATGACATAGTCCTTCTCGGTATGCTCACTGCGGGCATAGTAAAGGGTCTGGTGGGTAAAACGATCCACCTTTTCAAGCTCCGCCAGTACAGCCCTTGCAGCCTCGCCGGGATGATTTTCACAGAGCAGCCTTGCGGCAGTAATGGGTGTCTTGACTTCATGGACCCACTGTTCAATATACTCCCGGTACTCCCTGCGTTCCAGCCGGAGGTTGCTTACCTGCTCCAGCATGGATTTTTCGGCCAGTTTCAAAATCCGGTAAAACACCTGATCGTCAGCTCTCTTTGGCTCCCTCATCAGATCCGCAATCAAATACCTCTCTTCTAGCTGCTCCGTCATAAGCAGCAGCTTATCAAGATACTTCTTTCTTTGATACCCCCTCGCCCACATATAAACTATAAATACAAAGGCCCACACTGCCCCGATCAGCGCCACGGTATCGGCGCTGTTCCCGCCGGCAAGGAGAAACAAAGCCAACACCAGCATCCCTGCCAGGTTCGTCAAAAGGGCCGGCATGAGACTCTTTAAATCGTGTTTTTGGTTCATATCATATACCCCTGCCTGTGCTTTGTCCTGATAAAATCCTTAAGGCCGATGGCCGAGAGCTTTTCGCGGATACGGTTGATATTGACGCTCAGGGCATTGTCATCCACGTAAAGCTGATTGTCCCACAAAAAATCCACAATATCGCTGCGGGGACAGATCCTTCCCGCATGTTTGAAGAGATAATACAGGATTTTCACTTCATTCTTAGTCAGCTCCGCCTGACGGTTCCCGTATTCAACCGTACTGCTTTCCAGATGGAGAAGGGCTCCCTGCCAGTTCAGTGCCTCGTTTTGGCCCGGTCCGTAGACCCGCTTTAACAGCGATGCGATTTTGGCCAGCAAAATCGCGGTGTGATATGGCTTGGTGATAAAGGCGTCGCCTCCCAGCATAATACTGTTTAGCTCATCCATATCGGTATCGCTGCCTGTCACAAATATGATAGGCACATTGGAAAACGTGCGGATTTTGGAGCACAGAGTAAAACCGCTTTCTCCCGGCAGCCTGATGTCCAGAAGAATCAGATGGGGGCTTTCTTCCCTGACCGCTTCAATCACCGCAGAAAAATCCCTGACCGCCGCCGACGCATATCCGTTCCCGTCCAGCAGAGTCTGCAATTCTGCCTGTATCACCGGATCATCTTCAATTACCATGATTTTGTATTGATTCATTTTCTTCCTATCCGCCTCTCTTCACATGGCCAGGGCCGTCGTTCCTTCTTCCGGTTCAGAATATCATATTCCGGGACAATAGAAAATACAAGCCTGGAAATTCTTTTGAACCGGCATCGAATTATTTATCTCTATTTTATATAGTTTTGATTACTATATATTCTTGTTTTTATTATTTTAAAATATTGACATGTATACTTTTAGACACTATAATGAATACGTTGTAAACAGTTGGTAAATATAGGAAGGAGTCGCTTTGGAATCTCAAACCAATCAAAATAAATGCCAGGACACTTTGCAGACCGGCTTACGGATCAAAAACAAATCTGCCCGTATCCCCATCATTCAGGGAGGAATGGGCGTAGGGGTCAGCCGCAGCAGACTTGCCGGAGCTGTTGCGAAGGCCGGGGGCGTGGGTATCATCTCCTCCGCCCAGATCGGATATGACGAACCGGATTTTGAAAAAGATGTCCGGGGCGCGAACCTGCGGGCCATCCAAAAGCACGTCGGGCTTGCCAAGCAGGCTGCGGCAGAGGGCGGCGGCCTTGTGGGAGTCAATGTGATGGTTGCCCTGCAGGACTATGCCGAGCATGTAAAAGCCGCCGTCCGGGCAGGAGCAGACCTTGTGGTATGCGGAGCCGGGCTTCCCGTCGATCTTCCGGAGCTGGCAGGCGAAAGCGATACGGCAATTGCCCCGATCGTATCCAGCCGCAAGGCTGCCTCCCTGCTCCTTCGCAGGTGGGATAAAAAATATGGAAAAACTGCGGATATGCTTGTCATTGAAGGCCCCCTGGCTGGCGGCCATCTGGGGTTTTCCCCAAAGCAGTTAGAAGATATTCCTTCTCTTGATTACGATCAGGAAATCAAAGAAATTCTGGAAGAAAAACGCTTATTTGAGGACAAGTATGGAAAAGCCATCCCCGTGGTGGTGGGCGGCGGCATCACATGCCGCTCCCAGGTACGGCATGTGATGGAGCTGGGAGCCGACGGCGTGCAGGTTGCCACCCGTTTTGTGGCAACAAAGGAATGCGATGCCGCCGACGCCTACAAGCAGGCTTACATAGAAGCCTCTGCAGAAGATGCGGTCATTATCAAGAGCCCGGTGGGTATGCCCGGCCGCGCCCTACAAAACGCCTTTATCCGCCGGACACAGCAGGGGCAGATCCCTGTCAGCCGATGCTTCCATTGTATCAAAAATTGCAGCCCCGCCCAAATTCCCTACTGCATCACCCAGGCTCTGGTCAATGCGGTAAAGGGGGATCTGGAGAACGGATTGATCTTCTGCGGGGCTGAGGTTGGTTCGGTCAGGGAAATTATTACCGTGCAGGAATTGGTGGAGGAGCTTATGGGGGGCTGAATTGGGCCTCCCTGTATTTCTGATTTTTAAATTTCTAAACGTGTAATAAAAAGTGCTTCATATTAACAGTAAAAATGCATGTATAAAAGATGATTTCCCGCATCCGTTTGATCCCGCTAAAAGATTGACATTTCCCAGCTCAAACTCAATGTCTGAAAAACATTTAAAATTTTTTATTTTAATCCTTTTTATCACTCTGCAACACCTCCTTAATCATTTCTTCAATTATATGATTCCTCCTGATAAATGAACGGTACTTTCCAGAACCAATATCCGAATTAAATGTACTTTTTTTATCCAATTCCTCAATATATCTTTCCCTTAAAATATCCTTTCTATCTATTAGCGCTTGCTGTTGACGACTGTTTAATCTTGAAACACCATTCATCCACGATTCAAATAACGCAGAATTGAATGGTTTTTTATCATATGGCTTTAGTTTTGATATTCTTCGAAAAGCCTGCTTCCCAAATATTTCATAACAACACTCTAATGCATTTAAAAAAATTATTCTATTTTCTTCAAAAAATCTATCCTCCTGGAGATTCAAAAATTCCATAGCCTCACATAAATACCTATCTAATGTTTCCTCTTTATACCGTTCCTCCCCTATAAATCTAATCGCGAAATATCTTAAAACTATCTCTCTGTCCTGCATACGCTCCGCCGGCACATCGTTGTCCGTTGCCTTACGAAACATCTGATTTTCAGCAAGCTCCTGTAAAAATTTCGTTGCCCTTCCCTGATATAAGGCATGACGGATTTCCTGTGGTTCCAAACGCAGCCCGGGAGTATTGATCCGCTTGAATAAACTGTATTTCACGTCAGATGGTGTGCCTGGTAAAATCAGATAAAATGCAATCTGTGCCTCTTCAATCCTACGTTGATATATCCTTGGCAAATCATTAAATTTGCAACCGTTATAATCTGCCAGATACTCCATATCTGATAGGGCCAATTTCTGATCATATATAAACTCTTTTAGTGTGCAAAGGCGCTGAAGCCCGTCTATAACCAGCCATTCATTTTCTTTTTTTCCATCAAAATACATTGGTGGGATTGGCAATTGAACCATAAATGATTCTATCAACTGACTCTTCACGTCATTTTTCCATAAGCTTCTTTTCCTTTGAAATTCAGTATCCAGGTTGATTTCTCCATACTTGATTTTCTTTACAATTGATTCTACGCTCAACGTCTTTGGCGTGATCGCAATCTTACTGGAATCCAGGAAGGGTCTTCTCTCTGAATCATCAACCTCTAATCCAACTCCTCTGTCTTCCAGATAATCAATCGCTTTATCGTATTCTTCCTGCGTATTTTCATTTAAGTCATTTAGTAACCGCACTACCGTTGAAGTCCGCATGATCCTCTTTTCATTTCCTATTTCAATCAGCTTGTTTAGTTCATGACATAATTTGTCGTCCATACCACTCCTCTTTTCATGTGAACTATTTTTGCATTGTTACGGGATATTTAGAAGAATATTGAAACCATTCTGTTTTCTCATCAATTCACATTCGCAAATATTTCATCTATCTTTTCTACAATTCGAATCTGCTCAGCTAAGGGCGGCAATGGTATTAACATATTTTTGCACCGTCCTCCGCTAAATCCATCTTTATCCCCCACAGTATTTCCTTTAATATATTTCTGAGCATACGGGCTACAGATATACTTATGAACATAGAATCTTAATCTCGGATCTACCATCCTAATTATTAAAATATGCTGGTTAATACTGCCTTGGGTAAAGTCATCTGGTATTAAAGCACATCTCCCAATAGAGCCCCCTGTAATATTCAGCAGAATATCCATTGGCAAAACAGTGCTGTTTGTCCTTGTTTTGAGCAATTCTTCTGTTATATAAACTAACCCTTCCTCATGAATTCCATCATCATAGATATTTTGTTCCCTGAAAAAACTATATCCTCTCTCTACATAAGCGTCCGATTTATTTCCTCCAGCCGGAGTACTCCCAGATGATATTTTTGATGAAATGTCACCCAGACGTACCCATTTCCAATTTGCAGGAATATCAAACGGTATCTCCTCTTCGGTTATTACAGGTAGTGCTTTTTCTTTCTTAATTTTACCTTCCTGTATCAGCTTATTCTTCTTTATCCGAATCTTCTCATACAAATCTTCTGCTGACCCATCTTCTGGAAGTTGTTTTGATAAATTGCCCTGAATACCGGCATTAAGTAGCTTAGTTCTTAATACCTTCTTATCAGTTATATACTGAGCCTGCAACTCATCAATCATATCTAATACATTAAATATTTTATCTACTGTATCAACGATCCTGTATTGTTCATTTATTGGCGGCAAAGGAATCAAGGCATTCTTTAATATATTCTGTGTAATTTGATTGATTTGCTTTGTATCATCATTTTCAAAATTTTTTCTAAACACGGGTGTGTTAAGATAACAATATACATATCTATAAAATGGTGTTCTAAAAACTGCCATAAATGCTCCGAAAGTCATTTCCTTTGAATTTCCGTCAAATATAGCGCATTTCCCAACAAGTGCTTTACTGCCATTTCTAACACAAATTACAATATCATTCTTATTAAGATATTGATTTTCGCGAATCGAACTGTTTACTTTGACTAAATCTATATAGCTCATTTTTCCATTAACAATATTATTGGAACGAATTACAATTACTCCATCATTAGCAATGTCCTCCGGATGATATATCAATCCTATATTTGTACTTCCAATATTCGATAATCTACACCATTTCCAACTCTTTGGAATCGCAAAAGGAATTTCATCTTCTCTAAAGTCTTCTAAATATTTCTTATCATTTATTTTTTTACAAATATTAGAAATTAAGATATTTGCAGGTTCATCTGATGTGTCCTGCTCTACAAGTTTGCCTTGCATTGCCAAAAATAAAACCCTGTTTCTAAGTGCAACTGTATCTATCAAATTTCAACCCCTCCCAACAACTGCTTAAGCCTAGCAACCGCCTGCACAATACCATCCGCCTCGCTCTGCATATCGTCAAGCACTTCCGCAATCGTCCTCTCATCCCGCTTATCTAAATCAATCCACCTAAAATCAAGATTATCCGCATTTTCAACCTCTTCCTCTGAAAAACATCTCCACCGTCCATTAGGGTTATCCTTATTATAAGAGGGAACTCTATCCTGCTCGTGCCCCGGACAATAACAATCCACAAATTCCTGAAGGTGAGCCCTGGTCATAGGTTTTGTCGCCAAAGTATGCTTGATGCCTGTCCTGTAATCATAAACCCATATCTGCTTTGTACGCTCCCCTTTTTTGAAAAAAAGCACATTTGTCTTTACACCGTTCGCATAAAAAATGCCTGTTGGCAGCCTGAGAATGGTGTGAAGATTAAAATCCTTCAAAAGCTTTTCTCTTACCTTTTCCGTAGCCCCTGTATCTGTAAGAACGCTGTCAGGAAGTACCACACCGACACGCCCGCCTGTCCTTACCATAGACATGATATGCTGCAGGAAATTCACCTGGTTATCAGATGTTTTCACGAACTCGGGCCTGTTAACAGCCACCTCTACGCTTCCCTGGGGCCTGGTTCCGAAAGGAGGATTCGCCAGTATTACATCATACATTTTATCCGATGTATCTATCAAAGAATCCTGATAGGCAATCGGGCTCTTATTTACACCAATATCATGCAGATACAGATTCATGGATGCAAGGGTCACCACAAGAGCTGTATTATCCGCTCCAAAAAGCGCATTATTCTTAAGGAACTTCTGCTTCTCTATGTCCTTGCTCTGGCTTTTCATATGGTCATAGGCCCCAAGGAGAAATCCTCCGGTTCCGCATGCAGGGTCGGTTGCCGTTACTAAAATGATACAATGTAACTTTTACAAATTTATACTATAGTAACGATGAACACGCACCAGGTGCATTTGCACCCCCTCTTAACAAAAGAGTATGCGGACCTGCGATAAGCATTTTGTTGTCATGCTGCAGCTACGGTCACTTACTTTGTCCTACATCTGTTATAATAAATTCCAGCCTGTCTGGCTACCTTCAAATATCACTATATATCCTGCGGAAAACTCCTCAAAATATCTATCAATCATGAAACAGGTACCTTTTAAGTCATCATATAATTGCCCTCTGACGTAAGCATCCCTCGCCTCTGGCTTTTCAAGCAGAACCCACTTAATCTGCTTATACGAGTATTTGGCAAACGCTATCCACTGAGGATAATTGATTGCCATTGGATTCCTGGAAAAATACACTTTGCCTGCATTTATCGCTGTTGCACCTGAATGGGCAATAAACAGCATAGTTGCCAACTTTGGATGCTTTTCTCGGTTTATTGAAAATGGTATGCTCTCCGATATCTTGTGTCCCTCCTTAATATGCTTAATGGCATAGCCAAGCCTTACAATCACTTCTACAAGCATTACTGGGATGGATAATGAACAAAAATGTATAAAATCATACCCCTCGTAATACATCCCCTGTACGATTTCAGCAATTGTCTGCTCTTCCTCACCAATGCTGCCAAACTGAAGCAGATTAAACAGCCCCATCAGCGGAACAGGCAATCCCATCGATGTTGTAACGTCTGATTTAAAATGAATTATCTGCTTAGCCAAAGCAGCAAATATATCGCTTTCTCTCCTGTCAGCATAATTGTCCATCACTTGTGAAACAATCTTCCCGGTTTTATCAATGGTGGTCATGCGGCCTGTAATGATATCAAAAACTCCCACGACAAATCCAAGCAATGGATCATGTCCCAACGACAACAGACGGTGATAATATGCAGATAGTCCTGTAACATATTCTGTTGTGTGTCGGTTATCCTGGGCATCAAAGGGAACTTTACTGGCTTTAGAGTTTGCAATCTTCTCCATCTCCTCTGGAGGAAAAATCTTGTCAAATCTGTCCCGAATATAGTTGGACAGCGGACCTGCCTCTAAACCCCCAGAGCCTCTCTGTGGTATGCCAACCAACAGAATATCAACGGCACCGCCTACCATTCCCGCCAATGCAGAAATCGCTACGTCATATCGGTCTAAATAGTACAACTGATTATATTCTTTATTCAAGAGCCGTATTACTTCGTGATTGCTCTTAAGCTCCTTTTGTGTAAATAAATCTTCCAAAGCATTATTGCTCCCACAAGAAGCCTGGGCTTCTGCGACCATCTGATTCCAGGATGGAATCAACATAACCTTCTTTTCCTGAGCTGGCTTTTCTGCCTTTATACGCTGCGGGATATCAATCCCCAGGGCTTTTAGCTGGGACTCTGCTTTAGCTATCGAGGCATCCATTTCTTTCAAGTTGGGAAATGATATTCCAGCCAGTTCCTTTTCATGATATGCAAGTACATTATTTATCTGCTGTTCAGTTTTGGAATATTTATACCTGCCCATCCGAACCATTCTCCCTTCTGCTGTTCAGCAAGGCATCCAGCATTTCCTTATAATATGTCTGACGCTCATTACAAATATCAGCCCGTGTTTTTAAGGCCTTAATTTCACCATCCTGTCTGAGTATTGCCTCTTGGTAAAGGCGGTCTTTTTCTTTCTGTTCACCCTTCTGCGCCTCTTCCCATATAGCAAAACCTATGATGGGAAGAACCGCAACAGAAAGACTGATTATAATCCCTGTATTTTTACCTCTGCCAAAAATACATCCGATAGCCTCCATTGCATCCATCACTTGGTTGCCTTTTATATCAGCAAATTTATTTATTGCTTTTGTATCCAACCGCACCGCATACTCCTTTCTAAGCCACACCCAAGTCGGCTTTTAAGTCGTCAATAGCCCGTGCCAACAGAATATTCAGGCTCTGGAGATAATCAAGCCTTTCTTTATCTGCCTCTGCTTCGTCTTTCAGCGCTTTTATAATAGCCTGATGCTTTGCCAAAGCTTCTTTATATAGACGTTCTTTTTCCTGACGAAGCTGCTTGTTTTTCAAATGTGACGCAAGTCCGACTCCACCTGCTGCAAGGACAGCTACTGGTGCTGCAAGGACAAAAACTCCGGCAACCATGCCGCCACCGACAAGACTGCCTGCCGCTGCCAAACCAGATGTAATACCCGCAGCAGACAATCCGACGACAGAGCCTAAACCATACAATGCTGCAAATGAACCAATCCCGCCAATACCCGCACCCAATGCCCCCATCAAGACTTCCGGAATAGCGCTTTCTCTGATGGTGCGGGATTTGTCACTTACCGCTGCTGCCGCCTCATTCACAACATTAACCACTTGCTGAAGGGCTTCAACCGATTGGAATTTCATCTCTTTCTTTTTCTTTACGTATTCTCCCATGCAAAAGTTCTCCTATTTTTTCTTATCAAATATTGTTTTGAGTAGCCATGCGCTTGTTGTTCCACCAATTATTGCGGCAGGAGCAAACATGGGACCTGCTGCTGCAAGAATGCCAAGCCCACCAGCCACAGCTACCATTTCCTTTGATACATCTTTTCTGCTGGTTGAGCCGGCCAGAATAGAAGGAGCAACCATATTGGCCTTACTGAGAAGTTTCTCTTTCTCTTCCTCACTATAGCTTTCAGGATTGTCAATAAACACATCTAAAATCAACTTTAACATTTCTGTTTCTTCTGGGTACTGATTCATTTCTGCATCTAAAACGCTTCTCATAGCAATATACTGTGTTTTATTCAGCTTATTTCGTCCCGCTTCCAAATTATTGATTGTTTGCCTTGTTACACCTATACGCTCACCGAATTCCTCGGCCGTCCACCCGACCGTTCGTCTTACAAGCAGTAAATGTTCTTGCAATCTTTCAATCTCATTCACAGAATCCACCTCCGATGATTTAATTATATACATTGACAAATATTTTGTCAATGGTTTTGATATGGTTTTCAATAGACTTTTATGAATAGAAAAGACTATCAGATTAATTCCTAAGTACAATGCTGTATTATCTGTCTCATTCGTTCATAAACAGCTCCTAGAAGTTAAAAACACCCCGCCTAAGCGAGGTGTATCATAAACTGTGTTTCTATGCTATTATCTCTGTGCCATCCCGGAAAGTCACCGCCATCTCTTTATTCCTGCCAACCGTCACGAAATCCACCATCTAGCGCACGGAAATAGACGAGATTTATAAAATCTTGAAATTCCCACAATACTTCTTGAAAATTTCTGTGATTTTATTTATCCTCGCCAAATGTGCGCACGTTATGGCATTAACATTTTTTATCTGAACATCTTTTGGATGCTCAGGTTGAAAAGCAGAATAATCTGTATTTCAATCTCAGCACCCAATTTTTTATTCTCTATTTCTTTCTTTTGATAGTGCCATTTTATATCCGCTAAGAAAAAAAGCCCATTAAGCCGCACTTTAAGCAAAAAAGGCCAAAAAAATAAGGATTCCAACCATTCCTCATAATACTGGAATGTTGAAATCCCTATTTTTCATTTCTATGCTTAAAGTACCACTTTAAAAAAATTATTTTTTTCGCATAGGAAGTTTGATATTTATATGGCTTTCGTCAAGTTTCCTTTGCCATTCTTCAATCGTATCATCAGGATGGTTCCAAATAAGAAACTTTACAAAAAAGTGTGCCTGGTCTTTTTTCATAGAATAACCTGCTTTCTCTATCAAATCCTCCATATAAATTGGATGCAGATTCAGCCCTATACAGAGAGCCAAAACGCTCGCAAACTTCTTTTCTTGGTCTTCATGGTTTAAATAATTGCTAATCATAACCGTACTGATATTACATCGGTAACTTAGCTCTTCCTCATTGATATTCCGCCTCTTCATATGCGCTCTCAGGGTTTTTGAAAATGACCCAGGCAAATTTCCCATCGTTTCGGCTAACTCCTCTGAAAAATCAGCAATTTTGGATAATTCTTCTTTTCTCTTTTCCTTCGACTGATTAGATTTATTTTCAGGGTCATAATCTGCCTCAATAAATGTTTCTGAATTTACATCTTTACAAAGAAAACACCTGCGATAAAATGTATCGCTGTAATTATTGCTAACATTAAATTTACGGTTGAAAATGAAACAACATTCATGTACATGTTCCAAAGCATACTCTGTAAGAATAGGTGTGCCGCGTTCATTAAGCATAATGTACTTCGGCATATTCAGGCAAATCATGCTGTTAGCATAAACAATTTTCCCTTCAAGGAACAGTTCCCGCAATGTTGGATTAACAAACATCACAAACAGGGCATTCTTTTCATCAATTACAAATGATTGATTCTTCTTAATTGTCCCTTTAGGGAATGAAAATGGAGGAAGATACCTGCCATTGCAAAATACACGTATACCCTGTGCCTGATCGAATCCTAACTCTTCTACTCTTATCTTTGCCGCAATCATCGACACATTAAAATACGCTGCCAGTTCACCAACAGCTTTTTCGAATAATTCCGCATTCCTTGTAAGCGGATTCTCTGTATGCAACCTGCGGAGACACTCATCAAGCTTCTTTTTGGTCATTTCTGCTGGCATCAGAATCCTTGGTGCCAACTGGTTTGCCTGCCACTCCATCCACTTAAATGCTGATGCATCCTCTCCCATGCCATCATATTTTTCAACAATTTCACAAGTAATATAGCTGCAATCTCCTTCAAGCAACTTCTGCAATTCGAACGGTCTGCGATGCCTGTCCCAATGCACACATTCATGAATGATAGTGTTATTGGCTGTCCCAATATTATACATGAAATACACATTGGGGTTTATGAGCATTGTCCCTGGACTGGTTATAATTTCGACAGTCTCGTTTCCTATAACATCAGTATAAACCTTAACTCTCTCTTCTGCAAAATAGGTTTTCCCAAAAACATTTGATTCCAATGGGGCATAATACATCTTCATTCCCATTGCAGTAAGAATATCATATGCCGGAAGCGCCATTGGCTGCAACAGTGCCTTTGGAAAATGTTTATGGAGGAAGGCTTCTGCATGCTTCTCCACATCCTCTTCATACATATATGGCACAAGACTCTGGCTTAGGCTTCTGTCACGCTCATATTTGTTTTTCTCATATTCCTCCACTTTAAAATCCGCAATATCATGAAGACCGTTTTCCAAAAAAGCATGGAAAAAAATGCAGAAACACAGAGTAGCTGAATCAGACTCCCTTCCATATTTTGTGTTTCCATAGATTTCAAATTCCGCATCAACACTCACACGGATTTCCAGCATTTCATTTTCTGCTTCTTTGAAAGTAACTCCCGTAACTCTTATACTATCTAATTTCTGGTATGTAACCTCATAGATATGGCCGCTCTCAAAATTTAGCCTGCCCTTGTTGGCATATGCGAATTTCTCCACGCTTTGAAATATTTCATTGTAATAGTTTTGCTGCATATACTCTTTAAAATCTTTATATTTCTTCCTCACCGCCATCCCCCTCCTCTGCTTATGTATTTACATAGTTCTTACTTGAATCTGTCTATTCCTTGCATAACAGGATTCTTGTAATTACATCCGTAAGCTGCAGCTTTATTTTTTGCTCATCCTCTTCAAAAACAAATGGAAGACGTACAAAATGAATATTTATATCACTCGTTGCACCCTGGCTTTTGCCTATCGGAAAATGCGGTTCATTCTCCTCATACCGAAACATAGGATACAATAAATACACATCTGATATGTTTCGTTTACGGGCATATTCACATACCTGATAAATATCTGTCTGTTTAGGTTCTTCAGAAACAATACGCTTGATTTCTTCTGTGTCACCTTCAAAACGGGAAACCTGTTTATATTTGGTATCCAAAATGAATACTTTGTCCTCAAACTCCACAAGAATATCATGCCTCATAGTAAAGGCCGCTCCAAGAGAATGCCCCGCATACTGGATGTCTTCAATCAGATGCATCTCACTCTGCTGAAGCCGGACCTTTCCTCCGTACCCTTCCACGACTTCCTGCATAAAACCACCAATAAACCCCTCAAATAACAATTCTGTGGGAAACAGAAAGCAAAAGGACTCGTTTATGTCCATCGTGTAGCCAGATGTCTTATTCAGTAAAAACATCTTGCTCATACTCATGATTATCCGATAATACGCCTGCATCCGGCTGAGCCGGACTCTGTCACAGGCACCCGGCTGGCAAGGAACATCCGCCACTTCATTCAGTCTGACCAGAATATTATGGATTGCCTTCTGGTTCTTTTTTGAAGTAATATTGAACAGCAGCTTACAGGTATACTTTATAATCCTGTTAACAGTATTGTCGAATTCAAATTTAGAGTACGTACATAAGAATTTGTCTGCCTGCCCATTGGGTATCTTATTGACATAATAGTCTTTAATGTCGAACTTTCCTTTGATACTGTTAAGGACTTTTGTCTCATCAACATACTGAAAATACAGCCCCCTTTCGACGGCACTCCGTACATAGCCTATATAGAGTGTAATAAATAGTTCCTTCAAATCTTCCGCATCATTCAACTCTGTGGCTATGTTTATAAACGGATATGCCATCTTGTTACAGTATTCAAGCCATCGGACGAGATTATTCATTAAGTGCTTCAACGATAAATCAGCCGTATCTGATTCATACTTATTCTCCCTGAAAACCTTTGGAAAGATATTCAATTGTTCACCATTAAAAACAATAGTACCTATGTAGTTTTTTGTCCTAATACCCCGCTGGCCGATAAAGCCGAGAAACTGCTGCCTGCTTTCTATTTTCCCATCCTCATAAAAAACAGCCCTCTGCTCCCAATTATGCTGAAGGAAATCCTCCAGCCCCTCCAATGCTTTTGCTGACTGCCATGAGACAGGTAATTTCGGATTCGGAATCTGGGATTCTTCATATCTGTTCAACACCATATTTATTCTTCAGTCCTTTTCACTCTCAATCGCCCAATCTTATCATCTACTATCTCAATATCTACATCGTCTATAACCTCTTTTAATACCCCGGCAACCTTCTTTTTATTGTCATAGAAATACTCATACAGCAAAGGGATAATATTGTTATTCAAAACAGAACACAAATCATCCGCATTTTTGTTCATGAAATAAGAATGCCCTATCAACAAATCAGAACTTTCCAGTTCATCAGCAAGAAGATTATTCAGTTTGAGCAGGATACTGCGCAAAACAGCATCCTCTACTAAATCAGCATCCGGCTTCTGCTCCACGAAAGAGAATCTCCTTCTGAGGGCAGCATCAATCAGTGAAATCGACTTGTCCGCAGAATTCATCGTCCCAACTATATAAAGATTATTTGGCACTGCAAACACATCTCCTGATTGCAATGTCACACAAGTTTCATTAACCTCTCCCCACCTTTTATCATCCTCAATAAGAGTGATTAGTTCTCCGAACACCTTTGAAATATTGGCGCGGTTGATTTCGTCAATAATTATCACATAATTATTCTCTGCATCATTCAACGCTTGATCCGCTATCTTTTTAAATACTCCGTCTACAGTTTTGAAAGACATTCTCTCTGTTTTTGTGTCCGGCCGCAAGCCTTGAATAAATTCTTCATATCCATAATTTTGATGGAAAGTTGTGAACACTACCTGTCCCTTTTTTACGTAGTCATTGTACTTTTTCATTACTGCTTTACGCTCTGCCAGGCTCTTTTTGCTGTAATCGACTGAGCGGTTTTCAATAATCGCATGAGCATATTCTGCTGTTGAATATGTTTTCCCTGTCCCTGGTGCACCATAAATAATGCAATTCATAGGATGCAGTTTTTTCGTTCTCGGAGCAAGTTCGATTTCAAAACACGTTTTCATTTTAATCTCCTCCGCACCTAGCTCCTTTTCATTTTCCAAATCCTCAGATGCATAAAAATACTTTTCATACAGATAAAGAAGATTTCTGTCATCCTTAATCTGTACACATGAAGTCCTCAACCCTTCACTCTTCTCTGGCATACGATCATTTTCGGAAAAAAGCATATGCCATTTGCCCATTTTATTATGTGCCATATCAGAAGAAGCATCATAATAATATGCCCCTACTTCATCCACAAGGCCATAAAGGCGCTCCCCATCCATTGCCACAAAAACTGTATTAACATCCGAATCGTAAAAGCGGACAAGTTCGCCTGCCTTACGGGAGGCAGTCCTTGAATCCGTTGGATAATACTCTTCTGACAGTTTCTGAGTGATGGAGCTTTTATCTAAACTGTCCCCTGCAGTATATTCTTCCAGACTCCCAAGAGCAGCCCAGCCAATCCCAACAACAGACCTTTTTTTCCATTCTGCAGCATAGTTTTTGCTACTGTCAGATGTTCCCAGTCGCATAAACTGAACAACAGCCGGACTGAATCGCTCACGAAGGGCAGAAATGAACTTTGTATAGAACAGCCCCCCATAGTTCTGAATCATTGCAAGCTGTCCGCTCCGGGCATAATATTTTTCGCTCGGTTGAATCAGAAAACACCGAAGGGCATGTTTTTGCCAATCCGGAGAATGAAAACAGCTCAATTTTTCTGAAAAAATTATCGAATAATATTTATGAAACCACGCCCAATTATAATATTTTTCCCCAACTGCTGCCTTTAGGTCATCATCGAGCTTTTCATAGTCAGCAAGTGTATTCAATGTTGCGTTTTGTATAACCTCCGTTCCTTTTATCAACGCATCCCTTATTTCCTTACCGAGTGTAACTGCTTCATCTTCACTTAATTCTTGCGGGCTGTTAGGACTTCCTGTAGTCCACACTCCCGTTTCCTTCCTTTGGAACAGCCCGAATTTGTATGCCGAACCACCTGCAATGCTCCCGAATACCGCACGGCAGTCTTTATTCATTTCAATCCAGCAACACAGAGAATCCGTATTATCACCCATTGTATAAAAAACACTCGTCAACAGATCGTCACCTTGTAGTGCTTTCAACTTTTCCGGTGCAAACTTACTCAAAAACAATTCCCTATTATAATCAAATTCTTCACGCGAAACAGGACCTTCAATTCCTGTCTCAGATATGTAATCAGTAAGCAGTTTAGCTGCTCTCTCATATTCATTTTCAGTTTTTTCTGATAATTCGTCATTTTCTTCTGAATATGCCTGTCTCTTTTTGAAATCTGCAATTTCCTCATCCGTCATTTTTTTGATCGTTCCGATAGGATGTGTATCATTCTCCACATAAGCAAGATACTTTTTCCCTTCCAGCTTTGCCCACTCAACATAAGGAAGACTGGCCAGAATCGTCTCTGGGCGGTTTCTGCTACTGCCACTGCCATTTAAGATGCTGTCGACATGAGCAAATCTACCTGACAGCAGCACAGCAGAAATTTTTTCAAGTTCTTCAAATGACCGGGAATCCTTGTCCCCACCTGCAACAGATACTATCACGCGGTTTTCTTCCTCGTTCACCTCTGTAACCGTTATCTTAGCAGCAATTCCTGACAGGCTGGAAAGTTCAATGCCAATAAGCCCTTTTATATCCTCAATAATATCTTTAAATTTTCTCATATTGTTATCCTCTCAAAAAATCATCTATGGTTTGTGCGATTCCATTTGCCAGCAAAAATGGAACACCATTACCGATTGTTTTGAATTTATCTGTCAGTGACATATCTGCAGGCAATTCAAAATCCTTTGGCAGAGTCTGTAATGCCATGGCTTCGGCTGCCGATAACCGTCTTTCCTTGTAGGGGTGTAAATGCACTTCATTATTTCCATATGCAACCGTTGGTGAATAACGCCATCTATGCAATCTTTTATATGACTTCTTACTCACATCGCCCTCTTCAATTGTCTGCATCCTTATCAATCCCGCACGCGGGGTAAAATAGTCTTTGGCATTTGGATGGTTCTCTACATCATTCTTTCTGAACCAATACTCTACCGTTAGCTCTTTTATCACGGTCTGCGGGCATTGAGTTTCCACATCCGCATGAAATTCTTCCAATTCCGGCCACTGCCTCTGTTTTACTTCATCTACCTTATACTTTTGGTATTTGTCCCAGGGGAAATCTGATATATCCTTTTTCCCCAGCCCTGCCAGCACATCTTCCCGGATACCAAATAAAAGAATCCTGTCCCTATCCTGTGGAGCGCCATACTCTATTGCGTTTGTCAGCCTTTCAGTCATAATATATCCTGCATCATATAATACTTTTTTCAATTCCTCAAAATATTCCCTGTGCCTCGTCGTTCTCCATAAACCTTTTACATTCTCAAACAGAAAGAAATCCGGCTTCATATTAGCTATCAATTTTACATAACTTGAAGACAATTTACCATTTATTCCATCTCTGCCTTTATTTTTCCCAGCAATCGAAAAATCGGGACAAGGAGGGCCTCCCAGAAATCCGATAAGTGAGCCATCCTTTTTTGCATCCGCCAAATTTTCTTGTAATTCCTTTTGTCTCTGTTCCAGGAACTCGTTTATATCCGTATTGTAGTAGCCGTATTTAGGAGGCTTAATATTCATTTTTTTTCTGGCATATTTATAAGCAGCCATAAAATTAGGTTGGTATTCATTTACAAGCTCTATCTGAAACCCTGCCTTTTCAAAACCCAAATCCAGAAATCCGCTCCCGGAAAAAAAAGAAAACAACTTAATTTTCTGATCACTCATGTTTTTCTCTTCTCCTTGATGTTTTATATATTTTCCAGATTTTACTCTTGCATCAGATGGCTTTTCTGTATCGACTGGTATTGCCCATGCCTTTCCAAACCGCACAGCTCCCACTATTCTTCCTCCTGCACATAAAACCTGAATGCGCCTTTGAGTAATTCCCCATTTCTCTGCTGCATCTTTGATTGTCATGTATTCCATAATAATCTCCCAACAACTAATTCATTTTCATTCTCCATTTTATACCATAAAGCGAATAATATCAACTTATATTTTAAACTGGTTTTTACATATAGCGAACAAAAAAACACAAGAACCAAACCCAGTCCTTGTGTTTATTTCTCACATAATTACATTCATTTCATTATCTCATTCATTTCATTTTGAATTTCACTTGGTTTAAAACAGGAAAAAAGCCTATCTACACACCATATCAGTCCCATCATTGGAGATGATATGCAAGCGGTAGTTGCTGTGTCCATACATTCTTCGTCTGCGGAGTTAACCCCATTTAGAGAAAATGCATAAAAACGCTTTTGACAAAAATCAGGAACAGATCCAACATTTAAACGAAGCGTCGTATTTGTACACAACAGCATAATAATAGCTTTTACATCATCGCCCTCATGCACAAACTGGTATCGTCTGTCTGGTCTAATAGATTTTTTAATAGATAAGAAGCATTGAAAGTTTTCTTCGATTGCTACCTTTCCTACTAGCTTACTAAATACACTATCCATCAGCTTAATATTAGCGTCAGATAAATTATCAATTGTTTTCATAGGATCCAATCCGTATTGAATACAATCCTTCTCCTCAAATTTCAATATCACTGAATCCGGATTACTTGAACATAATCTGAAAGCTTTATGTCCAGCTGCTTTTACCTGCTTGTCTGTATCATCACGTTCAAAACCAATAAGCGTATCATATTGCTTTTTTATCAATAAGGAAATCCATGCATCCCTTTTTGAATTATTAGTTGGAAGTTTTACATAAACAAATCTAATAGGGTCATTATTTTGCATATTGGCGATATTCTTACCAACTAAGTAGTTCCATACATATGCTCCAAAAACATACTCGGCCCACCTCCCATTGCAGTTGTTAAAAGAATTTGACGTAGGAGTCTTTGGCCGAGGTTTTGTTTTCGCAAAAATCTTTTTAGTCTCATCCTGTAAGCATCTTATTATATCATTAAAAGATGTATCTGGATCCGGTAGATTCTTTTCAAAAACATATGAGAGCATCTCAGTGCATGGTACGGTTGCTTTATAGCTTCCATTTTTTTCTTTTTTTACTTTCAGAACAGGCTTCGCCATTATTCTTACCCCCTATGTATTGATAACAACATTATATATCATCTACATACTTTTTAACAATACATAGCAAGCAAGTTTTCACATTTTTCTCACTCCTCATTATCCAGCACAAATTCTACTTTTTCAAACTATGCAAATCCTGTTTCCGGAAAAACCCTGTTAAACGCACGAATGACCGTTTTTCCCTCATCGAATACCATATATTTTAGATAATCCCTCTTATACCGCCCTTAGTGGTCAAGTATGTTCTTTTCTCGGTCTTTTGTTCCATAAGCAGATATCTTATAGCCAAAATGCTTATCGGTGACACTTCTGTCCCATATTGGCTGTTCCGGTTCTAGCGTATGCACCAGCTTGCTCGAAAATGAAACCATCCATACAAAGTGGTACTTAAATACCGTGTGACTTCCATTTCTATATTGGGCCATAATACCGCTCCTCTCCTCTCAGATTATGGCACGCTTTTATCGCCCATGGAAATACCGCTAATGCTCGACCGCCTAAAGGCGGTAGATTTAACCTGCGCTTGGAAATTAAATGCCGCTTTCCTAATTATAATTCACTTTTGTCAAATAATTCATCAAAAATGGCTTCTTGTATTACCTGAACACACTCCTTTGGATTTTTTTTGATATCTTTTCCCCAAAAACGTATAACTTTCCACCCGAGATACTGAAGTTCTTTCTCCACTTCACTGTCCCTAGCAATGTTTCTCTCAATTTTCTTTATCCAATATTCCCCTTTGTCAGAACGACTTAACCGAGTTTTCAAAGCATCCCAGTCTTTACCATGAAAAAATTCGCTGTCACAAAATATTGCTATTTTGTACCGCACCAGCGCAATATCCGGCTTACCAGGAAGTTTTTTATAATTTTTTCTGTATCTGTATCCCTCTCGCCATAAAGCTTTCCTTAATGCCAGTTCAATTGAAGTGTCTTTTGATTTGATATTCTGCATATTTTTACGCCGTTGTTCTTTTGTCAAGACATCCATGTTACCACCATATTTCCTGTTTTTCCTTTTCTCATTCATAGCAATATACTTAACTTAACATGTCTGTTTTAAATACATTATCACATTTTTTATCAAAAAAATAGTACAATACCCTTGATTACACAAGTTCTCTTATTCTGGCAAATTTTCTGGATACGACATTCACAACAAATTATCCTCTACACCGCTCCATATAGCGCTCCACCGCCAGAGCATTCCGGTTCGTCTCCGGGTTTTGTACTCATTAACGATTATATACTATATAACAATTCCATTTACTAATCGTTAAAAAGGTATGCAATTTCTATCCTATTCATCTACTATCCACCCTGCCATAACAAATTTTTTGAGCAACATAAAAAGACTGCAATTGGCAGTCTCATCTAAAATACCTTTATTTCTGCGAATTTTCTCCGTACTCAACCCCGTTAAATTGTATCAATCACGCAACTGCCTCATCTGCAACCGTCTCTGTAATTTGCGGGTCTACTGCCTCAACCATTGCCTGAATCAGCGCCCTTGGCGTGAAATACTGGCCGGCCCCGCTCTTTTTATCCTGTCCGTTTTTTTCGAGAATGGATTCGTAAACCGCACCCTTAAAATCGCCTTCCATCATATACCAGTTTTCTTCCCCCACCATCTCGATGACCTTGGCAAGCATAACAGGACGGTCAATTTTATTCACCGCCCTTGTGAAGATCGTCCCAATCAGCCCTTCGTCCTTCGAAAGCTCTCTTAATATTTCTTCGTATTTTTCAACCAGATCCGTACCGCTAAGGCCGGAAATATCACTCCACTTATATCCTTCGGGAACCGTACTCTTAAATCCCAGCACTTCTCTCTCCTCATCCATTTTCAGGAAAAGGATGTAGGTAAGCTGCGTGATATAATCTGTAAATCCTACGCCTGCCGCCGCCAGAACATTTGCTATATCCCATACCTTTTTCAGTAATGCCGCTTCGCTTTTCTTATTCGCCATTTTAAGCCACCTTCAATAAAAATTTTGATAAAACAGCCATTTCCTCTTGCAGCGCCGGTGCCCCAAGGCTGATCAGCGCCTTTCTCCAAAGATCGGTATCAACATCATTAAGCTCCGCTGGAGATATAGCCCCGGCATCAATCACATACTCCGCAATCTGTCTCATGATCTCCTTCTGCCCATCCGTCAAAATACGCTGATTCTGCCCACAGTACAGGCTGAACCTCTGTCCATGTCCGGTAAAAAGGCTGATCAGCTTCTGGTTTTTCCTAAATGCATAACGCGCAATCTGAATCAGATTTGTCAATGCATTTACATTTGATTTTTTGTCAAGCTCCTCCACGCTTCCGTCCGAATCCAGAAGCTTATAATTCTTCCATATCTGGTAAACATGATACTGCCTGCTCTCCGACAGAAGTCTGTCTTTTAGATCCACAAGCATTGTATGTGTGATGACGGTATCCTCTGAATTATAAATGATTCTGAGAGCCTCGATACGATCCCTGTTCTCATTCAGATAGGTTTCAAAGTTCTCAATATAGGTCTTTGCCGATTCCTTTGAGAAACCTGCATAGATCACCTCATCCTCATCCTCCGTTACCGCATAATATCCTCTCTGCATTTCAAGCAGTTTCTTTCTTGCGGGGATATTATGAATCAGGCAATAGATGAGTTTCATCCTTACAGAATTGTCATAGGACGGGCTGATATACTCTGTTATACTGCCCTGTGAAAACGCGTTGTTAATATTATTGGCCAGCGTCCTTGGCGCAAAGCCATAGGCCGTTATAAAATAATCGAGATGCCTGCCAAATAAGGCATTATCCTCATAACGTCTGTTTATCGTTGCGCAATAATCTCTGAGCAACATCAGATTTTCATCACTGACTTCATTGTGGGCCAGGCGTTCAAGAAGCTGTTCCAGGCTCAGTGTTCTCTTTCCGCCGCCAGGTGTCTGCGTTGGATGGGGTATATTCTTTTCATGTTCTGTTACGCCTACGGCATCTACAATATAATAACATTCCTTCGTATCAGCATTCGGCGTCACTTCTTTTAACTTGTCATCATTGATTACCCGGCAGCCCCGCCCTTTCATCTGAGTATAGAGCACGCCCGAATGAATATCCTTCATAAACATTACAATTTCAAGAGGCCTCACATCCGTTCCTGTGGCAACCAGCGTAACCGTTACAGCGATGCGAAAGTCCTTTTCCGTTCTTAAATCCCTGATCAGCCCGTTTGAATCCCCGGAGGAATACGTGATTTTCCGGACGAAATTTTCCGGAACCTTCCCGCCTTCAAATTCACCCTTAAAGACTTCCCTTACCATCTCCATGATTTCACCGGCATGGTTATCATCCTTTGCAAAAATCAAGGTTTTGGGGATATATTCCCATTTTTTCTCCCGCTGCGGATACAGCTCTGTGTAGATCGCCTCCTTATAAGCCGTCAGCACTTTTCTTATCTGATCCCGGTTAACAACAGACCTGTCGAGCTCTGCCGCAGCATATCCGATCGGCTGTGTCACTGTGTAGACAGAAGAATCCTTCCTCCCCCGCGGCGTCTCTTCAATTTCTGTTCCTGCTTCAATGGTCCCGCCATGAACGGTAACATCCGTTATTATTCTATAAGTTCTTGCCGGCACATTTACGCCATCAACCACAGAATCGTCGTATGTATAGGTCTCAATGATATTGTTATCAAAGAAGCTGTAGGCCTCCGGAGTAGGTGTCGCGGTAAGCCCAAGCACCTTTGCATCTGAAAAGTAATCCAGTACGGCTTTCCATTTTCCATAAATGGATCTGTGGCACTCGTCCACGATAATAAACTGGAAATAATCCGGCGCAAGCTTTAAATCATTGCCGAGCTGAACGACTCCCGCTGATTCTATCTCTTCATTGATGTTTGTCTCTTCATCTTCCGCATCCTCATTACCTTCCTGCAGAGCTTGTCCGGTGAGAAATGAATAAAGCTTCTGGATTGTTGAAATAACAATATCGCCCTTCATATCATTTTCTTTTTTCAGACGTCTTATCTGATATAGCGAGCTCATAGCTTGCCGGTTCTCTGTTCTGTCAAACAGACTAAACTCCGACTCAGTCTGCCTTGCTAGATTGTTTCTGTCAACAAGAAACAAAATTCGCTTTGTTGATGTATAATTCAGCAGACGATAAGAGGCCAGGCATGCCAGATATGTCTTACCTGAACCCGTGGCCAACACGGCCAGACTCTTTTTATTGCCGGATTTGAAGGATTTCTCAAATTCCATCTGGGCCTGATACTGGCAGGCGCGTAGCCCCCTCTTGTCAAGCCGCGGCAGTGCGCCGTATTCAGATACTTTATTTATTATCTGCAGCATCTTCTTGGGGGTATGCATCTGTGTCAATTCCTCATATTCACTGTCCGGTATGAGCATATTCCTGAAATATATTTTATGCCCATTGGCCATATATACAAGGGGAATAAGTCCCTCGAACCACACCCCATACCAAGACTGAGGATGGATTGCATATCCTTCCACCTGTTCCTTCACTTCCGCTCCCAATGGATCTGATTCTTTTTTTGCTTCTATAACGGCAATCGCCTTGTCTTCCACAAAAAGCAGATAATCACTCTCCGTATTCCCCCTCATCAGCGCCTCTTTCACCGCCGCTGCACTGTTCGGAACATACTCATGCCTTGAAACAATATCCCATCCGGCATTCCTAAGCTGCTTATCTATATTTATACGTGCTCTTTCTTCCGGTAACATTGTCACCATCCCCTTCCACAGCCTGTCCAAAGGATTCCCTTTCTATTATAAACGTCCGTTCATTGAATAGCAACTTGAAAACAAGTGCCTCTTTTTTCACTTTATTATAAACTCTCTCCGATGCTGTTAATAATTTAAGAAATTCACGGTATACTACACAAAAAAGTAGCGACAAATCTGTTATCTGTTGCAAGTGCGAGGTGACTGTGATTATAAAACGGGATTTCGGCGGAATTGAGGTATCCATCTATGATATGTTGAATGAGCTCAAAGCATATAAGAACCTAGATGTATATGTAATTTGAGGAATTTTATTCCCATACAGGCGGAGATGAGCGAAAAGTACTGGACAGCTATATGCTTTACGGCGGCATGCCGCGCCTGCTGTCATTAACAGGTGAATCGGAATTTTCCATTGCAATCTGATAGATCTTCTGCTTGGCCGTGTGGACTTGTTCTAATCAATAAACCAGACAGACATCATAAAAACTATTTAGGAGTGGCCCTTTCGAGTCACTCCTATTTTCTGCCTCCGTCCCGGCCAGACAGCTATCCTGTCCTATCCTCTCACTCCTGTTCCGGCTCCGATGTCACCGTGCGGAACACATAGGAGGCCGTCCCATAAAATCCGTCTTTTTTGTAGTCCGCCTCGTCCCAGGTCAATAGAATCTCATACACTCTTCCGGCATGGAGCGGCAGCAAAAAGTCTTCCGCCTCCACTTCCTCCCTGGTATAGGTCACCGTCTCTGCTGCCTGGGCTTCCAGGCTACCGATCTGAGTCTCGTCATAGGAGATCAGCGTTAGCTCATCCGGCCAGTTGATCTCGTCGGTTTTCTCCTCCAATTCCTTTACGATCCAGGCGAAGGAAAATTTGTACTGCTCTGTTCCCGAAGCGCTGGCCGGAAGCACCAGAAACTGCCATGGATAGGTTTCATCCAGGGGCGAGGGAGCATCCGCAACGCCTCCCGATTCTTCCTCCTTGGATACCCGGTAATTCCAGTTATAGCTGCCGGCCTGCATGGTAACCTCTCCCGCCTCTTTTACAAAGGCAGTCAGGGTGATCTCCGGCGGTCTTGTGAGACTGTCCTTGGGGATTTTCTTTCCGCAGCCGCCTGCGGCCAGAACCATCAGCGCGATCAGCAACAGTATCTTCCATTTCCTTAAATTCTTTTTCATTATTCAGCCGTCCTTTCCGCCTACAGCGAGGCAATATCAATCAATGTAAACTCATCGTTGGCATTTTCCAGACTGGTCACCAGGGCCCTTGCCGTGTCCATGGCAGTGATACAGTTTACCCCTGTCTCGATGGCCGTCCTGCGGATCAAAAATCCGTCCCTGGATTTGTCCCTGCCCTGGGTCGGGGTGTCAATTACCAAATCAATCCTGTGTCCCAAAATCAGATCCATGACGGTAGGGGATTCCTGGGAAATCTTGTTTACCTTCCTGGCCCTTATGCCCGCCTCCCTAAGGGCTGCGGCCGTACTGCGGGTGGCGTAAATGGTGTAGCCCAGCTTTTCGAACCTGCGGCCGATCTCCACCGCCTCGCCCTTATCCGCATCCTTCACTGTGATAATCATCTGCTTATGTTTGGGCAAATCCACCCCCGCCCCCAAAAAGGCCTTATACAGCGCCTCGTTAAAGCTCCCGGCAATGCCCAGGCATTCTCCTGTGGATTTCATTTCAGGGCCTAAGCTGATCTCTGCCCCCCGGATCTTTTCAAAGGAAAAGACGGGCATCTTGATGGCAAAATAGTCGGCCTGGGGCTGCAGCCCCGGCTCATAGCCAAGCTCCCGGATGGTTTTGCCCAGAATCACCTCCGCAGCCAGATCCACAATGGGAATCCCTGTCACCTTGCTGATATAGGGCACCGTGCGGGAGGAACGGGGGTTGACCTCAATTACATACACTTCCTCCCCAATGGCAATAAACTGAATGTTGATCAGGCCTTTTACGTGAAGGGCCCTTGCAAGCCGTCTGGTGTACTCCCCGATCTTTTCCTTCACCGTGTCCGAAATGGTATAGGCGGGATAGACGGAAATACTGTCGCCGGAATGAACCCCCGTCCGCTCAATATGCTCCATGATGCCGGGAATAAGAATCTCCTCCCCGTCGCAGACCGCGTCCACCTCGATCTCCTTCCCCTGCAGATATTTATCCACAAGGATGGGATGATCCTGGGCAATCCGGTTGATGATATTCATAAACTCTTCCACTTCCTCATCGGAAATGGCGATCTGCATTCCCTGACCGCCCAGCACATAGGAAGGCCGCACCAGCACCGGATACCCCAGCCTGTTTGCCACCTCCTTGGCCTCCTTAGCCGTATAGACCGTCCCTCCGGCGGCTCTGGGGATCTGAGTCTGTTCCAGAATCTGATCGAACAGCTCCCGGTCCTCCGCGGCGTCCACATCCTCCGCCCTTGTTCCCAGAATGGGCACGCCCATTTTCATCAGGCTCTGTGTGAGCTTGATGGCGGTCTGTCCTCCGAACTGCACCACTGCCCCGTCCGGCTTTTCCAGTCTTACAATGCTCTCCACATCCTCCGGCGTAAGGGGTTCAAAGTACAGCTTATCCGCAATATCAAAGTCCGTGCTCACTGTTTCCGGATTGTTATTGATGATGATGGTTTCATAGCCCGCCTTTGCAAAGGCCCAGGTGGCATGGACAGAGCAATAGTCAAACTCGATTCCCTGTCCGATCCGGATGGGGCCCGAGCCCAGCACCAACACCTTTTTGGGAGGGCTGGTAATGGCTGCCTCGTTCTCGCCGCCGTAAACGGAATAGTAATAAGGGGTGCTTGCCTCAAACTCCGCCGCGCAGGTGTCAACCATCTTGTAAACCGCCACAATGCCATTGTCATAACGGAGCTTTTTGATTGTTTCCTCGGGGAGGCCGGTCAGCCTTGCGATCACACTGTCCGGGAATTCCAGCCGCTTTGCCTCTTTTAACAGTTCTATGGAAAGCTCTTTGCCGTTACGGGCCTGCTGCCCCAGGCAGGCATCCTCTGGCAGGGCATACGCTTTCAAAGCTTCCTCCATCTCCACAAGGACAGCGATCTTGTCAATAAACCAGCAATCGATCATGGTAATCTCATGGATGGTATCATAGTCAACCCCCTTGCGCAGGGCCTCGGCAATCACATAAATCCGCTGATCATCCACCTTTTTGAGACGCTCTGTTAACTCCTCCTTAGAAAGGTCGCTGAAATCATAGCTCAGCAGGCAGTCCACATGCTGCTCCAAGGAACGGATGGCCTTCATCAGGGCCCCCTCGAAGCTGCTGCAAATGCTCATTACCTCTCCCGTAGCCTTCATCTGAGTGGTAAGGGTTCTCTTGGCCGTAAGGAATTTGTCAAAAGGAAGCCTTGGGAGCTTCACCACACAGTAGTCCAGGGCAGGCTCAAAGCTGGCATAGGTCTTGCCTGTGATGGCGTTTTTGATCTCGTCCAGGGTATAGCCCAGGGCGATCTTGGCCGCCACCTTGGCGATCGGATAACCGGTTGCCTTGCTTGCCAGGGCGGAGGAGCGGCTTACTCTTGGATTCACCTCAATGACGCAATATTCAAAGCTGGTCGGATGAAGGGCAAACTGTACATTACAGCCTCCCGTGATCTGGAGCTCATTGATTATGTTGAGAGCCGCGCTGCGCAGCATCTGATATTCCTTATCCCCCAGGGTCTGGGAGGGGGCCACCACGATGCTGTCCCCGGTATGAACCCCCACCGGGTCGATATTTTCCATGTTGCAGACTGTGATACAGTTTCCGGCCCCATCCCGCATGACCTCGTACTCGATCTCCTTCCAGCCTGCGATACAGCGCTCCACCAGCACCTGGCCCACCCGGGACAGGCGCAGCCCGTTTTCCAGAATGCTCTCAAGCTCCGCCTGGTTATGGGCGATGCCTCCTCCGGAGCCTCCCAGGGTATAGGCCGGCCGCAGCACCACAGGATAACCGATGGTATTGGTGAACGCAACGCCATCCTCTACGGTCTCCACCACCTTGGAGGCGGCGCAGGGCTCCCCGATCTTTTCCATGGTATCCTTAAATTCCTGACGGTCCTCCGCCTTCTTGATGGTCTTTGCGGTAGTGCCCAAAAGCTTCACGTTGTGGGAGGCCAGAAAACCCGATTCCTCCAGCTCCATGCCAAGATTTAAGCCCGCCTGGCCTCCCAGGGTGGGAAGAATGCTGTCCGGCTTTTCCTTTTCAATGATCTGTTCAAGCACTCTTACGGTAAGGGGCTCGATATACACCTTATCCGCAATGTTTTTATCCGTCATAATGGTTGCCGGGTTGGAGTTTACCAGAATCACCTCCACTCCCTCTTCCCTGAGGGAACGGCAGGCCTGGGTTCCCGCATAGTCAAACTCTGCGGCCTGGCCGATCACAATAGGCCCGGAACCGATCACCATGACTCTTTTTACACTAGGATTTTTAGGCATTTTTTCTCTCCTTTCCCTCCATCATCTCCATAAAGCGATCAAACAGATAACCGGAGTCCAAAGGGCCGGGACATGCCTCCGGGTGGAACTGTACGGTAAAGATATTTTTTCCGGTATAGGAAAGCCCTTCATTGGTGCCGTCATTGACATTGATAAAGGCAGGCACCGCAATTTGGGGGCTCAGATTCTGAGTATCCACCACATAGCCGTGGTTCTGGGAAGAAATGTAAACCCGCCCGGTTTTTAAATCCTTTACGGGATGATTGCCTCCCCGGTGGCCGTATTTTAGCTTATAGGTATCTGCCCCCACCGCAAGAGCCATGAGCTGGTGCCCTAAGCAGATGGCAAAAATGGGAATGTCTGTGTCATAAAGCTTTCTGATCTCGGCAATGATCTGCGTACATTCCTTGGGATCGCCGGGGCCGTTGCTCAGCATAATGCCGTCCGGCTCATCCGCTATAATCTCCTGCGCCCCGGTAAAGGCCGGATACACCCTCACGTCACATCCCCGCCTGGCCAGGGAAGCCGCAATATTGCCCTTTGCGCCAAAGTCAAGGAGCGCTACCTTTTTCTTTTTTTGATTCAGGCCTTGGCCTTCTATTTCGTATTTGTGAGAACAGGTTACCCTTTCAACTACTTTTTGGGTGCTGTATTCCTTAAGCCCGGGAAGGATGGCCGCCAGATCGCAGGGTTCATTGGTGGTGATCATTCCGTTCATGGTGCCCTTTTTTCTGAGGATTTTGGTAAGGGCACGGGTGTCAATTCCTGCAATGCCCGGGATTTTCTGTTGTGTCAAAAACTCCTGTATAGTCAAGTCCTTCCGGAAATTGCTGGCCGTGCGGGATAACTCCCTTACGATAAAGCCGTCAGGCCAGGCTCTTTTTGACTCCATATCCTCCCTGCACACACCGTAGTTGCCGATCAGCGGATAAGTCATGCAGACCGCCTGTCCGGCGTAGGAAGGGTCGGTGAGCACCTCCAAATAGCCTGCCATGGAAGTGTTGAACACAATTTCGCTGACAGCTTCTTTCTCGAACCCGATATGCGTCCCTGTAAAAACCGTGCCGTCCTCCAGAATTAAAAATGCCTTCATGTAGTCCCTGCTCCCTTTCTCTGCGTATTTTAGTAAACGGCAAAAACCTGTTTTTGGCGTTCACCGCACCGATTTTTGCCGGGTGTACCTATCCTCAAAACAGGATATGCAGAATTTACCTTACAAAAATCTCCTAATTATAGCACAAGACATTTCGGTGTTCAACTGTGGGAAAATCGAAACTTCCCCTCTTATGCGCTTTTCATCCACTCTTTCATATAGTCCTCTATAATATAGAAGGGGGCGGGCCCAGTTTCCAGCAGAAAGGCATGAAACTCTTTCACGTCAAAATCCTCTCCCAGCTCCTTCTCGGCGGCTCTTCGCAGATCCAAAAATTCCAGATAGCCGATAAAATAATTCAGGTAATTGGCAGGCTCCTCCACCACCAGCTTGAAGATTTCCTTTGCCGCATCCGGGTTTGAAATCCCATAGCCTGCAAGGAAATTTGTCACGTCCTCCTGATTCCAGCCCTCATAATGGATTCCCATATCGATATAGGCGTGAAGGGCAAGGGTTGCCGCGCTGTTCCCTGCAAAAAGCTGTGCCAGCTCATCGCCCATGCCGGAGAGCTGAAAGGCGTAGCTGTGCTCCACATAGGTCGCCCACCCCTCCGCATAGCCGGAGTAGGAAAGCAAATTGCGCACCAGAGGCAGGTCGGAAGACCCGGTATAAATATTCTGATACAAATGGCCCGGATACCCCTCGTGGGCCAGCATGGCATAAAACTCCGCTCCGTCGCTTTCCGCGCTGTTTGCCTGCCTGTTATTGATATAAATCAGATTATTCTGCAGATCGTCCACCGGCGTGGTCAGATAAAAAGCCGGGCTGCTGTGCTCCTCCATGGAGGGGTGTACATATTTGATAGTGTAATTCACCTGGGGCGGCTCCGGGAAATAATCGGCGGATTTTTCCCTCAAATCCTCCAAAATCTCCTCCGGCTCCATAGCCGGAAACTCATAGTCCAAAAATGCATCGTACGCCTCAGGATTCTCCTGCGCCAGCGTCTGCAGGTTATAGATAAACTCTTCCAGGAAATATTCGGTTTTTCTCATGAGCTGCTTTACGGATGTATCCGTCCCCGTGCCGGATCTGACCAGATACTCATAATATCTTTTGCCGTCCTCATAATAGCAGAGCCCGAGCTCGTTTGTGCCGCTCCCCTTCAGCTCCTTAAGACCTTCGATCAGGGTCTGGTAGCCATCCACAACCTCCGTGGTGATTATGGTGCGGTTTTTGTCGCTGTACGCCTGCTTTTCCTGGTCGGTAAGCCCCTCAAAGGCGGCAACCTTGTCGTCAAATATTTCTATCATATAGTTTTCTTCCGGGTTTGCTATAAACTCCTCACACTGGGAAATAATCGTATCCGCGGCATCGTCCGACATAAAAAGCCCTGCCTGCGCCTTTTCCCTTTCAAACTCGATCAGTTCCTCCGCCATCTCGTCTATTCCGGAAACCAGGGTGAGATAATCCTCAATATCCCGCTCCCGCCGAAAGGTATACTCTGCCAGAATCACCGGAAGCTGTGACTGGTAACCGCTGATGGGGCCAAGCACCTCCGCATAAAGCGGCAAATCCTTCACCGATAGCTCTGTCTGCACATAATCCAACAGAATATCGTAGGTGAGCTGCTGGTCCTTGGTCAGGCCGGACCGCCGGAAGCCCTCCAAGTTCTTTTTCATGTCCTCAAGCTCTGCATAGCCCTCCTCCATATCGGCAAGGGAGCAGGAGCCCAGGGTAACTTCATAGTCCGTGATCCCGTAGTTCTCGGGATTTGCCAGGGTGTAGTGAAGGTTTATGGTATTTTGTACCACATCCTCCTGAAACAGCTCCTGAGTGTAGTTGTCAAATTTCGCCGAGGCAGACTCGTTCCACTTATTAAATGCAATAGCTCCGCCCACAGCCAGCACGCACAGGGCCAGTCCAATCCCCATGATCCATTTCAGCTTTGGTTTTGTTTGTCTGTTTTCCATCCGCTTTCTGCTCCTTTTATTGAACAAATATGTTTTTTAATATCGCGGCCATTGCAATATCGCGCTGCAGGAAATATGCGCTGCAGGGCACACTACAGGCAAAAGGCCGCATATAAAGGAACGGCCCGGACTTTTCCGTCCGTACCAAAATTTTTCCGGGACAGCCGGATCATTTCCTCCGGCCCTGCAAGCCTCTGCAAATGCTTCAGGCTCCTGGAATTAACGTTTTCACCGGACTTTACTTCTACCGGTACTACTTTTCCTTTTTTTTGTATTAAAAAATCCACCTCGGCAGCCGGAGAATCCGATGTCCAATAATATAGCTCATATCCTGCCGACTTTAAGGTTTGGGCCGCGTAATTCTCGGTCAGCGCTCCTAAATAAAGCTCTGAGAGTTCGTTTCGTATGATGCTCTCCGGCATGATCCTGGTAAACGCAGAGAGCAGCCCCACGTCCGACAAATAGAGCTTAAAGGCTGATACATCCCGAAAGGCAATCAGGGGCGCCTCCGGCCTGGTAACTCTCTCCGAGCTTAACACCACTCCGGAAAATATCAGCCAGGCAATGGAATCCCCAAACAATCCTGCGGTTGCGCCCTTTCGAATTAATTTGTATTGGAATTTTTTATTTTCCTTTGCCAATTGTACCGGCATCGACGCAAATGCGCTCCTGATCTTTGTACTCTCACCGTTACCGGTATATTTGGCCATGTCCGCGGTATAGGCATTTAAGATCAGACTCTGCACCTCCGGCACATTGATCAGAGACTGCCTTTCCATATATTGATTGACCGCGGCAGGCATACCTCCTATAAACAAATATCTGTCATACCAATATAAAATTTCCCTGTGCAGGGTCTGGGGCATTTCTTCCATTTTATCGTAATGTTCCCATATCAGACTTACAAGATGCCTCTGTCCCATGGCCTGCAGAAACTCGTCGAATCCCAGAGGATATAAGGTTTTGGTTATCACCTTTCCTACCGGATAGGAATAATTTTCCCTGTGAATCGCCACTCCCAAAAGGCTTCCGGCCGCTGCTACATGATATTCAGGCGCTTCCTCACAAAAATACTTTAAGGACGTAAGCGCCCTCTCACAGGCCTGAATCTCATCAAAAATAAGCAGAGTCTCCTGCGGGATTATCTTTTGACCAAAATATTCCTCCAGCAGGTGTATAATCCTTTCGGGAGAAAGCTCCCCCCTGAAAAAATCGGCAGCAGCCTGCATACGCTCAAAATTAATATAAAGGCTGTTCTTGTAATAACGATCCCCAAATTCCCTTAAAATATAGGTTTTTCCCACCTGTCTTACGCCATATAGGAGCAGAGGCATCCTGTTTTTCTTCATTTCTCTCCATGCCACAAGCTCCTGCATGATTTTTCGTTCCATACCATTCCCTCTTTCGGCTTTGCAATCCGCCTGACTGTTTTTAAAAATAATAACACACAAATGATTTATTTTAAAGAAAAAATCATTTCAAAATGATTTTTTTCTATTCATCCTCAAAAAACAACAGGGCCGATGCCGCAAATTTCCCTTCCTTTACCTCCAGAGTCAGAGAACCGTTATATTTACGCACCGTTTTTTGCACACTCCTTAAGCCCCATCCGTGACGGGCTGCATCTCTTTTGGATGTTGTAAAAAGGCCTCGTCCACCGGCTTTTTGCTTTGTACAGGGATTGGTCACACGGATCACCAGGAAATGATGAATGTGCCGCAGAGAAACCTCAATCGGCGGAAGGGATGGCCCCGCCCCTGTCTGCCCTGTCTCTCGTCCTTCCTTTCCTGCCGGGGCAAGGCCGGCCCTTTCCCTGTCCATGGACTCAATGGCATTGTCCAGCAAATTGGTCAAAACCGTACAGAAATCATCCTCCGAAATTCCCGTATTGGCAGGAAGCTGGGCGTTAATATCCATCTCATAGCCTCTTTCTTCGGCGAGCTGCCTCTTGGCGTTTAATACTGCGTCCACAATCCCCACCCCCGTAAAATAAATGCCGCTAAGCTGCTCCACGGGCTTGCTGATCCGGCTGATATAACGGCAGATTTCCTCATTTTTCCCGGCCTGCGCCAGATGGAAAATGGTCTGCAGATGGTTTCCCATATCATGGAAAAGCATGGCGTTTTCTGACCACGCTCTCTGAAGCTGCTCATACTGCCTGCTGAGCATCCTTACTTTTTCCGCTTCCTTTTTGGAAACGCCGTTTTTTTTCATTGACGCCCTCCTCTCTCCCACCGGGGCTGCGGGAACCTTTTTATTAAATATGCCGCTTCCAGAATTCCAGAAGCCGCTCCTTAAGCCCCGGCATCCTGGACTGGCTGACGTCAAGCCGGGTGCCGTCCTTTAACATGCAGAAGTTCTCCTTAATGCTTATGATCCGGGAGAGATTCACAATACAGCCTCTGTCGATAAAGAAAAATTCCCTGTCATCCAGCTCTTCATACACCTGCTGAAGGGATTTGCGCACCCGGAAGCAGAGATTTTCCTTCCCCGGCAGGGACAAATTCCCCCTGCAGGGATTTTCCCCTCCGCAAAGATCCGTGACCAACAGCGCGTTTTTGCCCTCGTGGGTAATATAAAGAAGGTTTTGCAGGGGAATCCGCTCCAGGCGGTTCTGGTTTTGGATAATATAGCTCTCCCGAAGCTGCACCTCCACCATGGCCGCCGCGTCTAAAAGGGCATGAGTAAGCCGCTCCCCCTGATCTGCCTTGGGAACATAACGGAACACCGACAGTTCATAGGCATCCAGCACATATTCCATGTGGGAGGTGATAAAAATAATCAGCGCCTTTGGCAAAAGCTTTTTCACCCGGGCGGCAAGCTCCATGCCGCTCAAACCGGGCATCTCAATATCCAGCAGCAAAAGATCGAACCAAGCGCCGTCCTTGATCTCATAAAGCAGAGCCTGCCCCTTCTCAAAAGCCTGGGCTTTGGCAAAAATCTGGTTTTCTGCATAGCAGTCCGACACAAAGCTATTCAGTTTTTTCAGCAAAACCGGATCATCATCACACAGACCTACTCTGATCATACTTATCGCCTCTGCCCCCTGGTATTTTCTGTCGCTCTTTCTTATTATAAACAGTATCCCCCATCAAAACAATCTTTTTCGCTGCCGATTCAGGGACAAAGAGCTGGAATTGAAGGACAAGTTTGGATTTTTCCCTCCCGGACAGGTATACTAAACCAAACGAGCAGCACTCTGCAAAGAAAGGAATCTGATAACCAAATGAAAAAGACTAAAAAAACCGGAACTGTCGTCCAGGCAGTTAGAAACAACCTTTACATCATGGGCTTTGCCCTGCGCATCTGCCCCTCCCGGGTGGTTTTCTCCGGCATCCGCTCCGGGCTGGATCAGTTTGAATATCTGTTCTTTTCCGGATATTTTTTGAAAAAAGTGCTCTCTCTGATCGAAACGGGAGGCAGTTTTCAGGAAATCCTTTTTTTCCTGGCTTTTACGGTAGGTTTGTTTTTCCTGGTCTTTCTCTATAACGGCTGGTATGACAACCTGCTCCTTCCGGTAACCGATGTGAAAATTTATCAGGGGCTTTACCGTACCTTATATCAGAAGGCGGGAAACAACGATCTGTCCTGTTTTGAGAACAGTGAATTTTATAACCGATATATGATGGCTATGGCCCAAAGCGACCAGCGGCTGATCAAAACCATCGGCAATCTGTGGCAGATTATCATCGGCACCGCAGCTGTGGCCGTCTCCTGGGTGATGATGATCCGCATCGACCGGTGGGTGATCCTTTTCGTCATAGCCCCTCTGATCGGAAATTTCGTGTTTGCCAATGCCCTCAACAGGCTGTCCTACCGGATCTATGAGGAATCCATGATCTTCCGCCGCATCGCCGATTATATTAACCGTGTCATTCATCTGGCGGACTATGCCAAGGAGCTTCGCATGACCGACATTTTCCATGTGATGGAAAAGAAGCAAAAGGAGGCCGAGGCGGGCATCACGGGCACCATGGACAAATATATGGTGAAAAACATCCTGCTGGGATGGGGGTATCTCTACTTCACCTTTGTCATCATCTTCGAGGGCGTGATCTTCTACGGAGCCTACCGGGCCATGGTGTCCAAAACCATGCCCTTATCCGACTTCGTGATCCTTACCAGCCTGATGACCTCCGTCTCCTGGATCCTCATCTCCTATACAAAGGCTTTGTTGGAGAGCATGAAAAACAGCCTCTTTATCCAGAATCTCCGGGATTTCATGGCCTATGAGCCTGCCATTCCCGAGGACTGGGAGGGGATCCTGCCGGATCAGGAGATCCGAAGTATCGAATTTCGCAATGTGGGCTTTGCCTATCAGAACGGCCGGATGACCCTGAAAAATATCAGTTTCACCTTAAAAAGCGGACAGGCCTGCGCTCTGGTGGGCTACAACGGCGCAGGCAAGTCCACCCTGATCAAACTCCTGATGCGCCTTTATGACCCTACGGAGGGTGAAATTCTGTTAAACGGCATCAACATTAAGGAATATAACCTGAAAGCCTACCGGAGCCTGTTTACCGCAGCCTTCCAGGACGGAAAAATCTTTGCCCGGAGCATCCGGGATAACCTGGTGATGGGCCGGGAGAAGGGACAGGATACGGACCCTGAGCCTCTTTGGAATGCCCTTTCCCGGTCCGGAATCGATTCTGTTGTAAAAAAACTGCCTAAAGGCATGGACACTGTCCTGACACGGGAATTTGATCCCCAGGGCGCTGTCCTTTCCGGCGGACAGGCACAAAAGCTGGTGGCGGCCAGGGCTTTTTTTCAGGATACCCCCATCCGGATCTTTGACGAGCCCTCCAGCGCCCTGGATCCAATCTCGGAGCATGACCTGATGGAAAGCATCAAAAAGGATGCTCAGGGACGGATTCTTCTGCTCATCTCCCATCGGCTCTCCTGTGTACAGGACATGGAAAAGATTATCGTCTTAAAGGACGGACGGATTTCGGAGCAGGGAACCCATGCAAGCCTCATGGAGGCGGAGGGGGAATACTCCGCCCTTTACCAGATGCAGGCCCGGCAGTATCAAAAGGAAAAGGCCTTTGAGAACCCTGATTTTCCGAAAAAAGGAGGAATTTCTTTATGAAAAAAACATTATCCGGCCTTTGGTGGCTGTTTCGCTTTTGCCTTAAGACCTCACCCAGGCTCCTTCTCTTTAACCTGTTTGCCGCCGTTGAACAAAGCGCCTTTGTCTTCCTGGAATACACAGTCTGGATCGGATATAACCTGAATGCAGTGGAAAACGGCGCACCCTTTTCCCAGGTGGCCCTTCTGACTCTGGGAGTATTCCTGGTGTTTGTGGTGCATCAGTTCATTGACAGCATCTATTTCCAGTGGTCCTTTGACCGCATCAAGCCTGTGCTGAGCTTTGCCCTGCGCAGAAAAATCTACGAGAAAGCGCAGACTATGGATTTATCCTGTTATGACGACCCTGATTTTTATAATGATTTCGTGCTCTCCACCACCCAGGCCGATCAGTGCGTGGAGCGGTTTATGGACGACGGCAAGGCTTTTCTCTTTGAGCTCACAAACGCCGTACTGTACTTCTCTTTCCTGTTTGCCACGGATAAAACCGGACTTGTTCTTGCCATTCTCTGCGGCCTGGTAAGCTACCTTGCCAGCCATGTCTATTTCAGACTCCAGGAAAAGCTTAAGCTGGAGCGGCTGTACGCGGAAAGAGAGCGGGATTATCAGCACAGGGTTTTTTATCTCCACGATTACGCCAAGGAGCTGCGGCTCCATCCTGAGATGAAGGAACTCCTTATCCGGGATTTTGACAGGTGCAATGAACGGTTAAATGTCCTGAACAGAAAGTACGGACTTCGGCTGTGGTTTCTCAGCCTTTTTAAGGAGTATGTCCCCACTTACCTTTTGCTTTATGCCCTGTATCTTCCCTGGCTGCTGTATCAGGCTATGGTGGAGCAGAGCATCTCCCTGAGCTCCATTGTCATCCTTCTTGCCGCTGTCCGCAGGCTGATCAAACGCACGGTGGCGCTGATCGGCTCCCTGCCCGCTTTTTCCTACAACGGCGCCTTTATTCAAAAAATACGCCGTTTCCTTGCCTATGAGCCCAAAATCACGGACGGGGAAAATGCAGTGACAGAGGGCTTTGACCATCTGCGCTTTTCCCATGTGGGTTTTTCTTACCAGGGACAAACTTGCGGGGGCCAAAGCAACGAATCTAAGAGCGGTACACCCACCCAGCCAAAGGAAATCCTGCGCGACATTAATCTGGAAATCAAAAAGGGACAGAAGATCGCCCTGGTGGGCTACAACGGCGCAGGCAAAACCACGCTGGTCAAGCTTCTGATGCGGCTCTATGACCCCTGCCAGGGCGTCATAGAGCGAAACGGTCAGGATATACGCAGCCTGAAGCTCTCGGATTATCGGAAGGGAATCGGAGCGGTTTTCCAGGATTTCAAGCTCTATGCCGCTTCCCTTCGGGAAAACGTGGTGATGGATCTGTGTTCCATGGACAAACAGGAGACCTACCAGGTGGAACATGCCCTGCACCGGGCCGGGTTCGATCTCTCCGGGCGAAAGCTGAAATACCAGATCGAGACGCCCCTCACCACGGAATTTGAAAAGGACGGAGTCAACCTCTCCGGCGGCGAGAGTCAAAAGGTGGCCATTGCCAGAACTCTTTACAGAAACCATGATTTGATTATCATGGACGAACCCTCCAGCGCCTTAGATCCGGCCTCCGAATTCAAATTAAACCAGGAGCTTAAGGAAATCGCAGAGGATAAAACCGTAATCTTTATCTCCCACCGCCTTGCCACGGCCCGGGATGCGGACTGCATTTACATGATGAAGGAAGGGCGTATTGTGGAGCAGGGTACCCACACCCAGCTCCTTAAGCTGGGCGGCGAATACTGCAGGATGTGGGAATTGCAGGCCCGGGCTTATCAGTAAAGCCACTGGAAAAGAAGGGGATCAGACAGCAGCAGCGCCCCCTGCTGTTGCCTGATCCCCTTTCCTACATAATAGTTTCCGCCTTTTCCCGCTTCCGCTTTCCCCAATGATGCAATTTGTTCCGATCTGAAATGCGGCATTCACGCCCCGAAGCACCTGCTCTTCATTTTCATTATATCGGAATGTCAAATCTTCTATCTGTAAAGAAGCGACTTTTTGATCCGTTTCTGTCTGAGCTTCCTGCTTCTCATATACCGGCAGGGTCATAATTTCCTCTATCCTGTCAATGCTTGCTTTAACCTCGCTGAACTTTCTGATCCATCCGGACATAGCGTTGATCGGAAGCAAAACATAGTTCGTCAGTTGTACCATTGCAATCAGGGTTCCTACATTAATCTCTCCTTTAACCACAAAAACTGCCCCTACCCCCATTGTTACAAACAATAATGCAAAACCGATGAAGCTGTTTAAAAATGATGTAATTCCCTGGAGGAAGCTTAATAAAAGTTTACTCTTCGCCTTTTGCTCATATAGCTCCTTCGTTTCTCTCAGCACAGCTTCCCTCATCCTGTAAACCCAGAAAAGGCTCCGGTGCGTGAAAACCTCCGTCATATAAGACCGGTTTCTTCCTTCGTTGTCAACGTCCTTATGCGCTGCCTTCTGCTGCATGGGCGATACAAGGGAAATAACAATAATAATACAGGGAACCACTGCCAGCATAATCAGCGCCATCTTCCAGTTCATAGCCAGCATCGTAACTAACGCCATAATTGCAGGTAAGATTTCGGCCGCCATTTGTCCGAATATCTGCGGCATAATGTTGGTAACCCGTTCCGTATCCACTGTCAGGCGTGTCATTATATCTGCCGAATGATAGGTCTCCATTGACTGCTGCTTACTTTCCATAATATGCCCTATAAGCAAAAGGCGGATCTTCTTCTCCACCCTGTTTGTATAACCGGCCTCAAGGATCGTTCCCATAACCATAGCAGCCGCATAGCAAAGCACCACCCCACCTGCAAAAATGAATATCTTGCTGATCTGATACTCAGATTCTCCCGTAGCGATACCCACAAATTCCTGGATCGCAAGGGAAATAGCGATAAGACTGGCGGATATAATAAAGCTGGTCAGCAGCATTCCTGCCAGGAGCAAATAACCTCCTGTTATACTGCATAACTGATTTACTTTTTTTATATAGCCGTTTTTCTTTATATAAATAATGGATCTTTTCATTTTCACGCCTCCTGTTTAAAATTAAAATATTGTAACAGGGCCTTCCCATCTATTTCCTTTCCTCTGCCTTCACAAATTCCCTGGCTCGTATATTTGACAGCGCCATTTTCTATATAAATAAAATGATCTGCGTAAGATAAAAGATTGATTTCGTGGCTGACAATTATAACAGAACAGGATCTGCTCAATTCCTTCATTTGTTCCACAAAAAATCGGGCTGCTTTCCGGTCCAGGCTGGCCGTTGGCTCATCCATAAATATGACGCTTCTTTTTTTCATAAAGGCTCTTGCAATCATTACTTTTTGAATCTCACCGCCCGATAGGTTTTCTCCGTCAAAAACAGTCTCCCACTTTTGTGGAAGCTTATCTACCCATTCGGAGCTGCCTGTCATTCCCATTGCATTTTTGACATCGTCAAGAATCCCCTTCAAATCTCCATACACTATGTTCTGACAGATGGTATCCTGGAATAATTCCAACCGCTGGGGGATATAGGCAAAACCGCCTCTTACTTCTTCCAAAGCCCATTCACTGCCCTCTGTGTCGAAATAACCTATTTTCCCCCCATATGCACAGATTCCCTGTAACGCATATAAAATAGAGCTTTTTCCGCAGCCGCTTTCTCCCAGTATGAGGGTAATTCCCTTTTCCGGGATTCTCACAGAAAAATCCGATACTACACTGCGCCCCTCATAGGAAATACTCAGGTTCTCTGTTTTGATCATCAGCCCAGCCGCTCCAGGATTTTCATCCTTTTTCTGCGGTCCCGGCTCATCTTCTTTCAGATAATCTTCTATATTATGAAACGAGATTCTTACTTTACTGTACTTTAAAATTGCAGGCACTAATTTCCTTCCGAAAAAGAACATATTCCCTGCAAGCTGGAGGACGAAAACTCCATCTGACAATCTTATTTGATTCCATAGGACTCCCAAGAACATAAGGACAAACGGGATGGCCGTGGCGCCGTATTCATATATGCCATTAAAGATGGTATATCTAAATTTAGAAGCTATTTCCTTTTTTTCCGTATGGAGGGAAAGATCCGCATATCTTTTAAAATATCCGGTTCCATACTCCTGGCTGTTAAAGCTTCTGAGAATATCCTGCATCTGCATCAGGGCCAGTACGGAGCCATAACACTTCTTTTCATTTTCCATGACCTCTGCATTCAGCACATCCCTGCGCGCAATATAAAACCTCTGGTTGACCGTTGACAGTATTAAAACCGCCAGCAGCGTTATTCCCATAAAGGGGCTGACATACAGGATCATCCCGATACTGACAATGGTTGTGCCTATGGCTGTGACAATATCAATCATATTTTCCATAAAAAAATTCCTGATATTCTCCACATCCTCATTCATCATATGTAAATAGTCTTCCTGCCTGCCCGCAGTCCCTACGATATGGCCATATATTTTTTCCTTTATATCCAAAGCCACTGTGTTCAAAATCCTCTTCTGCGTATAGCTTCCGATAAAATGAAAGAAACACGCCAGTAATATTCCAGCCATAAAGACCGCCAGGGCTGTCCAGATATAACCGGGCTGTTTATTTTCAAAGGAAAGGAACACATATTTCACCAATACTGCGGTACTACAGAGATATAGTACATTGCTGCACATCACTGAAAACTGGGAAAATACCCACCCGATTTTTTTCCGTCCTAATAATCCAATAACTTCCATCTCTATCCCCCCGCTATAATTGAACCACTTCATCGGCAATCACTAAGTCTTCCCGGTTATGTGTAACATAGACGACTGTGCAGCGATTGTTGTTCACATTTTTAATGGTCTGTAAAACCAGGCTTCTGTTAATGGGGTCAAGGCTCGAAGTAATTTCATCCAAAAACAGCCATAAAGGGTTCCTGACTACAGCCCTGCAGATATTAATCCTCTGCATCTGCCCGCCCGAAAGGTTCCGCCCTTCATTCTCCAATATGGTATGACAGGCAGCAAGGAGGGACTTTTGGTGGCTATGAACGCCGCGCTGCCCTTTATGGAGGGGGAAATGCGGGACTTTGCCGCCCGTACCCTTGCCAAAGTAGGGCGCATGACCGAAGCGGAATTTGCGGGGCTTGCCCTTTACCCCGCTGACGAGGTATGAGCGACATTAAGCGGCTAACGCCGCCCCAAAGCCGGAAAGTCAACGCCCTTGTGCGCCGGACGTGCTGCAATTATGATAGTGGAAACTGTATCTTGCTGGACGACGGGGACGAGTGCGTATGCCCGCAGCTTATTTCCTATTCCCTGCTCTGTAAATGGTTCCGTATCGCCGTACTGCCCGCAGATAAAGAGCTGTACGCCGAGCTTTACCATGCGGAGGATATGCGGCGGTGTAGCGTGTGCGGCTCACCTTTTGCGTCCAGCTCTAACCGGGCTATTTACTGCCCGGACTGCCGGAAGCGTATCACCCGCAGACAGACCGCCGAGCGCATGAGGAAGCTACGGGCGAATGTGACGCGATAGGGGCGAAATAAGCCTTGATTTATGCGGCTTTCCGGGCAGAAAAATAAGGCGGCAAGGGATTTATACCTTTACCCCGCAAAATGGCGTTCTATTGCGTAACAATCCAATCTCTGCACCCATAAGAAAACCGGGGCGCGGTGGCTACTGAAAAGCTGCCGCGTCCCGGCTCTTTTTTTGTGCTTTTATCCGCGCTCTGTCTGCCGTTCCCGTTCCGGCTGTTTCTCTGACTGTAAAATACTGTCTATGTTCCGCTTGATAACGTCGTACTCCGCAACCTGTTTTTTCAGCTTGCCATAGTCGGCGTAAAGGCTTTCTTTCTGCGCTTGGAGCTTTTCATACTCTGCTTGCAGAACGGGGACGCTGGGGAGTTTGCCGCCGATCTGCGCCGCCTTTAGTGCCTTTGCCGCCGCTTCATGGAGGATAATACCGCGCTCATGCTCTGCCCGGTATTTCTCCTTGTTCCGGGCTTTTCGGTAGGCTTCATAGAGGGGTTTTGTCTTTTGATAGGTAGTAACGTTCTTAATGAGCAACGCCATATCCGAAAGACGCTTTTCCACTTCCTTTAAGCTCTCCCCCGCCTGTTCGCTTGCCGTGGTGATTTCCTCTATCCGGGTGAGCAGATCGGCGTACTGTTCAATCTTGTTTTCGGTAAGGAAGTTCATAGTCTTTGCCGCCTGTTTCAGATTATGGATTTTCGCCCACTGTTCATAGCCCCGGCTCTGCGCCGCCTTGATACTGTTCTCAATGTCGATAAGCAGATTTACGCCGCGCTGCTGCTTGGGAGCTTTTACCGTCTTAGTGCGTCTGCCCGCTATCCGTTCTCTGATTGCTTCCTCTGTATAGTCTGCGCCGAGGGTTTTCAGTCGGGTAAAGCGTTCCTGCCCCGGCGCGCGGCATGAAATGTATTTGCCCGGTTTTATCTCATAGCCCGCCGCTTGCAGTCGTTGTAAAAGTTCCTCAAAATCGGACACTTGGGGGATAAGCGCGTCAACGGCAATCTTCAATTTTCTTTTCCAACTTGTGCCCGTCTTTTCTGCCTGGTACTCTGCATAGCTCTTTCCCTTGCTGCCTTTGTTCGGGACAACGACCGACAAGCCATTATCCCGGCACAGCTTGTCGCTCATGTTCCGTATGCCGTAATAACTGCGCTTGTTGGAATTGTACTTGCGGTGATCCACGAAGTTCACCGCGCAGAACAGGATATGATTATGGACGTGTCCTTTGTCAATGTGCGTCGTTATGACATACTCATGCTGCCCCTTTGTTACAGCGTCGGCAAGCTGCCGCCCGATTTCATGCGCCTTTTCGGGGCTGACTTCCCCCGGTTCAAAAGACTGTATCAAATGAAACGCTAAGTTGCTCCCCCGTTCCAGTGCTTGCGAGAGGGTAAAGCCAAATTCTATATCTGCCGTTTCGTAGCTGCACCCGAAAGAGGATATGAGCATTTTCCCGTCCGTCTTGTCCGGGTTTTCGATATAGTCAAGGGCTTTGCTCAAAGTGCTTTTAACAGGCTTAATCTTTGTAACCGCCATATTTCCGCAAGCACCCCCTTGATTTCCTCTATATCCTCTTTGTAGGCGTTTCCCGTCGCGTTTACGCGACGTGCGATCTGATTGACATTGACCCCGATCTTCTGTATCTCCGCTGTCATTGCTTTTATGTCCGTGTGGTCTACTTGGATAATGTACCCGTCAATGGCGATCTTGCGCAGATACGCCGCCATGTTGCTTGTGGGGAC
>ERZ808037.25-NODE-25-length-161636-cov-12.892411_pt1 | contig 161636 bp, 137 predicted proteins | sample MGYA00380190_ERZ808037 | MGnify/ENA primary metagenome ERZ808037 (study PRJEB31490, sample SAMN06133399) | mouse gut metagenome | isolation source: J9 | host: mice | place: China: Chengdu | collected 2015-05 ...
ATGGTGCGTCACTTGAAGCTGTTTTGAAATTGGTAGGGTAGTTTTGTGCAAATTTCTATATTTGCTCATTTATAGTTTTAAAGCATTTAATGCAATTTTGGTTAAAATTCAATTTTGCTCATTTATAGCTGGAAACGCTTTCTGCAGGGCAGAGAGAGAAACTGGAAGAAATAAAAGAATGTCAGGAGGATTTTGCCTCTGCACAGGAATTACGGGCATATATGCAGGGGTATGTAGATTGCGTACAGGCACTGTATCGTATGGGGCTTCTGAAAGAGAACGAGGGGCTGAAGTGGGTGGAGAAGATGAAACTGCAATAAAAAGCTCAAAAACATTTGCAGAACTTCTGTTGATGACAGTAGGGACACCGCCTATATACAAATAGTCTTTGCATGTGAAAAAGCTCCAAAACACGTTTATATGATAACACAGAATAGGAAAATCAATTCATATTTTTTGTCTTGACATAACGGACGATAACGGAACATTGGACAGGGAATCTGGATGTTTTGGTTTTGGATATTAAGGAAAAGTAAATAGCAGATCACGTAACTTTACATCGATTTTACATTTCTGAGATAGAGATTTCAATATTTAGATGGTACAATCAGACCACAATCAAAAAGGAAAAACATAAAGGTTTAGAGAAATGGAAAGAATACTTATATGATAAATTATGAGGAAATCAGGAAAAACGAAGACATAAGAACTTATATTGCAGAAGCGGATGCATCGCTGGCAGCACTTGGGTTTACGGAACATAGTTTTGCCCATGTTACTCATGTGGCGGAAACCGCCGGATATATACTGGAAACATTAGGGTATCCGGAACAGGAAATTGAACTTGCGAAAATTGCGGGTTATTTGCATGATATCGGTAATTTGGTCAATCGTATAGACCACAGCCAGAGCGGAGCTGTTATGGCGTTCAGACTGCTTGATAAATTGCACTTCACTCCCAGGGAGATTGCCGTCATTACCACAGCAATAGGAAACCATGACGAAGGAACGGGTGTGCCTGTGAATGCTGTAGCAGCAGCGCTCATTTTAGCGGACAAATCAGATGTGCGCCGTTCACGTGTGCGAAATCAGGATGTCCGCAATTTTGATATTCATGACAGGGTAAATTATTCTGTTGTAAAATCAGAGTTGAAGATTAATGAGGCACATACGCTTATTAAGCTAAAGCTGTCTGTTGACACGCACTTTAGTTCCGTTATGGATTATTTTGAAATCTTCATGGAGCGTATGAGGTTATGCCGCAAAGCCGCAGAAAAGCTTGGATTAAAGTTCAAATTGATGATTAACGAACAGCAGTTAATATAGCGATGCAATAATTTCATTATAAGCGAGGGAGGAGTGTTTATGCTGTCCAAAAGAATACTCACAATACAGGATTTATCCTGCGTAGGCCGGTGTTCGCTGACTGTGGCGCTTCCTGTGCTTTCCGCATACGGCATGGAAACCTGTGTGCTGCCCACAGCGGTTCTTTCAAACCATACGGCTTTTGATAAATGGAGTTGTCTTGATTTGACATATGAAATGAAGAATATTCTGGCGGCATGGCAGGAAAACGGTTTTCTGTTTGACGCTTTTCTGACAGGCTATCTCGGATCGGCAGGCGTTGTAGATGTTGTAAAAACCTGTTTTAGTGATTTTTCAAATGAAAGTGCAGAGATTATTATAGATCCCGCATTTGGAGATAATGGCAGGCTCTACCCGGCCTACAATGGCGAATATGTGACAGCGATGGCGGATCTGATAAAATCAGCGGACATAATTCTTCCCAATCTCACGGAAGCATGCTTTTTGGCTGGAATCGAGTATCGGTCAGACACATCGCCTGAATCTGCAAAAGAGATAGTAAAGCGGCTTGCGGAGTACACTCCTGCGGCAATCGTACTGACTGGTATGGAACGTGCCGGAGAGATTGGTGAACTGATATATTCAGGCGGGGTATTTTCGGAAGTGTGGGCGGAAAAATTGCCGCGGCGTTTTCATGGTACAGGTGATTTGTTTGCCGCCGCTTTTGCCGCGCTATATCTGCAAGGCAGCGGCCTGGAAAAGGCATGTGCGTCTGCGGGCGATTTTGTTGCGGCAGGCATCAACGCAACGGACAGTTCCTGTATTTATGGCGTCAATTTTGAATATGTGTTGAACAGCAGAGTGAATGGCAACCGCTGTTTTACATAAATTTTTCAAAACCATGATAGCAGATATTACAATCAGAGGGTTATGATATATTTGTTTCAAATACAATCATATCTGATGAGGAGGAAAAAATGAGAAAAAAATTTGTATCTAAAGTTTTGATGTTGGTTTCGACGATGGCTCTGCTTTCCGGCTGTGCCGCAGCTCCGAACGGCGCGGTGTCCGGAACCGTGAACGGGGGTGCTCCTGCTTCTGCTCCAACTTCCACGCCGAGCTCTGTCCCTGCCAATGGGAACGGGGAGGATGTGGCTGCGAAGCCTGAAGAAGAACAGTCCCGGCATCCAAAGTATGTATTCCTGTTTATCGGTGACGGCATGAGCTTCCCGCAGTTCCAGTCCGCCGCAGACTATCTGGGGGCGATGGACGACAGCGATTATATGAAAGCAGTGCCGAGTCTGGAGGATAATCAGGGGGCGGTGCTGGATGGTCCGGTAGCGCTGAACTTCATGGGATTTGAAACGGTGGGTTCCGTTGTGACATACGATTCCAACAGCTTTGCCCCTGATTCAGCCTCCACCGCTACATCCATTGCCACAGGGCATAAAACCTATTCCGGATCTATCAATGTGGATGAAACCGCCACGGTCTCCTATGAAACGATCACGGAAAAGGTACATGATCAGCTGGGGATGCGGGTTGGCGTCATTTCTTCGGTAAATCTGAATCATGCAACTCCCGCCGCTTTTTATGCGCATCAGGCCAGCCGGTCCAGCTATTACGAAATCGGTCTGGAGTTGATCGATTCCGGTTTTGAGTATTTTGCCGGCGGTGGCCTGCTGAAACCGACCGGGGCGGACAAGGATAAAGAGGATCTGTATGTGCTGGCGGAAAATGCGGGCTACACGGTGGTTAAGACACAGGCTGAAGCGGAGAAGGTTACTTCCGGTCCGGTTATACTGATCGACGAGCATCTGGCGGATTCTTCCGCTATGGCCTATGAACTGGACCGGACGGATGGAATGTGGTCATTGGCTGACTATGTGGAAAAGGGAATCGACGTCCTGGATAATGATCAGGGTTTCTTCCTTATGTGCGAGGGCGGCAAGATCGACTGGGCCTGCCATGCCAATGATGCCGCATCAACGATCCATGACACTTTGGCCATGGCTGATGCCGTGCAGGTGGCAATTGACTTCGCAAAAGAGCATCCGGGGGAAACTCTGATCCTGGTCACGGGAGACCATGAGACGGGCGGACTGACCATCGGTTTTGCCGGTACGGATTATGACACCTATCTTTCCCTGCTTGATAGCCAGAAGATTTCTTTCGCAAGATTTGACAGCGATTATGTCTCTGCATATAAGGAGAACAAGACTCCTTTTGAGACAGTCTTGGCTGACATTGAAGAACTGTTCGGGTTGCGCGCCGATGGAGATGCAGATGATAAACTGGCGCTGACAGACTATGAACTGGGCCTTCTGGAGACTGCTTATGAGAAAAGCGTGAACGAAAAGGATACCGGTATGGCTGAGCAGGCGGAATATGTGGCCTATGGCACTTACGAGCCGTTGACAGTGACGATCACGCATATCCTCAACAATAAGTCCGGCGTTTCCTTCACTTCCTACAGCCATACGGGACTTCCTGTGGCAATGTTTGCGGATGGGATGAATGCGGAGCAGTTTGACGGATATTATGACAACACAGATATTTATGTAAAGCTGGCGGATATGCTGGGTGTGAAGTAAGTAATTTGCAGGAACTGTGTGCAGACTTATGCGCAGTTCCTTATACAGGGGGCGTTTTGTGTCTGCAGACGAAAACGCCCCCCCATTTTTTCAGAAAGGAAATGAATTATGATATCAAATAAATGGCATCTTCGCTATAATGCCCCGGTTTTTGCATGTCTGGCTATTATACTGATGCTGCTGGCGGTTCCCACGGGATTTGAAGGGAATCTTGTTTTTCAGGAATCGGATATAAGGGCGGCCCGGGTTCTTTCCTCTGATGAATCTATGGTGATAGATACCGGTCTGGTACGCTCCGGGGAACAGTGCTGCCAGCTGGAGATCCTGGGCGGGGCGTTTCGGGGGCGGATTGTGGAAGGGAGAAACCTGCTAAATGGCTCCCTGGAGCAGGATAAGCTTTTTTCCGCAGGCGACAAGGCATTGGTCCGAATCAACTATCAGAATGGGGAAATATTGAGTGTCTCCATGATCGATCACTACCGTGCTCCATGGGAACTGCTGCTGGCGGCAATGTTTATCCTGCTGCTGATCCTTTTTGCCGGAAGGACAGGATTGCGTGCGGTGCTGTCCTTTTTCCTGACGGTCCTTATGATTTGGAAAGTGCTTGTTCCGTTGTATCTGAAGGGCTGGGATCCTGTTTGGGTGGGACTGGCGGTGACTTTGACATTGACAGTACTTATCATTGCCCTGGTATATGGGTTTGACCGCCGCTGTATTGCCGCCGTGTCCGGGTCTTTTATGGGTATTCTTGTTGCCTGTGTAATGGGGAGCATGTTCACGGGCTTTTTTGAGATCCATGGGGCTGTCATGTCTTATTCGGAAAGTCTGTTGTACGCCGGATACCAGCATTTGAATCTGACGAGGATCTTCATGGCGTCTATTTTCATTGGGGCTTCAGGCGCCATTATGGACTTGTCCGTGGACATTACCTCAGCCGTCTGTGAAGTGGTGGAAAAGAAACCCGGCCTGGGCTGGCGGGAAGCAGTCCGATCAGGCATGAATGTAGGGAGGGCTGCAATGGGGACGATGACTACCACATTACTGTTTGCCTATTCCGGCGGATATGTGGCGCTGCTGATGGTATTTATGGCTCAGGGGACGCCGCTTTCCAATATTCTTAACTACAGGTATGTTGCCGCGGAACTTCTCCACACGGTGGCAGGATCTTTTGGATTGGTAACGGTGGCGCCGTTTACGGCGCTCTGTGCCGGAGTGTTTCTGACCAGCCGCCATGGTTTGTGGAATAAAAAGCAGGAAAGCGAATGATCTTGCCTGACTTTTGCGGAAAGAGTCCATTATACAAAGATTTTACAAAAGGTTACTTTTGGATTTTACATTCAGGATGTATCCTTATAATTGCAGGCAGGACATGAAACAAAGAAAATGAATTCAAACGGTCTGCAATATACTGCAAAATACTGTGGAAAAGAAGAGGAGTGATGTGTTATGAAAAAAAATCAAAAACGAATTGGTCTTGTAATGACCGCTGCAATCTTTTGCCTGACTCTGGCCGGCTGTGGTCAGACCCCGGCTGGCATCTCTGGCGCCGGAAACAATTCAGAATCAGCAAAACTTACCGGAACCGTAGCCACGGACGGCTCCACTTCCATGGAGAAGGTCATCGGGGCGCTGGGCGAGGCGTTTGAGAACCAGAATGACGGTGTGACATTTACATACAACCCCACCGGGTCCGGTTCCGGTATCCAGGCGGTGCAGGAGGGGCGCTGTGATATCGGTCTGAGCAGCCGTAACCTGAAGGAAGAGGAAGCAGCTGGTGGGTTGGAAGCTACAATTTTGGCTTATGACGGCATTGCGGTGATTGTCAGCCCTGAGAATCCTGTTGTGGATCTGGATGTGGAAACAATTGCAAAACTCTACACCGGCGAGATTACCAACTGGAAGGATGTGGGCGGCAACGATGCGCCCGTAGTGCTTATCGGCCGGGAAGCGGGCAGTGGTACCAGGGACGGGTTTGAATCCATCACAGACACCAAGGAGCAATGCCAGTACCGTCAGGAACTGACCTCCACCGGAGACGTGATCACGGCAGTTGCCCAGAATCCGGATGCCATTGGCTATGCGTCTCTGGCTTCCCTCAAAGACTCCGTAAAGGCTGTCACAGTGGGCGGAGTGGCACCTACTGAGGACACAGTGAATGATGGCAGTTATGTGATACAGAGGCCCTTTGTCCTTGTCACAAGGAAAGATACGGCACTTTCAGATGCGGCGCAGGCGTTCTTTGAGTTTGCAACATCCCCCGATGCGGCGGAACTGATCGCCAATGCCGGCGCCGTGGCGGCAAATTGAGCTGTATGTCATGGAAATTTGCAGCGGCCTGCAGCAAAAAGACCGCCAGCCATATATGCCCGCTGCGGACAGATAAGTAAAATACGACAGCCTTGCGCATAAGCAGGGATGCAGAGAAACGGCAGGGTTGCCACAGGCGGGAAATTACTGTTTATGGCAACCTTGCAATTATGTCGGGCGCATATTCGTCAGGAATCGTTATTCCGTCTGACTGTAGAGCAATTTGTATTGTGGAATAAGAGGTACATAGTATGCGAAAACAGCAAAAGTTTATGGAGAACTTCATTCATGGGGTATTTCTTCTTCTGGGTCTGGTCACGGTGGGATGTGTCCTGCTGATCACCGTATATCTGGTTCTGTCGGGCATCCCCGGTATCCGGCGGATCGGGGTGTTTTCGTTCCTGTTCAGAAGCACATGGGAGTCTACGGCAAAGGAACCAGTCTTTGGGATCCTGCCCTTTATCCTTACCAGCATTTACGGTACTGCCGGAGCAATTCTGTTCGGCGTCCCCATCGGCTTTCTGACGGCAGTATATCTGGCAAAGCTGGCACCGCCGAAGATAAAAGCCATAGTGGAATCCGCAGTCAGCCTGCTGGCAGGTATCCCGTCAGTTGTTTATGGCCTGGTGGGTATGCTGATCCTTGTACCGGGTATCCGGAAACTTTTTTCTGTGCCGGACGGGGCAAGCCTGCTGGCGGCAATCATTGTGCTGGCTGTCATGATCCTGCCCTCTATTATCAAGGTATCCGTTACTGCCCTGGAGGCTGTGCCGCAGGAGTATGAAGATGCTTCTCTGGCCCTAGGAGCCACGCCGATAGAGACTTATTTCCGGGTATCCGCCCCGGCGGCAAAGAGCGGGATTGCGGCGGCGGTGGTTCTGGGCGTGGGACGTGCCATTGGGGAAGCCATGGCGGTAATGATGGTTTCGGGGAATGTGCCCAATATGCCGGGGCTGTTCCAGAGCGTCCGGTTCCTTACCACTGCGGTAGCCAGCGAGATGTCTTACTCCAGTGCCGGCAGCCTGCAAAGGCAGGCATTGTTCTCCATCGCACTGGTGCTTTACCTGTTTATCTTGATGATCAACGCGGCTCTGAATTTTTTCCTGAAGCGCAGTAAAACGTGAAGGAAATGAGTCCATCGATGTTTGGAGGTTCATATGCAAAAAGATAAGTCTGTTTCAAACAGCAGAAAGGCATACATAGGCGCCATGAAAGGGATGATGGCGCTTTCGGTGGCGGTTACCTGCGGTCTGGCGTTATTTCTTATCCTCTATGTACTGTATAAGGGGCTTCCCAATATTACATGGGAGCTGCTGTCCACAAAGCCAAGTGTGCTGGCCGACAGGATTGGGATACTGCCGGATATCCTGAATACGATTTATATTATCATAGCAACATTGTTGGTCGTTTTGCCTCTGGGGGTAGGCGCGGCCATTTATCTGACGGAATATGCAGCAAACCCCAGACTGGTGGCGGGTATTGAATATGCGGCGGAAACCCTTTCAGGCATTCCGTCTATTATCTATGGTTTCGTAGGTATGATGGTATTTGCAGGGACTCTGGGAACATCCCTGCTGGCTGGTGCATTGACACTGGTGATCATGAATCTGCCAACGATCATGCGGACAGCCCAGGAAAGTTTAAAGACTGTGCCACAGAGTTACCGTGAAGGCGCTTTCGGTCTGGGAGCCGGAAAATGGCGGGTGGTACGCACCGTGGTACTTCCGGGATGCATCGATGGGGTGGTCACCGGCTGTATCCTGTCGATTGGCAGGATTTTAGGAGAGTCAGCGGCTCTGCTGTATACGGCGGGATTTGCCCATGTGCTGAACGGTTTTTTTGCAGGAATCCGCAGTTCCGGGGCATCGCTCACCGTGGCCATGTATGTCTATGCAAAAGACCGCGGCGAATTTGAAATCGCCTTTGCAATCGCAGCTATTTTGATGATGCTGACACTGGCGGTCAACCTTGCCGCCGTGCTGGTGGGAAGATACTTCAAGAAAAGGAGATCTTTATGAGCAACATAATCACTGCAAAAAATTTGTGCCTGTGGTATGGCGCTGTGCAGGCATTGAAAAATATCAATATGGAGATCCGGGAAAAGAACATCACTGCTTTCATTGGTCCCTCCGGCTGCGGAAAATCCACTTTCTTAAAGACATTGAACCGGATGAATGATCTGGTTGCCGGGGTGAAGATCACCGGCGAGGTGCGTTATGAGAATGCGGATATCTATGCTCCAGGCAGGGATGTAAATATGCTTCGCCGGGAAATCGGCATGGTATTCCAGAAACCGAACCCTTTTCCCATGAGTATTTACGACAATATTGCCTATGGACCCAGAACTCATGGGATCAAAGGCAAAGCCAGACTGGACGATATCGTGGAGAGATCCCTTAAGAGCGCGGCCATATGGGACGAGGTGAAGGATCGGCTGAAAAAGAACGCGCTGGGGCTGTCCGGAGGGCAGCAACAGCGGCTGTGCATTGCCCGCGCCCTGGCGGTGGAACCAAAGGTTCTGCTGATGGACGAGCCGACCAGCGCCCTGGATCCCATATCCACTTCCAAAATTGAGGAACTGGCTATGGAATTGAAAGATAAATATACGATCATTATCGTGACCCACAATATGCAGCAGGCAGTCCGTATTTCAGACGATACGGCATTCTTTCTGCTGGGAGAACTGATAGAGTTCGGCGGGACGGAAAAGATGTTCTCTCAGCCGGCGTGCCGGAAAACGGAAGATTATATTACAGGGAGGTTTGGTTAAATGCGTTCTAAGTTTGATGAGCAGCTTGCTCTTATGAAAAACGAGCTGATCCAGATGGGAGCTTTGTGCGAGGAAGCCATATCGCTTGCCGCAAAATCCCTGAATGAGGGGAATAAGGCCCTTGCGGAGAAAGCGATGGCGCTGGATACGGAGATTGACCAGATGGAGCGGGACATTGAAACTCTGTGCCTGAAATTGTTGCTGCAGCAGCAGCCGGTAGCGAGGGATCTGCGCCAGATATCCGCAGCGCTGAAGATCATTACCGATATGGAACGGATTGGCGACCAAGCGGCAGACATAGCGGAGATCGTTCTGGCGATGCTGACTGAGGGGTATGTTCCGGAGGATGTGGGAAACATCTGGGAAATGGCGGCTGAAGCGATAAAGATGGTTACGGAGAGCGTGGACTCCTATGTCCGGCAGGATATGGACCAGGCCAGGGAGGTCATTGAACATGACGATATTGTTGATGCATATTTTATTCGGGTGCGGACGGTGCTGATTCAGAAGATAACGGTAAATCCAGCCGATGGAGAATGTGCCCTTGATCTGCTGATGATCGACAAGTATTTGGAGCGTATTGGCGACCATGCTACGAACATTGCGGAGTGGGTGCTCTTTTCCGTGACGGGTAAAAAGGAACCTTAGGTTCCTTAGAATGGATAGCGTTGATAGCAGTTGTCCCATATGGTAAAATAACCTTATTCAGGGCATGAAGCGGCCGGATGGCCATGAGTACCATGATTGACCTGTAATCATGGTGCAATATATGCGGTAAGTTCTGGATTGTCATATGATGAAAATGCCGCAGGGCGCAATGCCGTTAAGCAGGCGCATGGAGGTATGGTATGATTTTTTGTGTGGAAGATGATGAGAGCATTCAGAGTCTTGAACTTTATACGTTGCGCGGTGCCGGTTTTGAGGTGCGTGGATTTATGGATGGCGATTCTTTTTTAGAAGCGCTGCATACAGAAAAGCCGGAACTGGTGATACTTGATGTGATGCTGCCGGGAATCAGCGGAGTTGAGTTGCTGAAACAAATGAAAGCATCCAATGATATCCGCGATATTCCTGTCATCATGGCTACGGCCAAGGGATCGGAGTATGATAAAATACAAAGCCTGGATTTGGGCGCAGATGATTATCTGGTCAAGCCTTTTGGCATGATGGAGATGGTATCCAGAGTCAAGGCAGTGCTGCGGCGCAGCGCCCCTAAACAGGACAGGGAGGTTCTGGCGGCAAATGATCTGGTTCTCAATGTTGCGGAACATACTGTTACGGCGGGAGGAAAACGGATTGCACTTACTTTCAAGGAATTTGAACTGCTGCGCATGTTCCTTTCCGCTCCTGGTGTCGCATTCACCAGGGAAAAGCTTCTTGATGCTATCTGGGATGCAGAATACCTTGGCGAAACCCGGACAGTGGATATACACATCCGGACTTTGCGGCAAAAGCTGGGCAGTTATGGGGAGATGATTGAGACAGTCCGCAATGTGGGCTATCGGCTGGAGGTAAATTAATGTCAAAGAAAATTTTTCATTCCATACTGCTGGTGGCGGTGGCTGTGCTACTGGCAGATATGGTCATTGTGATGGGATGTCTGTATGATTATTTTCAATCCGTACAGGAGCAGCAGTTGAAGGATGAACTGCGGCTTGCCGCTTACGGAGTGGAGGAGAGCGGGGAATCCTATCTTGAAAAATTAACCGCCCGTGATTATCGTTATACATGGCGGCCGGATTACCGGCTGACCTGGATCGCATCGGATGGGACGGTGCTTTTTGATACGGTTGATTCTGCGGAGAATATGGAAAACCATGGGGATCGTATGGAAGTGCGGGAAGCATTTGCAAAAGGCGAAAGCAGCAGTATCCGTTATTCGTCTACGTTGATGGAACGGACGCTGTATTATGCAAGGGCACTGAATGATGGAACAGTGCTTCGGATTTCGGTCAGCCAGATAACGGTGGCCGCGCTGGTGTTGATGATGTTCCAGCCGATCATGGTAGTAGGGGTTTTTGCCGTTATCATTTCCGCAGTCCTGGCAAACAGGATGGCAAAAAGGATTGTCCGCCCGCTGAATTCCATTGATCTGAACCGTCCGCTGGAAAATGACTGCTACGAGGAATTGGCTCCGCTTTTGAGGCGTATTCATACGCAGCGGCAGCAGATTTCCACGCAGATCCAGAGCCTGCAGAAGAAAACAGACGAGTTTACGCAGGTTACAGGTCATATGAAAGAGGGGCTTGTCCTTCTGGACAGGAACGGGAAGATTTTGAGCATCAATTCTGCGGCACAGAAAATCTTTCATGCACATTGCTCCTGCAATGATCAGGATTTTCTGACCATAGACAGAAACCATGATTTGAATGCCGCCATAAAGGAGGCGCTGAAAGACGGGCATAGTGAACTTCGGAGTGAGAGAAATGGACGGGAATTCCAGTTTGACATCAGCAGGATTGAATCGGGGGATATGATAGAGGGAACAGTGCTGCTGGCCTTTGATGTGACGGAAACGGCATTTGCCGAGCGCAATCGTAGGGAGTTTACCGCAAATGTATCCCATGAATTAAAAACGCCTTTGCAGTCGATTTTAGGCAGCGCGGAACTGTTGAAAAACGGACTTGTGGGGCAGGAAGATATACCACATTTTGCAGGACTGATTCATACAGAGGTATCCCGGCTGGTCACATTGGTGGATGACATTATTCATTTAAGCCAGCTTGACGAGGGGACTGCGCCGGTCATGGAGAGTGTTGATCTTCTCGAAATAGCGGAGGATGCAGCGAACGATCTGCAGGCCGCAGCAGTCCAGAAGCAGGTTTCCATTCTGGCCACAGGTAAACATGCCAAAATAAACGGTGTGCGTAATTATTTGTATGAAATGGTTTATAACCTCTGCGATAATGCCATTAAATACAATGTGCCGGCGGGGAAGGTGGAAGTTGTTGTTTCCAGTGAAGGACAGGGGGCAAATATCACTGTCAGGGATACAGGAATTGGGATTCCTGTTGAATATCAGTCCAGAATATTTGAACGGTTTTTCCGGGTCGATAAAAGTAGGTCAAAGGCATCCGGGGGAACAGGGCTGGGGCTTTCGATTGTAAAGCATATTGTACAATATCATCAGGCTGAGATAGAGCTGCAGAGTGTTGTTGGCGGCGGCACCACTGTCTCTGTCATGTTTCCTTCGACACTGATTGAAACAATAAATGAATGAAAAGAAGATAGTGAAGGAGCCGCTTTCTAGCGGCACTAGTAACAGAGATTGCACTACCCGCCTTTGAGGCGAGCAAGCATCAAAGGCCCCTTGGGGGACGGGGCAAAGCATTACTTAAAGTGGCGTTTGGTGATTTGGGAAAAGGTCATAGGTTTGTATCTGCTGGGATGGGTTGATTTGATATATATGGGATGCCCTATTTTGCACATTATGGATGAGAAAAAATTTGCCGAATAGAGGTGATAATAGTGATTGAGACAGATAAAAGCTTAGTCTATGGGAAACTGCAAATTTCCCCTGAGAGCAGGACGGTTTATGCTGATGAACAGGAAGTAGTCATTACACGGATGGAGTTTGATGTACTTTACTTCTTGGCATCAAATTCCGATATTGCATTTACGAGGGAACAGATTTATGATGCGGTGAGCAAGGACGACTATTCTGGAGGAGCCTATATCATAAGGGATATTATATACCGTCTCTGGGCGAAGCTGAAGATCACCAATATACGCACACTGCATGGATACGGATATAAATTTTGTATTGATCATGAAAAGAATAATGCAATGTCGTAATTTGCCGATGAAAACGACAATCTATCTATTTTTCACATATATTATACAGATATTTGAGGTATACAATATAACTATAAATGAGCAAAATTGAATTTTAACCAAAATTGCATTAAACACACCTTTTCGATTTTTTAGGTATGTAGCGGCATTGCTACCTCCAATGGGGTGTTTAACTGCTTAAACAGTTCCACCTGTTTTTTCAGACAATTACATACAATCCAGTTATCATGACGTTTATGGGCTTTTACCATTCTTGACTCCAATAAACATGTGCTGACATTTTTTCCCTCTATGTTTGCTACAGCAGCTTCCATTTCCTGATGGATCAGTGCAGATACAAGCATGACAAAAGCAAGTCCCTGCGTTTTATAATAGTCCTCTGCATGCAGAGAATTGTATCCGGCTTTGTTTTTGAAGTAATTGTAGAAGGTTTCGATTGTCCAGCGCTTTTTGTAAAGAGTGTATACTTCCCCTGGAGATGCATTCTCCAAACTGGTCTGAAGCACTGTGACACCCATATAGTATTTCGCTTTTTGAAAGCCCTCGTTTGTGTACGACTTATCCCCGCGGCTCATATGGCGCAGATAATTTTCCTGCTCTGATGCTGACTCATTCAGGTCACGGTAAGTAAGGACGCGGTATCCGTTGATGATTTCCTCCTAATACCAATCATGTTACTCCGTTTGCAGATTCCATCGTAAAATCACCTGCGCGGAAGACACGCCATGCGCCCCGGCTATTTCAGAAATCACAGAATCGCCAAGCAGCTCTCCCGTATGCCCTCTGCCACCCAGCGGATACCAGCCTTGCACCACAATCCCTAAATCCTGAATAAACGGGATTACATTCTGAACCACTGCCGGGACAGTGTCCACCTGCGGCAAAAAATCAGTCAATTCCTCCACATACCAGTTTGACAGCCTGATGGAACGGATTTTTCCTTCTTCCACAAACTGCTCCATCGTTAAATCCACATAGCCAATATCCAGCCGGTCAAGGCAAGCCTGGATCGACCGGGCCGGATATTCCATCTCGTTTCCCGGATAAATTTTTGTCGTAACGAAAATATCCTCCCGCTGTACAATCCCTTCAACGATTGCCTCCCGGATTCCCTGCCCGATTTCTTCCTCATTGCCATAGGCAGAGGCAGTATCAATCAGACGGACACCGTTTGATAACGCAGACTTCACAGAATCAATACACTCATCACCATGAAGGCTGTATATTTTTCTCATTCCACAGCCTCTCTTATCATTATTTCAGATTTTTTCCGAAATCCCGGAGTTCTTTCAGCTTTGAAACCGAACCGTTCTCCATGCCGTAAGCTGTAAATACTCCCATGTCCTCAAGGCCGAGGTATTCCAGAAAATCTCCCTTATAGGAGAACATTGCCCCATCATACATTGCAGGATCACCGGAGCTTAATATCATGGCCGCTTTTTTTAGATTCCGGGGCTTGCTCGGATAGGCGGCAGAATAGAAGCGGTCAAGGGCACACTTTAACTGCCCTGAAACACCGTGATAATAAATCGGAGAAGCAATGACAAGCATATCCGCCTCCCTCAGAAGGCAATAGACTTCCTGCATATCATCTTTCTGCACGCAGACACCGTTCCCCTTTGTGTGGCAATATTCGCAGGCCAGACAGCCCGCAATCTTTTTTCCGCATACATCAACCACATCTACCCTATGTCCGGCAGATTCCGAGCCTTCCCGGAACGCATCCACCATTTGTTTCGTATTTCCCTTTGGACGGGGGCTTCCGTTTAACACCAAAATACGCATATACTGTTACCTCCAAATTTTCACTTGCTTTATGCCCGGCACCACAATGCCGCATGAAAAGCGGGATGCCCTGGCATACGGCATCCCGCTGCAGCATGATAACGCTTTGGCCTGCGCCGCCTTTAAATCCCCTGCTTCGTGGGACGGATCATAATCTCACTCACAGACATCCGATTCGGTGTTTCGATGGCGTAAGCCGCAGCGGTTGCGATATCCTCCGCAGTCAGTGAATCAATTGTCTTCCTGAAATCCGGTTCCGCCTGCGGGGCGCTATAAGCTGTTCTTTAAAATCTCCCTGATTTCATCTTTGTCCGGCACCTTATAGCCGCCATCCATGATCAGTGTGCTTTCAACAATTCCCGGAAGCATCTCCTCTGTTACCCCGAGCTCTTTCAGATGCATCGTAAGGCCCAGTTCTTTCATATGAGCCTCCATTTTTTTCAGGCCTTCCGCTGCAATCTGTTCATCACTTTTTCCTCCCGAATCTACATCCCATACGTTCATGGCAAATCTCTTGAACTTTGCCAGCCCAAACGGGCAGATAAAGCGATAGTAGGCCATGGATACCGCTGCAAGGGTCATGCCATGGGTTGCATCCGTATGTGCCGCAACCGCCTGCCCAAGCATATGCACCATCCAGTCTGTAGATTTTCCTTTTGCCACCAGGGTATTTAACGCCCAAGTCGCAATCCACATGATGTTGCTCCTTGCCTCGTAATCCGTAGGATTCTTCACAGCGATCCTGCTGGAATGGATCAAAGACCGCAGCAGCCCCTCCATCAGATAATCAGAAGTATTGTCGTCCTCCCCGGAGAAATATTGTTCCGTAATATGGTTCATGATGTCATAGATTCCCGCAACCATCTGATACTGGGGCAGCGTGTAGGTATATACCGGGTTTAAGATAGAAAATTTCGGATATACCCTCTCATCAAATACATGGCCAATCTTCAGTTTCTGCTCATGGTTCGTGATAACTGCGCCGCCGTTCATTTCAGAGCCCGTGCCAACCATTGTCAGGACACATCCCACCGGGATGATCTCATTGTCCACATCTTTCATCTGGAGATAATATTTTTCCCAGGGATCTTCCGTGCAGTATGCAGATACGGAAACCGCTTTCGCATAGTCGCAGACAGAACCGCCCCCAACCGCAAGAATCAGGTCTGCCTTACCCTCTCTGGCAATCTTACAGCCTTCATACAGCTTCTGTACCGTTGGATTTGGCATCACGCCTGCATCTTCAAACACATTTTTTCCATTTGCTTTCAAAATCTCCATGACTTTATCATAGATACCATTCTTTTTGATCGACCCGCCGCCATACACAAGCTGTACATTCTGTCCATACTTAGGCAGCTCTTCATTCAGACTGGCAAGGGAATCCTCGCCAAAATAAAGTTTCGTCGGGTTACAATACATAAAATTTCCTAACATCGTCTTCCTCCTCGTATTTTAAGTCTATAAATGTCATCTCATATTTTCCGAAAAAAACTGCTCCAGCTTATCGAATGGGATGGCGTCCTTCCCACCGCCGTCATACAGATCCGTGTGGACTGCATCCGGGATGATCAGCAGCTCCTTGTTATCTGTATAAGGGTTATCCTTCACCATTGCGGCATAAGCATCGCGGCTGAAATAGCAGGAATGTGCTTTCTCCCCGTGCATGATAAGGACTGCGCTGCGGATCTCATTGCTGTACTGAAGGATGGGCTGGTTCATAAAGGACATACAGCCGATCACATTCCAGCCATCGTTGGAATTTAACGAACGTTTGTGGCAGCCGCGATCCGTCTTATAATAATCATGATAATCTGATACAAAGAAAGGCGCATCCTTCGGAAGCGGATCGACAACACCACCGCCCGGCGCATAGCTGCCATTTTTATAATCCACGAGTCTCTGGGCGTTCATGGCCTCCTTCTTTGCGTATCGTGCGTCTGCGGAATCCTCACCGTCAAAATATCCGTTGGCATTGACGCGGGACATATCATACATGGTGGAGGCAGCCGTCGCCTTAATACGGGTATCCAGTGCTGCTGCGTTGAGGGCGAGGCCTCCCCAGCCGCAGATACCGATAATGCCGATACGCTCAGGGTCAACATTTTCCTGTACGGAAAGGAAATCCACCGCCGCCTGAAAATCCTCCGTGTTGATATCCGGTGAAGCCATGTAACGGGGTGTACCGCCGCTTTCACCGGTAAAGGAAGGATCAAAGGCAAGGGTGAGGAAGCCACGCTCCGCCATAGTCTGCGCATACAGTCCGGCTGCCTGCTCCTTTACCGCGCCAAACGGCCCGCATACCGCAATCGCAGCCAGTTTCTTTTCAGCCCCCTTCGGCTCATAAAGGTCTGCCGCCAGCGTGATCCCGTAACGGTTAGGGAATGTCACCTTGCGGTGGGTCACCTTTTCACTTTTCGGGAAAGTCTTATCCCATTCCTTTGTCAATTCCAGTCTTACAGTATTTTCCATTTTATAATACCTCTCTTTCTTTTTCCTTTTCCATTCTCCATACTAAAAAATCAAGACAGTCAACCCTTTCCTGACTTTCATGCAGGCTATCCATCAGGCCGCGGCGATGCTTCCGCAGCGTTTTAATCGCATCCTGAACCTGACCGTTACCATACAGCCTGCAGACCTTCTCAATGGTCTGAGCGCCACAGCCTGCATCTTTTAAATTCTGAATAAGCTCATCCGTATGACCGCCTCCCTTCCTGCTATGTCTGTATTATATCCCCTTGACTTTTATTTTGCTAATGGCTATAATTCATACCATGATATAAATTTGGGGAATATCATGGGAGGGCAATATGGAACTGCGAACCATGAGATATTTTCTTGCCGTGGCAAGAGAAGAAAACATGACCCGTGCGGCAGAGCAGCTTCACGTTACCCAGCCCGCACTCTCCAAGCAGTTAAAAGCACTTGAAGATGAGCTTGGGAAAAAGCTGTTCACGCGCCATAGTTTCAGCATACAGCTGACTGAGGAAGGTGTTTTGCTTCGAAAACGGGCAGAAGACTTGATAAAAATGGCTGACAAAATTACAACAGAATTTCTTGCTTTGGATGATGTTCTGGGAGGGGATGTTTACTTCGGTTTGGCAGAATCTTACCAGATTAGATGCCTCGCCGCCACAATCAGAAGATTCAAAGAGTCTTACCCTGATCTGCATTATCATATTACCAGCGGCGACACGGAACAGGTTACAGAAAAACTGGATAAAGGTATCATTGACTTTGCCGTACTGGCGCAGGAACCCAATACTGCAAAATATCATTATTTGACCTTTCCCCATGCTGATCTTTGGGGTGTTGTCATGCCAGAGAACTGTCCATTGGCGGAAAAAGAAGCCATCTGCGTGGATGACTTATTTGGACTCCCTCTTTTTTGTTCCGAACAGGGATGGAACAATGATATTTCCAAATGGTGCGGCAACAGCATGGATAAATTACACCTTGAAGGGTCGTTTCGGCTATCATATAACGGATCGCTTTTTGTGAAAGAAGGACTCGGCTATCTTTTGACCTTTGAACATTTGATTGACACAAACCCTGAAAGCGGACTTGTTTTTCGTCCCCTCACGCCGAAACTCGAAACAAAGATATATTTAATTTGGAAAAAATACCAAATCTTTACCCCTATTGCCGAACGACTGCTTGAAAAATTGAAATCTGAATTGTAAGAATAGAAATTGAAACGTGTATTTGCAGATATGGCTGGGAATCTGGTAAGGGAAAGGTTACTTTTACTAATTTCTCTACCGTAGGCAAGCATACTCTATCTGATTGGGCTTGCCATTATCATTGTGACCGTCAGCGCATCGTCTATTTTTAGAAATGTGGGAAATGAAACCTGAAAGGGATTGAATATATGGAGAAGATTTTGATCGTGGAGGACGATGCCTCCAACAATCAGATGTTGAAAGAGTATCTGGAGAGTCATGGGTATGTCTGCACCCAGGCTTATTCCGGCAGCGAGGGAAAGCTGCTGTTTTCCATGGAGAAATATGACCTGGTGCTCCTGGACCTGATGCTGCCGGGCATTCCGGGGGAGGAACTGGTAACCCTGTTTTCCCGGAAAGCGCCGGTGATCGTATTGTCGGCCAAAAACGGGACGGACAGCAAAGTGGAGATGTTGTCGGCAGGGGCGGAAGATTATCTCTGCAAACCTTTTGACTTGCCGGAACTGCTGGTGCGGATTCAGGTGCAGCTTCGCCGCCGCAGGGCTGAAGAAACCCCGGCCGTTTCCCGGGACGAGAACACCGTAGGGAAAACATACACTTATCGCGACTGGACGCTTGATCCGGATACGCAGGAGATGACGGCCTGCGGCGGGCCGGTGGAACTGACCAAGCATGAGTTTCTCATTCTGGAACTGCTGATCCGCAACCCCAGGAGGGTGTTTACCAAGCAGATGATCTACGAGTATGCCTGGGGAGAGGAATACCTGGCGGAGGACAAGACCATCAATGTACATATCAGCAATATCCGTTCCAAGCTGAAGAAAAGCGGGACGGACGGCTATATCCAGACAGTATGGGGAATGGGCTTTAAACTTTCTTAAACTTTCCTGAACACTTTTTGAAACCCTGCGTTTTATACTGTTTTTTGTAAGAAAGCATATGGCATGTGTAAACAGAAAGGAGTAGAAAAGCGTGACTACGGAAAAAGAGAGCATACCTGCAGTGGAAACGCGGGGACTGACAAAGATCTATGGCGGTAAGGCGGTGGTGAGGGATCTGGATTTAAAGGTAGGGCAGGGCCAGATCTACGGCTTTATCGGCAGAAACGGCGCTGGGAAATCCACAACATTGAAGATGATCAGCGGGCTGGCCAGCCCTGACCGGGGAGAGGTGCGGCTGTTCGGGAAGCCGGTGAGCGACCCGGTGGCGCGCAGGCGTCTGGGAGTGTTGATTGAGGCGGCGGGCCTGTATCCCAATATGACGGCCCGACAGAATGCAGTGATGAAAGCAAAGTGTATGGGCCTGACGGAGGAGAAAAAGAGCGTGGACCAGGTGCTGGAACTCACCGGGCTGACGGATACCGGGAAAAAGAGTGTAAAGCATTTTTCCATGGGGATGAAACAGCGTCTGGGGGTGGCACTGGCGCTGCTTGGCAACCCGGATCTGCTGATCCTGGATGAGCCCATCAATGGCCTGGATCCCGAGGGCATCAGGGAACTGCGGCAATTGGTACTGAAGCTCCAGGAGCAGGGTAAAACCATTCTGCTCAGTTCCCACATCCTGGGGGAATTGAGTAAGATCGCTACCCATTATGGGATTATCCGGGACGGCGAGTTGATGGAGCAGATCGCCCGCAGTGATCTGGAGGAGAAATGTCAGGATTATTTTCAGGTGGAAGTGTCGGACGTGCGGCAGGCGCTGCCTCTGGTTCAGGAATCCTTTCCACAGGTGGAGGCTCAGGTGTTTGACGCCCGTATCATTCGGATATACGGGCTCGAGGAGGGGGCGGAACTGAATCGGATACTGACGGAGAACCGGGTGGCTGTATATGCGTCGGGATTCCATCATATGGACCTGGAGGAGTATTTTTTGGAGCGGATGGAGGGGTGATATGTTGAATTTACTGCGTATGGATTTATATAGGATGCTTAGGAGCAAGTCGGTATATATATGCCTTGCCATATTGCTTATGATGGTAATGGTCAGTCTGGGCATGGTTTCGCTGGTGGCCACTCCCCAGGGGCAGGAAATGGCGGTTGAGAGGGGCATATTTACTGCGGAGGATCTGGCGCAGACAGAAGACATCCTGCAGGGAGTGGATACCCTGTTGATGCTACGCCAGACCGGCATGGACGGAGGGATGTATAATCTGATATTCGGTATTTGGGTTATGCTGTTTGTGTGTATGGACTACCAGAGCGGTTTTATGAAAAATCTGATGGCGATACATCAGAACAGGTGGAATTATGTGGCCAGCAAGATTCTGACGGCGGGGATCGTGAGCCTGTGTTATCTGGTCCTTCAATGTATTGCGGTGCTGATGATGAACAGGGTGTTGGGAAATGTGGTTCCGTATACGTCTTTTGGGGATATGCTTTTTTATCTTACCTGGGCCTGGCTGCTGACCGTTGCGTTTGCGTCAATGATCATTTTGGTCTGTGTATGGACCCGAAGCGTAGCAGCAGGAACCCTGGCTGCCGTGTTGTTGGGAACAGGCATGGTTGTGGGGCCCTTGTACGCCCTGCTGAATATGCTCCATGTGGGAGGCTGGCTCAGATATACAATCTATTTTTCTCTTAGCATGGGTCCCGGCCATTACGGTTCACTGGCGGATTTGTATGTATACCTGGTGGGAGGCGGCTTCTTGATCCTGTATGCGGCAGCGGCAGGGATCGTATTAAGGAAGCAGGATATATAGGATGTATGGGTTCAGAACACCCATACATTGAGGCTGAACGTATAAAAGACAAAAGACGGAAAGATAGAGTAGGAAAAATAAAGGCAGAAGAATAAGAGATCAAAGGATAGGAACAAAAGAATAAAACCAAAAGAATAAAACCAAAAGAATAAAACCAAAAGAATAAAACCAAAAGATTAAAACCAGGAAGATAAAACCGAAAGATAGTAGCAAAAATGCCAGGAACAGTAAAAACAGAAACAGTAAAGACAGGAACAGGAGGTCGGATATGGCTGCGGCGTTGGTGATAGTGAGCATAATCTGCGGATGCCTGGCGGTGTGGCATATCCGCGGCATTCTGGAAATACGTTCCCTGTGCAGGCAGCTTCAGGAACTGGAGCAGGGAAGCCATATGGAACTTTGGGTGCAGGGCAGGCAGAAGGATATGCTGGCTCTCTGCCGGACATTAAACAGGCTTCAGCGATTCTGGTACCATCGGCAGATGCGGTATGAACAGGCGGAAAAACAATTAAAGCAGAATGTCACGGCCCTAGCTCACGACATACGCACACCTCTTACGGGTGCGGCGGGGTATGTGCAGCTGGCCCGGGAGTGTGGGGAAGACGAACGCCGGGAGTACTATCTGCAGGTGGCGGCCCGGCGTCTGGGGGAATTGGGGAATATGCTGGAGGAACTGTTTCTGTACACGAAACTTACGGGACAGGATTTTCTGCTGGATATGCAGGAAGTGCAGGTGCTGCCGTTGCTGGGCCGCTGCCTGGTGGATTTCTACCACCGTTTTGAGGATAAGGGCGCCGCGCCGGAAGTGGATTTTGTGCAGGAAGGGTTCCGCGTCCAGGCAGATGAAGAATGCCTGCGCCGTATTTTTCATAATCTGATCCAGAATGCGCTGCTCCACGGAAACGGAGGGATCGCAATCCGGCAGAGGGAGACCGGGCTGATATTTGAAAATGCCGTGCCTGAGACCAGCAGGCCCGACCCGGAACATATTTTTGACAGATTTTACAAGGCAGACTCGGCCCGGGGAAAAGGTTCCTCCGGGCTGGGGCTGTTTATTGTAAAAGAACTGGCGGAGCGGATGGGAGGAAGCGTTAACGCGGAACTTGAGGAGGATAAGCTGCGGATCGTTCTGGAACTGGAGACAGAAAAGCCATACTAAATTGAGAAAAATTAATAAATTTTCTGTAAACTGCCTTGTCATGCGGATCAAAGGGCAATATAATAATCGGGTACCCAAACCCGATTATTGTGTTTGTATGGAATGTGGAGGAGGGAACAGGCATGGCAGAGGAGCGTAACAGAGAGAAGCTGTCGGAGATGGAACAGATCCACAGGGGACTTGAGGCATTTCTGGAGAAAGAAGTATACGAGGAGCGGGAAAACGGGCACCAGAACGGGAACCGGGTCTATGAGGCCGGGCAGGAGGAAAGAGCTGGTGAAATATATCCCGGTGAAGAGCAGGAGTTCGCATTTGACCGAAATGCCAATGAGGAAGCGTATGGGGGATATGTAGAAGAATATAATGATAGTGTATATGATAATGAGGAGCCGGTGAGGATGGCTATGGCAAAGCAGAACGGAAATGTCGTCAGGACAAGGCAGAGGGAGAATCCGGAGCAGGCTTCGAGAGCGGGCAGAAGCGGAAGAGGAAAGTCCGGTGGTTCCGGGGGAAGCGTGAGAGGAAAGTCTGTCGGTTCCGGGGAAAGCGGGAGAGGAAAGTCCAGCGATTCCGGGGGAAGCGTGAGAGGAAAGTCCACTGGCTCCGGGGAGAGCAGAAGAGGAAAGTCTGCCGGTTCTGGGGGAAGCGGAGCGGGAAAAGGCTCCCGGGTTTCGGCAGATGGAGAAAGTTCCATGTCCCGGGCAGGGGGCAGACAGCAGCCCCGGGAGGCAAAACAAAAGAAAAAGCACAGGGGACTCCGGCGCTTTCTCACGGCGGTAATCGTGCTTCTGCTGGCAGTGACAGGATTGTGGTATTTGACCATATCCCACCTGTATGACAAGGTGGAATATGCGCCCACGGAAATATTGGCGGATGAACCCATGAAGGAAGAGGGTGTGACCAACATTCTGCTGATCGGCAATGATTCCCGGGCCGGAGGAGAGGATGGGCGTTCCGACGCCATGATCCTGGTATCCATCAGCAATCGGACCAAGACCATTTATCTCACCTCTCTGCTGCGGGATATCTATGTGGAAATCCCGGGACATGAGGGCAACAGGCTGAACGCGGCATACTCTTTTGGAGGCCCGGAACTGCTGCTTAAGACCATTAAGCAGAATCTGGATATCGAGGTAAACCGTTATGTGCAGGTGAACTTCCAGGCATTTGCCAACCTGATCGACGCAGTGGGGGGCGTGGATTTGGAACTGACCAATGAGGAAGTGCAGTTGGTAAACGCTTACCTGAACGAATACAATATGCTGGAGAACCGTCCCATGGACACAGACTATCTTCCGTCAGACGCCAGCGGCCTGCTGCATCTGAACGGGCCCCAGGCGTTGGCTTACAGCCGCAACCGATATATCGGTAGCGACTTTGGACGCACGGAACGTCAGCGCAAAATCCTGGAGGCGGTGTTCCACCAGCTGCCCTCCTCGGTGCTGACCAATTTAGATGACATGATTGACGGCATCCTGCCCAATCTGACCACCAACATCAGCAAGAACGAGTGCTATGCACTGAGTCTGGATGCGCCTAAGCTGCTGACTTATGAACTGGTGCAGGCCAGCATCCCCATTGCGGGAAGCTACCAGAATGTCACGATTCGGAAAATGTCGGTACTGCAGGTGGATTTTGAGAAAAATAAGGAATTCATACGGACACGGATTTACGGGGAAGAAGGGGAACAGGCCGAACCTTAAACAGTTATCCCCGGAACGAAAACAGGAGGAAGCCATGAAAGGGACCATCATAGATTATCTGAAGGAATACGCGGATGTGAGTTTGAAAGACGAGCCCATGAACGATGTGGACAGCCTGGTGCTGTGCCAGTTTTCCTATCTGAAATTCGACGGCCTGGTGCCGCTGGTGACGGAGAACGGACGCTCCGTGTCCCTGCAGCAGCTTTATGAGCATTCGGACTATGAAAAACTTTATGGGGATGAAAGATATGAAAAGGAGAACCGGGCGCTTTTTGAAGCCATGCGGAAATGTGTGCGGTTCCGCAATATGAAGCTGAATTGTTACATCAATATTATTGAGGCCCAGGCTGATTTCGAGACCCAGTTCTCCGCGGTGACGTTCTTGCTGGAAGACGGAACCATGTACGTGGCTTTCCGGGGCACGGACGAGACCATGGTGGGATGGAAGGAAGATTTTAACATGGCATTCCTCTCCCCGGTGCCGGGGCAGGAATTTGCCGTAAAATATCTGAATATGGTGACGGCGCGGCTGCCCAGGGACTTTTATGTGGGAGGACATTCCAAGGGCGGCAATCTGGCGGTTTATGCTGCTATGAACTGCTATCCCCAGGCCCGGGATCGGATACGGAAGATATACAGTATGGACGGTCCCGGCTTTCGGCCCGAGGTGCTGGAAAAATGCGATTTCGGGCAAATTGAGGAGCGTACCTGCAAGATTTTGCCCCATTCTTCCCTGGTGGGCATGTTGTTTGAAAAGGACATCCGCTACCAGGTGGTGGAGAGCCGTACCTTTGGACTGGCCCAGCACAATCCCTTTACCTGGCTGGTGAAGGACGGGCATTTTGTTACGGTTTCCGACATATATGAAAGCCGGCGCCTTATGGACGATACCTTAAACGAATGGATTCTGTCTCTGGACGAGCAGAGCCTGCGGACTTTTGTGGACACATTGTTCCAGATCCTGGCGGCATCGGAGTCTGACAATCTGATTGATTTTACCGCCAACTTAAAGCGCAGTATGACGGGTATTCTGGGAGCCATGAAGGATTTGGACGAAGATACCCAGAAGGGACTGAGACAGGCGGTGAAGGCTCTGTTTGAGATCGGAGGACTGCGCATTCGGCAGGAACTTAAAAACCGCGCCCAGAAGAGGGAGGGCAAAGGCTCACTGTCCGATTGACAGAAAGTAGGACAGAAGTACAATGCCCCGGGCCTCGGTCCTGGCGGGGTCCAGCCGCTCGGGATGCCACTGAACCCCCAGAATGGGCAGACTCTCGTGGCAGATGCCTTCCACACATTCATCCAGAGGGCAGCGGGAAGCCACCTGCAGCCCTTTTCCCAGCTTGCCCAGGCCCTGGTGATGGGCGCTGTTTACCAGCATATCCTCTCCGTACAGGCGGTGCAGGAAACTGCCGGGGAGATTATATGCCCTGTGGTACTGGTCTGCTCCCAGATAGCGGTGGCAGTCGGCGGTGGGAAGGTCCTGGATAATGCCGCCCCCCAGTCCCACATTGATAATCTGCATGCCTTTGCAGATGCCCAGAATGGGAAGGCGGCGGTTGATGCCGTATTCAAACGCCTGTAACTGCAGGATATCCAGTTCCGTGTCGATGGAGCGGGAGCCCCTGTCCCTTTCTCCGAAAAAGGCGGGTGTGATATCGCCGCCGCCGGGAAAGAGCAGGCCCTGGCAGGCGGCCAGGTCGCTGATGGCCAGGCTGGTCAGATGTTCTACTCCATGCCGCTCCAGGAAAGCCTCATAATTTCCCGTATCTTTTTTTCTTCCTACGATTCCGATTCTCATAGAATTGTTCCCTGCCTTTATGATTACTATATGATAAATCCTGTCCAGCTTCCGTGCTCACCGGGGCGCTCAGAGCCTGTCTGGGCCAGAGGGCTTTGCCGGGTCAGGGCTCCTACACTATATGAAAAAGTTTAATTTTTTATGAACTCATTTTCAAAGGAGGAAAAAAATGGTACACTTATTGGCATGAGATTACCTGGGACAGTCTGACAGGAATCACAGATTTTGTGCACAGGCAGGGAAAATGCGGAATTGAAGTAAGGAGGGTTACAGTGATGGGAAGATTGTGGTATACATCTCCGGCCAGGGAATGGGAAGAGGCGCTGCCTCTGGGGAACGGACGGCTGGGAGCCATGGTATATGGCGGGACAGATCATGAGCACATCCAGGTCAACGAGGAAAGCATCTGGTACGGCGGGCCGGTAGCCCGGAACAATCCCGACATGAAAGAGCAGCTTCCTCATATCCGCCGGCTTTTGTTTGAGGGGAAAATCGCCGAAGCGGAGCAGCTTATGTGGCATGCCATGTCCGGATGTCCCAACGGTCAGCACCCCTATCAGACCCTGGGGGACATCCAAATCGGCTTTCAGGGGATCGGGAAGGTGACGGCCTATGAACGGGAACTGGATCTGGAAAATGCCCTGTGCCGGACTGTCTTTTCCTCCGAAGAAGTGTGTTACAGCCGGGAATATTTTATCTCTTGTCCGGCAGACTGTATGGTGATGCGTTTTTCAGCGGACAAGCCGGGGAAAATCAGTTTCTGGGCCGGACTGGAGCGAGGGCATTTCTTTGACGGCGTGAAACAGGGAGGGCCGGGAGAAATCTGCCTTTACGGCAATCTGGGCAGGGGCGGTACGGAGTTTGCCATGACGTTACGGGCCAGGACCAGGGGCGGCAGCCTGCGGCTTCTGGGGGAACATATTGTGGTGGAGGGCGCGGATGAGGCGGAACTGTATTTCAGTGCCGACACCAGCTGGCATTACGGTCCGGAGGAAAAAGAGGCAGCAGCAGCGTCCTGGATGCAGGAGACGGAAGGCAGGCCGGAGGAATGGATGGGCGCAGGGCGCATGTGTTCCTGGGAGCGGCAGGAAATCCGGGTGCAGCAGGGGATGCAGGAACTGCTGCAGGAAAATCTGCGCCGCAGGCTGGACCGGGCCGGAGAACAGGGCTATGGGAATCTGTTTGCAGCCCATGTGGCGGATTATCAGGAATTGTTCGGAAGGGTTCGCCTGGAGGTGGACTGGGATCACAAGGCGGAACAGCTGCCCACGGACAGGCGCGTGGAACTGGCAGCCCGTCGGGCTGGGGCTTTCCCGAAGGAGCAGGAGAATTCCGGGATGCCGGAATTGGGTGGGGAGCAGGAACCGGGAGAGGCTGCGGTCCCGCAGGACGAGAGCGGGCAGGATCTGGGACTGGCGCTGCTGTATTTTGATTATGGCCGTTATCTGCTGATCTCCTGCAGCCGTCCCGGCGGATTGCCCGCAACCCTGCAGGGGCTTTGGAATAAGGATATGACGCCTCCCTGGGACAGCAAATATACCATCAATATCAACACGGAGATGAATTATTGGCTGGCGGAAAGCTGTAACCTGTCCTCCTGTCATATGCCTCTGTTTGATCTGATCCGCACCATGGTTCCCAATGGGCGCAGGACAGCCAGGGAGATGTATGGCTGCAGGGGCTTTGTGGCGCACCACAATACGGATATCAATGGGGATACGTCACCCCAGGATCAGTGGATTCCCGGCACGTACTGGGTCATGGGGGCGGCATGGCTGTGCACCCACCAGTGGACGCACTATCTGTATACCCAGGATGTGGAATTTTTGAGAGAGCAGTTCCCCATCATGTGTGAAGCGGCTCTGTTTTTCCTGGATTTCCTGGTGGAGGACGGGCCTTATCTGGTGACTTGTCCCTCTGTGTCCCCGGAAAATACCTACATCCTGCCCGGCGGCGCAAAGGGAGCCAACGGCATCGGCGTGACCATGGACAATCAGATTCTGCGGGATCTGTTCGGGCAGTGCCTGGAGGCTTACCGGGTGCTCACGGAACAGGGAGGCTGCGGCGAGAAGGCCAGGGCGGCCCTGGAAGAGGCGGAGATCAATGATCTCCCCGATTTTATCCGGCAGGTGGGGGAAGCCCGGGAGCGCCTGATTCCCACGCAGATCAGCGAGAGAGGAACCATATTGGAGTGGCGGCAGGATTACGAGGAGTGGGAGCCGGGGCACCGGCATATTTCCCATCTCTACGGCCTGCATCCCTCGGAGCAGATCACCGTGGACGGTACTCCTGAACTGGCCAGGGCGGCCAGAGCCACCCTGGAACAGCGGCTGTCCCATGGGGGAGGTCATACGGGCTGGAGCATGGCCTGGATCATCAATCACTATGCCAAACTCTGGGACGGCAATACTGCCTATCGGCATATTCGGCAGCTGCTGGGCAATTCCACTTATCCCAATCTGTTTGACCGGCATCCGCCTTTCCAGATTGACGGTAACTTCGGCGGAGCCGCGGCCATGGCGGAGATGTTGGTCCAGAGCGGCGGAGGGAGAGTGGTGCTGCTGCCCGCCTTGCCGGATGCCTGGGAGAGCGGCAGAGTCAGCGGGCTCAGGCTGCAGGGCAACGCAGTGACAGACCTGTCCTGGAAGAACGGCATTCTGGAGCGCTGCCGGATTCAGGCGGGCAGCAAACTGGATACCCGAATCCGCTATGGGGAGAGCGTTCTGCCTCTGCGTCTGGAAGCAGGGGAGAGTGTGGTGCTCACCGCCGCGGATTTTGCAAAATAAGATTAGGCACAGGAATAAATAATTGCCGGAAACAGGAAAAATGAAAACGGAGCAGGGCGGAATCTACACGGATGGGCCTGAAGTGATGAGGAGAGTATGAAACAATTAGGGATAAGCGGAAAAAGGCATATTAGGATTCGGATCAACGGTGGATTGGCGGCAGCCTGGGCCATTCCCACCGGTATTATGCTGGCCATCTTTTTCCTGAGATCCATCTTCCCTTTCGGAGACAGGAGCTTCCTCTATATGGATATGTACCATCAGTACATGCCCTTTTTCAGCGAACTTCACGACAAGCTGTGGGAGGGGGGAAGCCTGTTTTATACCTGGAATGTGGGTATCGGTTCTAACTTTCTGGCGCTCTATGTGTATTATTTGGCCTGCCCCCTGCATTTTCTGGGGGCGCTGGTGCCCAAAGCGTATATTCTGGAGTTTCTGAGCTATCTGGTAGTGGGTAAGGTGGGGCTCTGCGGGCTGACATCCTGCCTGTATCTGCAGCGGCATTATCATACCAGATCTTTCAGCTGTGTGATATTCTCCTGCTTTTATGCCCTGTCCGGCTTTATGGCGGCATATAACTGGAATATTATGTGGCTGGACCCGGTGATTCTGCTGCCGTTGATTCTGTTGGGACTGGAAATGCTGGTAAAGGAAGGACGCTGCGGGTTGTACTGCGTGGCTCTGGCCCTGTGCATCTACACCAATTTTTATCTGTCCATAATGGTGTGTATTTTTCTGGTACTGTATTTTCTGACGCTGATTGCCACGGAGAAATGCAGTCTGCGGATTCTGTGGCGCTTCGCTCTGTTTTCCCTGCTTTCGGGAGGCATGGCGGCTGTGCTGCTGGTGCCGGAGGCCTGTGCCCTTTTTGCCACGGATTTTGGTCACAGCAGCTTTCCGGCGGAGGCAAAAACCTATTTTTCCGTATTGGAGGAACTGGCAAGGCATTGTATGAGTGTTTCGCCGGAGCGGGGGCTGGACCACTGGCCCAATATTTACTGCGGCGTGGCGGCGTTTTTACTGATTCCCCTGTACGCGGTGAATCCCGGGATTCCTCTGAGGAGACGGTTTGCCCGTCTGGCTCTGACAGGTTTTATGCTGGTCAGCTTCGGCACCAATGTGCTGGACTTTCTCTGGCATGGATATAATTATCCGGATTCCCTGCCGGGCCGACAGACCTTTCTCTATATTTTTCTGATTCTGACCATGTGTTTTGAGTGTTTTCTTCATCTGCGGGATCTGGAGCCGAAATATATCCTGTACAGCTATTTGGGCACGGTGCTGTTCCTGCTGGGCTGTCAGCAGTTCATAGACCATGAGGATTTCTCGGGGGAGGTGTGGCTGGGCACAATGCTGTTTGTGACTGTGGATGCCGTTCTGCTGCATCTGTACCGTACCCGATGTGAGAAGGGGCGGGCAGAGGCGTTATGCCTGCCTGCAGGGAATGCGAAGGAAACGCAGACCGATGAGGACATTGTGCAGGTTTCGGAGAATGTGCAGGAACAGGAGAGCCCGCCCGTGGCCGCCGGGGAGCATTTGTCTCAGACTGCGGAGAACGTGCAGGAGCAGGAAAGCCGGTCTCAGGCAGCACCCCGGCATCATGGCTGGGGAAAGAAAGATTGGCGCATCTGGCTGGCGGCCATGGCATTGCTGGCCGTGGTGCTGGAAACGGGCATCAACACCTTCAACACCAGTGTGGGCACCACCAGCCGCAGCGCGTATCTGGGACAACTGAGCAGCTATGAGGATTTGTATAATTTGGCTCTGCAAAGGGAGCGGGAGGCAGGGAACGGCGGCATATTCCGCATGGAGAAATTTGCCCGCACCACCAAGAATGACGGCACGCTGGCGGGATATCCCACTGCATCCGTGTTTTCTTCCACCATGAATTCTACCGTGGCAGATCTTTATGAGCGTCTGGGGATGCGCCACAGCAAGGTGTATTATTGCTTTGACGGGGCCACCGCATTCCTCTCCGCATTGCTGAACGTGAATTACTTTTTTGGCGAGGCTGACAGAGAAATAGCCGGGGAACTGATTGCCGGAGATATGGAGGAGACTGCCGGAGAACTGGGGGAGGCCGCCGGGGAGCCGGAGGACAAAGCACAGAATGAGGAAAACAGCCTTTACTCTCTGCTGGATACCAGGGGAGAAGTGGCATTATATGCCTGTGAGGCTACCTTGCCCTTTGGATATGTGGCTCCGGAGGGCTATGATCTGCCCGAAGGCTACAAGGGAGAACCGCTGAAGCTGCAGAACGAGATGGTTCATCTGCTGGGGGTGGAGGAAAGTCTGTTCCGGCGCTGCGAATGTAAGGAGACCGGGGAGAAGGTGACTATGACGGCCCAGGAGGACGGCTATTATTATATGCTGCTCACGGGTTCGGGAACCAGGAAGATTGCCATGACAGGGGCGCTGGAGCGTAAGTACAGCGATCTTAAAATATATTCGGTATTGTATGTGGGTTATCTGGAAAAGGGGCGCACAGTGACTTTCAGCAATGACGACGAGACGGACGAGACACCCGGGTTCCATCTGACAGCCTATCGGATGGAGGAGGAAGTGCTGGCGGAGGCTCTGGAAGTGCTGGGAGAGCGGCATCTGGAGGAGTTGTCCCATGATGATACCCATGTGAGCGGAAGGCTGGAGCTGGACCGGGCCGGGCGGCTGATCCTGTCCATCCCCTATGAGAAGGGCTGGACGGTGAAGGTCAACGGGGAAGAGCGGGAGCCTGTGCTGGTGGGAGGCTGCCTGATGGCGCTGGATCTGGAACCCGGCAGCTATCAGATTGACCTGGAGTATGTGCCCTATGGCCTGAAGCAGGGGATCCTGCTGAGTGCGGTCAGCATTGCGGCGTTTGTGGGGATTATGCTGCTGCGGGGCAGCAGAACCCGGAAGCAGTGCGGGACCAAAAGAGACGGATGTGCAGAGCCGATTGGTACAGACAGGGAGGTAAAAAAATGATTGCAATTATGACAAGTTCGCTGGGTGGCTCCCGGAAGATCGAAGGAAGAAGGTATCCGGCTCCGCTTATGGAGGAAAACGGACTGGCGGAGCAGATCAGGCAGGTGTGGAGGGAAAATGCCAGGGTGCTGCTGATCAGCGCTTCTCCGGAGGAGCATGAGAGAAACGACAGTATCCTGGGCTGCCAGCGGGAGGCGTTTCCCATGAGCGGGCTGGCTGTAAAGGAATTTGCCCTGTGCGACAGCCGGACAGAGGAATTGGCTCGGGGGATAGACGCATTTGACGTGCTGGTGCTGGCGGGAGGGCATGTTCCCACCCAAAATCGGTTTTTTGAGAAGCTGGATTTAAAGCGCCGTCTGGATACCTTCGGCGGTCTGTTGATCTCCTGGAGTGCCGGTTCCATGAACTGCGCGGAGACTGTCTATGCCATGCCGGAACTGGAGGGAGAGGGCGTTGATCCGGGCTACAGGCGTTTTCTGCCGGGGCTGGGCGTTACAAAACACCAGATAATCCCCCATTTTCAGAAAGCAGGAACGGAGATGCTGGACGGGCTGCGGGTGATGGAGGATATCGCATTTCCGGACAGCGCGGGCAGGGAGTTTATCGCCTTAAATGACGGCAGCTACATTCTGCGGGAGGAAAACGGACAGGAGACTTTGTATGGGGAGGCATACCGCATCCGGGACGGCCATATGGAACAGATCTGCGGACAGGGGGATAAATTGCGGCACTCAGCTACCCTGCAATGAAGTTCTGGATTATGTCGAAAGTGTAAAAAAGGTGACATTGGTCATATACTGGCCAGTGTCCCTTTTTCATAAGTCTATCGGAAATTTTTATTAAGATTCAGCTTCCGGGCTAAATGCCAGCCATTTGGAGTCATAAGTATCCAAATAAAACCGGTTCCCATACTCATTCTCGATAAACCGATCCTTGACACGGTACCATCCCTGTAGTTCTTTTCGTAAATCCGAGTCTGGAGAAATGGGTTCCAGCCAGATTTCCTTTTGCCTGTTCGGCGGTTTTCAATAGTTATAACTGAAATATTGGTAGCATTGGAGTCAAAATTTGATATTGAGTTTGTTGACGAAACTCTTTTTTTCGTTATTGTTGTCTGGAATTTGAAAATGTACTTCGTCTTGAAACACAGGCGTTAAACTTTTGTCATGATTTGCTTGAGGCAGTTTTTGGCCAGTCCTTGTTTTGATGTTGTTTGGCTTGCCCATAAATAAAAATTGGAAGAAGGACAACAAAATATATGTTGTTGGTATTGATATATGTTATTCTTGGTAATGGAGTTGCCGCAGTGTAGTTTATGTAGATATTTTAATGTAGGCACTTATATTATGGGAGCTTAAAATGAAGAAAAGTGTTGTATCAATTAAAGCTATGCTTAAAATAGCATTTTATATAGAGAAAAAAAGTGTAATAATATGTGTTGTGTATAACCTGATAAAGCAGCTTATGAATGTTTTTTATGGAGTGTATTTTATCAGAATGATACTGGCAGGATTAGAGACAAAGCAAAGTTTTGTGCATATTTTAGTTATAATCTTGTTTATGTTTGTGATTAACGTTTTATTCGGTCGATTTGACCAGTACTACAAGAATATCTATCTGCCTATTTTTAAGTTGAAGGTCGACAGTTACATAAATGAAGAAATCATGCGGAAAGCAAACTCAATTCCGTATGAAGAAGCAACTTCCTCCAGCGAATTGGATAAGTATAATAGAGTAATTAAGAATTCGTCAAAAATGGTAATGCAGGCATATCAGTCGTTTGGTTTGGTGTGTGGGTTAATTGAAGCATTTGTCATGGTTTTATTTTACATAATTAATGTAGATGTATTTGCGATAGTTCTTTCGGGCTTTCCACTGCTGTATTCGTTTTTTTTGGCTGAAAAGAGTGCGGAATTGGAATATGATTTGAACAAAAAGGTTTCTTCTTTAACCAGAAAAAAAGAATATGCCAGGCGTGTGTACTATCTGCGTGACTATACGGCGGAAATGAGGACTACAAAGATAGACCGTATTATGAGAGAGATTTATCAGGAAGGCTTTAGACGGACAGTAGATACATACAAAAAAGACGGAAAAAAGATTACGCTGATCGCGTTTTTTGAACTGCTGTTGGGCGATGCGGTATCCATGGTGCTGCCGTTGGTGTATGTCATCATCCGCATGCTCTGCGGCACGCGATATCTGATGGGGGATTTTATCGGGATCACACAGGCAATCACAATATTCAGCTCGGATGTTGAGTGGCTGTTGGATACGGCACTTGAACTGAAAACGGCGTCGCTATATATAAGTGACTACATGGATTACCTGGCGCGGGAGGAGCATCAGGCAGAAAAAGTGAAAAAAATTGATGTAACGAAGGGATTCCATATTGCCTTTGAGCATGCGCAATACCGATATCCCGGAGCCCCGGAGGATGTTTTGGCGCTTGCTGATGTCTCTGTAGATATCAGAAACGGCGAGAAAATTGCTATCGTTGGTGAAAATGGGGCAGGAAAAACAACATTTGTTTCGCTGCTGGTAAATTTGATTTCCTGCAGCAGCGGCAGGGTTTTATTGAATGGTATAGATATAAATGCTTACGAGAGGGGAGAACTAAAATCTTTTTTTGGAGTGGTCTGTCAGGATTATCAGATCTATCCCGTGTCCGTACGGGACAATGTATCTATAAACGGTCCGATTGCAGATGCTGATATAATAGATGCCATACAAAAGGTAGGGCTTGCAGACCGGATTAATGACATAAACATTGCAATCGGAAAAGAAATCAACGATAAGGGGCTGGTGCTGTCTGGTGGAGAACGCCAGAGACTGGCTTTGGCGCGTGTAGCTGCAAATAAGTTTTCGGTTGTAATATTGGACGAACCCACCAGCGCTTTGGATGCGCTTACAGAAAAAAATATAAACCAGCTGATACTGAATGCGCTGAGAGATATCGGAAGTACTTTGATATTTATTTCCCATAAGCTGTCAACCACAAAGTTGGTGGATCGGATTTTAGTTTTTGACAATGGTAGGATCGTTGAGGACGGAAACCATGAGGAGCTGATGAAGCAGGGGGGACTCTACTCCAAAATGTATCAGGCGCAAAGTAATATGTATAAGGGAAAAAGCGTATGAAATCAAGCAGATTAAATATTGTAAAAATCGTTAATAACAACTTTCATATGATTGGCGCAGTGTGTCGTGCAGATGCCGGATACTTTATTTTCTCCCTGTTGGTTCGGGTGTTATCTGGGATATGTACCTCTTTTTTGTATGTATATTTGCTTGGTATAGTTTTATATTGTATCGAAAACGAGAAGAGTATTAGTTATATTCTTTTGTTTCTGACACTTAGTATGGTTTTCTTTGCTGCTGCATTTGCGCTGAAGGCTTATTATGATCATATATTCAAGCCTGTCCATAGAGAGCGGGTTGTCAATCGGCTACAGCAGGGGCTTTTCGATAAGCTGCACAATTCAGATATGGAAAATTATGATATTGCACAAATGTATACTACAGTCGCCTTGGCGAACGATGAGATTGCAACGCGGCCGTTGGATGCAATGGATAATTTGTTTCGTGGGGTTGAATGTCTGATTTCCATAGGTACAATAATCATTGGAATTATTCCTGCCAATGGATTTGTGTTTGGAATTTGCATAGTTTCTTTTGTTGTCGGGATATTCATTACAAATGTCCAGTCGAAGAAAGTAGTTCAATATGATGAGGATATGAGAATAAAAGACAAAAAAATATCCCTGCTGCGCTGCCTTTTATATCTGCCAGAGTATGCTAAAGACAACAGGTTAAGTCGTGTACACGATATATTTCTACGAGATTATAATGTTACAGTGAAAGACAAGGAGAGAATTGCGGCAAGAAGCGGAAAACAGATTGCAAATTTGTCTTTTTTACAGAAAATGTTCTGCAATGCATTTTGCATTGACTTTTTGATACCTTTCTATCTGAGCGTTGTCGTTCTGCTATATGGGAAACTATCGATTTCGGAATTTGTGATTGCGATTAATGCCGGCGCTCAAATTCAGCAGAAACTGGAATCCTTGACAGATATCATATCAGATTTTCTGAAAAATGGCAGGTTTGCTGAAAGAATTCAAAATATTGATAAAATTCAATGTAATATAGAGGCTGCTGTAGGAGGGCCTGTTGACAGTATGCAGACATTATCAGTGAAGGGGGCTACTTTCTTTTATCCTGATGGAACCCTGGGATTGTCAGATGTTAATCTTACTATTCATAAAGGGAGCAAAATAGCAATTGTTGGAAGCAATGGTTCTGGAAAATCTACATTGATAAAGCTGTTGCTGCGTTTTTATGACGCTGCATCTGGAGAAATCCTACAGAATGGAATTGACATAAGAACTTATGATATATCTTCGTACAGGTCGCAATTCAGTGTTGCGTTTCAGGATTTTAACATATATGCGACATCCATAAGAAATAATGTATGTATGGGAGATGATATGGATGAGGACAGGCTGCTTGATGCTTTGAATAAAGCTGGATTGTCCGACAGCATAAAAGACTTAAATGCGCAGCTGACAAGAGAATTTGATGAGAATGGAATTCTTTTTTCGGGAGGTTTATTACAGCGTTTGGCATTGGCAAGGGTTTTTTACAAAGACAGCGATATTGTTATTATGGATGAGCCAACTGCAGCAATGGATGTGTTCTTTGAAAAGCAGTTTTATGATACCATATTTAAAAATTTGAAGGAAAAAACGGTTATTTTTATTTCGCATAGACTGTCTTCTATTACTGCTTGTGATAAAATAATATTTATGGATCATGGTAAAATCCTCGAAGAAGGAACACATGAATATTTAATGAATTTGCAGGGGGGATATTATAGACTGTTTTGTGCTCAGTTTGAATCATAGGAGGTGAATGCCGGTATAGGATTTACTGCTTATCCTTTATTCTGCATTTCACAAATTCACATCCCAAAAGATATGTCACGCTACAGAATACCATCCCTGTTCCATTTGATTACCGTTTTATATCCAAGCCTTTCGTACCACGGCGCTAAATATGTATAATGTATATAGCTGTAATCATAGCCTTCTTCTTTTAATATTTGTGTTACATGCTTAACCATTGTTAGCCCTATTCCTTTGTCACGATATTCTGGAAGTGTTCCTACGCATCCGGGACCGCCTATTTTAAATTCATGTCCCTTTATTTTGTGCGTTCCCATGTCACTGACAAGGCAGAAACTTGCGGCTTTTCCGTTTGCATATCCACAAAATATTCTGTCCTTTCCGTTAAAAAACGGCGTCCAATGTTCCTCAACCCTTTCTACTTTTTTCTTTAATTCGTCAAGGCCGCCATCATAAAAGCCGAACGAAACGCCGCCGTCAAATTTTTTATCATACTTGCATATATCAAATTCGTTAAGAGAAAGTATCATTTCATCAAAAACATATTCTTCCGGCAGGGACTTAACAAACTCGTTTCCAAAAAAATCCGGGTGTAAGCAGTAAAATAATTGTATGCATTCCTGTTTATTCATGTGCTTATCCTCACTGAATCTTGATTTTCGCTGACTTTATTATAGCACTTCATTCATATGAATGAAATAGATTTTTTGGCATTTGATAAATAGGGCATTCAGGATGCCATGGATATTTCATAGTATGTAAAGGATACACTATGTTGCAAAAGGCTGCGGCACTGTGTCATAATGAACATGCTGCGAATTGTCTTAAAATAGGGGATCCAGCCATAATGAAGGTGTCAAACTTCCTACAGTTAAAGATATACCGAAGAACATTTTTGATATACCTGTTCATCGTGACCGTTTTCTATGCCCTGATTGTATACAACTGCTACAGGAATGCCCTGATTGCGGGACAGCAGGCTTTTACGGAGCAGATGAACAGGGCGTTTTTGCAGGTAGAGGATGAATTGGACGGCGTCACAGGGACGATAGATAATTTCTTTGCCAGGCTTTTCGGCAGTCCCTCCCAGAAAGAGGATTTTTTTGATTTCTTCGGGGCCAGCCCTTCGGAGTATACGGAGGCCAGACTGCGGAACGGGCTTGCCCTCTATGAGAGTTATCTCAAGAACTGTGACAATCTGGTGGCAGATTGTAATTACCTGATCAGGTACATATTATACTACAGCACAGAGAACATCCTGTGTATGGAATACAACCAGTCCGGGTATTCCCGATATAAGATGATCGAACCCTGGGAGGGGGAGGCATTGTGCAGGACAGGCTATGTCTATGACAAGGATATTTACAGCGATTCGGTGTATGTGGGGAAAGTGTCTTTTGTGCTTGACATAAGCATCTCCGCAGAGAACGCTTTCTGCGGAGACAGGGAAAAGGCGGTGTGGCTGGAGATCCAGGGGGAAGGCCGGTTTCTGGGAGAGGGGCCCGGCAGGGATATGGGGGCTGACCTGCTTGCGGAGGCGGAGCGTATGCAGGAGCGCTTTTTGCTGCCCTTGGGGAAAGCGGGAAAGTATTTTCACGCGGTGAACACCTCGGAGCGTTACTCCTATATGGTGGTGGCTGCAGGGAGGACAGGCCCATATATGCTGGAACAGTTTCGGAAATTATGGGTTTTGCTTCTGGGGCTGCTGTTGGCATTCGTGCTGATCACCGCCCTCTATATCCGTCAGTTTTCGGCGGATGGCAGGTTTCTGCAGGATATACTGCACAGTATGGAGGGCGCCAGTTCGGGTTCTTTCAGACGCGTCACCATCAACAGACACAATGATGAGTATGCCGCTATTGCTCGTCAGCTGAACGGACTATATAAATATCTGGAGACTTTGATCCGGCAGAAGTATGAACTGACCATCAGCCAGCAGCGGGCGGAGATGCAGATGCTGAGCACCCAGTTGAATCCCCATTTTCTGTACAATACACTGGAGAGAATTCGGTTACGGGCACTGCGGGATCAAAATGTGGAGGTGGCGGAGGCCACGGCGAATCTGGGCCTGCTCTACCGCAATATTGTAAAGACCGAGCCGGTGATCACGCTGGAGAAGGAGATCGGCATCACCAGGCAGTATCTGGAGCTGATGCGTTTTTTATATGACGACCAGTTTCTCTATCACTGTGATGTGGAGGAGGAACTGATGGCGGTACTAACGCCCAAAATATGGATGCAGCCCATTATGGAGAACTTTTTCAAGCATAATTTTCAGGAGGACGACAGAATCAAGATTATCGTACTGAAGGGCGAGAGATTGGGGGCGGGCATCAGGTTCACTTTTTTTGACAATATAGGCCATATCGGGGAAGAGCAGATGGAACTCCTGAACAGGCGTTTCAATCCGGAGGAAGGCAGGAAGGGCGGAGAGGATGCCCGGGGGATCGGCCTGCGCAATGTATACTACAGGCTCTGGCTTTATTACGGAGATAAAGTACGAATGAAAATTCGGAACAATGCGCCCACAGGGGTGTGCATAGAGGTGCTGCTGAGAGAGGAAGGAGAGGATTGATGTACCGTTTGCTGGTGGTGGATGATGAGAGGGATATCCGTGAAAACATTCGGTATCTCCTGGACTGGGCCCGTTACGGGATCAATCAGATTGAGACAGCCGCAACCTATGAGGAGGCGGTTAACAAGGCGCTGGACTTTCGGCCCCATATTATCCTGATGGATGTAAATCTGGGAGGCGGGCGCTGGGGGTATGAACTACTGGAGCATCTGCGGGCCGCGGGTCTGAAATCAGTGTGCGGAATCATCAGCGGCTATGACGACTTCATATATATGAAAAAATCCATGCAGGCTTCTGCCAAAGACTATCTGCTCAAGCCCATCGACGTAAAGGAACTGGAGCGGTTTGTGGAGCGGGCGATTGTGGAGGAACTGAAGGGGGAACTGCCTGAAAAAAGGGGGAGTGCCCCGGATGTGGACCCGGTGCTGAAAGTGGAGTATGGAAGGCTTTCCAAGATCACAAATAAAATCATCATGATTGTAAAGAGCGACTACAGGAGTTCTCTTTCTCTGGTGGGGATCGGGGAGATGTTCTGTATGAGCAGCAAATACATCGGCAGAATATTTCTGCAGGACACGGGAATGAAATTCTCTGAATATCTGATGGCCTATCGCATGGTGCAGGCCAGGATGTTGATAGAGACCACCAGGGACAAGATCGCGGTGGTGGCGGGCAGGGTGGGATATACCCAGCTTAATAACTTTTATGTACATTTCAAAGAGTACTATGGCATATCCCCCACGGCGCTGCGGGATATGAAGGAGACGGCCAATGGGGAGGATCATGCGGACCTGCAAAAGAATTTTCCGGATACTGCTGCTGGGACTGGGGATGGCCCTGGCGACGGGCTGCGGTGAAAACAGGGAGGAGGAACTCCCGGCGGTGGGACGGGAGGAGCCTGTCCGGCTGATCTATTATACCATAGGGGAGCCGGATGCGGATTTATCCTGCGTGGAGGAGGCGCTGAACCGATTGCTGCTGCCTCGGTATGGATTCACGGTCAGCTATAACAAGATCGGATGGAACGATTATGAGACCAGGCTTAACTCCTTTATGAATACCAACAGAAAGTTTGACATCGCCTTTGCCTGGACGGAAAATTATCTGGCAAATGCGCTGGCGGGGAACTGGCTGGAACTGACTCCCTATATGGAAAATCTCTGCGCGGAAACCTATGAGGCGGTGGATGAAAAGTTCTGGAAGGGGGCCACGGTGAACGGCGGCATATACGGAATCCCCACCAACAAGGAGCTGGCGGTTCCCATGTATTTTCTGTATGACAGGGAACTGGCGGAGAAATATGGGATTGACCTTTCGAAATATCATACGCTGGAATCTCTGGAACCGCTGCTGCAGATGGTCTCCCGGGAGGAACCCGGGTATATTCCCCTGTTTCTGTCCAACAGCCATGTGAACTTTGCCGCTATGGGCGGGTATGAATATATCACGGACACCAATATCCCTCTGGTAATCAGCACCGACGATGCTTCGGCTATGGTGGTGAATTTTTTTGAGACGGAATTCTGCGCAGGATTGTTGGATACGCTTCACAGATATTATAAGGCGGGTTATATCAATCAGGACGCATCCATGCGCACCGCCTTTTCCCGGTTCCAGGGGGAAAAGGTCTTTCTGAGGCTTGCCAACGGCGGCCCGGAATCCGAGATCAGCTTTTCCACCAGTTTCGGCTATCCCATATTGACGGAGCGGGTCAGCGGGCTGGTGGTGACTTCGGAGTCCGCGCTGGGAGGCGTCATGGCGGTCAATGCCAGGACTGAACACCCCAGGGAATGCGCCGTTTTTCTGAATGCGGTAAATACGGACCCGGATGTGCGGAATCTTTTGAACTACGGTGTGGAGGGAAAGCATTATGTTCTGAATGAGGACGGACAGGTGGAATATCTCACAGAGGATTACAGGGGGGTGACATACACCCAGGGAAACTGGTTTATCTTAAGGACTGTGGCGGGGGAAAATCCGGATAAGTGGAAGCTGTACCGGGAGTTTAACGCGTATGCCATAGAGTCTCCCCTTCTGGGATTCACTCCGGATCTGTCTGCCTATGCGAAAGAATGCGGCAGTGTGAGCCGGGTCTGCGAGAAGTATGAGAGTGCGCTGATGACGGGCACGGTGGATCCCCGGGAATTTCTGCCGGCCCTGGGGGAGGCGCTGGAGCAGGCGGGAATTGATATCCTGCGGCAGGAATTACAAAGCCAGATAGAACAATGGATGGCACAAAAGTAGATAGATTGAACAGAAGGAAAGGGCTTTGGCGGTTTTCAGCCAAAGCCCTTTCCTTTTTATACTATAAACAATCCTCTATAGACTTTTTGGGAAATGCGGAAAAATATATAATAAGTCATATAAAAGCAAGAGAAAAATATACAAAACGACGAATAAAGTCGAGAAAGGCGGTGCTGTAAATTGGGAAAGACAGAAAAAGTGCCCAAATCCAGAGAAAAGAAGAAAACCGTTGTGCGAAGGAAATGGGTGCGGGATGATACAGAACTGACCCTGCTCGCCGCGCCCACAGTGATCTGGTATCTGGCTTTCGCGTATCTCCCCATGTTCGGGCTGATACTGGCTTTCAAGAATTATAAGATTTCCGCGGGCAAGAGTTTTCTCTACAGTCTGCTGCACAGCGAATGGAGCGGATGGGACAATTTCCAGTTCTTTTTAAAGTCCAACCAATTATCGGTGATTCTGAGAAACACAGTGCTGTACAATGTGGTGTTCATTATTCTGAACATTGTGATACCCGTGGGGCTGGCAATTATGATCAGCCAGATCTACAGCAAGCGGAAGTCCAAGACTTACCAGACGCTGATGTTCATGCCCCACTTTATGTCCTGGGTGGTGGTCAGCTATTTCGTATTTGCATTCCTCAGCCCGGATAAGGGACTCCTGAATGCCATTCTGGCTTCTTTTGGAAAAGAACCGGTGATGTGGTATTCCGAAGCAAAGTTCTGGCCCTTCATCCTGATCTTTATGCAGACCTGGAAGAGCGTGGGCTACAATATGGTGGTATACCTGGCCAGTATTTCGGGCATAGACAGCACCCTTTATGAGGCGGCGGTAATGGATGGGGCCAGCAAGAGCCAGCAGGCGAGATATATTACCCTGCCTGCGCTGAAGCCCATCATTATCATTATGTTTATCTTAAGCGTAGGCCGCATTTTCTCCTCTGACTTTGGATTGTTCTATCAGATTCCCAGAGGAGTGACCAATTCCCTGTTCAAGACAGTGACTACATTTGACGTGTACATATTCAATATGCTGCAGACCAATGTGCCGTTGGGCAGGACAGCGGCGGCGTCCTTCTTCCAGGCGGTGGCATGCTGCGTCACCATTCTGACGGCGAACCTGATTGTCAGAAAAGTGGACAGTGACAGCGCATTAATATAAGGAGACAGAAAATCATGAAGAGAGCAAACGAGGAAAACCGTCTGAACAGAATCCACCCAGTCACCAACGGGGTCTTTAACATCCTGTTTGTGCTGCTTGCCCTGATGGCTTTCGTCCCTATTATTTTTGTATTTATAATATCCATCACTTCGGAGAAATCCATTGCCGCATACGGGTATCAGTTCATCCCTAAAGAATTCTCCGGTTCCGCGTACCGCTTCCTGTGGGGGGAGCGCAAGATGATCCTGCGGGCGCTGCTGGTATCCGTGGAGGTAACGGCACTGGGTACTCTCATCGGTGTGGCGCTGACCACTACCATGGGATATGTGCTGTCCAGGCCGGGATTTAAGCTGCGGAGGGTATTTACCATGCTGGTGTTCATCCCCATGATTTTCAGCGGGGGCATGGTGGCCAACTATGTGGTGGTGAGCCAGATGCTGCACCTGAGCGACACCATATGGGCACTGATTCTTCCCCTCTGTGTGTCCTCGTTCAATGTGGTGATCAGCAGGACTTTCTTTCAAAGTACCATCCCTGACTCGATTATAGAGTCGGCCAAGATAGACGGAGCTTCCCAGCTTCAGATTTTTACCCGGATCGTGTTGCCGATCTCCAAGCCTGTGCTGGCCACCATCGGCCTGTTTCTGGCTTTCGGGTATTGGAACGACTGGTTCCAGTCCTCCCTGTATATCTCCGACAGCAATCTGTACTCCTTACAGGCGCTGCTGAACAATATGCAGAGAAACATAGAATTTCTTACAAAGAACCCTACTGCGGGCCTGAGCCTGCAGGCATACCAGCGGGCCATGCCCACTGAGGGCGTGCGTATGGCCATCGCGGTGGTGGTGGCGGTTCCCATAGCCTGCATCTACCCCTTTTTCCAGAAATATTTTATCTCCGGCCTGACGGTGGGAGCGGTGAAAGGATGATCCGGGATATAAGCGGCAGTATCGGTCGCTTGATCACATAAACAAAGACATAAAGGAGGAGAACATGAAAAAGAATTATTTAAAGAAAACGGTGGCTTTACTGGCAACGGCGGTACTCACCTGTACGGCTCTGGCCGGATGCGGCAGCAGTCCCGGTACGCCTGCATCCACCGGCACATCTGAGAGTAAGCCCCAGGAGAGCGCATCTCAGGAGGGCACGCAGGAACAGACATCTGCATCCGATCCTCAGGAGATCGTGGATCTGGTCTGGTATTCGGTGGGAAACGGAATGCCTGACAACTATGACGCATGGAAGGCGAACCTGGACGCGTATCTGGAGAAGAAGATCGGCGTTCATCTGGATGTACAGGTGGTGTCCTGGTCAGACTGGGACGGCAGGAGAAATACCATTGTCAGCACCAACGAGCCCTATGATATTATGTTCACCAATCTGGGAACTTACAGCAATGATGTGAGTATCGGTGCGTTTGCCGATATCACCGAACTGGTAAAATCGGCTTCCCCGGAATTGTACAATTTCATTCCCGAGGATTACTGGGGGGCTACTACCATCGGCGGCAAGATCTATGGTGTACCCACCTACAAGGACAGTTCTTCCACCCAGTATTTTGTATGGGATAAGGAACTGGCTGATAAGTACGGTATTGATTACGACAATATTCATACCCTTGCCGATGCTACAGAGGCGCTGACCAAGCTGAAAGAAGGAGAGAACATCACTCCGTTCATTCTGACCAATATGGGACTGGACGCCATTTACGGAAGCCGGTATGATAATATCGGAACCGGGATTCCCGCTCTCGGCGTGAGTTATTACGGTGAGGAGCGCAAAGTTGTGGCGGTATTTGAGCAGCAGGATGTTTTGGAGGAATTGGGTGTGATCCGGCAGTGGTATCAGTCCGGTATCATCAACAAGGATGCGGCTACTCTGGCTGAGAATCCCAACTACCGTGCCTGCTTCATCGCCCAGGGCTGGCCTTATGCAGCCAAGTCCACCTGGGGCCCCAACATGGGAGTAGAAGCCGTGGCCTCTCAGTATGGCGACACTGTGCTTTCCAATGACACCGTGTTAGGTTCCATCAACTGCATTTCCGCTTCCAGCGCGCATCCTGACAAGGCTCTTCAGTTGCTGCAGCTGGTAAATACGGATTCCTATGTGAGAGATGCTCTGCGGTTCGGTCTGGAAGGCGACAACTTCACCTATACCGAGGACGGAAGAGTGCATGTGGATAAAGATAAGGTATGGCCTATGGCAGGGTACACCCAGGGCACGTTCTTCAACATCTCCCTGACGGACGAAGAAGATTACAACCAGTGGGACGAGGTAAAGGCACTGAACGAGCAGGCCAAGCCCTCCCCGGTTCTGGGATTTGCCTTTGACATGGAGAGCGTGAGGGATCAGATCTCCTCCTGCAACGAAATCTGGCTTCGCTACCGTCCCGAGCTGATGACGGGTACCGTGGATCCGGAGACCACGATTGCGGCGATGATGAATGAGATGCGTGCGGCGGGCTTTGACGATATTATGGCCGAGGCTCAGAGGCAGATTGACGCTGCGTTTTAAATGTTAATATTCCCCAAAAGAAAAGTTTAATCGCCGAGGGGCTGTGAAGAGATAAAGCAATGTATATTTTCACAGCCCCTCCGGCTGTGTGTAACGGAAGATGTGTGGAATTTCAGCAAAACCATAGCCAAGCTATAACAGGAGGACGCAATGAACAGAATAGTAGGAGGGGCACTGCCCCATATCCCGTGGCAGGATAAGCCGGAGGGCTGCAAGAGGCCGGTCTGGAGGTACACGGGCAATCCCATTATCGGAAGAGAGGGGAACCGGGTATCCAACAGTGTCTTTAACAGCGCCGTGGTGCCCTTTGAGGGAGGATTTGCCGGAGTTTTCCGCTGCGACAGCTTTTCCGTCAGCATGGATATTTTCGTTGGCAGAAGCAGCGACGGCATCCACTGGACAATCGAGGATACCCCCATACAGTTTGAGAGAGAAGCCGCCCCGGGAAAGTCCGATGACGACGGGGAAAGGTTCGCAAGGGAGTATCGCTATGATCCCAGGGTCTGTTTTCTGGAGGACCGCTATTATATCACCTGGTGCAACGGCTATCACGGTCCCACCATCGGCGTGGCGTACACTTTTGATTTTAAAAAGTTTGTGCAGTTAGAGAATGCGTTTCTGCCCTGCAATCGCAATGGAGTGCTGTTCCCCCGGAAAATCGGCGGCATGTACCTTATGCTCAGCCGGCCCAGCGACAATGGCCATACCCCTTTCGGAGATATTTTTATCAGTCAGAGCAGGGATATGGAGTTCTGGGGGAGGCATCATCATGTAATGAGCCCGGTTAAGGGAGATCTGTCCGCATGGCAGGGCACCAAGGTGGGCCCGGGGCCTGTTCCCATTGAGACGGACCAGGGGTGGCTGCTGATTTATCACGGTGTGATCACCACCTGTAACGGTTTTGTGTACCGCATGGGAGCGGCGCTGCTGGATCTGGAACAGCCCTGGAAGGTGCTGTATCGGACAAGGGATTATATCCTCGCGCCCCATGAACTGTATGAGTGCGTGGGAGATGTGCCCAATGTGGTATTCCCCTGCGCGGCGCTGGCAGACGGGGACACAGGCCGGATTGCCATTTATTACGGATGTGCCGACACAGTCACAGGCCTGGCCTTCACCACAGTGGACGAACTGATCAATTTTGTGAAGGAGCATTCTCTGTAAAAAGTCGATCAGAGCACGGACGCTATGGAGGCCGTGGTATGATCAAGGGGGATGTGTGCTTTATGGGAACATACGGAACTTAAAACAGTATGTTCCCATAAAGTGCACTGATCATATCACGGACGCATAAGCGGCCGTGGTATGATCATGAGGGATGTGTGCTTTATGGGAACATACGGAACTTAAATTAGAAGGGAGAAGCCATGGACTTTTTAGACAAGCGGGTTATGGGAATCTGCAATGAACTGAAAAAGCTGAAGGTGAAGCAGAAATTTCCCATCACCAAATTTCAGTATAAGGAAGGGAATTTCATACATCCTGTGGATGCGGAGGCCGACAGTCATGGGTGGCAGGCGTTTGACGCGCATACCATGCGCTGGTACGGGCCTGACCGGCACTATTGGTTCCGCACGGAATTTGCCGTGCCGGAAGAATTGGACGGAAAGCGGATGTGGATGCATGTCTGCACCCAGATTGATGAGTGGGATGACGGGAAGAATCCCCAGTTCCTGCTTTTTGTGAACGGGAAGGCGACCCAGGGGATCGACATGAACCACAGGGATGTGCTGCTGGATCCGGAGGCCGGGGCCGGAGAAAACTGGCTGCTTGATCTGCAGGCCTACACGGGAACCCTCCACGATGAGTTCACTCTGAAAGTGGATATCTGTGAGGTTGACGCTGCCATAGAAAAACTGTATTATGATCTCTGGGTGCCGCTGTGCGCCCTTCCCCGTATGGAGCAGGAGGACAGGAACAGAAAGGAGATCGAGGAGATACTGAACCGGGCCGTCAACTATCTCGATCTGCGGAGCCCGTATTCCCAGGCGTTCTATGATTCCCTGGAGGAGGCTGAAAAGTATCTCGAAAAGGCTCTGTATACGGACATGGCAGGCTGGCAGGAGGTGGTGGCTACCTGTATCGGTCATACCCACATTGATGTGGCGTGGTGGTGGACCGTGGAGCAGACCCGGGAGAAAGTGGGCAGAAGTTTTGCCACTGTGCTGAAACTCATGGAAGAATATCCGGGATATCGGTTTATGTCCAGCCAGCCCCAACTGTATACATTCCTGAAGGAAAGGTATCCCGAACTCTATGAGAGGCTGAAAGAGCGGGTGGCGGAGAAGCGCTGGGAGCCCGAGGGCGGCATGTGGGTGGAGGCAGACTGCAACCTGACTTCGGGCGAGTCTCTGGTGCGCCAGTTCCTGCACGGCAAGCGTTTTTTCCGGGAAGAATTCGGTGTGGACAACCGCATTCTGTGGCTGCCGGATGTATTCGGATATTCGGGAGCGCTGCCTCAGATTATGAAGAAATGCGGCATCGACTATTTCATGACTACAAAGCTGGCCTGGAACCAGTTTAATAAAGTGCCTTATGACACCATGCGCTGGCGGGGAATCGACGGCACGGAAATCCTGACCCATCTGATCACCACTCTGGGGGTGGGCCAGCCCGAGACAGACTATTTTACCACATATAACGGCATGCTGCATCCTGACGCCATTATGGGCGGATGGAAGCGGTATCAGAACAAATATCTTAACAATGATATCCTGATCTCCTATGGCTATGGCGACGGGGGCGGCGGCCCCACCCGGGAGATGCTGGAGACTTCACTGCGCATGGAGAAGGGCGTCAAGGGGATTCCCCGGGTGCGTCAGGCATTCGCAGGTAAATACTTTGAGGAACTGGAACAGCGGGTGAAGGATCATCCCAGGCTTCCCGTGTGGGAAGGGGAACTGTATTTTGAGTATCACCGGGGGACGCTGACTTCCATGGCCCGGAATAAGCGCTCCAACCGCAAGTCGGAACTGGGCCTTATGGATCTGGAACTCCTGGGAGTGATGGCTCAGGAGCATGTGGAGTATCCCTGGGAGGAATTGGATGCCCTGTGGAAAAAAGTGCTGCTCAATCAGTTCCATGACATTCTGCCCGGCTCATCCATCCATGAAGTGTACGAGGTTACCAGGAAGGAATACGCCTGGCTCTCGGAGCGGCTGGACGCTTTGAAGAAAGAGCGGATACATGCCCTGACAGGAGAAGGGGAGGGAATTACTCTGTTCAATACCACCGGGAAGGTACGAAGCGATGTGGTGAAGCTGGAAGGAATCCATGTGGAAGCTCTGAAAGACCATGACGGAAAGGTGTATCCCGTACAGAATACGGAAGAGGGCGGAATCGTGTATGTGGAGGGATTGCCGTCCAAGGGATACAAGACCTTCGAAGCCTGCGGTCAGGTCCGGGAATCCGAGCCCTTTGTACTGAAAGACCGGCTGTGTCTGGAAACGCCTTTTTATATCATCTGGCTGGATGAGCAGGGAATGTTCACGGATATCTACGACAAGGAAAACCAGCGTCAGGTGATTCAGCAGGGCCGGCGGGCAAACCTGATGCGGATGTATGAAGATAAACCTATTTATTATGATAACTGGGACATAGACATATACTATACAGAAAAATACTGGGATGCGGAGAATCTGGAACGGATGGAATGGACCGAGTTGGGTCCGGTGCGGGCAACGCTGGAGTTGGAACGCCGGATCAGCAATTCCCGGATCTGCCAGAAGATTCATTTTTACAGGGATATCCGGCGGATTGATTTTGACACTTGGGTGGACTGGAAGGAGCATCAGCATCTGCTGAAGGTGCATTTCCCGGTGGCAGTGCACACGGACGAGGCGGCCTTTGACATACAGTTCGGCAATCTGACCCGCAAGGTTCATACCAATACCAGTTGGGACAAGGCCAGGTTTGAGAGCTGCGGGCAGAAATGGATTGACCTGTCCGAGGGGCATTATGGGGTCAGTCTGCTGAACGACTGTAAGTACGGACATTCCGTGAAGGACGGGGACATAGGGCTGACGCTGATTAAGTCGGGAATTGAACCCAATCCTGTCACGGATCAGGAAGAGCACTTTTTCACATATTCTCTGTATCCCCATGCGGAGGGCTGGCGGCAGGCCGGGACAGTGGGGGAGGCTTATCGGCTGAATCAGCCTGCCCTCGCGGCCAAAGGCGGACAGCCTGGAACGGCGTATTCCCTGGCGGGTATCAACCGGGAGAATATAATTCTGGAGACAGTGAAGAAGGCGGAAGACGGGCAGGGCGTTATTCTGCGAATGTACGAGTCGGAAAACGCCCTCACAAAGGCGGAACTCACGGTGAACCTGGATTTTACAAAGGCTTATATCTGCAATCTGCTGGAGGAAGTTCAGGAAGAGGCTCCGGTGAACGGAAACAGGGTAGCTGTGACCTGCAAGCCTTACGAAGTAGTGACAGTGAAGCTGGTATAGCATAGTCCTGCGGATTTCCGCAGGGCGGCCGCAGAGCGGACAGAATGCCGGGAGCCTGGCTTTGGCCGGGTTCCCGTTTCGCAGGAAAGAGGTAAATATGATTATTATTCCGGAACCACAGGAGATAAAAAAAGAGGAAGGTATTTTTCAATGCACCTTTGAGACTAATATTGTCTGCGGGCAAGGGATGGAAGCCTTCCCTGCAAAGCAGCTCAGAGATTGTGTAAAGCAATGGGCGGGACTGGGGCTTCACCTGGCGGGAGGGCAGGCCCGCAGGGGAGATATTGCCCTGGGGCTGGATCCGAAACTGGGGGAGCAGGCGTATCGCCTGACAATTACAACGGAAGAGGTCCTGGTGAAGGGCGGCGACGGAGCCGGGCTGCTGTATGGGGTCCAAACCCTGTGCCAGATTGTGGAGCAGTACGGTGCTCTGCTTCCGGCGGTGACGATCAGGGATTTCCCCCGGATTCCCCGGCGGGGCTATTATCTGGACCAGGCCAGGGGGCGGGTGCTGAAACTGGAGGAATTAAAGCGCGTTGCCGACAGGCTCTGCCGATATAAACTCAACGAGTTTCAACTGTATGTGGAGCACACTTATCTGTTCCGAGATCTGTCCGAGATGTGGCGGGATACCGCGCCCCTGACGGCGGAGGAGATTATGGAACTGGACGACTACTGTGCCCGGAGGCATATTGAACTGGTGCCCTCCCTGTCCAGCTTCGGGCATCTGTACATGCTGCTTTCCACCAGAAGCCATGAGGATCTATGTGAATTTCCGGGTGCTTCCGCTCAGCCCTTTTCCTTTCTGGACCGCATGCGGCATCACACGGTGAACGTATCGGATTCGGAGACGCTTCCTTTTATAAAAAGTATGCTGGAAGAGTATATGAGCCTTTTCCGCTCGGACAAATTTAACCTGTGCGCGGATGAGACCTTTGACCTGGGGAAGGGCAAATCTTCAAAACTGGCGGCGGAAAAGGGAACCCACCGGCTCTATGTGGATTACCTGAAGGAACTGTGCGATTTTCTGGTACAGCACGGGAAAAAGCCCATGTTCTGGGGGGATGTGCTCTGCGGTGAACCCGGGCTGGCCAGAGAACTTCCCGGGGAAAGCATATGCCTCACCTGGGGATATGCGCCAGAGCAGCGGGAGGAGGAGAGCCGCAGGATGGCGGAGGCCGGGATCAGGCAGTATCTCTGTCCGGGAGTGGGCGGCTGGAACCAATGGATGAATCTGATCGGCGACAGCTATCGGAATATTGTCAGGATGTGCGGCTACGCCCGGAAATACCATGCGGCGGGGGTGCTGAACACGGACTGGGGTGATTTTGGACATATCAACCATCCCGTCCACTCCGTGCCGGGCATAATCTATGGGGCAGCCTTCTCCTGGAATGAAGAGGAGATTTCCAAAGAGGAGATGAATCGGCGGATTTCCGTGGTTGAGTACAGGGACAGCAGCGGGCATCTGGTGGAGTTGATGGAAGAACTGTCTGCCTGCAGCCTCTTTAGCTGGCATGACGCGGTGATGTACTATGAATCCACGGCGCTGGGGGAGCCGAAGGTGGAATTTGCCATAGGAGAAATCCCGGGAAATGAAAGGCTTTCGGAGAGAACGATACAGGAAACCGGGGAAAAGATACATGCCCTTCGTCTGGAACTGGGGCGGACGGCAGCGAAAATGGACAGCACGGGAAGGGGCCTGATGCAGGATCTGGATATGGTGGCAGAGGGAATGAACGTCTGGAATCATGTGGGCGGACGGCTCTCCGTGAGTTTGGCTGGGTCGGAGCCCGCCGGCGCCTTTGCCCTGGCAGAACGGCTGGAAAAATGGTTCATGGCTTATAAGGAGGTATGGCGGGAGAGCGGCAAGGAGGCGGAACTGCCCCGGGTCGCGGAGATTGTGTTCTGGTATGCGGATCTTCTGCGGGCAAGGACCAGAAAGAGCAGGAAGTGAGGGAACCGACCCGGAAGCGGAAGAGGCCGGCATATTAACAGAGACGGGAGAAAGTCGTCTGCAAGAAGGACTGCTTTCTCCCGTTTATCATGTCAAAAATGTGATGGCCTTTGCAAATTCATTATACATTTGGCGCCGGCATGAAGTTTATACCGGCTGCAGAAAATGATTTATCTGCTTTCAATGGCGTACACCACGCAGGCATGAGGCGCTACGGCGGCAGAGAGTACCGCACCGGCCATACTGGTCTCTCCGGTCCACAGTTCTCTTAAGGCAACTTTCTCCCCGTATCCCAGTTCCTCCAGGGACAGAGACAATTCCTGGGTTTCCTCACTCAGATTAAACATTGCCAGATAGTGGATATCTGCCGCCGGGTCGTCTGCCCGCCAGATGGCTTTCTGCTTGTCACGGCAGATTTGACGGGGCTTCACGGAGGGAGGCAGCATGGCCAGCACTTCATCATTGGTCAGCAGGGACAGGCTGGTATCGTCCAGCAGCGTCAGTTCCGCGCCGATCATCAGAGGGGAGCCGAACAGGCACCACAGGGTCATCATGGTGCGGGCCTCGTCCAGGGTAAAGTTGGAGGGCCGCTCATGCCCGAATCCCTTGCCAAGCTGACCGATGGGCAGCATGTCGCAGTCGGGATAGCAGCCGGCAGACACATGTTCCTGCCACATTTCACAGCGGTAGAACATATTTTTCAGCAGATCAAAATTGTCCCAGAAATCATCTGTGATCCTCCACATATTGGCGTGGGTCTCGTAGTACCAGGCCTGGTCTATGATGGCCGGCCCGGGGGACAGGGACAGCACGATGGGACGGCCGCAGCGCTTGATGGCAGTGGACAGCATACGGATTTCGTCCTTGCTGGAGGGCTGGTCATAGCGGCAGATATCGTCGCATTTGATGAAATCTACGCCCCAGGAGGCATACAATTCCAGCAGGGAGTCATAATAAGCCTGTCCCGCCGGGGTATCCTTCACGCCGTACATGTCTGGGTTCCAGGGGCAGACGGAGGAGGCGATGGCCACATCGTCCGCTGTTACTTCCGTGCCCTTTATGGCGCAGTGGTGATGGGCGGCGATCCGGGGGATGCCCCTCATGATATGGATGCCGAACTTCAGCCCCAGGTCATGGATATGGTCGGCCAAAGGCTTGAAACCGGCTCCGTCCACAGAGGAAGGAAAGCGGGCGGGATCCGGCAGCAGACGGGAGTATTCGTCCATGGCCACTTCGGCGAAGGGTATGTACTGGTGTTCGTCCCGGCGGCTTCCGGCGCCGATGGCGTACCACTCGATATCCACCACGATGTACTCCCAGCCATGCTTTTTCAGATGTGCGGCCATGTAGTCAGCGTTGGCCTTCACCTGTTCCTCGTTTACGGTGGTGTCGTAGTAGTCGTAGCTGTTCCAGCCCATGGGCGGGGTGGGGGCGAAGTCATTTTTGTTTTTCATAACAAACCTCCTTGGATTGATGGTGTGATTTCATTATAAACCGTTTCCGGTGAAAAGGAAATGATAAAATGCCCTGTTAAAAAAGTAACGGGAAAAAATGAAAAAATCTGTTTGAAATCACCGGTGGTATATGCTATAATGTAAGCGCTTACATATAGAATATATCTATATTTGCGGAAAGTAGTCAGTTGTGATCGGCGTCCTGGCGGACCAGGTAAAAACCGGGCCGGAAGCAGTTGTGCAGACGAGGCGGAATTGCGGTGAAGGGCAGTACCGCCGGGATGCGGGCAATGCGCGGCAATCCTGCCAGGGAGCCGGAGAAAGTGAGGCGTAGCGTGGAACTGAGAACAGCAGTATCCCCAAAAGATGTAAAACATTATACAACGGATCGTCTGAGAGAGGAGTTTCTGATCCAGAATCTTTTCGTGCCCGGAGAGATTAAGCTGGTGTACAGCCATATTGACAGGATTATCACCGGAGCGGCGGTGCCTGTGGAGCCCCTTACCCTGACCGCGGGGGAGGAACTCAGGGCGGAATATTTTTGCCAGAGAAGAGAACTGGGGGTTATCAACATCGGCGGGGCCGGGACGATTACCGTGGACGGCAGGGTGTATAAGATTGGTTTCAAGGAAGCCATGTACATCGGCATGGGGTCCAGGGATATCGTATTTGCCAGCCAGGACAGGGAACAGCCTGCCAAATTCTACCTGAATTCCGCTCCGGCCCACCGTGCCTGCCCCACTGTGCTGATCAGGCCCGAGGGCGCTCCGGAGGAGGGCGTGGTCATTGTGAAAGAAGAGAATAAGGTGGAACTGGGCTGTCTGGAGGACGCCAACCACAGGGTGATCTGCAAATATATTCTGCCCGGCCAGGTGGAGAGTTGTCAGCTGGAGATGGGCATGACAAAACTGGAACCCGGCAGTGTTTGGAATACCATGCCCTGTCATACCCATGACAGACGGATGGAAGTATATCTGTACTTCGAGATGCCGGAGGACGCCTTTGTGATGCATTATATGGGAGAGCCCCAGGAGACCCGCCATATCGTGATGCGCAACGAGGAGGCGGTGATTTCTCCCAGCTGGTCCATCCATTCCGGCTGCGGCTCCAGAGCATACACCTTTATCTGGGGGATGGTGGGAGAGAACCAGGACTTTGACGACATGGACGGCGTGGCCAACCGGGATCTGCGGTAATACAAGGAAACGGTCAATAGGAACTGCATATTCCCGAAATATGCGTAAAAATAATATTAAAAAGGAGAAAAGAGCATGAGCGAATTTACAAATTTCAGCCTGGAGGGCAAAGTAGCACTGGTAACGGGAGCATCCTATGGTATTGGCTTTGCCATCGCTTCCGCCTACGCGGAGGCAGGCGCCACCATCTGCTTCAATGACATCAAGCAGGAACTGGTGGACAAGGGACTGGCGGCCTATGCGGAGAAGGGCATCAAGGCCCATGGTTATGTGTGCGACGTGACCAATGAGGAAGCCGTGAATGCCATGGTGGCCCGGATCGAGGCAGAAGTGGGCGTCATTGATATCCTGGTGAACAATGCAGGGATCATCAAGCGTATCCCCATGACCGAGATGACTGCAGAGCAGTTCCGCCAGGTCATCGACGTGGATTTGAACGCGCCCTTTATCGTGTCCAAGGCGGTTATTCCTTCCATGATCAAGAAGGGCCATGGCAAGATCATCAACATCTGCTCCATGATGTCTGAACTGGGACGTGAGACCGTGTCCGCATATGCTTCCGCCAAGGGTGGTCTGAAGATGCTGACCAGAAATATCTGCTCCGAGTACGGCCAGTACAACATCCAGTGCAACGGCCTTGGGCCCGGTTATATCGAGACCCCTCAGACAGCGCCTCTGCGGGAGGTGCAGCCGGACGGCAGCAGGCATCCTTTCGACCAGTTTATCTGTGCCAAGACTCCTGCCAACAGGTGGCTGAAGGCCGAGGAACTCACCGGCCCCGCCGTGTTCCTGGCTTCCGAGGCTTCCAACGCGGTGAATGGCCATATCCTGTACGTGGACGGCGGCATCCTGGCCTATATCGGCAAACAGCCCGAGTAAGCGGGGATTTTCCGGGAAAATACGGAAGTATAACAGCATATTCCCGGAAAATACAGAAACTTAAATTAGGAGAACAAAACCATGAAAATAGCTTTGATCAACGAGAACAGTCAGGCGGCCAAAAACGAAATGATTTGCAATACTTTAAAAAAAGTAGTGGAACCCATGGGCCATGAGGTGTATAATTATGGCATGTACGGCGGGGAGGACCCCAATTCCCTGACTTATGTACAGAACGGGATTCTGGCGGCGGTGCTTTTGAACAGCGGCGCGGCGGACTATGTGATCACCGGCTGCGGTACCGGCGAGGGAGCCATGCTGGCCTGCAATTCCTTTCCCAAAGTGCTGTGCGGCCATATCGAAAGCCCGCTGGATGCCTATCTGTTCTCCCAGGTAAATGACGGCAACTGTGTGGCCCTGCCTTTTGCGGAGAATTTTGGCTGGGGCGGTGAATTGAATCTGGAGTATATTTTTGAAAAACTGTTCTGTGCCCCCGGGGGCGGCGGCTATCCCAAAGAGCGGGTGGAGCCGGAGCAGCGCAACAAGAAGATTCTGGACGCGGTGAAAGAGATTACCCATGCGGATCTGGTCACCATACTGGGCAGACTGGACCGGGAATTGGTAAAGGGCGCGCTTTCCGGCGGGAAGTTCCAGGAGTATTTCTTCGCGAACTGCAAATGCGATCAGCTGGCAGACTGTGTAAGAGAGATTCTGGCATAAAATAAGGGAAAAGCCTGCGATATGCAGGGAAAGGGAAAGCCTGGAAGCAGGGCTTTCAAACGGAAAGAATGCAAGAAAACAAGCATAACGGGAGCAGCTTTGAAGCCAGACACCGATTGTGCGGGAAAGAGGTAAAAAACATGAACGCAGTTTTAGAGAAACTCAGCAAGATCGGCATTGTGCCGGTGGTAAAGATCGACAGGGCAGAGGATGCGGTTCCCCTGGCCAAGGCATTGTGCGCGGGCGGCCTTCCCTGCGCGGAGGTGACATTCCGCACGGATGCCGCCGCCGCCGCCATCAAGGCTATGACGGAGAATTTCCCGGAGATGTGCGTGGGCGCGGGCACGGTGCTGAACGCAGCCCAGGTGGACGCGGCTGTGGAGGCGGGCGCCCAATTTATCGTAAGCCCCGGCCTGAACCCCAGGACCGTGCGGTACTGCCTGGACAAGAATGTGCCCATAACCCCCGGCACTTCCAGCCCTTCCGATATAGAGCAGGCCATAGAACTGGGGCTGGACGTGGTTAAATTCTTCCCGGCGGAGCAGTCCGGCGGCCTGGCCAAGATCAAGGCCATGGCGGCGCCCTATGTGAATATGAAATTCATGCCCACCGGCGGCATCAGTGCTAAAAATCTGACTTCCTATCTGGATTTTAATAAGATTATCGCCTGCGGCGGTTCCTGGATGGTGCCCGGAGACCTGATTAACGCAGGGGAGTGGGACAAGATTGAGCAGCTTACCAGAGAAGCCGTGCAGACCATGCTGGGTTTTGAACTGGCTCATGTAGGCATCAACACGGGCAGCGCCGAGGAGGCGGAAAAGATTGCCCGTCGTTTCTCCTTTATCTTTGGAATGCCTGTGAAAGTGGGCAACAGTTCCGTGTTCGCGGGCACGGAGGTGGAGGTGTACAAGACGCCTTACCTGGGAGAGCACGGCCATATCGCCATCAGGACCAACTACATTGACAGGGCTGTAAACTATCTTACAAGTGTACTGGGCGTGGAAATTGCAGAAGATACCGCCAAGAGAGACGCCAAGGGCAACCTGAAGGCCATCTACCTGAAAGAAGAGTTTGGCGGCTTCGCACTACATCTGGTGCAGAAGTAAAATGCGGAACTATAATACAGACAGCATTTCCCGTACAGCGCATTGATCCATGCACGGACGCAGAAGCGGCCGTGTAGGGATCAGGAGTATGGTGCGCTGGAAGGGAAAATGCGGAACTATAATACAAACAGCATTTCCCGTACAGCGCATTGATCCATGCACGGACGCAGAGGCGGCCGTGCATGGATCAGGAGTATGGTGCGCTGGAAGGGAAAATGCGGAACTATAATGAAGAAAGATGAGGGAAAATCCAATGGCAAAAGTGATTACTATGGGTGAGATCATGCTGAGGCTGTCCACTCCCAACAACGAGAAGTTTATACAGGCAGACGAGTTCGATGTATGCTATGGCGGCGGCGAGGCCAATGTGGCCGTGTCCCTGGCCAATTATGGACATGACGCGGAATTTGTCACCGCAGTGCCCGACAACGAGATCGGCGAGTGCGCTGTGGCTGCTCTGAGAAAATATAATGTGTCCACAAAGCATATCGCAAAGTGCGGCGAGAGACTGGGCATTTACTTCCTGGAGAGCGGTTCTTCCATGAGGCCCTCCAAGGTGGTATATGACAGGGCCCATTCCTCCATCTCTACGGCCACCGAGGCGGATTTTGACTTTGACGCCATCTTTGAGGGCGCCGACTGGTTCCACTTCACGGGCATCACTCCCGCCGTGTCCGACAGCGCGGCACAGCTTACTGAGAAGGCGCTGATTGCCGCTAAGAAGCACGGCGTGAAAGTTTCCGTTGATCTGAACTTCCGTAAGAAGCTGTGGTCCTCCGAGAAGGCCCAGAGAATCATGAAAAACCTGATGAAGTATGTGGACGTCTGCATCGGCAACGAAGAGGACGCGGAACTGGTACTGGGATACAAGCCCGGCAAGACCGATGTGACCAGCGGCGATCTGGAACTGGCAGGCTACAAGTCCATTTTCGAGCAGATGGTGGCGGACTACAATTTTGAATACTGCGTTTCCTCCCTGCGGGTGAGCCATTCCGCTTCCGACAATGGCTGGTCCGCCTGTATCTATTCCAGGGATACAAAGGAATTCTATCACTCCAAGGAATACAGCGTGCATCCCATCGTGGATCGCGTGGGAGGCGGCGATTCCTTTGCGGGCGGTGTGATCTGCGGCCTGCTGGATGGCAAGGACTATAAGGCGGCGCTGGAGTACGGCGTGGCAGCTTCCGCGCTGAAGCATACCATTCCCGGCGACTTTAACCTGGTGTCCAGGAAAGAGGTGGAGACTCTGGCCGGCGGTGACGCTTCCGGCAGGGTGCAGCGTTAAGTATTTATCGGATCTGAACAAAATAACCGGCCTTTTCCGGGTTTGCAGCAGCGCCCGGAAAAGGCCGGTTTTATTGGCTTCAGTCTATCGGATATGCCGCTTGATGGCTTCAAAACTCTCTTTGCTGATCACATGCTCCATGCGGCAGGCATCTTCGGCGGCAATCCGGGGATCCACTCCCAGGCGGGTCAGCCACTGGGATAGAAGCTGATGACGCTCATAGATCATATCGGCGATCTCCCTGCCGCTCTCGGTCAGGTAGATAAAGCCCTCCCTGGTTACGGTGATATGATTTTTTTCCCGCAAATTCTTCATGGCCACGCTGACGCTGGACTTTTTATAGCCCAGTTCTTCCGCCACGTCCACGGACCGCACCACCGGCCTGCATTTGCTTAATATCAAAATTGTCTCCAGATAGTTCTCGGCAGATTCACTTGTATGCATCCCTATTCCATACCCTTTCCAACGGCCTGTCCCAAAACACGATTTCCGGGCAGGTGTTGTTATCAGTATAGCATACCCCCAAATGATCGGCAATGGAAAATCAGGAAAAAGAGCCGGACGGAGGGGTGAAGATTGCCAGGGGCGGGGGATTGTAGCTGAATACCATAAAACAGACAATGCCCATCGCCGCAAGAACGTACAGCAGCCAGGAAAAAGCCTTTGCCCCACAGTGCAGAGTCAGCTTATATACGGCAGTGCAGCCAAGGATTACGCTGACCGCAAAAGTAGCCAGATCCAGGAAAAAGACATCCCGCCCTGTCACAAAATTGTAGGCGTAAAAAAGTACGGGAATCAGAAGGGTTCCCAGCAGCATCCCAAAACAGTAGGCGGAGGGGAGACAGGGAAACTCGTCCTTCAATCCGGGTATCATGAAGAAAGAATACAGAAGCATGGGAAAAAACACCAGCTTCATATGTTCCCAGACAGATTCATTGACAGGGGTGAAGAGTCCTGCTACAAAATTTTTGCCCGTCCATTCATACAGGAAATGGGATAGGGTACCCGCGATCAGAACAAAAGCGATGCCGCCGATGGTGCGGCGTTTTAAAATCTTCATAATTACTCACCTCACAGACAGTAACAGTATATGCTGTTTTCCCGCTGTATACTCCATTTGGCGGCATTTGGATAACGGTTCTCCGATATGAAATTCTTAATATTCTGCAAAGCATGTTTACAAAGTAAACATCAGGTGGTATATTTACCTGGAAAACAGACTTGCGGAATAGTCGGCCGAGTTCGGCAAATCTGTTTTCAGGTATTATTTTACATATTGACGCAATACCATGGGCCAAGCCAGTGGTGTGCAGAAATGAGGAGCGTATGAAAAAAGGAATATGGAAAAAGGTGATAGCCCTGTCCCTGGCAGCGGTTATGGGCCTGGGGCTTGCCGCCTGCAGCGGCGGCGACGATAACCAGGGCGGCCAGGACGGCATCGGAGGCGGTGATGAGGGCACATCGGGCGGTGTGAAAACCAGCCAGCAGGGAAAGGAAAATGTATATTCTTATCAGGAATTGAATCTGCTGGGCCGCAATGACAATGTGAGCAACCTTTCTTACCAGGATGGAAAGCTGTATTTTCTGGTATACAATTACGGGGGTTCCGGTGAGGAGACCAGTGAGAACAACAAGTTTGGCTATTACAAAGCCAATATTGACGGCTCAGACAGCAGTTTCGTGGAACTGGCGCTGCCTGAGCGGGAAGGGAGCAACAGTTGGATCAACAGTGCCTTTGTATCAAACGCAGGTTATGTTTATGCCGTGGATAGCTGTACCTACGAGGATACTTCCGATCCGAACAATTATGTCTATGAGGACCGATTCTATCTGGACTGTTGGAATATGGAGGGAAGTCTGCAATGGTCAAAACAGATCATTGCCAACAAACCGGGAGAATGGTCCTATTGCGGCCAGGTGCTGGATGGAGGCGAGGGCAGGGTCCTGGCTGTCCTGAGCGGGAATAAGAACGAAACGGTGCTCTACTCGCCCCAGGGCGAAGAAATCAGCCGCAAAGAGATGAGCGGTGATATTATCGAGCGTTCTGCTCTGATCTATGCCAACGGCGATGGTACACTGACGATGATCTATAATGACGAAGCATATACCAAACGCTATATGGCCAGTTACGATATAGAAGCCGGCACTCTGGGAGAGCAGACGGAACTTCCTTTTCATGATAACTTCGGAATCCGCGGAGGCATTGGTCAGGATTTGCTGCTGGCCAATAATATGGGCCTGTATACCTGGAGCCCGGGGGATGCGGAACCCAAGATGCTGATGAACAGTATAAACTCGGATTTGCTGGCTGATGATATCAATATGGTACTGTGGATTGACGATCAGCATTTTGCGGCGGTCTATCATGACATCCGTACTTATGCGCAGAAATGCGCCTGCTTTACCTATGTGGACCCGGCAGATATCCCGGATAAGAAGGAATTGGTGCTGGGAGGAAGCTATGTGGGTTCGGAGATCAGAGCCAAGGTGATCCAGTTTAATCAGTCAAACAGCCAGTTCAGAATCACGCTGAAGGACTACAGCATTTATAACAGCCCGGAGGACTGGACGGCGGGACAGACCCGGCTCAACAATGACATCATCAGCGGCAAGATGCCGGATATCATGATGTTCACCGATCTGAACAGCTACCGCAACTATGTTTCCAAAGGGGCGTTGGCAGATATCGGTAAGCTGCTGGCGGCGGACCCGGAACTGGGCGGGCTGGAATACCTGCAGAATGTGTGGGATGCTTATTCCGTAAACGGGCAGTTGTATGCGGTGATTCCCAGCTTTAATGTCCAGACCATGGTTGCCAAGAAATCCCTGGTGGGAGAGCCCCAGTCCTGGACCATGGCGGATGTGGAGGCTGTGCTTGCCACCATGCCCCAGGGAGCAGCCGCCTTTGGCGATATGACCCGCGACGGTTTTATCTATAACATACTGAGCTATGGAGGGAAGGATTTTATTGACCTGGAAACCGGTGAATGCCATTTTGATTCCCAGGAATTCATCGACATGCTGGAATATGCCAAGACCCTGCCCAAGGAAAGCTATAAGGAGGACGAGGACTATGACTACTTCTCCCATGAGAACCAGTACAGGGAGAACCGCAGTCTGATGCGGGAACTGTATATCAGCAATATCGAGGACTGCAAATACCAGATTAAAGGATATATGGGTGAGGAGGTGTCCTATGTGGGATTCCCCACATCGGATTCAAAGGGTTCCTGCCTGGGCATAAGCGGTTCTGCCCTGATGATTTCCGCCAATTCCCAGCAACAGGACGAGGCATGGCAGTTTGTACGCCAGTTCCTCACCGAAGAGTACCAGACCAGCAGCGAACTTTACAGTATGCCGGTTCTGAAGTCCGCATTTCTGGCCAAGGCGGCGAAGGCTACGGAGCGCTCCTACTGGACGGATGAAAACGGTAACAAGGAATATTATGACGATTACTGGACAATCAATGGAGAGCAGGTGGTTCTGGAGCCTTTTACGCAGGAAGAAGTGGAGGAGATCTGCCAGTTCATCTATGGCGTGAACCGCACGGCTTATTATAATGAAGAGATCCGCAATATAATTATAGAGGATGCGGAAGCCTTCTTTTCCGGACAGAGGAGTGCGCAGGAAGTGGCCGGTATTATTCAGTCCAGGGCTCAGGTCTATATCAACGAGAATCGGTAAGGATGGTGAGGGACTCTTTTCAATAAAGGCGGTCTGTGGTACAATGAATGAAACACTATCAGGCGCCGCCCTGGGTTCAGCGAAATATAACAGGGCCGTAACGGAAAAGGGGTACTTATGAACATTTTAGTGATTGACAGCCAGGGTGGGGGCATGGGAAGGCAGTTGGTGAGCGCCGTCAAGGAGCGGCTGCCCCATGCCCATGTCACGGCGGTGGGGACCAACAGTACCGCCACCGCCGCCATGCTCAGAGCAGGGGCGGACGTTGCCGCCACCGGAGAGAACGCGGTGATCGTGGGATGCCGCAGGGCGGATGTGATCGTGGGGCCCATCGGCATCGTGATCGCGGACTCGCTGTACGGGGAGGTGACGCCAGCCATGGCGGTAGCGGTGGGACAGAGCCGGGCCAGACGCATTCTGATCCCTGTGAACCACTGCGAAAACATTGTGGCCGGTGTGGCGGAGCAGTCTCTGGGCAGTCTGATCGAGAGTGCGCTGACCCATATGAAGGGTCTGGAATAAACTTGAACAGAGGAAAAGTACAGCCCCAAACTTTTACAGTTCGGGGCTGTACATTAATGCGAAAGATGGGACTTGAACCCACACGCTGTTGCCAGCACAAGATCCTTAGTCTTGCTCGTCTGCCAGTTCCGACACTTTCGCCTGTACTTTTATAGGGAATCTCTCTAAGCAGATAATATGTTACCATTTCCCATGGAAAATGTCAATGCTTTTTGCAAAATCATTTCATTCTTTTTATTTCCTTTTCGGTTGTCATTGTGCGGGATTTATGATAAAATAATAGTATATAAAATCTGTTATGCAGAAATAAAGAGAAACGAGGTCAGTTGAAAGTACATGGAAAACGAAAATACATTTATAGAGCAGGCCATGAGGATTCCACAGCTGGAGCAGTTGTTTGTGGCCTTTGGCGCAGGAACCAGGCTGCCCTTCGTCACCTGTGACGAGGAGGATTTTACGGACCAGATCTGGACCTTTGTGGAGGAAGAGAAGGCAAAGCACTATGTAAATGTGCGCAGGGAGAATTTTCAGGACCCGCTGGTGGTGGTAAAAGTGCCCGGGGATCAGTTACTGCCGTTTTTCAGCAGCCTTTTTTCCTATGGCATTGACGTTATTATGTTTCAGGAGGAGGAAAGGCTGACCCGCCTGCCTTTGGACAAGCTGGTGAAGCACCCGGACCTGTCCCAGATCCCGGAGGAGAAACGGCCCCTGCTCAATCCCCGGATGCAGCTGTCCGGCATTCATTTCATACAGGAGATGAACCGCAAGGAACGCAATGCCCAGGCGCTGCATGAATATGAAGAAGAGATGGCGGCCAATATTGTGCGCAGCCGTTTTCTGGTACCTCACCAGATGGAAGGGGATGCCCCTCTGCCTGACGGTTCCAATATCCGGATTCCCTGTGTGCAGAACAAGGAGGGTGAGAAGTTCCAGCCTCTTTTCACGGATGGTCAGGAACTGCTTAAGTTCGACAAGGAGAGGAAGCTGCGGGCAAGCATAATTGCCTTTGAGGACATCCAGAAGGCCATGGGCCAGGAAGTTAAGGGCATCGTGATCAATCCCATGAGCCTGAACATCGTTTTGCTGGGAGAAAAGATCCCGGCCCTGATTGAACGGTTCAAGACAGCCGCGCAGTGACAATCCCCGGCAAAGCAGGAGGCAGGATGGAGCGCAATATCCCGGTTTTACAGGGGATAAGCGTGATATGGTAAGTTTGGAGGGGAAATATGCGTAAATTGGACAAAAGCCAGGGGTTTGACGCATTTTGTGCCACAGCGGAGCAATTTGCGACCTGCATGGACGACAATCTTTTTGTGTATGATATAATGAATGACGCTTATTTCATTACCGACAGCGCCACCAGGCGTTTTTCATTGCCGGGCTCTTTGTTTCATGATGTGACGGATAATCTCAGGGATGTGGTGCATCCGGATGACTACGCCATGCTGCAGGCGGACTTGCAGCAGCTTCTGAACGGGGAGAAGTCAGAACACGAACTGCGCTACCGCTGGATGGGCAAGGACGGCACCCCAATCTGGATTGTCTGCAAGGGACGGGTGCTGCAGAATGAAGAGGGAAAGCCCTGGCTGATGTTGGGCTGCATCAACGAGATCGGCCAGAAACAGGAAGCAGACAATGTCAGCGGTCTGTTGGGGGCCTCTTCACTTCAGGAGCGGTTAGAGCAGATGCAGGTCCTGCCGGACGGCTATGTGATGCGCGTGGGCATTGACGATTTTCGCATTATCAACGAGCGGCTGGGGGTGGACTACGGGGACGCGGTGCTGCGCCAGGTGGCGCAGTGTATTGAGAGACGAATGCAGCCGGGGCAGTCCGTATACCGGGTTATCTCCGATGAATTTCTGATTCTGGACCTGATGGGCGGCGATTCCCGGGAGATCAGAGAGTTGTATGAAAATCTCCGTCAGGAGGTGGAGCAGGACATTGCCCGGCGCAATTATGAGGCGGTTTACACCATCTCCGGCGGCGTCGTCAACATGCAGGACATGGGGCAGGCGGATTATGAGGAGATTATGCGCCTGTCAGAGTTTGCCCTGGGGCAGGCCAAACGCATGGGGAAAAATCAGGTTTACCTGTTTGCCCAGGAGGATTATGAGGCGTTCCTGCGTTCCAGAGCCATCAGCAGAAGCCTGCGGAAAGCCGTTTCCAATGATTTTGAAGGAATGGACCTGCATTTTCAGCCCCTGGTATATACCCATTCCGAAGAGTTATATGGGGCGGAGGCGCTGCTGCGTTACCGAATGCCGGATGGGGAGCAGATTTCTCCGGCGGAATTTATTCCCATCCTGGAGGAGAGCGGGCTGATCCTGCCTGTGGGAAAATGGATTATCCGCAAGGCTGCCGATATGTGCAGGGCCTGCCGGGAAAAGTATCCCGAATTCCGGGTCAGCATCAATCTGTCCTATATCCAGTTGACTAAGGGGCCTGTTTTTGCGGAGGTCATGGAGGCGCTGAAAGAGACGGGGCTGCCCCCGGATGCTCTGATTATGGAATTGACGGAGAGCGGTTATCTGGAGAACAGCGTCAATGTGCAGACGGTGTGGCACAAATTCAAGGAGGCGGGGATTCAGATTGCCCTTGACGATTTCGGCACCGGCTATTCCAATCTGCAGAACATCGGCCTGTTTAATCCTGATATCGTCAAGATCGACAGGAGTTTTACGCTGAGGGCGCTGCAGCACAGCTATGAGCGGCAGCTTCTGAGCCATATTATCAATATGGTACACAGCATTAACCTGCGCATTGTCATCGAAGGTGTGGAGGAAAAAGAGGAACAGCAGCAGGTTCTGCTGCTGGGATCGGATTTTATTCAGGGCTATTATTACAGCAGGCCCTGTTCCCGGGAGGCGTTTTTGAGAAAATATCGGATAGAGGAAGCCAAAGAAAGCCGTCCTTGAAAAGGGGCGGCTTTTACATGGCACAAGGATACTGCTCATCAAATCAGATCTCCAGCTTCAGCACCCGGCGCACTCCGATGACCACCGGCGGGATCAGCAGAATGTGGCAGACGATGCCGGGAATGGCGCTGACGAAGGCTCCGGACAGAAATGCCGCCAGAGTGAAGGAGGGCCCCACCACCAGCCCCAGTACAAAGCGGGCAATTCCCCACACCATACGTCCCCCCAGCATGGCTCCCACCAGGGAGGCGTAGAGACAGGAGAGTTTTCCGGGAAGCAGCTTTAACAGAATTCCGGACAGGGCGCCATAGGCCGCCAGCTCAAACATCATGGCCAGTCCCGTGGGCATGATGGGAGGCATGCCAAAAAGCACAAAACGCAGCAGAGGCGCGGCGAAGCCGATCACCAGGCCGTACTGCCAGCCGCAGAGCAGGCCGCAGAGCAGCACCGGGATATGCATGGGAGATAACGCGCTGCCGATCTGGGGAATCTGGCCGGTCAGGAAGGGCAGTACCATGCACAGGGCCAGACAAACTGCGGAGAGGCATAATTTCTTTGTTTTTTCATTCATCGTTTAGACATCCTTTCTTTGTATCATGTATTTGATTCCTGATTTAATATATGGGAAATTTTTCGGCGCAAAAAAAGCACCCGTACCCTTCTGGGCGCAGATACCTTCCTGGTATGTCGAATAGAGAGTTTTAAAACCAAATTGTATTGCTTGCAGACTTCTGTCTGCCCGGCCGCTTCTGCTTAACCGCTATAAACATATCACATCCTGCGGGAATTGTCAAGGCGGCGGCTGGCGCGGCCCCGGGCTGTGAGAAGGACTGAAAAGAGGAACTACCTGCGGTTTGATTTTAGATCTCCCATATACATAAATACGCATATTAATGTCAAAACCGTTTCAACAACAGGCTGCGCCGCAATCACACCATTCAGTTTAAATAAATAATTCAAAAGAATTACTCCCGGAATAAACAGTACCGCATTTCTTAGAAGTGTAATGATCAGTGATTTCATTGCTTTTCCCAATGCCTGAAAATAACTGGTTGTCATGTTGATAACGCCAAGCATGGGCGCCGACAGGCAAAGGATGTTTAAAAAGTATGCCGTTTGTTCAATTAGAGCACCATCTTGCAGGAATATAGCCGCCAGTGACTTCCCAAAAAGCATAAAGACAGCAGCAAATACCGCACCCATGAAAATTCCATATAGTATGGTCAATTTAACAATATCAGACATCTTTTTTATCGCATTTCCGCCATAGCTATAGCCCACTAAAGGAGCAACCCCCTGGGATAATCCTACTGACAATAAAATCGGAATCATATCAAGTTTATATGCAATTCCATAAGAAGCTACCGCGTTAGACCCGTAAATACTGATATAGTTGTTAAGAACAATATTGGAAACACTCATAAGCACTGTTATAAGGGCTCCTGGAATACCGATCCTTACGACATTGCGGACCATTGTTGGGTTTGGTAAAAAGTGTTTAGGCATCAAAGGCACTAATTGATTTCCCTTATATTCTTCGCGGATCATACAGATAATATAATATACCGTCGCGCACGCAAATCCTAAAGATGTTGCAAGTGCGGCTCCTGCTGTTCCCCATCCCAGGATCTCTTTTATCCCAAAAACAACAATATTTATGCCGAAGCAGCCGAAAGCCTGGTCTGCATAGCATTTTCTCTTGAAAAGTACAGGGAGATATTGCTCTCTAACAACAAGTTCCTGCAGCTTATTTGTAACAGCCTTTCGGCCAAAATCGGAGCAATGACCACCATTGACGCTGCCCCTGCTTCCCTTGCAGAGCGGGTCATGTCTTATATGAAATATAAATGTGAGAATGAAACTTTAAAGGGAGTAGAACAGGCTGCTTTTCACCTTCATTGCAGCGCAAGGCAACTGCAAAGAATTTTGAATCAAAGTGAAAAGGCCGGATCAGTCAGAAAAGTGGGAAAGGGAACATATAAGTTGACGTAGGTACGCCAGCGGTTCTCTCAAGGTGATGTTTTGCCGCAGACAGTGCATATTTAGGGGTTTTTGTAGATACAATAAAAATTTTTGAAAAAATTTGAAAATTCCTATTGACTTTTCTTCCGGGATAGTGTAGTATACATATTGTTCGCAGGAGTGGCGGAATTGGCAGACGCGCACGGTTCAGGTCCGTGTGGTGGCAACACCTTGAGGGTTCAAGTCCCTTCTCCTGCATCATAAAAATAGGAAAGAGGAAATCTTCGGATTTCTTCTTTTTTGTTTACCTGTAACTTTTTCTGCATATTGCTGTCTATATGGGCAGAGGCAAGCCGGAATGGTTTTGCAGGCTTGGCCGGCAGTAAACAGAAAGGAGCAGGGTATGAAAAGAAATTGGACAAAATGGCTGGCGGTTATGTTGGCCGGCGGTATGTTGATGGGATGCGGAAGTCAGCCGTGGAGTACCAGCGGCATAAAGCCGTTGAGGGCGGATCGGGAAGCGAACGGCGGAGAGGGGGCAGAAGGTATGGCCGGGCTGTCTGATCTGCCGGATGGCAGTGAGACCGAAGATTCGGGTTGGGATCGGGAGGATGACGGATCCTATGAGATGCTGCGGCAGTTTTCCCATGAGTTAATGCTGGAGAACATGGAGAAGGAAAACCCTCTGTTGTCTCCGGTCTCCGCCTATCTGGCCCTGGGCATGGTGGCTATGGGAGCCAGGGGGGAGACCTTGCAGGAGTTTCAGGAAGTAATGGGAGACAATATGCCGGCAGTGTCCCGGAAACTGATGGAACTTTATCCCCGGAAGCAGGAGGGAATGGTTCTGAATATAGCCAATTCGGTCTGGGTGGATCAGGAACTGACGCCGAATGGACAGTGGGTGCAGGAGACGGAGGAGATATTCAAGGGGGAAGGTTACCAGGGCATTCTCTCCAGCCAGGCTGCCATGGAGCAGATCAATGCCTGGTGCAGTGAGAATACCCAGGGACTGGTTCCGAAGATGCTGGAGGATCCCCTGGACGAAACGACAAGGCTGGCACTGCTGGACGCCATCTATTTTAACGGGGACTGGGAAATTCCTTTTGACGCATTGGATACAATGGAGCTGCCTTTTACCAGAGAGGATGGTACACAAATCCAGGTGGACACCCTGCGCATGATGGAAGAGAATCAGAGGTATCTGCACAGCAGCCTGGGGGAGGGGGTACTGCTCCCTTATCAGGGAGGGGATTTTGCCTATGTGGCAATCCTGCCGGAGGAAGGCACCTCGGTGCGGCAGCTTTACAGCAGCCTTACCCCGGAGGCATTGGCGGAACTGCTGGAGAGTGAGAACACGGAACTGTGCAATCTGAGTCTGCCTAAGTACGAGGTCGGTTTTGACAGGAAATTGAACGAAAGTCTGCAGGCCATGGGCTTGGTCCGGGCCTTTGAAGAGGAGATGGCAGACCTTTCCGGGCTGGGAACCACCATACAGGGGAATCCGATGTATATTAGCCTGGTGCGGCAGAAGGCGGTGTTTAGGTTGGACGAGAAGGGCACGGAGGCGGCAGCGGTGACTATGGTGGCTGTAAACGAATGCGCCGCCCTGCTGGAACCCCGTCCCCGGGAACTGCATTTTGACAGGCCCTTTGTGTATATGATTCTGGACCTGGAGAGCCGGATTCCTCTGTTCGTGGGAATCATGGACAATCCGGGCTGAACAGGAATATTTCACTTTTTTTTCATGGGAATATCTGGTATGATGTTGATAGTGGTTTTGGATATCATTTTGGAAATAATTATTTCCGGGAAGAAGGAACAGGCCTATGAACAGGGTTAAACAGATAAAAAAACAGACGGACAACAGATTTCTCAACCTTTATGAGTTTGAGGCCGAGCATCGGGACGGGGAAACCACGCCTTATTTCGTGGCCTCCCGGGCCCGGAACCAGGAGGAGCTGAAAGCGCTGTGCCATGATAAACGCTCGGACGGAGTAATCATCTATGCTGTTTACGGTGAGAAGAAGGACAGGGTGGTGCTGGTCCGCCAGTTCCGCTACCCCATCAATGATTACATTTATGAGTTCCCCGCAGGGCTGGTGGAGGAAGGGGAGGATATGTTTGAGGCCGGAATCCGGGAGATTTATGAGGAGACCGGGCTGAAATTCACCCCCAAAAAGGTGGACGCGGCGTATGCCAAACCCTATTATACCACAGTGGGTATGACAGATGAATGCTGCGGCACCGTATATGGTTATTGCGAAGGCATTCCCAGCAACAGCCACCAGGAGGACTCGGAGGATATACAGATCGTGCTGGCGGACCGGGAAGAGTGCCGGCGCATCCTGCGGGAGGAAAATGTGGCCATCATGTGTGCTTACATGCTGATGCATTTTATCCACAGCAGCGAGGAGGATCCCCTGGCCTTCACGGAGGAGATACAGGAGGGAATGTGAAATAAGCGGAACGGAAACAGGAGGATGCCTGATGGCCATGGAACAAAAGCGTACAGAAGATTGGTATCGGCTGGATCTGTCGGCCATTGTGTATCCCACCCTCCAGCGGCGGGATTTTTCCTCCGTATACCGGCTATCGGTGGTATTGAAGGAAGAAATTGATCCGGCGGTGCTGCAGCAGGCGGTGGATCAGGTTATGCCCCGCTTTCCCACATATAAGGCGGCTATACGCAAGGGCGTATTCTGGCGATATCTGGAGCCAAACAACCGCCCCGGCCCCTTTGTGCAGCCGGATGTGAAGAATCCCTGCCAGCCCATGCATTTTAAGGGAAATAACAGATATCTGGTGCGGTTTTACTATTATGGGGGGCGGATCGCCCTGGAGGCTCACCACAGCCTGGGGGACGGCACCGGCGGCATGTGCCTGCTGATGACGGTGACGGCGCAGTATCTGCGTCTGAAATATCAGGCCCGGATCCGTCCCGAGGGATTTGTGCTTGATGTGGAGGGAGTGCCGGATCCCGAGGAGTTGGAGGACGCCTATATGCGCTATGCCAATGCCAGGGTCTGTCCGCCCAGGCCGGGGGAGAAAACCTATCGGGTCAGGGGCACCATGGAGCCTTTTTATACCCTGAATATCGTGGACGGTATCATGTCGGTGAGCCAGGTCATTCAGGTGGCGAAGCGCTATAATGCCACTGTTACGGAATACCTCAACGCTGTGCTGATCTATGCCCTGCTGCAGAAGCAGGGGCAGGAGAAGGGGCGCAGGCAGCGACCGGTTAAAATTGCCATACCCGTGAATCTGCGGCGATTTTTTCCTTCCCGGACCCTGCGGAATTTTATCACCATGATCTATCCCGGGGTGGACCCCCGGTTGGGAGAGTATACCTTTCCGGAGATTGTGGAGCAGGTACATCACTATATGCGCTATTATCTGAATGAGAAGCTGCTGCGGGGAGATATTACCACCAATGCAGCTACCCAACGCAATCCACTGATCCGGGTGGTGCCGCTGTTTATCAAGGATTTCGTGGTGAGGCAGTTCTACACCAAGGTGCAGGATAAGAACTCTTCCGCGGGGCTTACCAATATGGGCGCTCTGCAGGTACCCGCCTCCATGAAACCTTATATAGAACGTTTTGACATCTATATGGGTCAGCCTTTTTCATCCCGCACCAACTGCGCCATTATCAGTTATGGGGATGTGCTGACCGTGAATTTTGCCAGCAGTATCATCGAGGCAGATGTGGAGCGCTATTTCTTTCGCAGGCTGGTGCAGGACGGCATTCATGTGAAAATAGAGAGCAACCGCAGCCAGTGCGAGATGCCCTGACAGCCCGCCGGGCCGTGGCAGGAGATAAGCGGATCTTTGACTCAGAAAGGACAAAAGCCATGTCATATTGTGTTAATTGCGGGGTGGAACTGGACGGCGCGCTGGAGGAATGCCCTCTGTGCAATACGCCGGTGATCAATCCCAAAGAACTCTCACGGCAGAAAAAGCCATCTCCCTTCCCGGAGGAAAAAGGGGCGGTGGAAACCATTCGCCGCAAGGATCTGGGGATACTTACCACCAGTATTCTGGGGGCTACGGCGGTGGCCTGCGGCCTGTTGAACCTGCTGGTGTTTACCGGAACAGGATGGTCTCTGGCCGTCATCGGTGCCTGCCTTCTGGTGTGGGTTATGATGATCCCATTGGTGATTGACAGCCGGCAGCCCATTTACCTGTCCCTTCTCTTTGACGGGGTGGCGGCGGGCCTGTATCTCTTTATGCTGAGTTTTCTCACTGCCAGCCAGGACTGGATGTGGGGGCTGGGGCTTCCCATTGTGATCCTTGTGACCCTGATTGCGGAACTGCTTACAGCCTGTATCCGGCATCTTCCCAGTTCCTTCCTGACCAACGCGCTGTATGTGGTAAGTGCGGTGGGACTGCTGTGTCTGGGCCTGGAGATTTTGATTGACCTGTATGTGACAGATCTTATTGCCCTAAGCTGGTCGGCTGTGGTGCTGACGGTGGTGGTCTGTGTGGATGCCATGCTGATTACGGTGCTGTCCAGAAGACGGCTGCGCAATGAAGTGCGCCGAAGGCTGCATTTCTAAAAGATAGGGCGGCGATCTCCCAAGAGTGCGGCGAAAGAGCTTCACCCTTTAGTGCCGTCGCGCAGCGACTGGGAGATCATAAGATCTCTAATTAGGAGGAAAAAATGGTAGACAAGAGAGAGAATAACCGTAATCAGCGGATGATGCAGTTGGTTCGGCGTGCCCATGGACTGGTGGAGAATCCGGACATTGAGAAACACAGGCAGTCTCAGAACCATATCGGGGAGATCCTGGGCAACACCAGGGAGATCCATTACGAGGAACTTAAGATCGGGGAGATGGAGGCGGAATGGGTCTCCGTAAATCGTGCTCATATGAAAAAATATGTGGTGCTGTACTGTCACGGAGGGGGGTATTCCACAGGAAGCCGCAAATATGCCCGGACTCTGACCTCCAAGCTGGCGTCCTCCACCTTTATGGATGTGCTGTGCTTTGACTACAGGCTGGCCCCGGAGCATCCTTATCCCGCGGCCCTGGAGGATGCCGTGGCGGCGTGGGATTACCTGATGCTGCTGGGCTACGGGGCCCGGGAAGTGATCGTGGCGGGGGATTCCGCCGGGGGCAATCTGGCCCTGGCCCTGACGCTCAGCCTGAAAGCCCAAAAGCGCCTGCTGCCCAGGGGGCTGGTGCTCATGTCTCCCTGGACGGACCTGACTTCTTCAGGCGAGTCTTTCCAGACCAAGGCGGAGGTGGATCCGGTGCTGAATGCGGAATATATCGACCGGATGAAACTGGCGTACACACAGGGCCGGGATCTGGAGAATCCTCTGGTCTCCCCGCTGTTCGGGGACCACAGGGATTTTCCGCCCACCTACATTCAGGTGGGGGAGAACGAGGTGCTTTACAGCGACGCCAGGCGGCTGTATATGCGTCTGCTGGAGGAGCATGTCTCGGTAAAGTTCGAACATTTCAAGGGAATGTGGCATGTATTCCAGATGTCGCCCTTCAAGACGGCTTATGGAGCCATGGACCTGATCGCGGATTTTATATATGATATTTGCAGATGACTCTTATATATGCAGCATCTTTCCAGGCGTACCGCATCGGATGCGGGAACAGTGCCGGTCCTGTCAGGGCCGGTAATTCTTTTTTAAAAAAGAAAAAGGATTTAGGGAAAAATTGCAGAATATAAGAAGTAGGAGACCATTGTGACAGGACGCGGCCCGCCGGAGGGCTGTGGGAAAGGCATGGTGCAGATGACGATACGGGAAAGCCTGGAGTATTGGGAAAAGGAATATCTCAGTCCTTTTGCCACCCTGAGTATGAATTCCAAGGGCAGGGAGCGGGAGGAGGAGCAGTGCGACATTCGTCCTGTTTTTCAGAGGGACCGGGACAGGATTTTGCACAGTAAGTCTTTCCGCAGGCTGAAAGACAAGACCCAGGTGTTTTTGGCGCCGGAGGGGGATCATTACCGTACCCGGCTGACCCATACGCTGGAAGTGTCACAGAACGCCCGCACCATAGCCAAGGCGCTGAAGCTGAACGAGGAATTGGTGGAAGCCATCGCTCTGGGTCATGATCTGGGGCATACACCCTTCGGGCATGCGGGAGAGAGGGCGCTGAACGATGTCTGTCCCTTTGGATTTGAGCACAGCCAGCAGAGCGTCCGTACCGTGGAGAGGCTGGAGAAAAAGGGGCAGGGATTGAATCTGACCTATGAGGTGCGGGACGGGATTCTGAACCATCAGACCAGCGGCATGCCCCATACGCTGGAGGGAAAGATCGTGCGGCTGTCCGATAAGATCGCCTATATTCACCACGATATGGACGATGCCATACGGGGCGGGATCCTGACCGAGGCTGATGTGCCCCGGGAGATCGGGGAAGTCATCGGTCTCACCACCGGCCAGAGGCTGGATCATTTTATCCATGATATCGTGATCCACAGTGTGGGCCAGGCGGACATATGTATGTCCCCGCCGGTGGCGGAGGCCATGAAGAGACTGCGGGGTTTTATGTTTGAACGGGTTTATCTGAATCCGGTGGCCAAGGGCGAAGAGGGTAAGGCGGAGGCGCTGATCAAGACTTTGTATCAGTATTATATGGGACATATTGACAAGCTGCCCGGGGAGTATTTGAATCTGATTTCGGAGGGAGAGCACCGGGAAAAGGTGGTCTGCGACTATATAGGGGCCATGAGCGACCGTTTTGCCATTGCCCAGTATGAGGAATTATACATACCGAAGTCCTGGATCCTATAGAAGTTTTCAACGAAAGGTTTTACGTCCGCCAAGGCGGGCATGGAGGATAAACATGTATTATCCGGAAGAACTGGTGGAAGAAGTCAGGGTGCGGAATGACATTGTGGATGTGGTTTCCGGGTATGTCCGACTGCAGAAAAAGGGCGCCAATCACTGGGGATGTTGTCCTTTTCACAATGAGAAAACCCCTTCTTTCGCGGTGAACGGGGCCAAGCAGATGTATCACTGCTTTGGCTGCGGCGCGGGGGGCAATGTCTACACTTTTGTCATGAATTATGAGAACTATACTTTCCCGGAGGCCGTGAAGATGCTGGCGGCCCGGGCGGGGGTCAGCCTGCCGGAGGCGGAGTATGATGAGGAGCAGAAGCAGAGGCAGAATCACCGGCAGCAGCTTCTGGACGTGAACAGGGAGGCAGCCACATTTTTCTATTATCAACTGCGCAGTCCCCAGGGACAGGTGGGCTATCGCTATCTGGCGGACCGTGAATTATCCGATGAGACCATGCGCAAATTCGGTCTGGGGTATACGGGCAGGAGCGGAGCCGGTCTGATCCGGCATCTGAAGCAGAAAGGATTTGAGGACAGGCTGATCATAGAGGCAGGGCTGGGTAGTCACAATGAGCGGACCGGCCTGGTGAGTCCGTTCTGGAACCGGGTGATGTATCCCATTCAGGACATCCATAACCGGGTGATCGGTTTCGGGGGCCGGGTTATGGGAGAGGGGGAGCCCAAGTACTTAAATTCTCAGGAAACTCCTGTTTTTGACAAGCGCAGGAATCTGTACGGACTGAATTTTGCCCGGACTGCCCGAAGCGGCAACATCATACTTTGCGAGGGCTATATGGACGTGATTGCTCTGCATCAGGCGGGGTTCACCCAGGCGGTGGCCTCCCTGGGGACCGCGTTTACGGCGGAGCAGGCGGTGCTGCTCAAGCGCTATACGGACAAGGTGCTGCTGGCCTACGACAGCGACGGAGCGGGAGTCAAAGCAGCCCTGCGGGGTATCGGCATCCTGCGGGAAGCCGGGCTTTCCGGAAAGATCATCAATATGCAGCCCTGTAAGGATCCGGATGAATTTATTAAGAAAAACGGCAGGGACGCTTTTCAGGAGCGCATAGACCAGGCGGAGAACAGTTTCTTTTTTGAGATCCGTATGCTGGAGAGAGATTTTGACCTGAAGGATCCGGAGTCCAAGACCCTGTTTTACAGGGAGATTGCCAAAAAACTCTGCAGTTTTTCCGTGGATGTGGAGCGGGAGAACTATCTGGAAGCCGTGGCGGATAAATACCATATCGGTTTCGAGAACCTGCGCAGGCTGGTGGGAAGTTACGCCATGCAGACTGGCGTGGACAAGCCTCCTGAGCGGCCCAGGTCCGGCGTGCGGCAAAAAAATTCGCCCCAGGAAAACAGCCGGCGTACCCAGAGGCTGCTGCTCACCTGGATCGTGGACGACCCGGCACTCTATCCCAAGATCGCCCGGTATGTGGCCGCGGAGGATTTTACCGAGGAGTTGTACCGCCAGGTGGCGGAACGGCTGTTTAGGGATCTGGAGGACGGGCGGTACCAGCCGGCGGCTATAGTGAGCATGTTCCAGGACGAGGAGGAGCAGCGCCAGGTGGCGGAGATTTTCAACACCAATCTGCCCCGGCTGGAGACCAGACAGGAGAGGGAGAAGGCTCTTCATGATATTTTGTACGCAGTGAAAAAAAACAGTTATGAACATTTGACCGCCGGTCTGGGGGCAGATGTTACGGCGCTCAGCAGGGCGGTGGCGGGCAAGAAAGCCCTGGAAGAACTGGCTAAAACGCATATTTCACTGGAATGAAGTCAATACTAGTGTACTACCACATTCACTTTCTGTGAAATGGGAACGTGTCAGTACACCAATACAACAGCAGGAACTTTTAATTCAGAAAGGAAACCACAAGGATGGAAGAAAACACACAGGCACGTTTTGAGGAGAAAATGAAAAATCTCTTAGCGATGGCCAAGAAAAAGAAAAATGTATTGGAGTATCAGGAGATCAATGATTTTTTCTCGGATATGACGCTGGAGGAGGATCAGTTTGACAGGATTCTGGAAACTCTGGAACAGAATAATGTGGATGTACTGCGCATCACCGAGGACGATGATGTGGACGAGGAGATTTTGCTGGCAGAGGAGGATCTGGATGTAGAGAATCTGGATCTGTCCATTCCGGACGGCATCAGCATCGAGGACCCGGTGCGCATGTACTTAAAGGAGATCGGCAAAGTGCCCCTGCTCTCTGCGGAGGAGGAGATTGAACTGGCGAAAAAGCTGGAACTGGGCGACCAGGAGGCAAAAAAGCGTCTGGCGGAGGCCAATCTGCGTCTGGTGGTCAGCATTGCCAAACGTTATGTGGGAAGGGGGATGCTGTTTCTGGATCTGATTCAGGAGGGCAATCTGGGACTGATCAAAGCCGTGGAGAAATTTGATTACCGCAAGGGGTTCAAATTCTCGACTTATGCCACCTGGTGGATTCGTCAGGCCATCACCAGGGCCATTGCGGACCAGGCCAGGACCATCCGTATCCCTGTGCACATGGTGGAGACCATCAATAAGCTGATCCGGGTGAGCCGCCAGCTTTTGCAGGAGCTGGGGCGGGAGCCTTCCCCCGAGGAGATCGCGGAGGAGATGAACATGCCCGTGGACCGGGTGCGGGAGATTATGAAAATCAGCCAGGAGCCGGTATCCCTGGAGACTCCCATCGGCGAGGAGGAGGACAGTCATCTGGGAGACTTCATACAGGATGACAATGTGCCCGTACCGGCGGACGCGGCAGCTTTTACGCTGCTGAAGGAGCAGTTGGTAGAGGTGTTGGGCACGCTGACGGAGCGGGAGCAGAAAGTACTGCGCCTGCGTTTTGGATTGGATGACGGCCGGGCCCGGACCCTGGAAGAGGTGGGCAAGGAGTTTAATGTGACGCGTGAGAGGATCCGGCAGATCGAAGCCAAGGCACTTCGCAAGCTGCGCCATCCCAGCCGCAGCCGCAAGCTGAAGGATTATCTGGACTGATGGGGAGAGAGTTGGCTCTGTCCGCCCGGATGCAGGCGCTGGTCCGCATGGTCTCTGCCGGGAACCGGGTGTGTGATGTGGGCTGTGACCATGGTTTTGTGTCCATCTATCTGGTACAGAGGGGGATCAGTCCCCGGGTGCTGGCCATGGACGTGCGGCAGGGGCCCTTATCCAGGGCGCAGGAACATATCCGGCAGCAGGGCCTGGAGGCATACATAGAGACCAGACTTTCCGACGGGGTATCGGCGCTGGAGGCCGGGGAGGCTGACACGGTGATCTGTGCCGGGATGGGCGGCAGGCTGATGCAGAGAATCCTGGAGGAGGGCAGGGAGAAGCTGGAGGCTGTGGGGGAACTGATTCTGCAGCCCCAGTCGGATATCCCTGCCTTTCGGGCATATCTGCGGCAGGCAGGATATGTGCTTCTGGCAGAAGATATGGTGTACGAGGATGGGAAGTACTATCCCATGATGAAGGTGACGGCGGGGAAGCACAGGGTCCCGGGAACGGAAGAATCGGGGCCGGAGGCAGTCCCGGGAGCCATCTCGGCGGTGGAAACCGGGAGCGGTAGAAGCCGGGAGAGGAAGGCGGAGCATTCGGAGGAGGCCGGAAGAGGCGTAAACCCAGACAGGGAGGCCCGGTGTATAAGTGCGGAAGCAGGGGACAGTCAGGCGCTGCAGGACCGCTTTGGAGAATTGCTGCTGGCGGGATGTCACCCGGTGCTGAAGCAGTACCTGCTATATGAACAGCAGGGCAACCGGCAGATTCTGGAGCAGCTTAAACAAAACGCGGCAGGCGGCAGAGCGGCCCGGCGCATCCGGGAACTGGAAGAGGAGCAGCGTCTGATCGGTCTGGCTCTGAAGAAGATGGAGCCATCGGGGCAGTGCGGAACAAAAACAGAAAGGGGCAGCGAGGATGAAGATAGAAGTATTGGGACAGGAGAAGGAATATCCCCAGGGAATCACTTATGAACAGATTGCGGAGGAATACCAGGAGCAATATGGAGGGCTGATCGCTTTGGCCTGCGCGGACGGCAAGATCCGGGAATTGTTCAAACATGCCAACAGGGATTGTAAACTGGAATTTTTCACCCGAAAGGATGCTGTGGGACACAAGACCTATGTGCGTTCGGCCACCATGCTGTGTCTGAAAGCCATTTATGATACCATGGGTGAAGAGGCGGCTTCCACGTGCCGCATGGAGTTTGCTGTGGGAAACGGCACTTATATCAGTACCGGGGGCAGGATCGCGGCCACGGAGGACAATGCCCGGCGCATTAAGGCCCGGATGGACGAATTGCAGGCCTGCGCCATGCCTTTCCGCAAAAGGTCCTATCCTCTGGACGAGGCCATAGAGTTGTTCCGGAAAAAGGGCATGACAGGGAAGACGGAATTGTTCCGCTACCGCCGCAGTTCTTTTGTGAATGTCTATGAGATGGACGGCTATTATGACTATTATTACGGTTTCATGCTGCCCAATGCGGGGTATGTGAAATGGTATGATCTGCAGGCTTACGATGAGGGCTTTATGCTGGTGCTGCCGGATCAGAAAACTCCCACAGAGGTAAAACCCCTGGCCCAGCGGCGGAAACTGTTTGAGACCTTGAAAGCCTCCGCTCAGTGGGGACATGACATCGGTATAGAGACAGTGGGACAGTTAAATAATCAGATCTGCAGCGGTTCCATCAGCGACCTGATTCTGGTGCAGGAGGCGGAACAGGAGCGGAAAATCAGCGAGATTGCCCGTGAGATCGCATCCCGCAAGGGCGTTAAATTCATTATGATCGCCGGCCCTTCTTCTTCCGGCAAGACCAGCCTGTCCCACAGGCTGTCCATCCAGCTGCGGACGCTGGGCATGACGCCCCATCCCGTGGCGCTGGATAATTATTTCGTGAACCGGGAGGACACTCCGCTGGACGAGAACGGGGACTACAATTTCGAATGTCTGGAAGCCATAGATGTGAAAAAGTTCAATGATGATATGATCAGGCTTCTAGGCGGTGAGCGGGTGGAGATTCCCGAGTTCAATTTCAAGATCGGCCGCAGAGAGTACAACGGCAACTATATGCAGCTTGGAAAAGAGGATGTGCTGGTCATCGAGGGCATCCACGGACTGAACCCCCGGATGAGTTACGCCCTGCCGGAGGAAAGCAAGTTCAAAATTTACATCAGTGCCCTGATTAACCTGAACGTGGATGCCCACAACCGCATTCCCACCACCGACGGCCGGCTGCTGCGCCGCCTGGTGCGGGATGCCCGCACCAGGGGAGCATCCGCCCAGAGAACCATCCAGATGTGGCCCTCTGTGCGCCGGGGAGAGGAGGAGTATATCTTCCCCTTCCAGGAGGAAGCTGACGTGATGTTTAACTCGGCCACGATCTATGAACTGGCAGCGCTGAAGCAGTATGCGGAGCCGTTGCTGTTCCATATCGACAAAGACCAGCCGGAGTACTATGAGGCTAAACGGTTGTTGAAATTCCTGGAGTATTTTCTGGGTATCAGCAGCGAGGAACTGCCCAGGAACTCCATATGCAGGGAGTTTGTGGGGGGAAGCTGCTTCAGGGTGTAACAGCCGGGGACTTACGCTGGCAGTTGCCAAAATATCTGGTTTGTGATATGATGTAAAATTGTAAGTAGGACAGGCGATCGCAGCCACGGCAGCGTGGGTGAGGAAAGTCCGGGCTTCACAGGGCAGGATGCCGGATAACGTCCGGTGGAGGCGACTCCAAGGCCAGTGCAACAGAAATATACCGCCGGAAAGTAACTGCCAGGCAGTTACTTTTCGGTAAGGGTGGAAAGGCAGCTTAAGAGACTACCGTCCGTCTGGCGACAGACGGAGCCATGTAAACCCCATCCGAAGCAAGACCAAAATGAAAGCTACAGGCTTGCCCGGCCTGCTTTCAGGTAGGTCGCTGGAGGCGTCTGGCAACAGACGTCCTAGATAGATGATCGCTCAACGACATAACCCGGCTTATCGTCCTGCTTATGAGGAATCCCAGTATTTGTCATGAATACTGGGGTTTTATTATCTGCAAAGGCTTGGTGTGAAACGCAGGGCTTTACAGGGGCAAGCCGGGGCTGCCGCCAAAATGCAGAGAATATACAGGGAGAAGATGGGAATGGAACTGTATAGAGGGGAGAGATGCTGAAATGGTTCTGAGGCGGCTGATATTGCTGGCCATGATATGTATGCTGACGGGCTGCGGCAGCCCGGAGTCAGGGCGGCAGCCGAGCCGGGAGGCATCCTGGAACGCAGCCCCGCAAGGGGAGAATCCTTCGGGGAGAGTCCGGCGGAAAGGGAATGGGTGGGAGGCAGCGGACACAGATCCCCAGAGGCCGGACGGCATTTCTTCAATGAATGAATCAGGCAATGGCGGGAATCCGGAACAGGAAATGCTGTGTTATTTGCAACAGGCGACAGTACAGATCCAGGGCTCCAGGGGTATGGGCAGCGGTACGATTTGGGCGGAGGAGGAAGGCGGGCTGGTGCTCGCCACAGCGGCCCATGTGGTGTCGGATAACAGTCCTCTTACCGTACAGTTTGATCAGGGGGAACCCGTGGAAGCCCGGCTTCTTTATGTCTCCGATCAGGTGGATCTGGCATTTCTGGAGGTATCTCTGAGGGAAGTGGAGATCTTGAATGTTCCCTGGCAGATAGCCCGGCAGGACAGGGAAGTCTGTGAACGACTGGAAGCGGGACAACCATTGTGGATCATGGGCTCTGTCCAGGAAGCCGCAGACCGTATCTGCGGGGGCAGTGTGACGGAACCCTGGATTTTTCTGGAGGATTTTGATAATTATATGTTATTGGGTAATGCCTATGTGGTCCCCGGGGAATCCGGGGGCGGTGTGTTTACCCGGGAGGGCATACTGGCCGGTATTCTTTGCGGCGGCAATGAGGCGGATCAAATCGCTGTGCTGCCCTGGAGTGTTATGGAAGCTGTTTACGATAATTTCAGCCGCACAGATATTGACAAGCAGGCTGATTTGTTAGACAATGAAAATCAGTGGTCAGATAATGGGAATCGGAGCCATGGACATAGAAGGCTTTGGTAATAACAGAATCTGCGGAAAGGAAGTATGGTATGACTAAGATTGATATTGTGTCCGGCTTTTTGGGGGCGGGCAAGACTACATTGATTAAGAAGCTGATAAAGGAGGCGCTGCAGGACACCCAGGTGGTGCTGATCGAAAACGAATTCGGCGAGATCGGTATTGACGGAGGTTTTTTAAAGGATGCGGGTATCGAGATCAAGGAGATGAACTCCGGGTGTATCTGCTGTTCTTTGGTGGGAGACTTTGGGGCCTCCCTGAAGGAAGTACTGACTACTTACAAGCCGGAGAGAGTGCTGATTGAGCCTTCCGGGGTGGGCAAACTTTCCGATGTGGTGAAAGCGGTGGAGAATGTGGCCGCTGATCTGGAAGTGAAAGTGAACAGCGCTGTGGCCGTGGTGGATGCCTCCAAGTGCAAGATGTATATAAAGAATTTCGGGGAGTTTTTCGTGAACCAGATCGAGCATGCGGGCACCGTCATTCTCAGCAGAACCGGCCATATGTCCCAGGAGAAGCTGCAGGCGGCAGTGGAATTGATCCGGCAGCACAATGCCGGGGCTACCATTATTACCACCCCCTGGGAGGAACTGGAGGGCCGGGCGATTCTGGAGACCATCGAGGGAGTGGACAATCTGGAGGACATGATGAAAGAGATGCTGGAACATGCCCGGGAACATGAACATCATTATGATGAGAACGGGCTGTGCAGCTGCGGGCATCACCATCATGACGGGGAAGAAGGACATCACCATGACCATGATGAGGAACATTGCCATCACCACGACCATGAGGAGGGGCATTACTGCCACCACGATCATGAGGAGGAGCACTGCCATCATCACGATCATGAGGAGGAGCATTGCTGCCATCATGACCATGAGGAAGGGCATCACCATCACTATGATGAAAAGGGCATCTGTGAATGCGGTCATCACCATGGTGAAGAGCATGGGCATCATCATGATCATCATGGCCACCATCATGCGGATGAAGTATTCAGCAGTTGGGGGATGGAGACTCCCAATACCTACACGGCGGAAGAGATTGAGAAGATACTGTCGGAACTGGACAGCGGCGTATATGGAATGATTCTGCGTTCCAAGGGCATGGTGCCCGCAGGGGACGGCAGTTGGATTTATTTTGACTATGTGCCCGAAGAGCATGATGTGCGCGGCGGTAAGCCGGAAGTGACCGGCAAGATCTGCGTCATAGGCTCCAAATTGAACGAGGAGAAGCTGGGAGAACTGTTCCGTAAGTAGTCCGGCAAGCGGAGGACTTTGTCAGAAGCCGGGATAAGGCGGATCAAACGGCTGCGCAAATTTTTTGAGTAGGACTGGAGGAAAGAAGCGGTATGAAACCGGTATATATTATCAACGGATTCCTGGAGAGCGGGAAAACGGAATTTATCACTTATACCATTGCCCAGCCGTACTTTCGGATTCAGGGTAAGACCCTGATTATCGCCTGCGAGGAGGGCGAGGTGGAGTATGGAGAGGCGTTGCTGCGCAGATGCAACGCAGTGTTGGAAGTCATCGAGGAGGAAGAGGACTGCAATCCAAACAATTTGGTGGAACTGGAAAAAAAGCATAAGCCGGAGCGCATTATCATAGAGTACAATGGCATGTGGAATTTTAAAAATCTGAAACTTCCCTGGCATTGGCGGGTGGAACAGCAGATCACCACCATTGATGGGGCTACTTTTCCCATGTATTACACCAATATGCGGTCCCTGCTGGCAGAGATGGTGAGAAAGTCAGATATGATTATTTTTAACCGCTGTGACGGCATCAAGGAACTGAATGTCTACAAGCGCAATATCAAAGCGGTAAATCAGAATGCGGATGTGATTTTTGAGGACGCCAACGGCGAGGTCAATGAAATTTTTGAGGAAGATTTGCCCTATGATCTGCAGGCGGAAGTCATTGAGTTAAATGACCAGAGCTATGGGATCTGGTATCTGGACTCTCTGGAGCATTTGGAGCGCTATGAGGGAAAGACCATCCGCTTTACCGCCATGGTGTTAAAGCCGGAGGAGATGCCCCAGGGCTACTTTGTGCCGGGGCGCATGGCTATGACCTGCTGCGCCGATGATATGGCCTTCCTGGGATTTGCCTGCCGGTTCGAAGGCGCGGATACGTTGAAGCAGAAGCAATGGGTGCAGGTTACGGCCCGGGTGAAGAAGGAATATTGGAAAGACTATGAGGGGGAAGGCCCTATGCTTTACGCCGTTTCCGTAACAAAGGCTAAGGCGCCCAAAAACGAAATTATCAGTTTCGCCTGACAGGCGGGGGATCTGTTTCCACAACGGGGAGGGGCCATGGAAGCGACCAAAGACATCCAACAGTTGAAAAGCCGCCTGAAGGATCTGGCGGATCGCTCGTACCGACAGAACCTGTATACTTTTTCAGGTTTTCTTAGCCTGGGGGAGCAGGAGCAGTTCTGGGCCATGGACAGGGAACTGCATTATTGCGGTTCCTGCCTTTGGGGCGGTTATGAGCAGGCAGAACGGAAAGTGGCGCGCTTTGGCAGTGTGGAGGAATTGGGCTATGAAGAGGAATATCCCATTGTCTGCATCCATATCACGCCGCTGCAGGCTAAATTTGCCGATGCCCTGAGCCATCGGGATTTTCTGGGGGCGTTGATGAACCTGGGCATAGACCGCTCTACGCTGGGAGATATCCGGGTGGGAGAAAAAGAGGCCTATCTGTACTGCCTGTCCGGTATGGCGGAGTATGTCTGCGAACATTTGGATAAGGTAAGACATACCAGTGTAAAATGCGTTCCGGTGGAGGAGTGTGCGGATCTGCCCCAGGAGGAACCCAGGGAACTGGTGGTGCAGCTGCCGTCCCTGCGGATTGATGCCTGCCTGTCCAAGGTGTATAACCGTTCCAGAGGGGAGATTCTGGAGGCATTTCAGAGCGGAAAAGTCTATGTGGACGGCCGGCTGTGCGAAAACAATTCCCGGCAGCTAAAGGGCGGTGAGACCGTGAATCTGAGGGGCCTGGGAAAGTTTATATTCACCGGGGAGCAGAGAGAGACCCGTAAGGGTAAACTCTCGGTCAAAGTGCTGCTCTATCCATAAGATTTGTAGGATGCGGGACTTTCATACAAAAAGAGGAAGAGTTCATGTATACATATTCTATCATTCAATGGCTGTTTTTCTTTTACTTTTACTGCTTTGTGGGTTGGTGCATAGAGACCACTTATGTATCCCTCCACCAGAAGCGTCTGGTGAACCGGGGATTTATGCGGGGGCCTTTTCTGCCTTTGTATGGCAGCGGGGCTGTCATGATGCTGTTGGTGTCCATGCCCTTTAGGGAGCATCTGGTTCTGGTATATATTGCGGGCTGCGTCGGCGCCACCCTATTGGAGTATGTGACGGGAGTGACCATGGAAGCATTGTTTAAGGTGCGGTATTGGGATTACTCGGACAAAAAATATAACTTTCAGGGGCATATCTGTCTGGGCACTTCTCTGGCCTGGGGGCTGCTTACCATCCTTATGACCAGGCTGGTACATAAGCCGGTGGAACGGCTGGTGCTGGCGATACCCGGGTCCGCGCTGACGGTCCTGACTCTGGTTCTGACCGTGGGGATCGCCTGGGATTTTGCCCTGTCCTTCAAGGCGGCCATGGATCTGCGGGATATTCTGGTCATGATGGAAAAGGCCAGAGCGGAGCTGGTGCATATTCAGAAACGGCTGGATGTGATCATCGCCCTGGCCGACAGTGACCTTCAGGCCCGCAGGGAACAGTGGAATGAAGCCCGGGAGGCCCGGCTGGAAGCCAGCGAGGCCCGCAGGGCGGCGGCACAGCAGCAGAGGGCCAAGATCGGCGAGAACATGTCGTTGAAAGCGGAGGAGTTGAAAGCGGGTATCGAAGAGAAATTTGCCGGTATAAAACAACGTGCCCTGGAAAAGCCTTCTGCCTATCTGGAGAGCGTGCGGGAAGAAATTGGTGAACTGAGAATCAAATACCGGGTCAGTTTGGAGCGACGGGAAGGTTCCGGCAGAGTCAGAAAATTTTATAAAAATGTGCTGCGCTCCAATCCCTCCATGACTTCCAGGATTTTCAAGGATGCCTGGGAGGAGTGGAAAAAGCTGATGGAGGATGAACCAGGTGAGGAACAGGAGTAGGGAGAAGCGCCGGAAAACCATAAGGATGCGGAGGAATGCGGGATGAAAATCGGCGAGGCTTTGGCTGCTTACCGTGCGGAGCGCAAGCTGCTGGTGTAGCAGAGACGGGAGCTGTTTAAACAGAAGGAGTCTCTGGAACGGAAAATGAGGGCTGCCGAGGGGGGCCGGGAACTCTATGAGGAGGAGGCCGCCACCCTGGAACTGTCTATTAACAATGTGTGTGAGCGCTTTGAGGAGAATCTGAAGGTGCTGGATCAGCTGACGGCGCAGGAGACCGCAGTATGGAATGCGGAGGTTGCCCGGCAGCAGGCGGATGTAATGGAAGAAAAAGCCGCGGACATGGCTAAGATCATGGAGGTGGCGCATCGGATCGCCACAGGGGGGATCGTTCCTGCATCGGACGAAAAAAAATTGCTGGATTACAGTTTTGAGATGTATCAGGCTGCCAAAAGCATGGGAGCCATGGTTCAGATGCGGAAAAAGCGTGAAAAGTATGACTCTCTGTGGGACGATGAAGAGGAGAAACCGCAGGAGTATGATCCTGCAGGAAAGGCCTACAGTGCAGAGACGGACATCGGACTTCCAACAGCCGAAACAGGGAGCGGCGAAGCCTTATGAGAAAAGGAGTAGGCCTGGTTATTACAGCTGCTGTTTATATCCTGACAGGCTGTTCCGGAAATAGTGGTGATTTGTGTCTGCCGGAATCCACCACTGCAAAGAACAGTTCAACAATCGAGGCAGACATGGTCAATGCGCAGCGTACTGAACCCATGATGCTGGAGGAGGATTGGTCGGAATTTTTTGGCTCCCTCAATGGCACTGCGGTTATTTACGATCCGGCTGAAAACTGCTGTCAGGTCTATAACCGGGAATTGGCTCTTACCCGGCGTTCCCCATGTTCTACTTTTAAGATCATTTCTTCCCTGACGGCTATGGAAAACGGAATAATTGAACCGGAGGATTCCCTGCGTACCTGGAGCGGGGAGATGTTCTGGAATGAGGAATGGAACAGGGACATTGATTTTCAAGATGCGTTCCGCTCTTCCTGTGTGTGGTATTTCCGGGAAGTTATCAATGAGATCGGCAGGGAGGCCATGCAGGAAGAACTGGATAAACTTCAGTACGGAAACTGCGACATTTCTGACTGGGAGGGCCTGCAGAACGTAAACAACAGCAATCCTGCTCTCACCGGCTTTTGGCTTGAATCTTCCCTGCTGATCTCGCCTGTGGAGCAGACGGCGGTAATGGAACGGATCTTTGGTGTCCAGGCAGATTATTCAGCGGAAACAGTAAGCCACTTAAAGCAGGTTATGCTGCTGTCAGAGCCAAAGGATGCGGATATAAGCGTTTATGGAAAGACCGGCATGGGATCCTTTCAAGGAACCGTGGTGGACGCGTGGTATACGGGCTTTGCGGATATGGGTGAGAAAAGGCTTTATTTCTGTGTTTATCTGGGGGAGACGGACAGTCAGGAAGTATCCAGCGCCAGGGCGAGAGAAATAGCCCTGCAAATCCTGAGTCAGTATTAAACAATTTTTTTATCTAAATATCTTTGCTAGAATATTTATTTCTTAACTTTTTCCTGGTAACAACCATATTTTCTGATTGTTTTTTCCATCCCCCTGACGGGGGGATGGCGCTTTGCCATGTTCCCGGAAAATCATTTACATCTATAAATGAAATCGGGGAGGCGTCCGATATATATAATACGGACATAAAGAAAAGGGAATTCTTTGTTTCGGGAAAGGATATCAGGGATGGGAGAAATTACACCCAGTGAAAATGAATGGTTGGTAATGGAAGTGCTCTGGGCGAATGACCGCGCCATGACGGCGGCGGAGATCATCGCGCAGCTTACAGGCAAAACGGATGTCAGCCAGAAAACCATCAGGGTTATGATTAATCGTTTGCTGGCCAAGGGAATGCTGACTTACACGGTGGACGAGAAGGATGCCAGAATCTATCATTACCGGGCAGCCAGACCCAAGGAGGAGTGTCTTCGCCTGAAAAGCAGGCGCTTTGTCAGCAACTATTTCGGCGGCAATGCTTCGCTGGCGGTGGCCAGCTTTCTGCAGTCGGCAGAGATCAGCCGGGAGCAGTTGGAGGATTTGAGCAGTCTGGTGGAGAGCTTGAAAGACAGGACATAACGGACCGGCGTCCGGAAAGGAGGCACAGGAAGCATGAGGGTGTGGGAGTTGTTGGAACTGCTGGGGAAATTTGTGGTATTTGTCTGTAAATACGGTTTCTCAAAGTGTATGAGAACCGCCGTCTGCGGCCTGGCTGTGATGCTGCTTCTGCTGACCTGGCATTGCTGGCGTAAGCGCAGGGCCGGCAGAAGCGCAGACCTGGGGTTTTACAGTTGGCTCCTGCTGTTTCCTGCGGCTTTTACGGGCATGAGCCGAATTTTTTTTCAGAGGTGGAGTATCGGGCTGCAGGGCGGGATCCATATATTGGGTGATACCTGGGTCAGCGGCGGGTATTTTGTAATCCTGCTTGCCTTGCTGGGATGGTGGCTGGCAGGGAAGCATGTTTTGTCAAAGAGGGTATGTAAGCTGTATTGCTGGTATGCGCCGAAAATGTCCTCCCACAGGGGAACGGAGGACTGGCAGCACTGTATCCGGCGAGTGACGGACGGGGATCGCCGGGGCCTGGCCCGGTGGTATCTGAAGCGGGCGCGGGTGTATATTTCCGGCCAGGGGATCAGTCCTTACTGCGGCGGTATCTTCCGGCCTTATATTGTGATGCCGGATCTATATCTGGAACCGATGGGGGAGAGTTCGGCTGCAGGGGAAGAACAACGTTGCAGGGGAAGTGAACAACGTTGCAGGGGAAGTGAACAACGTTGCAGGGGAAGTGAGCAACGTTGCAGGGGAAGTGAGCAACGTTGCAGGGCAAGTGAGCAGCGTTGCAGGGGAAGTGAGCAACATTGCAGGGGAATTGAACAGTTCTGCAAAGGGGAGCAGTTCTGCAGGGAAAGGGAACAGGAGGAATCCCGGAGAAATTTCAAAACAGACGGGGAGCCGGGGTATTGGGGCTGGGGACTTACGGAACAGGGGAAGACCCTGCTGTGTCATGAGCTGCTGCATTTGAAATCCGGGCATATCCTGTGGATCAATCTGTTTGCCCTGCTGCGCATTTACTGGTGGTTCAATCCCCTGGTTTATCTCTGCGAAAAACTGCTGCGGCAGGATATGGAGCAGGCCTGTGACGAGGGATGCCTGTACTATACGGGTGTCAGCGAACGGGAATATGGCAGGCTGCTGCTGGCCATGGCCGCCAGGCAGGAAAATATGAGATTGGCGGGGGCGGCCACTTTTCTGAGGGACAGGGACTATCATTCTCTGAGGAATCGTATCGGCAGCCTGCGGGGAAAGTGCGGCCTCAGAAAGTATCGGCTCATCCACAGGAATCTGACCCTGGGGTGCGCTGCTCTGTTGGTGCTGGGCGTTCTGGCCGTGGGGGCTACTTCCTATCCCCGGTATACCCGAATGCAGGAACTGTTCTTGTATGATGAAGGGCTGCGTCTGATCTGCAATGACACGCCCCAACTCCGGGAGGCGGTGCAGGTGGTGGACGGATTTCTGCAGATTGATCCGGAGCGGATGGACGCCTGTTTAAAGGAATTGGAGATTGAGGGGGAGTATGTCTACCTTAGCTTTGACACCATCATGAAAGTGCCGGGCTCGGGGGGCTGCGGTAATGTGGGTATGATCCAGCCGGGAAACTACGAGGATATCTTTTATCTGCGGGCAGAAACCTGGGAGAATGATCTGCTGGAATTCTGTCTGAAATATTTGTTATAACGTACATAGTCGTTTGGTGCAAAGGGTCTTGTCTGAACAGGCAGGCAGCCGATATCAATAGAGAAGGTTGGAACGGTCTGGATGAAGCAGGCCAATGTAGGGTAAAAGAATCACAGGCAAAATCGGAGCGCGGAGCAGGAGAGGCTTCGGTTATACTTCGATTAGACGGACAGAGGTAAGCATGGGACAGGTAACATTGACATTCGTGGAGGGCGAGGCTGTATTGGAGCCGGAGGAAATCCTCTATATAGAAACTTGCAGGCACAAAAATATTTTTCACACGAAGGAGCGCACCTACAGCATCTATCGCAAGATGGATGAGATCGAGGCCCTCATGGAGGGGATGGAGTTTTTGAGATGCCATCAGAGTTTCCTGGTGAACATGCGTTATATCCGAAAGATCAGCAGCTATGTGATGACCTTGACCACAGGACAGGAATTGTCTGTGCCCAAGGCCCGTTACCGGGAGGTTAAGCGTCGGTATGCGGAGTATTTGGAGCGGGATAAGAGATAGAAGTGATTGAGGGAGTATTACAGATATTATAGCGGAGAAGCCGTGGGAAAACGGCTTCTTTTTTATGGAGCATTTTCTTTTATTGTATTTTCAGAGACATGCATTTATAATAGAATTGATAAATAGAAACGGATTGAGCCGATCATGTGGAGATCACAGGAAAGGGGAGCTGCCGTGTTTGGGTTTAAAAGAAAAACAGGAGAGATTGACGCTCAGTTGACCATCGTGGCCAACAGTCTGGCTAACAATTATAAGGATGCGGCCAGGGATGGGCTGAAGGAGGCACGGAGACTGTTTGAGGCACTGGAGGGCGAATTGCCGGAGCGGGAGCGAAAGCGGATCAGCCGACAGATCGACGGTTTCCAGGAACAGATGAAGGGATATTCCCATTATAATCATATTGGGTGGTAGGAAAATACGGAACCAAAAACAGCATTTCCCCGGACAGCGCGTTGCTCCCAATGCGGACGCTGCGGCGGGCGGGGAGGCGGAATTAGAAAAAGAAAGAGGATAAAGGATGAGGCTGATAATTGTACGACACGGGGACCCGGACTATGAGAAGGATTCCCTGACAGAGAAAGGCTGGCGGGAAGCGGCCATATTGGCGGACAGGATATCCCGGCTGGAGGTGAAGGAATTTTATGTGTCCCCGCTGGGACGGGCCAGGGACACGGCTTCCCTGACACTTGAAAAAATGGGCCGAAAGGCCACCGTATGTCCCTGGCTGCGGGAGTTTGCGCCACGGATTATGCGGCCGGACGTGTCGGACCGGACTACCATCTCCTGGGACTGGCTGCCCCAGGACTGGACTGGAGTGGATGAATTTTACCGCCGTGACCAATGGAGTACGCCGCCCATGATGCGGGAGGCCATGGCTGCAGATCCGGATACAGGGGAAATGCGGGTGGGCATTCAGGAAGAATATGACTGGGTGATACGGGGATTTGACAGTCTTCTGGCGGATCACGGCTATCAGCGCAAGGGGGAAATCTACCGTACAAAACAGTCAAATCAGGACATCTTGGTATTTTTTTGCCATTTTGGTGTAGAATGTGTACTGTTGAGCCATTTATTGGGTATTTCTCCCATGGTGCTGTGGCATGGGACCGTGGCAGCGCCCACCTCCGTTACCACACTTTATACGGAGGAGAGGCGGCGTGGAAAAGCTATTTTCCGCATGACAGCCTTTGGAGATGTCTCCCATCTGTATGAAGCAGGGGAGGAGCCGGCCTTTGCGGCCCGGTTCTGTGAGGTCTATGGCAGCGATGAAAGACATGACTGAAGAATTGTGCTGACCGGCGCGGCGGGATAAGAAAGGCCCGGCGGTATGCGGAGCTGGGAAACCGACAGTGACAGATGGGGAAAAAACACATATATTGATTATGAGATGATTCAGAAAGCAGGGGCATTTTCTGTTTGTTCGCTCTTTCGCGGTTCGGTTTATGGAGGACGGGAGCGGAGGTTTACGGATGTGCGCGGTGAATGGATGAGAGAGATATTGCAGATAGCCACAGGTTTATCTATTCCTTTTGCGGGAACCACGCTGGGCGCAGCCATGGTGTTCCTGATGAAGAATGAGATGAATAAGAAGCTGGAGAAGCTGTTGTTGGGCTTTGCCGCAGGGGTGATGATCGCGGCATCCGTATGGTCGCTGTTGATTCCCGGCATTGAGATGGCGGGGGAGCAGGGAAAAATCCCTTGGGTGCCTGCCACGGTGGGCTTTCTGCTGGGTATGTCCTTCCTGCTGGTACTGGACAGCCTGATTCCTCATCTGCACCTGGACAGCAGCAGCCCCGAGGGTGTGAAGTCGGGGATGGGAAAGACGGCCATGCTGGTCTTTGCGGTAACGCTGCACAATCTGCCGGAGGGCATGGCCGTGGGCGTGACCTTCGCAGGGGCTATGATGGGCAATACGGGCATCACCATGGCGGGGGCTTTCGCTCTGGCAGTGGGCATTGCCATCCAGAATTTCCCCGAGGGCGCGATTATTTCCATGCCGCTGAAGAGCAGCGGACAGGGCATTTCCAGAGGGAAGGCATTTTATTATGGCATGCTTTCCGGCCTGGTTGAGCCCATCGGCGCCGTGATTACCATATTGCTGACCAATCTGGTGGTGCCCTTTTTGCCCTACCTGCTTTCCTTTGCGGCGGGGGCCATGATCTATGTGGTGGTGGAGGAATTGATACCGGAATCCCAGTCAGGAGAGCATACCAACATTGGTACCATAGGCGTAGCCATGGGCTTCACGCTGATGATGGTGCTGGATGTGGCGCTGGGGTAGGAGGACTCTGTTCTGTGTGTCGGCGGTGCAGGCTATGTCTGGAGGGATCCACGGCATACGGGATCGGACAGGGGGATTTGGGTCGAAAATAAAGCAGACTTGATGTACAGGAGAAGAGATGTGAGCAGAGAAAAGTACAGGGAACCGGGGGAACTTCCGCTGATTGAGGAATATCCCGATGTTTTTGTCTTTCAGGACGGCAGGCGGGTGGAAACCCCACAGGATTGGGTCGCCAGGCGGGAGGAGATCAAAGAACTGTTTGCGTATTATGTATATGGTCCTCTGCCGGAGACGGAGGGACAGCAGGTGCGCTGGCGTCTGAAGGAGCAGCGGGTATGTTCGAGGGCTGTGGCCATGCCGGAGGGCAATTCCCCCATGTTGAACGCCAGGGTCATGGAGTTGGAGGCCATCGTGGCATACCGGGGCAGGGAGGCCCGCTTTCCCGCTCTGGCGGTTCTGCCGATGGAGGCTCCCGCTCATGGATTGTACCCGGTGCATCTGGAGATGCGCTTTGTGGAAGAGGGGAAGAGTCTGGAGGCCGGCGATAACGCCTTTTACGCGGCGAGCCGGGGATATGCCACCATCTGCTGCAGCCCCACGGATGTGGCGGCGGATACCCCCGGTCGCCGCGGCGCTTTTTATACGCTTCATCCCTATGCAGGGAACTGGCGGAAGCAGACGGGCGTGCTGGCAGCCTGGGGCTGGGGAGCCTCCCGGCTGCTGGACATGCTGGAGCAGGGACTGGGGGAGCAACTTTTGGTGGATCCCTCCAGGAATATTCTGTCCGGCGTATCCCGGTACGGTAAGGCGGCGCTGGTGGCCGGGGCTTATGATTCCCGGTTCCGGGTGGTGGTTCCCGCCTGCTCCGGCGCAGGGGGCATGGCCCTGTATCGCTGCTGTACGGAGGGACGGGTTTACGACCTGAAATCTCTGGGGTATGTGAATGAGCAGGGTGGGACCACTCATGTGACCGGGCAGAACGAGCCCCTGAGTTGTCTGCAGGGAGAGGGGGAAAGGCATTGGTTCAATGACAGATTCCTTAAGTTTGACTGTGTATCCCGGCTGCCGGTGGACCAGCATCAGTTGGCGGCTTTGACAGCGGACTCCCGGCAGTATCTTTTTGTGGTTATTGCGGCTCATGGGGAGGACTGGGTCAACGGCGGTTCCATGTATGCGGCTTATAAGGAGGCCGAAAAGGTCTTTGATTTCCTGAGCCTGGGCAGCCATATCGCCATACAGGTTCATCTTCGGGGACATGCCCTGCTTATGGAGGATATGGTCAAACTTCTGGACTATTGTGATGTGCAGATGTACGGCGCGGAGTGGAACCGGCAGCATACCCGGCCTGAACAGCTGAAGACCTGTGTATATGACGGACAATAATTTCGGCAGAAAAAGGAGCAAGCAATGATATACTTATCTCATTTTACATTTCCCACCGGGGAACAGGAATCCGATTTTTTCTGGGGCGAACAGCGCACCTGTTACGATTCGTATTATCCTTTTCAGATCCTTTCCCGGCGGAAGCTGCGGATGTTGGACTTTGAGCCTGTGACAATTCTCTACGGAGGCAACGGCTCCGGTAAGACCACGGCACTGAACGTGATCGGGGAGACCTTGAAGCTGCAGAGGGACACCCTGTATAACCGCAGCAATTTCTTTGAAACCTATTGTAAGCTGTGTGATTTTGAGACCCTGGAGCCCATTCCCAAACTGAGCCGGATTATCACCAGCGACGATGTGTTTGATTTTATGTTGAATCTGCGTTCCCTGAACGAGGGGATTGACAGGAAACGGGAGGATGTGTTCAGCGAATACCTGGAGAACAAGTATGCCCGTTTCCAGATGCGCTCCCTGGAGGATTACGAGCAGCTTAAGAAGGTGGTGCAGGCGCGCTCCAAGACCCAGTCCCGATATGTGCGCGCCAATCTGATGGACAATGTGCGGGAACATTCTAACGGGGAGAGTGCCTTTCTGTATTTCTCGGAAAAAATACAGGAGAACGGGCTCTATCTGCTGGACGAGCCGGAGAACAGCTTATCCCCCCAGCGGCAGCAGGAACTGCTGCGGTTTTTGGAGGATTCCGCCCGGTTTTTTGGCTGTCAGTTTGTCATGGCCACCCATTCCCCGTTCCTGTTGTCCATGCGGGGAGCCAAAATCTACGATCTGGACGAGGATCCGGTGGATGTGAAGCGCTGGACAGAACTTTCCAATGTCAGGGCCTACTATGATTTCTTTCAAAAACACGAAGGGGAGTTTTAGTGAAAAACAGACATACGGCGGGGCACTTCTCAATCGGAAGTGCCCCGCCGGGTTTTAAGTCCTATCTTCCAGTATTCGGAAAGAAACCGTTACTACAAACAGATCCGCATTGGTTTCCCAGCTGAAGCTGCCGCCACAGGCTTCCGTAAAGCTCTGAGCGATGGACAGTCCCAGGCCGCTGCCGCCGTCCGTGCGGCTTAAGTCTCCCCGGGCAAAGCGTTCCGTGAAATCCTTGTCCTTATCCAGTTCCTGCCGGGAGGTGTTCTTAACGCTGGCTACAGCCAGCTGTCCGTCGTTCTGCAGGCTTACAAACACCCTTGAACCGTCCAGGGAATATTGTATGGCATTCTGGAACAGATTCTGAAATACCCGGTACATCCGCTGGCCGTCGGCCATGATCATCACCGGTGTCTCAGGCAGTTCCGTGCGGAAAGTGACTTTGCTGCCTGCAATCTGCTCTTCCATATCCGCCAGAGTCTGGCGCAGCAGCTTACAAAAGTCCAGTTCCTCCATATGCATGGGGAGCTCCCCGGATGCTGCCTTGCTCACGGCAAACACGTCCTGCACCATGTTTTTCAGCCGCTGGGATTTTTCATCCAGGATTTTCACATAGTCCCGCACATGCTCCGGCAGTTCTTTCTCTTCTTTCAGGAACTGCACATAGCTGATGATGGAGGTAAGCGGCGTCTTGATGTCATGGGAGACATTGGCGATCAATTCCACTTTCATGCGTTCGCTCTTCATCTGCTCGTCCACGGCGATGGCCATGCCGTGCCGGATGTCTTCCAGTTCCGCCATGGCGTCCTCCAGGTCATGGCCTGAGAGGGGAGTGCCCGGGTTCCCGTCTTCGCTTTCAGAGGCATTTCCGTCCCAGTTTCCGGCGTAATTCCCGTTGCGGATGTCCCGGATGCGGATTGACAATGCCTCCAGATCTCTGGCGGTTTCCATATTTTTCACGCCGATCCGGTACTGCAGCAACAGAAATCCCACCAAGATCAGAAAGAACAGGCTGCCCAAGCCCCACAAGACGCCCATGGTGTTTCTGCCTCCCTGGGTAAATCCTATTATTCCGCCCGCCAGCATCAGCAGTCCGTAGACAGCAGCCGCGGCAAAGGCGGCCCCGTTGCGGTGGGCTGTCCTCACGGGCAAGGGCTGCCGCAGATCCCGGGCGCTAAAGGTCCGGCACAGCCTGGCCGCCAACCCCTGTGTCCATACTTTTCTGTTGTGCCGCAGGTCATTGACGGCCAGATAGAGCAGCCAGAACAGCAGGATCCAGACCGGAGCGGGCAGATAGCACAGGGCCTGGCCCAGAGGGCGGCTTGCATAGGAGAGGGCATAGCTGTAGGATTCTGCCTCCGCCCAGTAGATGGCTTCTTCGATATAGTCCCCATAGTTCTGGGAGATCCATATGACGCAGTTTAGGAACAGGAGATACAGGATCAGAAGCCCCATCAGGATCTTGCACTCAAACCATATTTTTCCTGTAAACCGGGCAATGCCCGCATCCGCTTCCCGCTTGGATTTCCGGCACAGAAACGATGTCAGCAGCAGCACCAGCCCTGTCCCCAGACAGATCATGTCCCGGATCAGTGTCTTTCTGTTTTCTCTTATGTTGTACTGCATCCAGTACAGGGAATTGTCCATCTGACGGTAGCCGCTTCTGCCGTAAGAACTTTCCGAATACAATACGGGTTCTTTGGCCGCAGCCATATAGATCACGGCTTTTTTCATCTCTTCATCCGCCGGGAAATTGCGGTAGCCGGGTACATACCACGCGCTCTCGTCCCGATAGTAGCCGTCCCCGTAGACATCCAGTTCCTTACCGTCCTTGAAAATCCGTACTTTTCCCTCCGCATACTGCAGCAGAAAATTGTACCCCTCCGGCGCGGTCAATTTGTCCTCCTGGGGAAGCAGCTCCGAATTGGTGTAGAGAACCTTGCCGTCATAGGATATGGAGTAGAGCAGGTTCTCGTCCTGTTTGATGCTGTCATGGTACTGCTGGGCAGCTTTTCTGTATTGCTCCCGGCGCTGTTCCTCCGTGAGGGGTTCCGCACCCAGCTCCAATTCCCATTTTTCCTCATTCTGATTGTAGATCCACTCGTAGGGCTCCAGCTGCAGCTGCCTATACTCGGATATACCTTCGTAGAGTTCCACAGGGATATCCGAATAAGCCGTTGCCTCCACAACATTGTCCCCATAAGAACCGGGGGAGAAATAAGTCCCCCAATCGTAACCGTAATAATGGCTGCCAAAACAATCTGTAGCCATGGCCAGAAAGGTCTCCAGACGGCCCGAGATATACCCTCTGAAATGCGAACTTTGCTGGTAGTCGTCCTGCAGTGCCCTGTCCGGGTACTTCCAGAAGAAATCATCCGGCAGATTTTGCAGAAGGCTGACCGTGCCGCCCAGCGTCAGGCTGGCCCCTGTGAAGAAGATCATAAAACTAATTCCCTTTTTTCTGTTTTTCCATTTTGTATCCAATGCCCCACACCACCTTTATATATTCTGGCTCTTTTGGATTCAGTTCCACTTTTTCCCGGATGCGCCTGATATGTACCATCACGGTGTTCTCAGACGCGAAAGCCTCCTCGTCCCATACCCGGCGATAAATCTCCTCGGCGGGAAACACCCGTCCCAGGTTGCGCATGAACAGATCTACGATCCTGGTCTCCGTGGCGGTGAGTTTGACGGGTTCTCCGTCCGCGTAGAGGGCTTTTTCCTCTGTGCGGTATACAAGCCGTCCGTTCCTGATTTCTTCCACACAGTTCCCGGCGTTGATATCTCCCAGCATGGTGTAGCGGCGCAGCTGGCTTTTCACCCGGGCCGCCAACTCCTGGGGATTGTAGGGTTTGGACACATAGTCATCCGCGCCCATGGAAAGTCCCAGCACTTTGTCGCTGTCCTCACTCTTGGCGGAGAGCACGATGATGGGGATATTCTGCTTCTCCCGAATGCGCAGCACTGCCGACAGTCCGTCCAGCCTTGGCATCATCACATCAATGAGTACCAGCCGTACCTGACGGGCGGCAAGAATATCCAGGGCCTGCAGCCCGTCATAGGCTTTCAGCACTTCATAGCCCTCTCCTTCCAGCAGGATGCTGATGGCTTTTACAATCTCCCGGTCGTCGTCTACGACCAACACGCAATCGTTCATGTCGTCCCTTTCCGAATAAAAAAGTGTAGCTGTTTCTCTCAAGCTGGTATCAGGATAAACCTAAATATTTACAAAAACAGCAGGGTGTTTCTTACAAGTTTCTTACAACGCTTTTCTATTTTATTCTTTTTCACGGAGTATGACAAGGGAGTTTTGGGGCGCTGTAAGACTTTACCAGAGAATCGGTCTTTTCCTTGAAAGAAAATTGACAGTGGCCCTGTGTGCGGCTATAATAAAATGCGTATACTATTAAAAATTCAAACAGGCAGGAGGGCGCTATGGTATTGAAGGACAAGGTAGCAATCGTGACAGGCGGAAGCAGGGGCATCGGCTTTGCCACAGTGAGAGCGTTTTTGCAGGAAGGCGCGGCGGTGGTGCTGTGCGCCAGCAGACAGGAGACGGCGGACAAGGCCGTGGCTCAGCTGAAGGAAGAGTTCCCTGAAGCTAAAGTGGAGGGCATCTGGCCCAACCTCAGCAGTTTTGGGGATGTAAAGGCGGCGTTTGACCGGGTGGCAGAGCAGTATGGCGGTCTGGATATCCTGGTGAACAATGCGGGAATCTCGGAGAGTACGCCTTTCTCCGGTTATACGGAGGAGACTTTTGACAAAGTGATGGATTTGAATGTAAAGGGCACCTTCAACTGTTCCAAGGCGGCGGCCGATCTTATGGAAAAGAAGGGCAGCGGCGTGATTCTAAACACCTCCTCCATGGTCAGCATATCGGGACAGCCCAGCGGGGTAGCCTATCCCACCTCCAAGTTCGCCGTGAACGGCTTTACCCTTTCTCTGGCGCGGGAACTGGGCCCTAAGGGCATCCGTGTGAATGCGGTGGCGCCGGGTATCACGGAGACGGATATGATGAAAGCAGTGCCCAAAGAAGTGATAGACCCCATGATCGCCCGCATCCCCCTGCGCCGTCTGGGACAGCCGGAGGACATTGCCAACGCCTTTGTATTTCTGGCGTCGGAGAAGGCCTCCTATATCACCGGTGTGGTGTTGAGCGTGGATGGTCTGATGAGGGCCTGAATATAGAAGTTGGGAAAGGCCATTCGGTTTTGCCGGATGGTCTTTTTGAATTAATAAATAATATGCGATATAATTTGAGAAAGTTTTAGTAATCATATATATTTAATGGAATAATTGACAAAAAGAAAAAGATACGGTATTATTATGATGTATCCAAAAGGTGTTTTGAAGTAATATCTGGGCTGGCGGCAATGTAAACATAAAGGAGGAAAACATTTATGAAGAAAAGAGTGGGCATGAAATTGATTTCGGCGGCTTGTGTCGGCATCTTGTGCATCGGAATGACAATGATGGCATCTGCCAGTACAAGAGGGGCCTGTATGCATCATAATACAAAATGGTTTGGAGAAACGGTGGATTATAGGACGAGCAACCATACTGTCACCCTGCAGGCAAGCCAGGGACCGCAGATTTGCAGTTATTCAAAGTGGGTTGATAAGACCACTCTGATGTGCACAGATTGCGGCTATGTAATAGGAGGCGACACCTATTACCATGAAAAGCATAGCCTCTGTGGTATAGACTATTGATTTGACGTTCTAACAACATGCCAGCCTTGGATTCCATGGACATGGGCAGAATTTGGATACGGATTGATAACCGTTGGCACAATGTCACAGAAAAGCCGTTGGCTTGTCCATATTTCAGAAATATGGGAAAAGGATAGCGATGAGACATAAAGTATTAAGAAAAATAAGTTTTCTGTTAAGCATCTGTCTCCTGCTTGCCGCCTGCGGACGGGAGCCGGGTCCCAATGGGACGGCAGCCACCGGAGCGGAAACAGCCGGGACCGAACAGACATCAACTCCAGAACCCCAGACGGACTGGCAGGAAAAGAGACTTCCGACAGCAGGAGCTGTGAAGGATGCGCTCTTGTATGTAAATGACAATATATCCGTAGAGTACAGGGAGCCCGGGGAAACGGTTGCTCATACCTGTCTTCAGCTTGCCTGGGGTAACGATTTCTATGTGCTGGACTCGTATCGACAGCAGGATACCGTAAGTGCTTCTCTGCAAAAGATTAACGGGGACACTGGGGCGGGAGAACAGGTCTCCTTGTCCACCGGCGTCTGGGAGATAGAAGGCGGCTTAATACAGGGAATGGATGTGGTAAACGATGACAGACTGGTATTCTGGGTCAGCGGCAGGAGTGCCCAGGATGATCAGGAGATCCGATCCTATGCTGTGTATACGGATTGCCGGGGCCAGATACAGAATAAGGTGGAACTGACAGACATCCTGCGGGAGAACGGCATCCGGGAGGGACTTGCATACGCCGTTCTGTTCTTGGGCAGCGACAGTCAGGGAAATGTGTACATAGACGATGTGGACGGACAGACTGTCTATATGCTGGATGCCGAAGGAAAGCTGGCAGGGAGTTATGCCTATCCCTCGGAAAACGGCGCAGGCAGCCAGAGTTTCCGCACATCCGATGGAAAAAGGATTCTTGTCTGCGGCGTGCCGGGAGAATGGGAGTGGGTTCAGCTGGATCCGGATACGGGGGAAGCAAACCGCCATTCTCTACAGGGAATCAAAAATGTCCAGAGATGGTACGCCATGTGGGGAAACATGCTGTACTACGCTGCGGATCATCAACTGGTAAGCTGGGATACTGACACAGGCGAGAGAAAGCTGCTGGCAAGACTGGACGAGGTTGCCGGCTATGCGGATGCGCTGGAAATGGCGGTGATGCCCGCAGGGAATGGACTCAGACTGCTGTTAACGAAAACGGATGAAGCCCGGAGATATATTTTGACGCTCTCCCAGGATCGGCCTGCGGCGGAGGGGGAAATACAGGTGGCCAATCTGTATGGAGAGAGTTCCTTCTTCTCGGAAAGGGTGCTCAGCTTTGGCAGGGAAAATCCCTCCTTCGGAATTCAATATCAGGCGGCTTTTCAGGAGGCGGAGGCCGACAGAGTATTGCTGGAGGTGGCCAACGGAGGGGGGCCGGATCTTTTGTATCTGCCCCGACAGAATGTGAAGGCCCTGCAGGCCAACGGAGCGCTGGGAGAACTGGGGCAGCTTCTTTCCCAGGATACTCTGGATGTTCTGCTGCCGGGGGCTGTTCAGGCGGGAACTTATGAGGGCGGCCTGTATGCGGTTCCCCTGTCGGTGTATGTCAGAACGCTCCTGACCGCCAGGGCCTACTGGCAGGAGGATGGCTGGACCACCCGGGATATACTGTCCCTGCTTGCTGAACAGGACGATATCAAAGGTCTGTTTGTGGATATATCCGGTCAGGATGAATACGCTTATAACCTGTATTTTCTGATGGGAATGGACATCCCGAATTCCCCTTTCATCAAGGATGGGGTGAGCAGTTTTGACTGTCCGGAGTTCCGGGAAATCCTGAAGACAGTTAAGGATATGACCCAAAAGGCCGAAAACAACAGCACGCTATATGACCGCACTGCGCCGTTGGTTTCGGGGGGGTATCTGGGAGTGGAGTGCATGGTGTGGGATATGAAGATTTTCAGCGAGACCTGCGAGAAATTGGGTGATAACGCGAATCTGGTGGGCTATCCCTCCGATGCGGGAGGCAGTCACTTCCTGGTGGATAAGGGAATGCTGGTGGTCAATCAGAACGCCATGGAGAAAGAAGGAGTGAAGGAGCTGGTCAACTACCTGCTCAGTCTGGAGAGCCAGCAGCTTCTGTCCCAGTCCATCAGCGTCAGGGCCGATATACCAAGCGCTCAGGTCGCCTACAATGAGGCGGGTAAAACATACTATTGGAAATCCACAAACAACACCGGTTATCAGTTACCGGCGAAAGCGGATGGAACTTCCTATCTGGAAGAGTATGTGGAACTATTGGGGAAAGCTGTGCCCATGGCTTTTGATTCGGAGGAAGTCTTTAACCTTGTGATGGAAGATGCGGACAGCTATTTTCATTCAGACAAAGACTTGGATACGGTAGTAGATGCTATCCAGAAGCGGGTGCAGATTTATCTGGATGAACGACAATAAAGGCAGTGCTTAAAAAGGGCGTCCATACACCGAAAACGGTGGATGGACGCCTGTTTTACGCTTGGGATGCTATAGCTTTTTCTTGGCCCGTTCAGTGTATTTTTCTTCGCAGTATTTGCAGCGGTATACTTCTTTCACCGGGTCAGCCAGATAGAAAATGTGGGGTAGTTCCTGCTCAATGGAGGTGATGCAGCGGGGATTGTGGCAGTGGATTACATTTTTGATCTGCCGGGGCAGCACCAGGTCTTTTTTGTCCACGATCTCTCCGTCCTTTATGACATTTACAGTAATGTTATGGTCAATGTATGCCAGCACGTCCAGGTCCAGCATGTCGATGTCGCATTCTACTTTCAGAATATCCTTTTTACCCATTTTGTTGCTGCGGGCATTTTTTATGATAGCCACGGTGCAGTCCAGCTTGTCCAGGCCCAGGTGTTCGTAGATGGACAGGCTCTTTCCGGCCTTGATATGGTCCAGCACGAAGCCTTCCTCAATTTTTCCCACGTTTAACATATGATATCTCCCTTCTAACAATATTGCAGATGATTGTGAATTTCCCGGCCTCTGCTTTATGCCAGTTCCAGCAGGGTCAGGATCAGGGCCATGCGCACATAAACGCCGTATTGGGCCTGCCGGAAGTAAGCGGCTCTGGGGTCGTTGTCCACCTCCACCGAGATCTCGTTAACCCGGGGCAGGGGGTGGAGCACCAACATGTCCGGTCCCGCCAGGGCCATTTTGGCCTTGTCCAGAATATAGAAATCTTTCAGACGGATATAATCCTCTTCGTTAAAAAAGCGTTCCTTCTGTACCCGGGTCATATACAGCAGATCCAGCCGGGGCATCACATCTTCCAGGCTGGTGACTTCCTCATAGGAGATTTCCCTGGTTTTCAGCATCTCCGTGATATAGTCGGGGACTTTCAACTCTTCCGGGGAGATGAAAAGAAAGCGGATATCCTCGTAGCGCACCAGGGCGTGGATCAGGGAATGTACGGTACGGCCGAATTTCAGGTCGCCGCACAGGCCGACGGTAAAGCCGCTCAGGGAGCCTTTCAGGCTGCGGATGGTCAGCAGATCCGTTAATGTCTGGGTGGGATGCTGATGTCCGCCGTCCCCTGCGTTGATTACCGGAATCAGGGAATGCTCCATAGCTACCATGGGCGCACCCTCCTTGGGATGGCGCATGGCGCAGATATCGGCGTAGCAGGAGATAACCCGGATGGTGTCGGACACGCTCTCCCCCTTGGAGGCGGAGGAGGAGCCTGCATCGGAAAAGCCGATGACGCTGCCGCCCAGGCGGGTCATGGCGGATTCGAAGCTCAGGCGGGTACGGGTGCTGGGCTCATAGAAACAGGTGGCCAGGATCTTGCCGTCGCAGGCGTGGGCGTATTTGGCCTTGTTGTGTTCGATGTCATTGGCCAGGTCAAAGAGCCTGTCCAGTTCCTGGGTGGTGAAATCCAGGGGACTCATAAGATGTCTCATATTTTTATTTCCTCCTATTTTGAGTTCCGCTTATTCCCCCAAAGCACACAATCCCGGTGATGCATGTCCGTCCGCCGGGGCGTCCGTACAAGCATCAGTGCGCTTTGCTGGAATAAGCTGATTTGGAATGCAGTGTATTCCCCGCGGGCACGAAAGAAAAGCCGAAGAGGAAACTCTTCGACTTTCTGTATTTATGACATATAAGTGACCAATTCCTCCACGGGTTTGCGTCTGGGGGCCACAGGGGATTCTGCGGGATAACCCACGGGAATTACGGCTACCACTTCCCTGTCTGCGGGAACGTTCAGCAGATCGGCTATCTTATCATCGTCGATGATCCCCATGATAACAGTGCCCAGGCCCTTGTCATAGGCGGCCAGGCAGAACGCCTCGCTGGCAACGCCGGCGTCGAACATCTGCCAGCCCTCTCCCCGATGAGTGGAGTAGGAGCCGTCACGTTCAAAGCCGCTGCGGTTTTTGAGGATGGTAACCACGATGGCCATGGGTGCCTGGTCGATGATGACACCGTTGCCTGCGTAGCCCGAGGTACATTTCGCCACTTCCGCTTTCAGATTGCCCTCCACGGCGATATACCTGACGATCTGTGTATGTTTCCAACTGGGGGCGTAGGATGCGGCTTCCACCACTTCACCGATCAATTCATGAGGAACCGGCTGACTGGTGTAGGAGCGGATGCTTCTGCGTCCCATGATACATTCTCTTGCGTTCATATGTCTACCTCCTTATTTGAGTTCCGCATATTCCCGGACTGCACACATGGCCGGGGATCCGCATATTTTTATTTATTCTAACACAATGCGCCGGAGGTTGCAAAGGAATTTTGCTTGTAAAATCTTCGGATGCATTTTATAATGGGCAAATAAGGAACATTGTGTATGCCGGCATAGGAGGCGGAGCCACCGGGAATTGAGCAGGAGAATGCGGCGGCCGGCTCTGGAACGAAAATTTTATATCATAATGGAAAGGATCAACAGCCATGGAAAAAATATGCCCAATCCGGGGGGAATATTTGTATTTGCCCGTCTGCGCAGGCAGGGAAGAGAGAAAACTGGAGATTTTTCTGAAATCCGAGGGAGAGACGCCTGAAAAAATCTTTGAGTTTATGGTGCCGGTGGACGGAACCGCTGCGGGAGGATATGTCTGTGACTTTTATGCACAAATCCCGGTCAGGCAGTATCAGGGCCGGGAGTTCCTTATCTGCGGCGAGTTTCCCATGGCTTTTGAGGAAGGCATTTTCGTGTCCGGGAAGCGGCAGACTGGGAGTCAGGCGCAGCCTGCGGTTCATTTTACCGCGGACAGCGGCTGGACCAACGATCCAAACGGGCTGATCTATGCGGAGGGCATATATCATCTGTATTTTCAGTACAACCCTTTTAACACCTCCTGGAACAATATGAGTTGGGGCCATGCGGTGAGTGAAGATCTGCTTCACTGGAAGCAGGAGGACACGGTGTTGTTTCCGGACGGGAGCGGGACCATATTTTCCGGCTGCGCCATAGGCAATGACCGGGGGCTGCTGGGCTTGCCCAAGGAGGCGTTGCTGTTTTTTTACACGGCGGCGGGGGGAAGCAGCGACTGGAGCAGGGGCCGGGAGTTTACGCAGAAAATCGCGTACAGTCTGGACAGCGGCAGGACGCTCTGCAAGATGGAGGAGCCCTGCCTGCCCACGGTCTGCCGGGAGAACCGGGATCCTAAAGTATACTGGCATGAAGAGTCTCAGGCTTATGTGATGGCGCTGTGGCTGGAGGAGAATGATTTTGGGATATTCCGTTCCGAAGATCTGGCCCATTGGGAACAATCGGACAGATTCACGCTGGAAGGCGCCTGGGAATGCCCGGATCTTCTGTGTCTGAGGAGCGAAGACGGGGAGACATGCTGGTTTTTCTGGGCGGCGGACGGTTTCTGTTTTCCCGGTGAATTTGACGGGTATCATTTCCGGCCGGAGGGCAGCAGGCAGCGGGCCTATGTGAACAGCATCCCCTATGCAGCCCAGACCTACTCCGGCGTGACAGGACGAGTGATTTCCATTCCCTGGCTGCGGATGGAGAATGACGGCAGGCCTTTCACCGGGACTTATGGCATTCCGGTGGAACTGGGCTGCAAAAAGACGGGGGAGGGCTGTGTTCTGACCCAGCGGCCCGTGAGAGAGTTGCTGGAGAGTCGTGTTCGTATAGGGATCGAAGGGGCCGCTCCCGGAGGCGGCTCCGTGGTTCAGGAAGGTGGAAGGATCATTTGCAGGCCCGGAAAGGGAAAGGCCTTGGTGTTGGAGATGCGGGCGCTTGATGGCGGGGCTGTGTACACCTGGGAGATCAATGGCAGCAGGGTCTGCTATGATCCGCTCTCCGGACTGTTTGCGGTGGACGGAGAAGAGAGCCGGGTGGGCTGCGGCTATAGAGAGTTGACTTTGATCGTGGATGACAGGATTCTGGAGGTCTTTTTTGAAGGGGGCATTAGTCTGGGAACTTTTCTACTGCAGGGACGGGAGGCCGGTTTGGCAATGCCGGAGGCATTTGCGGCAGAGTATACCGCCTATGAGGTGTGAGCATGAAACGGGGACAGGGAGTGAGAAACGACAAATGTGATCTAATGGCATAATTATGAGGGAGCCGTCAACAACTGGGAGATCCCTTTGTTTGTGGTTCTCCACAGCGGAGACGGTCCGCCATCGCTTTTGGCTGCAAAAAGAGATTTGTAAAATAAGCATTGACTGCCGAATTGCCGGCGGGAGGGACGGATCCTTGTGATCTGTCCGCCCGCCGGCAGTTTTTATATGGGCAGACTGCCATTAGGTAATCTTCACTAAGTTCTCCCGGTCCATTTTGGTAATCTCCACGAAACAAATAAATCTTCGAAAAGTCCTTGTATTCCCAATGAAAATTTGCTAATATCAAACTAATTACCAATTAAATATAGATTAATTTAGCTTAATGAAAAGTATTAATAGGAGAAAGGAAGGAACCACCATGGGCATTGTTTATCTATCGGAGGAGCGGCTGTTTAAGCTGGATACTCCCCATACGACCTATTGCATCGGCATTATAGACCAGGAGGGCTTTCTGGGACATGCCTATTACGGCGGGAAAATTGACGATGTGCGGGGGATGTCTGCGCTGATGCGCATTAATGAGAACCCTATGACGCCCCAGGTCAATCCCCGGGACAGGCTGTCTTTTCTGGACAGTTTTCCCACGGAGTATTCCGCCCACGGCGTGGGGGATTATCGGGAGAGCAGCGTCCGGGTACGTACCGTATCGGGCCACAGCGCCGTGCTGTTAACCTATGAGTCTCATGAAATATACCGGGGCAAGGAGGCGCTGGAAGGTCTGCCGGCCACTTTCGGCGGACAGGAAGAGGTGACCACGCTGGCTGTCACCTGCCGGGACAAGGCGCTGGGTCTTCAGGCTGTGCTGCTCTACAGTGTGTTTGAGGACACGGACGCCATTGCCAGGAGTGTACGCTTTTACAATGACGGGGGCCGGCCTCTCTATCTGGAGAAGGCCATGAGCGCCTGCCTGGATCTGGACAACCGGGACTATGACATGATCACGCTGCACGGTTCCTGGGCCAGGGAACGCCATATGGACCGCCGCAGGGTGAGCCATGGCAAACATGCCGTATCCAGCCTGCGGGGAGAACCGGGCCATCAGGAGCACCCTTTCCTGGCGCTGCCGGAGCGCACGGCCACCCAGGACAGAGGGGATGTGTACGGCTTCAGCCTGGTCTACTCCGGCAACTTCAGGATGCAGGCGGAGATGAATCAATTTGACAGCATCAGGGTAACGGCAGGGATTGAACCGGAAGATTTTAGCTGGAAATTAGCCCCGGGCGAAAGTTTCCAGACTCCGGAGGTCATTCTGGTCTACTCCGGGGAGGGTCTGGGGGGCATGAGCCGCGCCTATCACGATCTGTACAGAAAGCATCTGATCCGCAGCCCCTATCGGAACAAAAAGCGTCCCATCCTGATCAACAACTGGGAGGCAACTTATTTTGATTTTGATGAGAAGAAGCTGCTGGACATTGCCAGAGAGGCAGCGGGAATGGGTATTGAGATGCTGGTTATGGACGACGGCTGGTTTGGCAACCGTTTTGACGACAACCGGGCCCTGGGAGACTGGCAGGTCAATGAGGAGAAACTTAAAGGGGGCCTTAAAAAGCTGGTGGAGGATGTGAACGCCCTGGGTCTGGAGTTCGGCATCTGGTTCGAGCCGGAGATGATATCCCCGGAGTCGGGGCTTTATCAGAAACATCCCGACTGGGCCATCGCCGTGCCCGGACGCACTCCCGGCCTAGCCCGGAACCAGTATGTGCTGGATGTCAGCCGCAGAGAAGTGCGGGACTGCATTCTGGAGCAGATGTTCGCCGTGCTTCACAGCGCCAATATCAAATATGTGAAATGGGATATGAATCGCCCCTTAAGCGATCTGGGCAGTGCCGCGCTGGAGGCGGACAGACAGGGCGAGCTGTATCACCGCTATGTACTGGGCATGTATGAAATGCAGGAGCGGCTGCTGGCGGAGTTCCCGGATCTGCTTCTGGAGAACTGTTCCGGCGGCGGTGCCCGATTCGATCCGGGTATGTTGTACTACAGTCCTCAGATCTGGTGCTCCGATGATACGGACGCCATCGAGAGGCTGGCGATCCAGGAGGGCACATCTCTGGTGTACCCGCTGTCTGCCATGGGGGCTCATGTCAGCGTGTGTCCCAACCATGCGGTGGGCCGGAATACTCCCTTTGAGACCAGGGGCTTTGTGGCCCTGGCGGGAACTTTTGGCTATGAACTGGACGTCACCGGGCTGAATCCGAAGGACAGGGAGATGGTGCGCCGGCAGACCGCCCTGTACCACAAGTTCAACGACCTGGTACGGGAGGGGGACTATTACCGCATTGCCTCCTATGGGGATAACCATCTGTATGACTGTTTCCAGGTAGTCAGCAAGGACAAGGGGGAAAGTCTGGTGTTTTATGTACAGGTACTGGGAGAACCCAATCGCCACAGCAGGATCCTGCGGCTCCGGGGCCTGGATGAGACCGCCGTGTATCATGTGTACGAGGCGGATATGCAGGGGCAGGCCCCCGGGGACGGACTGGAGGGTATGATCAAAGACACGGAAAAATCTTACAGCGGACAGCTGCTGCAAAACGGCGGCATGGTGCTGGAGCGCATGTGGGGGGATTTCCGGGCAAAGCTGGTCTGGCTGAAACGGCAGTGACAGGTGAAGCGGACAAAAACCTTCGATTACATAAACGGGGAAGAGACAAGCAAAAGAGGGAGGTTGAGAGATGGCAAAGGGCGTAAGGATGTCGGATATAGCCCAGCGTCTGGGGGTCAGTACGGTGACGGTGTCCAAGGCGCTGGCGGACCAGAAGGGCGTCAGCGAGGAGATGCGGGAGCGGATTAAGGCACTGGCGGAGGAGATGGGGTATAAGCCGCCTGTCAGCAACCGCCAGGAGGCGAAACGCAGTTACAACATCGGTGTGATCATGGCTGAGATTTATGTGGAAAAGTATGCCACTTTTTACTGGGAATTCTATCAGAAGATCATCACCTGCGCGGTCCAGGAGAACTGTTATGTGATTCTGGAGGTGCTGGACGCGGACCGGGAGCAGGAACTGGAAGAACCCAAGCTGGTGCAGGAGGATAAGATTGACGGGCTGATTATCCTGGGAAGCATCCAGTCCAAATATTTAAGGATGCTGAAGAAAAAGTGCAAAGTCCCGGTGGTGTATATGGACTTTTATGACAAACAACTCCAGGAGGACTGCGTGATCAGCAACAGCTTCTACGGGGCCTATTACATGACCAATTATCTGTTTCAGATGGGGCATGAGAAGATCGGCTTCGTGGGAACGGCGCTGGCCACGGAGAGCATTATGGACCGATATCTGGGATACCGCAAATCCCTGATGGAACATGGGGTGCAGGAGAGGGCGGACTGGGTGATCAAGGACAGGGAGGACGAGAGCAGTGCCTACTGCTTTGATAAGATTCCACTGCCCGGGGAGATGCCCACGGCCTTTGTGTGCAACAGTGATCTCACCGCCAGCAGGATGGTGAAAAGCCTGCTGGAGGCGGGATACCGGGTGCCGGAGGACGTGTCTTTGGTGGGGTACGACGACTGGCTGTATCCCGGCCTGTGCGATGTGCCCATCTCCACTTATTCGGTGAATATGCCTCAGATGGCGAAGGCAGGAATCGATATCCTGGTGCGCCGGATCGGAGGGGATGACAGCCGCTGTAATATGCAGATCGTCGAGGGGGAGATTGTGCTCCGGGACAGCGTCAGAAGATATGAGGCATATGACAGGTGAAGCTGTGTACCCTTTAGTGCCGTCGCGCAGCGACTCGGAGATCATAAGATCTCCAATAGGAGGAGAGAAATGAGCATAGCGGAGGAAATGAGGGCGCATCTGGAGGAAAAGCTGCTGCCCTTCTGGAAAAATCTGAAAGACAATGAGAACGGAGGCTACTACGGCTTCATGGACGCGGATGGGAAGCTGGACCGGCAGGCGGTCAAGGGCTGTATTCTGAACAGCCGGATCCTGTGGTTTTTCTCCAGCGCCTGGATGGCCTTGCAGGATCCCGGATTGAAGGAGTATGCGGACCATGCCTATCTTTTTTTAAAAGAGCATTGCCTGGACCGGGAGCGGGGCGGCGTGTATTGGTCAGTGACCTGGGACGGGAAACCGGAAGACACCACCAAGCATACCTACAACCAGGCGTTTGCCGTCTACGCCCTGTCCTGTTATTATGCGGCGTCCGGCTGCCGGGAGGCTCTGGAACTGGCCCTGGAACTGCAGGAGGTGATCGAGGGCAAATGCTTTGACCAATATGGGTATAAGGAGGCGCTGGACGTTGATTTTCAGCCTGCGGACAATGATAAGCTGTCGGAGAACGGCGTCATGGCAGACCGCACCATGAATACTCTGCTGCATGTGTTTGAGGCATATACGGAACTTTTTCGGGTTTCCGGAAATGAGGCCGCGGCGGAGAAGCTGCGCTGGATGATGGATCTGATCGAGGACAGGATTTACAACCCGGTGCTTCACCGCCAGGAGGTATTTTTCGACAATGATATGAACAGTCTGATCGACCTGCATTCCTACGGCCATGACATTGAGACGGCCTGGCTGGTGGACCGGGGCGTGGAGGTGCTGGGGGATCCCGTTTACCGGGCGAAAATGGCCTCTGTCACGGCGGATCTGGAACAGAATGTGTATGAGACGGCCTACAGCTGCCACTCTCTGAAAAACGAGTGCGAGCGGGGCGTGGACGACGAGTGGCGGATCTGGTGGGTGCAGGCTGAGAGCGTGGTGGGCTTTTATAACGCCTGGCAGAAGTACCCGGAGAAAGATTATTTCCGGGAGGCTGCCCTGGATATCTGGGAATTCATCAAAAAATATGTGGTGGATTCCAAAGAGGGGGGCGAGTGGCACTGGCGGGTGGACGAAAACGGCAGACCGGATCCGGAAAAACCTGTGGTGGAGCCCTGGAAATGCCCCTATCACAACGGGCGTATGTGTATGGAATTGATGAAGCGGGTAAAAAACCCGGCATGAAGGCAGAGTGGCGGAATAAAATTCGGAAAGAAGGAAAACAACCATGATACATGAAAAATATTACGATCTGGCTGCGCAGCAGGAGAAGCTGATAACCAGAAAAAACGAGGTGGACACAGGCTTTTACAATGGCCTGTTTCAACGGTACAGGTATCCGGTGCTGACCAGAGAGCATGCGCCTCTCCACTGGAGATATGATTTGAACCGGGAGACCAATCCCTATTTTATGGAGCGGCTGGGGATCAATGCGGTGATGAATTCCGGGGCCATTGAGCTGGACGGTAAATTTTACCTGGTGGCCAGGGTGGAGGGCAATGACAGGAAATCTTTCTTTGCCGTGGCGGAAAGCGATAACGGCACAGACAATTTCCGGTTCTGGGATTATCCCATCCTGCTGCCGGATACCTGCCCGGAGGAGACCAATGTATATGACATGCGGCTGACAAAGCATGAGGACGGCTGGATTTACGGCGTATTCTGCTCCGAGAGCAAGGATACCTCCGTGGGGGATCTGTCTGCGGCGGTGGCGGCAGCGGGCATTGTGCGCACCAAAAACCTGAAAGACTGGGAGCGTCTGCCCAATCTTAAGACCCTTAACTCCCCCCAGCAGCGCAATGTGGTGCTGCACCCGGAGTTCGTGGAGGGCAAGTATGCCTTTTACACCAGGCCCATGGACGATTTTATTGACACCGGTTCCGGCGGCGGTATCGGTTTCGGCCTGTGCCAGGATATCACCCATGCGGTGATCGATCAGGAAATAATCACCAGCAAGAGAAAATATCATACCATCACCGAGGTGAAGAACGGTGCGGGCGCAGTGCCCATCAAGACGGACCGGGGCTGGATCCATATCGCCCATGGGGTGCGCAATACGGCGGCGGGGCTGCGTTATGTGATCTATGCCTTTGCCACGGCTCTGGAGAATCCCGCTGATGTGATTGCGGAGCCTTCCGGTCTGCTGATCGGCCCCAGGGGCCCGGAACGGGTGGGGGATGTGTCCAATGTGGTATTTACCAATGGTGCCATCGCCCGAGAGAACGGGGATGTCTATATTTACTATGCCTCCAGTGACACCCGGATGCATGTGGCTGTCACCACCATGGACAAACTCATTGATTATGTATTCAACACCCCGGAAGATCCTCTGCGCAGTGTGGAATGTGTGGCCCAGAGATGTGAGATGATCGGGAAAAACCTGGAATTGCTGCGGAGCTGAAGGCCGGGAGGAGATAAAGGATGGATACAGAATATTTGCGGCAGCAGGCTTTGCCCGGGGAGAAGCCCGTCTCCTGGCGGGAGCCGGAATTGGATTACTGCGGGCGGATTGACCGGGAACGGGAGGACGGAGCCCTGATGGTGTACCCTGCCAGCTTTGTGCAGATCCGCTTTACAGGCAGCGGCATCCGGGCGGTTTTTACCAATATCCGTTCCTACTGGACCAGCTGTATGGGCTGGATTTTGGACGGGCAGGAGTATCGGGGAGATCTGGCGGATCAGGGACAGACGGTTCTTACCCTGGGGGAAAATCTGGGGGAGGGGGTACATGAACTGTGCCTGTTCAAACGGATGGACTCCTGCCATATGGCGCTGTTTCACGGCTTTCTCCTGTCCGGGGACGGACGGCTTCTGCCGCCGGGGCCTCTGCCGGAGCGGCGGATAGAGGTATATGGAGATTCCATATCCGCGGGAGAGGTATCCGAGGCGCTGGATTACTGCGGGCAGCCCGACCCGGAGCACAACGGGGAGTATTCCAACAGCTATTATTCCTATGCCTGGCTCACGGCCCGGCGGCTGGGGGCCAGGCTCCACGATGTGGCCCAGGGAGGCATCGCGCTGCTGGACCGCACGGGCTATTTCAACGAGCCACAGGCCCGGGGTATGGAGTGGATGTATGACAAGATACAGTATCATCCCAATCTGTGTGAACCGAAACAATGGGATTTTACAAAATACAGACCCCAGGTGGTGATCCTGGCATTCGGCCAGAATGACAGCCACCCGGAGGACTATATGGCGGCGGACTATGAAGGGGAAGCGGCCAGGCGCTGGCGGGCAGCCTATGGCAGATTCCTGGATACCCTTCGGGGGATCTATCCCCGGGCCCATCTGATCTGTAAGACCACGATTCTGGAACATGACCCGGCCTGGGATCGGGCCATAGAACAGGTGGTGGCGGAGAAGGGGGATCCGGCAATCCATTATTTTGCCTACAGCAATAACGCTGCGGGTACCAAGGGCCATGTGCGCAGGCCCGAGGCGGAGCGGATGGCAGAGGAATTGAGCGCTTATATTGAACGGCTGAACGAGAGTTTTGGGTTCTGGGAGTGAGGAAAATTATGGGAAAGCCCGGTGTCTGCGCAGAGCCGGACATGGGTTTTCGGAAAGAGGGAAGTATGCGGGACAAATATCTGGACACAATCGTAGTAAACAGGGGCAACCAGAAACGGCTGAAAAATCTGATGCTCCGGGCCCGGGCGGGGGAAAGTGTGGCCATTGGCTATCTGGGGGGGTCCATCACCATGGGCTGTGACGCCACTGCGCCGGAGAAGTGCTATGCCTCTTTGAGCTGCCAGTGGTGGAGGGAACGCTTTCCCCAGGCAGAAGTGAAGTATTATAACGCGGGCATCGGGGCCACCACTTCTGAGTTCGGGGTGGCCAGGGCGGATGAGGATCTGCTCTATGCCGGTCCGGATCTGGTGTTTATCGAGTTCAGTGTGAACGACGGGAATTCCACCCATTTCCTGGAGACATATGAGGGATTGGTCCGACATGTCTACAACGCCCCGTCCCGGCCGGCGGTGGTGCTGCTGCACAATTCTTTCTTCAGCACCGGCATCAGCACGGAGGAGATTCACACCGCCGTGGGCAGGCATTATGATCTGCCCTGCGTCAGCTTCAGGAACAATGTCCATGCCCGGATTGCGGCGGGGGAACTGGCTGCGGAGTCCGTCACCGCCGATGATCTGCACCCCAATGATACAGGCCATGTGATGCTGGCAGATACCATCCGGCACTTTCTGGACGGGGTATACGCAGAGGCGGAACATCCGGAGCCGGAGCCTGTTTTCCCGGAACGGCCCCTGACGCCCAACCGCTATGAGCATTCCAGGCGGCTGCGGAACGGACAGCTGGAGGTGGATTCCTGCGAGGGATTTACCGAGGACCATGCGCCCCAGGAAGATATGACCGATATCTTCAAATGCGGCTGGGAAGCCTGGGAGGAGGGCGCGTATATGGAGTTTACCATGACGGGCAGCGCCCTGGCGATGCAGTACAGACGCACCATCCGAAAGCCCGCTCCCGCTGCCAGGGTGATTGTGGACGGCGATGAGGCCGGGGCTGTGGTATTGGACGGCGAGTTTGATGAGACCTGGGGGGATCTGCTGGCCCTGACCACGGTTTTTGAACGGCAGGAGTCCGGGGAGCACCATGTGCGGATCGAATTGTGCCGGACTCATGAGAAGGAGGCGTCCGGGTTCTATCTGGTGTCTGTGATCACGGCAGGATAGATCGGGAAGAGCGGTACGGAACATTTATGCTTGGAATGGGCAGTGAATATAGCCATGTATGAACAGGAAAGAGGGAAAAAAATATGTTTAGTAAGGATTTTGCATGGGGCGTGGCGGACAGCGCCTACCAGATTGAGGGCAGGGCTCCCGGAGACGGCTGCGGTAAGACGGTGTGGGATACTTTTTGTGAAGCGGGAAGGGTATATGAGAGGCAGGACGCCCGGACGGCCTGCGACCATATCCACCGCTACAGGGAGGATATTGCCCTGATGCGTATGCTGGGAGTGAAAAATTACCGTTTTTCCCTGAACTGGGCCAGAATCCTGCCCGAAGGTATCGGCCAGGTCAACCAGGCTGGAATTGACTATTATAAGGATGTGCTCAGGGAACTGCGGGCCAATGGCATCGAGCCCTATCTTACCCTGTTCCACTGGGAGTATCCCCAGGCATTGCAGGATCGGGGCGGCTGGGCAAATCCGGAGAGCGTGGCCTGGTTTGGGGAGTATGCCAGAGTGGTGGCGGAGAATTTTTCCCAGGACTGCCAATACTTTTTTACCCTGAATGAGCCCCAATGCTTTGTGGGGCTGGGACATCTGCGGGGGGAACATGCCCCGGGACTAAAACTCTCCTATAAAGAGACTTTTCAGATCGCCCACAATGTGCTGAAGGCCCACGGCCAGGCGGTGGTGAATCTGCGGAAATATGCCAAAGCCCCTGTGAAAATTGGGTTTGCGCCCACCTGCGGCGTGGCCATTCCAGCCACGGACAGTCCGGAGGATGTGGCGGCGGCCAGAGAAGCGTATTTCGGCCTTGACAATCCGCTGGATAACTGGACCTGGAATGTGACCTGGTATAGTGATCCCGTATTTCTGGGCCGCTACCCGGAGGAGGGCCTGAAGCGTTTCGCAGAGTATTTGCCGGAGATTACCCCGGAGGACATGGAGTTGATCTCCCAGCCCCTGGACTTTATGGGACAGAATGTGTACAATGGCTACAAGGTGCGGCGGGCCGCGGACGGCGGAATCGAGTATGTGGACCGTTACCCGGGATTTCCCAAGACGGCCATCCAGTGGCCCGTGACCCCGGAGTGTGTTTACTGGAGCTGCAAGTTCCTTTATGAGCGCTACCACATGCCTCTGTATATCACGGAGAACGGTATGTCCTGCCATGACACCGTATCCCTGGACGGTAAGGTGCATGATCCCAACCGCATTGATTTTCTGGAAAAATATTTGTATCAGCTGCAGCGTGCCGTGGACGAGGGCGTGGAAATCAGGGGATATTTCCTGTGGACCTTCCTGGACAATTTCGAGTGGGCCAACGGCTATCATGAGCGCTTCGGCCTGGTGTATGTGGATTACCGTACCCAGCAGCGCATCGCAAAGGACAGTGCCTACTGGTATAAGCGGGTCATGGAGACAAACGGCAGCGCGCTGGCCATGAACCGGCCCGGGGGAGAAATCCTGTATCTGGAGCCAGTACTGAAGGAATGCGTGTGGGGCGGCCAGAGACTGGTGACGGAGTTCCCCTACCATGCGGACAGTGACGCGGTGGGGGAGTGCTGGGCCATCAGCGCCCATCCCCATGGGGACTGCCGGATCACCCAGGGGAAATACGCAGGGCAGACTCTGTCCGGGCTGTACCGGGAACACAGGGAGATGTTCGGAAATCTTTCTTACGAGGCATTTCCCCTGTTGGTGAAAATCATTGACGCCAGGAGCGATCTGAGCATTCAGGTGCACCCTGACGATGCCTATGCCCGAAAGGTGGAACAAGTTCCCTTTGGCAAGACCGAATGCTGGTATATCATGGACTGTGACCCGGGGGCGGAACTGGTGGTGGGGCATCACGCCCGGACCCGTGAGGAACTGAAGCAGATGATCGCCGATAATCGGTATGAAGAGTTGATCCGCCGGGTGCCGGTGCAAAAGGGAGATATGATCCAGATCAATCCCGGCACGGTACATGCCATCACGGGAAGTTTTCTGATCCTGGAGACCCAGCAGAACAGCGATATCACTTACCGGGTGTATGACTATAACCGTCTGGTGGACGGCAAGCCCCGCCAGCTTCATGTGTCTCAGAGCATTGATGTGATCAATGTACCCGATGAGGCGTACCAAAAGGCCATAAAAAGGGCAGCTCCCCAGGAGCCCAATACCTGGAACCTGCTGACGGAGAGTGATTACTATAAAGTATGGAAGCTGGTGGTGAAGGAAGAATTTGCCTTTGAACAGGAGCATCCATTCCTCATCGTCAGTGTGCTGGAAGGCGCGGGTATCATCGAGGGCCACAGTGTGGGCAAGGGTGCGCATCTGTTGATCCCTGCGGGCTATGGGCGTGTGGAGATGCTGGGGGATATGGAGATCATTGCTTCCACCGCTGTGGAGAATTCTGCGCCCTAGGAAAATACGCAAACAATTCCCGCGGCAGGGGATTTGGTATCGCACCGCCGCGCATTATGAGTATGGACAGGGCCGGAAGTTTGCCTGCGGCCCTGCGGAAAAGAGGTAAATATGATTCCCAGAGACCCGGTGATGCTGCTCAGCTTTGTTAATTTGAAACTCCGGGATTACTATTCCAGCCTGGAAGCCCTGTGCGAGGATCTGGATGTGGACCAGGAAGAAATCACGGAAAAACTCTCCGGCATTGCGTATCAATATGACCCGGAGAAAAACCAGTTTATCTGAAGGGATATAAGAGGAGCATTCTATGACAGAGTGGGGAAATAGATGCCAGGTCTGCACCGGCTGCGGAAGGTGTGCGCCCGGAGGAAAAAGGGAGGAGCAAATGAAGGTGATTACGGCTTCCTTTTTCCTGCCGGAGAGGAGAGAAACCGAAGGGAACGCCCTGGGAAAAGGAGGCGGAGGCCCGGAGGAGGACGCTCTGGAGCAGCCCCGGGGGGAACTGGCCATAGCCGATCTGGGAACCACCACTATTGCGGTGGAATGGTATGACGGCCGGGGAGAGAAACGGGGAGAGTATGTATGCCCCAACCCTCAGAGAGTGTTTGGAACGGATGTGATTTCCCGGATTCAGGCGGCGGAAAACCCTTTGCTCCGGCTGCAGATGCAGCAGGCGGCCAGGCGGGTGCTGGAGCAGGGAATGGCGCATTTCCGGCAGCAGGGAGGAAACCCGGAGAGGCTGGTCATTGCCGGGAACACCACCATGCTGTATCTGCTGATGGGGCATGACCCGGCCCCTCTGGGCAGGGCTCCCTTTCACGCGGCCTATCTGACACAGGAGAAACTGGTGGTGGACGGTGTGGATACCGTGACTCTGCCGGGCCTGTCGGCTTTTGTGGGAGCCGATATCGCGGCAGGGATGCTGGCCTGCGGAATGGACCGGGCGGAGGACGTGACTTTGCTGGTGGATCTGGGAACCAACGGGGAAATGGCTCTGGGCAACCGGGACAAAATGATCTGCTGCGGTACGGCAGCAGGCCCTGCTTTCGAAGGAGGCAGCGCCCTCTGGGGGGCGGATATGATTGCCCTTACGGCGAAACTGCTGGAACTGGGACTTACGGATGAGACAGGGCTTCTGGCGGAACCTTATTTTGAAGCAGGAGTGCTCATCGGGGATGTGCGTATCACCCAGGAAAGTATCCGCCGTCTGCAGACGGCCAAGGCCGCTGTCTGCGCCGGAATCAGGACGCTGATTGCCGCCTATGGCCTGGAGGGCCCGGAGCAGATCCGGCAGGTCTGGCTGGCCGGGGGATTCGGGTATTTTCTGGATGTACAGGCCGCCATAGCCCTGGGACTGCTGCCCCAGGGGCTGGAGGGCAGGGTGACGGCGGTGGGCAACACGGCTCTGGCGGGGGCATGGATCTACGGCAACGAACCGGACGCCGGGGAGCGTTTGAATCGTCTCCGCGCCGTGACCCAGGTGCTGAATCTGGCGGAGCAGCAGGAATTTGAATCTGGCTTTGTGGAGGCCATGTATCTGCGCCGGCTTTGACAGCCGGCTATTTTTTTCGAAAGGAGCGAGAGATTGTCCCATCTTTTGGTTGGCATGCTTGGTTTTAGCACTTGTTACATAATTGATTGCTTAAAATTGCGGTAAAATGTGCAAATTCATGAGCAAAAAGAAGCGTTTTTGTCAAGTTGTAAGAAAAAATAAAAATTTGCATATTTTATCTAGGCATTTCGACAAAAATAAGGTAGAATGTCTCTTAGGGAAGTATAGATTTCCTTAAATCAAAGGAGGAAAAAGAATTGAAAACCCGCAAGCCAGAAAAAAAGAGAAAACAGAGGCTAAGCAATCTGCAAAATAAGATAGTGGTTTGTTTTACCGTTCCGATTCTGTTCATGATCCTGGTGGGCGTCATCGCCTACAGAAAGGCTTCCACCGGCATGAGCCAGCAGTTTCTGGATTCCACGGAGAAAACCATGAACATGACGGTCAGCTATATGGAGGCCATCAATTCCTTTGTGGCGGGAGAGGCATTAAAATATGCCTTTGACACGGATTTGAACCGCTACTTCAGCGGCGTGTATGAAAAGGACGGCTATGCGGTGGAACGCAAGAAACTGATTACCAATCAGAAGACCAATCTGCTTTCTACCCAGTCAGGAAATGACTTTATCAGCAATGTACATATTATTCCTTCTCAGGAGTTGACTCTGATCTCCACCACCAACTCCGATTCCCCCAATGGTTTTTTCGCGGAATACCAGGAGGAAGTCAGCCAGCAGGGCGGAGGCGGCAGGGGAAATGTTTGGACGGACTGGCATCATGTGCTGGATTCCCATATGAAATTGTCCGACAAGCGGTATATCATGGCCTATCAGATTCAATCCAAGAATAATAAAGCCATGATCGTGGTGGATATTAAGCAGGAGTCTGTTAAGGAACTGCTGCAGGATCTGATTCTGGGAGAGGGAAGCGTTGCGGTGTTTGTGACGCCAAGCGGCAGGGAGATCGTGACGGAATACCTGGAGGAGGGCGCGGAGAGCGCTTTCGCGGAAGGGGAAACGGTGCTGTATGACAAGCCTTTTTATCAGGAATGCGTGCAGTCCGATGAAAAAATAGGTCATAAGGAAGTGGATTTCCAGGGCCGGGAGTACCTTTTCGTGTATGGGATTGTGGAGGACAGCGGCGCGGCGATCTGTATGCTGGTGCCCAACAAAGTAGTGACGGCCCAGGCGGATCAGATCAAATGGATCACCTTTGCCATGGTATTAATCGCCATTTTGGTGGCGGGCTTTATCGGGGTGACCATCACCATCGGCATTCGCGGCAATATGAAGAAGATTTCCAGAGGGCTGGAACAGGTGGCGGAAGGCGACCTGACCGGCAGCGTGAAAGTGTCCGGGAGGGATGAGTTCGGAGATCTGGCCCAGTCTGCCAACCATATGATCCAGAACAACAAAAAGCTGGTGAACAAGGTACATGGTGCCACGGGCCAGTTGGAATTGTCTGCGGAGGAGGTAAAACGGGCTTCGGAGATCATCAGTGATTATTCACTGGACATCACCCAGGCCATCACGGAGATCAACGAGGGCATGGGACGTCAGTCCCTCCACGCCCAGGAATGCGTGGATAAAACGGGGCTTCTGTCCGATGATATGCAGGAGGTCAGCCAGGTGGTGGAAAAGGTGGAGATGCTGGTTCGGGAAACCGATACCATGATCCACAGGGGCATTGAGATTATCGAACTTTTGGGGCAGCGCGCCCAGGAGACCACCGATATTACCAATCAGGTGGGGGCCAGTATCGAACAACTCAGCCAGGAGACGGAGAATATCAGCGTGTTTGTGGAGACCATTACCGGGATCAGCAAGCAGACCAATCTGCTGTCTCTCAACGCGTCCATAGAGGCGGCCAGGGCCGGGGATGCCGGCCGGGGATTTGCCGTGGTGGCGGAGGAAATTCGAAAGCTGGCGGATGATTCTGCCAAGGCCGCAGGAGAGATCAGCCACAATGTACAGCATATCGGCACCCGTACCATAGAGAGTGTACAAAGCGCCAGACAGGCGGAGGAAATGGTGGCTCTGCAGGGACATGCGGTGCAGGAGGTGATACAGGTATTTGCGGATATGCGTCATCGTATGCAGGAGCTGGTGACCGGGCTTCAGGAGATCGTGGCCAGCACAGAGCAGGCGGATAAAGAACGGGAGGAAACCCTGGACGCGGTGCAGAACATATCCCAGATCATTGCCGAGACTGCGGAAAATGCCCAGATTGTCAGTCAGACCACAGAAAAGCTGATGGAGAATGTGGACAATCTGAGCCGGACGGCGGATGCCCTGGGAGACAATATGAACGAACTGAAATCGGAGATCGCGCTGTTTAAGACCTGAGCATGACGGGGCTGCCGCATATTGCGGCGGCCCTTTTTACGGCTGTTTTCTGTCGGCTTACCCGGCGGCATATGGATATGCCCTGTCACATATATTTCTATAGAATATGGGATAAAGGCAGGCAATGCCGCGGGTTCTGTCTGCGGCGTGCGTGGGGAATGGTATGAGGAAGATCGGGAAAGTGCTGGCCCTGGGAGATATGCTGCTGTGTCTGGCGCTGGCAGGGGTTTATGGATACATACATGGCGCTGGGGGGGAATTGAAACAGACGCCGACGGCGGCAATGGTTGAGGCGGAAGGGCCTGAGGAGCCGGTGGAGATCCGCAGAATTGCACTTACCTTTGACGACGGCCCCCACCCCAGATACACGCAGCAGCTTCTGGACGGCCTGAAGGAACGGGGGGTACAGGCCACCTTTTTTGTCACGGGAGAACATGCCGAACTGCACCCGGACATTATAAGGCGTATGCAGGAGGAAGGACATCTGATCGGCAACCATACTTACAGCCATATGCAGCTTCGGAAAAGCAACCGGGAGGTTTTTAAGGAAGAACTGATCAGGACCAATGAGATTCTGGAGGAGATCACCGGGCAGGAGGTGGTCTATGTGCGTCCGCCCTATGGTTCCTGGGACAAAAGTTTTGAGAAGGAACTGAACATGTTTCCCGTACTGTGGACAGTGGACACCCTGGACTGGTGTTCCAGCAATGCGGACCGCATCACGGAGAAGATTGTGGGCAAGGTGGAGGAAAACGATATCATCCTGATGCATGATTACTACGATACTTCCGTGGAAGCGGCGCTGAAAGCCGTGGACGCATTGTTGGAACAGGGCTATACCTTTGTGACGGTGGAAGAGATTTTGTTTGACTGACAGAGAAGAATGGAAATGTACCTTCCCTTACGCGGCACATTGGGTTATAATAGGGATAGAAAAAGGAGGTACGAAGGCGATATGAAGAAGAACAATTATTGGCTGAAATCCGATATCATAACGATTACACCATCGAATGCGGAAGACCTGTGGGAGTCCGATTGGATTATTGCCTTCAGGAAGGGTGAGAAAGAGCAGATCGGAACGGCTTCTTTTTCCGGAGAGAAACTTCTTGGAACCGTGCCTCTGAAGGTGGAACTTGCGCAAAAATACAGAAACCGGGGTCTGGGTACGGAAGTGATCAAGATGATGGTAAACTGGGCGTTTTTGCACAGGAATATATATGAAGTCATATCCCGGGTGGAGCATGAAAATGACAAGGGCGTGAATGCGGTTCAAAAGGCAGGATTTGTATTCCGGGGCAATGAGGGGAATGTGGAGACCTATTCCATTGTCAAGCAGAAAACGGTATGGACAGGCGTTTATACTGTTGCGGGAATAGTAGTGGGAATGATTCTGGGAATCGTATTAAACAATGTTTGGTTAGGCTTTGCCCTGGGGATGGTTTCCAGCCTTTGCCTGGGCATCATCATGGATTCCAATGCCCAGAAATACCGGGAGAGCGTTACGGGAAAAAGCGGGAAGTATGAAAAGCGATCTAAAAAATAGGGAGCAGACCAAAAAAGAAAACCGGGCAGATGCATTTTACGCGTCTGCCCGGTATGTCTATGCCGGCTTATTTTATGTCCGTCATAAGTTCCAGTACCGTGTCAAATCCCTTTTCTGCGGCGATCTGTACAGGCGTCACGCCCTGATTGTTGGGCCGGTTGTAATCGGCGCCTTTTTTGATCAGGTAGCGGGCATCTCCTGCGGATCTATTTTCCAAGGCATAGTGCAAAGCCGTATTCCCCTGGTGGTCCGCCAAGTTTACATCGGCTCCGGCCCGGAGCAGAATCTTGGCTGTTTCCTTGTCCGGGCTCAGCATCAGGAGAGTCATGCCCTGGTTGTCCGCATGGTTTACATCCACGCCTTTCTCCACCAACAGGGACAGGAGTTCCTGGGGGTCATAAACCTCGTCCAGCAGCAGAAGAGGTGTTTTTCCGTCCTCCCGGGGCAGGTCCAGGTTCTTCAGCAATCTCAGAAGTCCGATTTTCTGTTCGGGTTCCATACCCCGGCCATATTTTTTCTTCATTAAGGCATAGTGGGCAGGGGTCTCGCCTTTCAGGTTCTTCATGGTGTCATCCGCGCCGGCGTCCATGAGCAGTTTCACCGCGTCCTCATGACCGAAGGCACAGGCGCAGTGAAGGGCTGTGGCTCCGGCATCCCCGGGCTCATCCTGGGTGAGATTGACGTCCAGGCCCTTTTCCACCATGACCCGCAGCATGGCCGTATGGCCGTTTTCCGCAGCGAGATGGATAGCCGCCTTTCCGTCATTGGCTGTCTGCTCCATGGATTCTCTGGAGAAAATCTTTGCCGCTTCCTCAAAAAATGAATCGTCTTTTCCATCCAGAGAGGCAACAATATAGGCCGGGGTCTGTTCATCGATCACTGCCAGGTCCATATCCACCCCAAACCCTGCCAGTTTCCTGATAACTCCTATGCCATAGGCGGCACTGAGACATTTGTCCCGCAGACAGAACACATCGCCGTGGTAGTGTATGGGGAGGGTAAAGTCAATTCCGGCGCTTTTGCAGATCTCCAGCACATGAGCCTCTTTGTCTGAAATCAGGGCATTGTGAAAGATATCTGTGACTTCGCCAATTTCGTCATCATCGTCCGGATCAATTTGCAGAATCATCTTTTCCGTCATGTACAGCGCAACGGCCAGAGCGTCCTTGTTGCTTTGGGAAACATTGCAGAACGCGTTGCTGGTAACCTGACTCAGGGGAAAGTCGTTCATGGAACTGTCCGATACAGGCTTGGCCCCATGGCCCAGCAGGGCGTGGTACATGGCATGATTGCGATATTCAATGGCGTGCTGCAGGGGAGTTACCCCGTTTTGATCCGGCACTTCCAGCAGTTCCGGGCATTTCTCCATCAACCGCAGCGCCGCCGTGTTGTGGCTATTCTTTCTGGCCATCATGAGGAGGGTGTTGCCGCCTTCGTCTACATAATCGGTAGTCGCCCCTTTTTCCAGAAAGATTTCCGTCAGCGGCCAGGTGTAGCTGGAACTGTATTCGGAGGTTAGAAGCTGTTCTAAGGGGCTGAGCCCGTCTTTGTTTTTCTGGTTCACGTCACAGGAGACCAGGCGGGCGATTTCTCCCCGCTGTTCCACACTCTGCTCCAGGCAGGTGAAGTTAATGGCCAATCCTTCAAAGCGGGGATATGCCAGGAAATGGAAGGCGTTCATGCCTCTGGCATCGCTGTGGGAGTCATCGGCTCCATGCTCCAGCAACAGTTTGACCATGGCCAGATTCCCCCGGGAGCAGGCCAGCAGGAGGGGGGTGAGGCCGTGGCCCTTGTGATCAGGCAGATTGACGGCATCTGCCGCTGTCTCTTCGTTCAGGAGCAGTTTTTTTACCGCTTCATAAAAATTGTGCCATACCAGAAGATGGAACAGGGTTAATCCCAGCCTGCCCACCGGCGAGAGCAGTTCCTCTTTTCCGCATGCCGTGATACAGGCATCTGCTTCCTGCACGGTTTCCACAGGCAGCATGTCATATGCATAGATGGCGTTCTCGTGATCCCCTTCCCACCAGGGGATGAATTTGGTCTGATTAAAACTTTCGCTGGATGTGACCAGCAGTTCGGTGAGTTCCTTTATGTCCATGACGTCCTCCTTAAGGATCGGAACCGGGGTAACCGGCCGGGACATATTATAATGCTGTCCCGGCTATACCCTGTCCGAAAATATGTCTTTATTGTACCACAGAGCCCGGCGGATGGGAAGAAAGGATTTTATCATTGATTTTGTCCAGTAGATGTTCTAAAATGGATTTTATAAGCGTAATAACCACAAACAGACAGGGAGGAAGTAAGCGCATGATTAACAGATTGATAGCCAAGATTCAGCAGACAGGGACCCCCATCGTGGTGGGGCTGGACCCCATGATGAAATTCATTCCCCCCCAGATCCAGGAGGCGGCATTCGCCCTGCACGGAGAGACCCTGGAAGGGGCGGCGGAAGCCATCTGGCAGTATAATAAGGGGATTGTGGACGCCGTCTGCGACCTGATCCCGGCGGTGAAGCCTCAGATCGCCATGTATGAACAATTCGGTGTTCCGGGTGTCATGGCGTTTAAAAAGACCGTGGATTACTGCAGGGAGAAAGGACTGGTGGTCATCGGAGACGTGAAGCGGGGAGACATCGGCTCCACCTCCGAAGCCTATGCAGTGGGCCATCTGGGCAGGGTACAGGTGGGACAAAGTTCCTGCTGCGGCTTTAACGAGGACTTTGTCACGGTGAATCCCTATCTGGGTTCCGATGGCGTACAGCCTTTTATTAAAGTGTGCCGGGAGGAGAAGAAAGGTATTTTCGTGCTGGTAAAGACTTCCAACCCCAGCAGCGGTGAACTGCAGGACAAGCTGGTGGATGGCAGACCCGTCTATGAACTGGTGGGAGAGCAGGTGGCGGCCTGGGGCGAGGAATGCATGGGCGACGGTTACAGCTATGTGGGCGCGGTGGTGGGAGCCACTTATCCGGAGCAGGGCAGAATCCTGCGGCAGATCATGCCCAGGGCGTTTATTCTGGTGCCCGGTTACGGGGCCCAGGGAGGCAGGGGCACGGATCTGGTGCATTTCTTCAACAGGGACGGCCTGGGGGCCATCATCAATTCCTCCAGAGGCATCATAGCCGCCTACCAACAGGAGAAGTACGCCGATTATGGCGCGGCGAATTATGCGGATGCCTCCCGGGCGGCGGTGCTGGATATGCGGGAGGATATTGCCCGGGCACTGGCGTCGGCTGCCGGGGGATGCTAAAAGGGCAATTTTTATGCAAACTAACCGATTGGAAGTATGTTATCCTTAATGCGCAGGGTACTGAAAACCGCTCTGCCATTGGGCGCTCAGTACAGGATGCAGAACGCTGATCGGGAGGATATATGAATGGATAAGGTATCTGTGACGGAAAGGGTTCTCTCTTATATAGAGGAACATCTGGGGCAGGAATTGTCTTTGGAAGGAATTGCGGAGGAACTGCATTATTCCAAGTACTATATGGCCAGGGCATTTCGGGAAAAAACGGGAATTACACTGCACAAATACATCCAGGGCAGGAGGCTGAGTGAGGCGGCACGAAAGCTGGCTCAGACCAGGCAGCCCATTCTGGACATAGCCTTTGACGCAGGGTATGGTTCTCAACAGGCATTCACCCAGGCATTTCACCAGGAATACCGATGTACGCCCCGGCAATACAGACGTGTGGGGCAGTATATTCCCAGGCAGGAACGGATCAGACTTCAGATGAAATACGCCCTGACCTCGGGCTTTTTCCAGAAGGGAGGGCTGGCGGCATGAATCTGGTACCTTATGTGGTAGAGCAGACCGGCAGGGGGGAGCGGAGTTATGACATTTATTCCCGGCTGCTGGCGGATCGGATTATCTTTCTGGGAGAGGAAGTCAGTGAGCTTTCGGCAGGCCTGGTGGTGGCACAGATGCTGTTTTTGGAGTCCCAGGATCCGGAAAAGGATATCCGGCTTTATATCAACAGCCCCGGCGGTTCCATATCGGCAGGATTCGCCATCTATGATACCATGCAGTATATCAAATGTGACGTCTCCACCATCTGTCTGGGGCTGGCGGCCAGCTTCGGGGCCTTCCTGCTTTGCGGAGGGGCCAGGGGGAAGCGGATGGCACTCCCCAATTCGGAGATTATGATCCATCAGCCCGCCATTGCCGGGGGCGTCAAGGGGCAGGCCACGGATATCCGTATTGTGTCGGATCAGATCCAGCGCAGCAAGAGGAGGCTGAATCAGATCATGGCCCGGAACACGGGAAGGACAGAGGAGGAGATCGCAGCCGCCACGGAACGGGACAATTATATGTCTGCCAGGGAGGCCCTGGATTTTGGTCTCATTGATCAGATCATCGAGAAGCGGTGATCCCGGTCTGTCAGGAGGGGGCGCGCAGTGTGAAGCCAAAGGTGGCGCCTCCGCCCTGGGTATCCGTTACCGCCAGGCAGGCGCCGTGGGCCTGGGCGATCTCCTGGGCGATGCACAGTCCCAGCCCGAAGTGGGAGCGATCCGTGCGGGAGCGCTGGGCGCGGTAGAAACGTTCAAAGATATGGGTCTTATCGGCTTCCGGGATGCCGGGGCCATTGTCCGTGACCCGGATATAAACTGTGGAAACATCGCCGGCATGCGCCTGGCGGTGTTTTTGTTTCAAAATTTTTGTCCCGGCATCTTTTCCGGCTTCCGAAGGCCGGGAAAGTTCCGCCGCCAGGGTGACTTTGCCGCCTTCCTGGGTGTAGCTTAAGGCGTTCTGCAGCAGGATCACAAGAAGCTGTTCCAGTTTGTGAGGATCGCCCTTTACATGAGGCAGGGGATCCTGGGGCAGCTGCAGTTTCAGCTGAATCTTTTTCTGGGCTGCCAGCAGCTCCATTTGTTCATAGACATTCAAAAGCAGCGTATCCAGGTCCACGTCCTGTTCCCCGGGCAGCAGATTCCCCTGGCCCTGGGCCGTCTCCAGTCGGCTGAGAGTCAACAGGTCTTCGATCAGCCGGCCCATGTGGGCACATTCCTGGTCTATGGTCTGCTCGTAGGCAGGGGGTCTGGCGTGCATACAGGCCCGAATCACGGCAAGGGGTGTGCGCAGTTCATGGGAGGCGTCCGCAATGAAGCGGGTCTGTCTGCGGTGACTTTCCAGCAGGGGGCGCAGCATCCTCCCCGTGAAAAAGTGGGAAAACAGGGTCAAAAGCAGGATGCCGGCCAGGTCAATCAGAAAAAAGCGCAGTCTTTGTCCCCAGAACTGTCCACTGAGGTTCTGCCGGGAGGAGGCCACCAGCATGGTGATGCCCGGAGTACGGGGGGATGTCAGCAGTTGGTGGGCGGAGGGCTGGCCGATGGTGAGACGGGCCAGGTATACCTGATACTCCCGGCCCTGTCCTGCCTTCAGATGCAGTATTACCCAGTCTTCTCCCGATGACAGGAGCGAGCATGTTTCTCCGGTAGGGAGAGTCCTGCTTTTATGGCTATCGGCTGTTTCCTGACGGGAAAGCGCGTCCTCCCCGGGCAGATAGGACAACAGCAGTTCCCGGGTTTGCAGAGACAGGGTATGGTGGGGAACTTCGTTGAAACGGAAGGGCATGTCCTGGTCCCACAGGTAGATCTGATATCCGTTGTTCTGTTCCAGGCCGCTGAGATAGATATGGGTGATCACGGTCTGCTGCTCCAGGCTGCTGGCTAGATTGGCCATATCCTGACGGAAAGCGTTCCACTGGCTGTCCCGCAGCGTCTTTTCCGCCAGTAAGAGGTAGAGACAGGAAAACAGGCAGAGGATGGCGGCGGTAATACCGGCGCAGAGAAGGGTCAGGCGGCGGTGGGCCGCCCGGAACAGGGTCTGTTCGTTCATAGGGAGTCCTCCGATTGCATGGTCAGCCGATATCCCACGCCCCGGACGGTCTGGATCGCCGCCCGGGAGTTCAGGCTCTTCAGTCTTTTGCGCAGAAAGAAGATATAATTGTCCAGGTTGCCGTCTTCCACTTCGGTGTCCGGGCCCCAGACGCTGAGCAGCAGCTGACTTCGGCCCAGTGTCTGCCGGGGGTGGCGCAGCAGCGCGCACAGAAGGCCGCATTCCCGGCGGGACAGGGTGCATTCGCCGCCGGGTCCCCGCAGCTGGCAGGAGAGCTCCGCCAATGTTAAGTCTCCCCAGGCCAGTTCTCCGCTGTCCACATGAAAGCCTCCGCCCCGGCGGGAAAGGCTGCGGATTCTGGCCATAAGTTCCTCCATGGCGAAGGGTTTGACCAGATAGTCGTCCGCTCCCAGGTCAAGCCCCGTGACCCGGTCCGCCAGGGTGCCCATGGCCGTGAGCATCAGCACCGGCGTGGTATCCCCGGCTTTCCGCCGGGTCTGCAGCAGCTCTTCCCCGGACAACCCGGGCAGCATTCGGTCCAGAAGAACCAGATCCGCAGTGCCCGTTTCCATATAGTATAATCCTTCCTGCCCGTTCAGGCAGGCATCTACCTCATAGCCCTCCTGCCGCAGAGCGCAGCACAGGGCTTCGTTTAATCTGGGATCGTCCTCAATCAGCAATATTCGCATCTTCAAAAATTCCTCTCTGCCGTGTTTTTCATATTTATATTAGCATAGTTTTCTCTATTTAATCTTTAAAAATTTGTAAAGCAGGCGGTGACCCGGGTCAAAATTCCATATATGCAAATAGATGCAATTTTGAGAATGATTAGAGGCGGATTAGAGATTCGTCTGCTATACTGTGAACCATCAAGGCTGCTGAACATGCGCCGGGGCGGGATAGACCCCTGGACCCCGGAAAAGGGCATAAACCTCTGAAGGGGCCGATGCCGGGCGTGCCGGGCCGAGATAAAAAGGAATGAGAGGCAGGAATGAGAGGAAATGAAAAAGAGAATGAAACGAATACTGGCGCTGGGATTGACGGCCATGCTGCTGTTGGCAGGGTGCGGCCCCAGCGGTTCGGAGAATGGGGGCGGCGGGCAGGACGGCGCCGCCGGGAATACGGGAACCCCGGGAAGCGCTGTGGGAAATGAGGAAGGCCAGGGCGGCCAGGAGGTCATGGGACGCTATATGGAGTCCCCCATCGAATTGCCCGAGGAAATAGAGGGCCTGCGGGACCTGCGGCTGGCCGGAGAAGAGGCGGAACTCATTGCCTGGGACGGCAGCCTGTATCGCTCACAGGATCAGGGACAGAGCTGGCAGCTTGAGAGCCAGCCTCCCGAGGAAGTACAGCAGGCGCTGAATATGGGGGTGGACAGTTACTACTGCCAGAACCGGTCAGGAAGCAGCGTACTGGGATATATTCAGTTTCATAAGGATGAAGAGGGCAACACGGATTTTGAGAACTCCAGCCGTTTGAATTTGCTGTTTTTGGCGGACGGCAGCCGCATTCCGCTGGAGGGGCTGGAACAGGAATATATAAACACGGCGGTCTGGGATGAAAATGGGTACTTCTATCTGGGTTCCTCCGATCGTGTTTACCGTGTAAACGGTCAGGATGGCAGTATGGAAGTGCTGACGGAACTCAGCACCCGATGCGACTACCTGACAGTCTGCGGGCAATATCTGATGATTCAGGGAGAGGATTTACAGATCTATGACCTGGCGGAGAACAAGATGGGGGAAGAGGATCCGATCCTGGATGAATTTATAAAACCCTGGCTGGGGCAGTACGCGGATGTGGGCAGCAGAGCCTATCTGATGTATCTTTCTCCCCAGGAAGAAAAAAGCCTGTATCTGGTGACAGACAAGGGACTGTACCGCCACACTCTCTACGGCAGCACCGTGGAGCAGCTGATCGACGGCTCTCTGTGCAGTATGGGCAATTCGATGCTGGGCCTGGTGGGCGTATTGCAGATGGGAGATGCGTTCTGGGTGGCCTTCAGCGGCGGACATTTGAAGCAGTATATCTATGACCCCACTGCCTCTGCCCTGCCGGAGAATCTTATGCGGGTATGGGGGCTCTACGCAGACGAGGATGTGGAGAGAGTGGTCAGTGCCTTTGCCCAGTCACATCCGGATCTCTATATCACTTACGAGCATCCCCTGAGCGAGGATACGGGAATGACCAAGGAGGATGCGCTGAAAGTACTGAGTACGGAACTGGCCACGGGCAACGGGCCGGATGTGCTGCTGCTGGACGGACTTTCCTATGATACCTATGTGGAGAAGGGGGTATTGGCGGATCTGACAGCTACCCTGGAGGGCACAGGGGAGCGCTATGTGGATGCGGTGAGAACATCCTACCAGAGGGACGGCGGGCAATACGCCATGCCCATGGCCATGTCCCTTCCCGTGCTGATGGGGGCGCGGGATCAGATACAGAACGCAGCCAGTCTGGCGGATCTGGCGGATCTGGCGGAGGCGGCCAGGGCATCCCGGCCCCAGGGTTTCCTGTTTGGCTTTAGCGGGGCCAGAGAGGCACTGGAGTTGTTGGCCATAGGTTCCTCAGACAGTTGGATGAATGAGAACGGCGGCATAAACAAGGAAGCGGTACAGGAATTTCTGACACTGGCCAGGAGAATCTATGACGCCCAGATTTCCGGGATCACCGCCAGGGAGGCGGAGGCCATGGAAGAGCGGCAGATGCTGGTAGACGGGCGGCCCGCTATCCGCACAGATGCGGGCTATCAACTGGGGAACGCCATGTTCTTCGGATCGCCCTATGCCATGGGACTGATGAATAACAGCCTGTCCGTGATGGGAAGCTACAGCACCGTGGCAGTAGAGTTGGAACTATTGGATATGGCTCTTGTACCCATGCCGGGACAGTCTCGGAATATGGGAAAAGCATCCAATATCCTGGCAGTGAACGAGGCGTCCAAAGTGAAGGAGCAGGCGTTGGAATTGGTGGCGTATGCGCTGTCCACACGTTTCTGCCAGGAGAATTACCTGATTGGGGGTACTGTCAACTGGGATGTGCTGGAGGCTCAGGTCAGGAAGGAGCAGGAGGAGGAAATGGGAGGCAGCATAGGCTTTGAGGATATCAACGGCAAGGAGTATTTCATCAATGTGGGTGTTCCTTCCCAGGAAGACATCGATACGCTCCGGCAGTTGATGGAATCCTGCCAGGGGATCAGTCAATGTGACAGCCGGGTCTATGAAGCCGTGGTGGAAGAGGGACAGAGAGCGCTGAACGGGGAACTGACGGTTGAAGAAGCAGTGAAGGAGATCGAGAAGAAGGTCGCTCTCTATCTGGCGGAATAATCCGGGAAGCGGAAGGATCATTTGCATTATGGGGCTGAAAGATAAAGACAGAGTATGTAAGATAAATAAATCTACAGGGATCGGAAGGAGAAAGAGAGGCGGGAGCCGGGGACTGTGGTTCCTGGCTCCCAGCCTGCTGGGGGTGGGATATCTGGTATTGCTTCCCACTGGAGATGTGCTGCGGCGTTCCTTCACTACAGCGCTTTCGGGGCAGTGGGTGGGGATGGCAAATTATGGGAACGTGCTGACCAATCCGGCATTTCGGCTGGCGGCAGGGAACACCCTGGTCTTTTTGGGGATTTGCCTGCCCCTGCTTCTGGCTCTGAGTCTGCTGCTGGCCCTGGTTGTCTGTCGGATTCCCCGGCTGGAGCGGTTCAAGGCACTGTATCTGCTGCCCATGGCTGTCCCGGCGGCCACGGTGGTGCTGGTATGGAGACTTCTCTTTTCAAAGCAGGGTTTTCTGAATGCCTGGATGGGGACCCATGTGGATTTTATGGGGGAAAGGACGGCTCTGCTCATTCTGGTGGGCAGCTATGTATGGAAGAATCTGGGCTATACCATGGTGCTGTGGCTGGCGGGGCTTAAGGCCATCCCGGCCCAGCTCACCGAGGCAGCCCGGGTGGACGGGGCCGGCCGGGTGCGGTGCTTTTTCCGAATCACCCTGCCCAACCTGAAGGGCAGTGCCTACACCATCACGGTGTTGTCCATGCTGAATGCCTTTAAGTCATTCCGGGAGGCATACCTGGTCAGCGGCGCATATCCCCAACAGGACATTTATCTGCTGCAGCATTTATTTCAGAACTGGTACACCAAACTGGACATGGATAAGCTGGCGGCGGGGGCCATCCTGATGGCGCTGGCGCTTGGGACGCTGTCTTTGCTGCTGCAGCGGCTGTGGGACAGGGCGGGAGACTAATCGGGAGGCTGCCCCATAGCGGCAGGATTACGGGAAGGAATTCGAGAAAGAACGGAAGTGGCATTTCTCATCTTGATTTGTATGCCTGCTAAAGCAGGCAGATGGAGGTTGGTGTGAAAAAGAAATTGCCCAAATATCTGCTGGGGGTGGTTTTTATAGGGCTTGGAGCCATAATCTGCCTGCCGGTGCTGCTGCTGGCCAGCGGTTCCCTGGCGGACAGTCTGGAGTGGAGGCAGCGTGCCGGGGGGTATCTGCAGGACACCCGGGAATATATTGCCTGGCGCTGGATCCCGGCGTATCCCACACTGGAACATTATAAACGGCTTCTGTTCTTCTCCCCGGCTTTTTTCAGGCTGTTCTGGAATTCCCTGGGGATGACGGGAAGCATCCTGCTGGGGCAGCTGGCGGTGGCCGTGCCGGCGGCGTGGGCCTTTGCGGTATATCGGTTCCGGGGCAGGAATGTGCTGTTTTCCCTGTATGTGATTCTGATGCTGCTGCCCTTCCAGGTGACCATGCTGTCCAAATATCTGGTTCTCCAGGACGCGGGACTGATCGACACCCGGTGGGCGGTGGTGCTGCCCGCCATATTTTCCACATTTCCCGTGTTTTTGATCTACAGAAGTTTTGCGGGCATTCCGGCGGAATTGCTGGAGGCGGCGCGGGTGGACGGCGCGGGTGAATGGCAGAGCTTTATCCGGGTGGGTCTGCCGGCGGCCCAGGGCGGCATCCTGGCAGCGATGATCTTGAGTTTTCTGGAAAGCTGGAATATGATGGAGGAGCCGCTGACCTTTATGCAGGATAAGTCCCTGTGGCCCCTTTCCCTGTATCTGCCGGAGATTGCCATGGACCAGGCGGGTTACGCCTGCGGAGCCAGTGTGATTACCCTGACGGTATCCCTTTTCGTGTTTGCCATATTCCATGACGCGCTGGAGCAGGGGATTATCACTTCAGGGCTGAAGGCGTAGAATCTAACCGAACAGAGCCCCTGTGAGCATGGAGGGACGCAGTGCAGGCAGGTTGTAAAGAAGGAGAGACATGGATAAAAAAAGAAAAGCGGTAATCGCCGGATTTATCATATTTTTGTTGGTTATGGGAGTTTGCAGTCTGGTTACGAAAGGGATTTACATGGCAAAACTTCCCCAGGTGAGCACGACTGTCCCCAGGGAAATGTCTCTGTATCATCCTGTATCTGCATCGGGGGCCGTGGAAACCGGGCAGGAGTACGGCGTTTACGCCCCGGCCGGGCTGCGGGTGGCTTCCCTGGCCGTGCAGAAGGGAGACAGCTTCCGGGAAGGGGAGCCCCTTTTCCAACTGGACATGGAGGATCTGGAACATATTCTGGCGGGTAAGGAACTGGAACTGCAGAGGCAGGCATACCAACAGCGGGAGGCGGAGAGCCAGGGAACAGAGAGCCGGCAGGAGGGGGCCAGGACATTGGCCAGGGCCCAGGAGGATTATGAAAATGCCAGGAAAAGCGGTGAACTGGAGATGAGCCGGGCCAGGGAGGATTTTGTACGGGCCCAGTCGGTGCTGGACGGCTTGGGAAGAGAACTGGACCGGGCCCGGAAGGAGTTGGACCAGGCCCGAAAGGAACTGGAAGGGCAGGAGGCTGCCCAGAGCATGTCCGTCAGCGGAGGGGATGGGTCCCAGGATCTTTCCGCCCTTCGGCAGCAGATCGGGGAACTGGAGTCCCAGGTTCGGCAGTGTCAGGCTCAGGTGACTTCCCAGGAACAGGAGGTGATTGCCGCGGCCAAGGCGGCGGAGGACGCCCAGTTGGCTCATGAGGAGAGGCTGCAGGCGGCCTGGCGGGGCGTGGAGGATGCCTGGGCGTCTGCCTCCGGCAGTTATCGGGCGGCGGCGGACCTGGCAAAGCTGGAGCAGGCATATCTGCAGGAGGAGATACGGGAATTGAAGGAACTTTTGGAGTCCGAGGGATGGATCTATGCCCGGGAGAGCGGAAAAATTACCCGACTGTGTGTGGACGTGGGCCAACGGACCCCGGACACGGCGGGACTGCTCTATACGCCGGATGACGGCCTGCGCACTTTGGCGGCCAGGCTGACCCGGGAACAGGCGAAATATGTGTCAGTGGGAACCAGAATGCAGATGAATTTTGAGACAGTCAGCGGGGGCAAACAGAGCCGGGAGGGAATTGTAGGCTATATGGAACCCCAGGAGGACGGCGGCGTCCTGCTCTGGCTTGACGTGACGGGAGAGGGAATGGAACTGGGGCAGCAGGTCACGCTGAAGAGTACCTGGCAGTCAGACAGTTACAGCATGGTAATCCCTCTGTCCGCCCTGCATCAGGACGGCAACGGCAATTCCTTTGTCTATACCCTGCGGCAGCAGAATGGCATTCTGGGAGTGGAGTGGCATGCCAGCGTCCTCTATGTGGAGGTGCTGGACCGAAACAGTCGTTATGCGGCCATTGAATCGGTCTCCCTGTCCGAGGAGTCACAGATCATTTTGAGTTCCAGCGGGGAATTGAAAGACAATGCGGTGGTTAGAATCGTGGAGTGATCCCCTGTTGGATTATAGTTCTGTTATGTGAAAATCACACAAGTCAGGGCGGTGCCTGCAGAATGTCTTTTAAGATCATTTTGCGGGCACCGAATGGCCTATTGCCCTGACGCTGTGTAATGACACATCTTATATCAGTTTTTGAACTTTACACAAATTTTGAAACGGTCTCAATGATTCTGTTTTTATTGTGCCAATGACTGCTTAATTTTTTTTACAGGAAGCCAGATTTCCACAATGGATTCATCATTGCTGTCATCAAATCGTGCATCATAATGTTCGATGCAGTACGGCTTTCCTTCCAGCAAATTTCTGACATATTCTTTTTCATTGGAAACCAGCCACTCTTCCATGGCACGGTTTTCGCTGTCATACCCCTCTTTCACATACACGTCAAAGGAAGCATACGCGGAAGAGGGAATTTGAAAGATTTCATATCCACTACAGCCGCTATTGCAGTCGCTTTTTATTTCACAACCGATAAAGACGCTTTCCTTTTCTGCCGCACTGTCATAGATGCGTACTTCATAGCTGTCATCGGATATTTTGCCTGCAGGCGGGGCCTCCTTGTAGAGTTTCATAAAATGTTTCCATATTTCCGCCGTTTCATTGCCAAAACCCGATACTCCTGCCAAAATCATTTTTTCTTTCTTTATCATGTCAGGATTCATCAAAATACCTCCTTTTAGTCGGTTGGTAAACCGCTTTACAAGTTCAGCTGCAGGAACAATGCATGGTGTAATTTTTCTGCTGCGGTACTCCGTTGGGGACATTCCTGTAATTGATCTAAAAGTTCTGGAAAAACCCTGCGCAGAGTCAAAACCCAGATCAAGCGCAATGTCCAACACTTTTCGGTCTGTTTCATTCAGCATTTTACAAGCATAAGCAATCCTTCTGTCGCGAATATAAGCAATCATGGATTTACCAACAATGGATGTAAACAATCTGTGAAAATAGTATGGAGAAAAAGCAAATTGTTCCGCAATCACTCGCACTGATAACGTATCGTTGAGATGAGCGTCAATATATTTAATTGCCTCGCTGATCTTGCCAAAGTTGTTCATTCGCATTCGCTCCAATTAATTGTGCAGTTGCAACTGTCAATAAATAGTATAGCACGCATATTTATTCCTGCTTAACATTTCTTGCCATGTAAAATTACCGGCATCACCTTCCTTTGTTCTGCTCTGCTGCCTGTTATGCTGTCGGCTCTCGTTCTGAAGATTACAACTCATTCAATTTAATTCTGTCTATCCCCGAAATATTGCGGGAAGAAATATACATAAAATTGTTTTCTATATGTGTTTGCCCTGATAGTTTTAAAGGCATATCAATTATTTTTATCTTTTCTAAGGTGTTTCTATTCCAAAAGGCGATTTCTGAGCAAGGATGTGAAATCGTTATCAGCATATCCTCATAGATCCCTGCACAATCAAACATCTTTTTGTGCACATTCTTCATTGAAGATTCGATTTCAAAGTTTTTCATCTTGATTTTGAAAAGTTTTCCATCGTGACTTGCGGCATATAAGGTTTCTCCATCCATATATAAACTACCGATATTTTTCTTTCCTAAAACAAGTTCTTTTTCAATGGAAAGAGCCGATTTGTCTAATAGCAATACTTTCCCGTCTACTGTTCCGCAAACCAGATAGGAATCATATGCTTTGATGCTCCACATACTGCTGTCGGAAACAATAAACTCCTGTACCAGATACGACCGTCTGTCGATGGTAATAATTTTCCCGTTGCGGATAGAACAATAAATAGTATTGCTGTCAACAGCCATTCCGCATATATCAGAACTCAAATCATTTCCTAATTGCCATTTACCAATAAGTTCATAATTCTTTTGGCCTAATACATAAAGCGTGCAAAAATCATACACAAAAATCTGCTCATCATCTGCGGTCAGTTTCCTTGATAAGCCCTCTTTTTCAAAAAACGGCTTATGACAGACGATCTCTTTGGAGTATTTATCAATTTTAACTAAATTTTTTCCGCACATACAGTCAATATAATGCTCCTCAACATGAAATCCTGTTACGATTCCGCCCAACTGTGCCATATGTTCCATATTGTCACCTCATAACAAATTCAGATTGAACAAAATCGCTGCGCGATGGCCTGCCAAGGCTATGGCGCAGCTTTTCTTTCCCTAAAAACAGTGGACAGGAACGTCCCAAGATAGTATTGTTTAAGTGCGACCAAAAACATACTTCGAATACGGGCTTATCCCTGACCACTGCTTATGATAAGAATAACACCCTCCTGCTGCATTGGCAAGCACTTTTATTTTGCAAATGCCCCTCCATAAAAAGATATTCCGTAACTGCTGACTGTCTGATTTTATGGAGGAACCGATATGTACGAAAAATATATGCTGCTTCTCGAAGAAGAAGCAAAAATCAGGAATCTTAAAAACCGTTCCGTTCTCTGTTATAAAAACTATGTATCCTATTTTCTGAACCATGTGGGCAAAGACCCGCAGGAGCTTTCCTGCCAGGATGTCCGGGGCTTCCTTCTTGCAAAGAAGGAAGAAGGACTCAAGGCCACCACACTCAACCTTTACAATTCAGCCATCCGTTTCTTTTACAGGAATGTCCTGCATATCCTCTGGGATGATGTCAGGGTGCCCCGCATGCGCATCGACCATAAGCTCCCCACCGTCCTGTCCAGGCAGGATATTGACGGGCTCCTTGATTCGACCGATGACCTGAAATACAGGGCGATGTTTGCCACCATGTATTCTTCCGGCCTGAGGGTTTCTGAAGTCATCCACCTGCATTACGAAGACATTTCCCGGACGAACATGCAGATCCATGTGCGGGAGTCCAAAAGCCGGATGGACAGGTACACCATCCTGTCCAGGCGCAACCTCGACCTCCTTACGGAATACTGGTTCCGGTGCGGCAGGCCCCAGGATATCCTCTTTCCAAATAAGTTTACCGGCGGTTACCTTACGGTGTCTACGTTAGAACAGGTCATGCGCCGCTGTGTCAGGAAAGCGGGGCTTCCGGCAGGCGCCACTCCCCACAGCCCTTTTGACAGGGAGGGAGCCAATGGATAAGCCGACTGTGCAGGATATTTTCAACCGTTTTTATCCGGGATATCTGGAAAGGCATACTTATGCTGCTTCCGGCACCCTTGACGAGCTTTGTGCAGACCCAAAATACCTGGGGGCAAATCCTCCCCATCCATGTTTTGTCCCGGAAGTTCCGCGGCAAGTACATGGCGGAATTGAAGAGGCTCTGGCAGGACGGCCGCCTTGTGTTTGGCGGGACATCCGAAAAATACCGAAACCATTACACATTCCATGAGCTGATGGATGCCTGTTACAAAAAGGAATGGATCCCCCATTGCAAAGAAACATTCAACGGGGCACAGTCGGTCATCGCCTACCTTGGGAAATACACCCACAGAATCGCAGTCAGCAACCACCGGATCCTATGTATGGATGAAAAAACGGTCACCTTTTCTGTCAAGGACTATAAAAATGGCGGAGGCTGGAAAACACTTACGGTTTTCGGGGTGGAGTTTGTCCGCCGGTTCCTGATGCATGTGCCGCCGAAGCGTTTTGTCCGTATCCGGCACTACGGAATCCTGGCTTCCCGCAATAAGAAGAAGCTCATCCCCCTGTGCCGGAACCTGCTGGGCTGCAGGGCCTACCTTTCACAGCTGAAAGACAAGACCGGGCCTGAAATCATAAAGCAGCTCTGGGGCGTGGATATCTGTAAATGCAGGCACTGCGGGGGACATATCGTATCACACCACAAGGCCATTCCGTTGCGGAACTGATCCGTCGGGCATCATATGGCTTCGAAGGCTTCCTTCTGGGAGGCTTGTTTGCCACACAGAAATTTCAAATACCACAGAAAATGGGTTCTATTTCTGCAGGATTATGATATGATATCTTCCAGAAGGAAAAAGATTGAAAGTCCATAGGTACCAGCTAAAGGGACGCTCACTTTGTTCAATTAGGTTAAATCGCAAATGGCGCAAACGAAAGGGCAGTTTATCGCAAAATCAAGGCTGCTTTTTCGTTTGCCCCATCAGCGATTCTAACCTAAAGAATTTGTAAAACCACACAACACAATTATTTTATCATAAACAAACGCATATTTCTATTAGATTTATTTCCCGTGCTTTTTAAAATTATATGGACATGGCTTTATTGGTGATATATAATCCCCAGAAAACTGTTCTAAGAGTTGGTTCAGCTTTCCGAGTTTTTTTATGGATTTGAGTAGCAGTTTTTCCATTGCTTTTACAGTATGAGCGTTTAATATAGACATCTTTGCTATCTGAATTTCCAGTAAGCGAGATATACATGGGAAAGCCTCACTTTGCGATATGATTTTAGAAAGAAGAGTCAAACTCCCGAAGGTGCTGGATCGGAACAACCGTTATGCGGCCATTGAATCGGCCTCCCTGTCCGAGGAGTCACAGATCATTTTGAGTTCCAGCGGGGAATTGAAAGACAATGCGGTGGTTAGAATCGTGGAGTGATCTTTGATTAGATTATGGCTCTATTATGTGAAAGTCTCGCAAGCCTAGGTGGCCTGTGGGACTTTTTTAGGTCTACTATAACATTCGGAAAATGGTATATCTTGACTGCGAATATCTAAAATAATATTGACATGGTTTAATATATAAGGTATGATAAATAAAAATAATGCGTGATTCCAAAAACAGAAAAATAAATGGGCGAAGGGTTAAACTGAATCAGCTTTGTATGAGAAATAAAGAAGGCTATAGCCGGAATTCAAAGCAAAACGATGGAATGGAGGTGGTATTTTATGAGAACTATAAGGGATAGCGGGGAGGTGGAAGAGATTACAGTGATATTTGAAAAATAAATATTGTAAACGGAACAACGGAACAAATGAAACAAATATTATTTTAAAGGAGAACTTATATGATAAGGAAAATTGGAGCAGTTGGTCTTATGGTGGCACTTTTGGCAGGCAGTGGATTTGCTTCTCTGGCATCCGCAGGCGGAGAAAGCGGTCTGCCCAGAGACACGCATGTGCATGTGTTTACCGTATGTAAACGCGCGGACGCGGGGTATAACGTAGATGGAGGCGTCTGCACATATTTGTATGGAGAGGATCAGAATGGGAATCCGATTTATAAGGACGATTGCAGGAAGACAGACCAGTATCAATGGTGCAATTATAGTTGCAGGATCTGCGGCAAGTTGAATGATACCCAGAAAGCCCATCCCCACTATGTAAGAACCGTACATAGCGTGAAACATCCATAGGAGTAAAGCCATATGAGGCAAAGGATTTATTTACTGGTATTGTGCGTATTCGCAGCAGCTTTTTTTCACGGATGCAGTGGAAAGACCGGCGGCAGTCAGGACCCTGTAGGGGAAAGCGCGGAAGTCTCTGGAGAGAATGCGGAACCTGTCGGTGAAGGGCCAAGCGCTTCCGGGGAAGATATGTTTTTCCGGGAACTGCTGTTGGAAGAGGAAGCCTGGCGGGATAATTCCCTGGACGCCTATTGGGCCACAGCGTCTTTTCTTCTGAAATATCAGGAAGTGGGAATTTCAGGAGGAGCCCGGGGATATGCGCTGGGCAGCACCTTTGGAGCCGTGTTTAAGAAGCATCTTTTTATGTCTGCGGAGGAATGCTGGGACGAGTTAGTGACCGTTACGGACCAGGGAACGGAAAGCGCCGTAAGACTGGCTTTCCGGGAGGACACCCACAATCAGGCATGGGGAATCGGCAGCATCATTGGAAGCGACCATTTTATGATGTGGGATTTCACATTTGCGGAGGATTCGGAAAAGAGTTATCAATTTTTTGAAGTGGACGGACAGCAGCAGATTCTGCGAAGGATTCCCATAGGCTTTCTGGCCCATGACGGGGGAGAATCGCCCGCTCAGATCCTGGTGGATCAGGGGGGCAATATTCATTTCACCACCGAATCTTTGGGCAGTATGCCAGCAGATAATACAGAGCCGCCCAAGACCGGGTATATAATTGCGGATGCGGAGGGAGAACTTCTGTCCAAACGGGATTGCTCCGGGAATACAATCAGGCTGGTATCTCTGTATGACGGTAGGGTTGGTCTTTTGTCACAGTTTACGGACAGCCAGGGCAGAAAGACGGGAAGCCGGCTGGAGTATGTGGATCCCGGGACCGGGGAGACGGTTCTGCTGGCGGAATTCGGAGAGAACGCGCCGAAAGCCTTCTGGAAGACGGAAGACTGCTATTATACGCTATGGGATGAGAAAACGCTGCTGTTTGCGGACAACAAGGGGCTTCACCTTGCGGACCTGAGGGGAAATACCACGGAAGATCTCTATCTCTGGAGCAACCATGGGATCAGATTTTCCCGGATTGTGGAATTGCAGATTCAGGAGGAGGGGCGGGTCAACCTGATATACGCGGATCATAACGGGGACGGAAATCTGCTGTGTCTGGAACCCACCCGGGAGCAGGTGGAGATTCAGGAGATTGTCTTTGCGGTGCCCTCCGCCATGCGGGATGTCTATTATCCCACCGTAGTGGCTTTCAACAAAAAATATCCCGCCTATCATATAGATCTGAAGACGGATTATGACCGTACGGCGCTTTTGACGGAACTGGCGGCGGGAAGGGGTCCGGTGCTGGTGGACACCATGCTCACCGGCTTTGAGGAGAACAAAAAGCTGTGGACGCCCCTGGAGGGCCTTTTTGCCGGGGAGACATGGGAAGAGGCGCTGATTTCCAAAGCCATGGAACTGGGGGAGATAGACGGAAGCCTGTACGGGGTAGTTTACTGCTTCGGCCTGCGGACAGTGGTGATCCCGAAGGAGGAACCCACGGACTGGGATTATAAAACCTTTCTGGACAAGATTGAGGCTGACTCCTCCATCGAGGCAATTTACAATGGCCAGAACAGCCCCTGGATTTTTATTTATAGATTCCTGCTTCGTGGACTGGAGGATAATTATCTGCTGGACGCGGAAAGCGGCGAGACCTATTTTGACAGTGAGGAATTCCGCAGGGTTTTGCGTCTGGGAATGAAATATTGCACACAGCAGGAATATATTGACTCGGTGGAGCCCATGCTGGAGGGGAAGGTATTCTGTAATATCATTGATATCACAAGGCCGGAACTGATTGACCTGTATCGCCTCTGCTATGGGGAGGAGGCCAATTATATCGGTTTCCCCGCCCGGGAAGGATCGGCCCATTATATCTACGGAGGGGATCCTCTGACGGTGCGGATTACGGCCACCGAGGAGGAGAAGCGGGTGGCGGGTACCTTTCTGCGGATGCTGCTGTCAGAAGAGGGCCAGACGGAGGGGATGAAGGATCCGAATTTCTGGCTGAGCGTGCGAAAGGATGTGCTGGAAGAGCAGATCGCTCAGGTGAATGAGAGTTCCATGCCCACTATTTTCGGATTCACACAGATCAGACTGGGAGAGGACTACGACAGGGAATATGACGCCCGGTTTCTGTATGAACTGCTGGAAAAGGCCCGACCGTTAAGAGATATTCCGAAGGAACTGAATACGATTCTGATAGAGGAAGTATCGGCGTATACGGACGGAACTATTACGGAAGAGGAACTGATTGAACGTCTGACCAAGCGGGTGGAACTGTATCTGGCGGAACAATCTTAAAAACGTTTTGGATGAGTCATTTCGAAAGAGAAATGCGAAAAGAAATACATGATGCGGCGCTGTCCTTGGGACGGCGTCGTTTTTATATGGTTTTTCAATCTTCCGCTTTTATATCCTTTATGCTATAATGGGCAGGAAACAGGATCGGGACTCTGGGGCGGCTGGATGCAGGAGGCATTATTCAGGAAAGCCCGGGCCGGGAATATAAATCGAGGTAAGGGCTATATGAATAAAACAGGTAAGAGAATACTTTTTGGCAAGATTCTGGCCCTGGCCATTCTGACGAGTCTGGTCCTGGGAGTGAACGGGGGCTGTGGCCGTCCGGCGGAACCTGCGGTCATCCGGGTGGGCGGTCTGAAGGGCCCCACCACCATAGGGCTGGTCTTTTTACAGGAATGGTCCGTCCAGGGACAGGCATCTCAGACCTATAAATTTACCATGGCCGCGGCGGCGGAAGAACTGCTGTCCCTGCTGGTGAAAGAAGAACTGGATATTGCGCTGCTTCCCGCCAATGTGGCCAGCGTGCTGTATAACAAGACGGAAGGCGGCGTCACAGTCATCGACGTCAATACCCTGGGGGTGCTGTACCTGGTGTCCGGGGACAGGGAGATCACTGGGCCGGAGAATCTGCGGGGCAGGACCGTTTACCTCACAGGCAAGGGGACCACGCCGGATTACGTGCTGCAATATCTGCTCAGGGCAAATGGCATTGACCCTTCGTCCTGTGTGCTGGAATACCGATCGGAGTCTGCGGAGGTGGCGGCGTTGCTGGAGCAGTATCCCCAGGCCCTGGGATTGCTTCCCCAGCCCTTTGCCACGGCGGCCTGCGCCCAAAACCAGGCCCTTAACATAGTCATGGACCTGAATGAGCAGTGGAACCTGGTGCAGGGAGAAGAGGGACACCGCATGGTCACAGGCGTTACTCTGGTGCGGAACGGGTTTTTACAGGAGCATCCGGAGGCCGTAGAGACTTTTTTGCAGGATCATGCCGCCAGCGTCACGGCGATCCGGGAGGACCCGGACGGCGGGGCCCGGCTGGTGGCAGCGGCCGGAATCGTTGCCGGAGAATCCGTGGCCCGGGAAGCCCTTCCTTATTGTAATATCACTTATTTGGAGGGCGAAGAGATGCGGCAGGCCCTGGCCGGATATCTGCAGGTACTGTTTGAGCAGGATCCTCTGGCGGTGGGCGGCGCTCTGCCGGGAGAGGATTTCTACCATATTCCGTAGTGGGGAAAGCAATCCATGAAAAAGAGAGTTGGAAAATATGGCAAAAAAATTGTCATTGTGGCCTGCTGGATTCTCATATGGCAGTTGGCGGCGATATTGGTGGGAAACCGCATTCTGCTGGTGGGTCCGATTCAGACGCTGCAGGCATTGGGGGAGCGGGCTTTGCAGGGAGACTTCTGGCTGTCGGTGGGGCATTCCCTGCTGCGAATCGGCGCAGGATTTGCTTCCGGCCTGGCGATGGGGCTGCTGCTGGCGGCGGGCAGCAGCCGCTATAAGCTGCTGGAAGAGGTGCTGGCGCCGGTTATGGCCCTGCTGAAAGCGATCCCCGTGGCATCCTTTGTGGTGCTTTTCCTGATCTGGTGGCGCAGCGCTGTGCTGGCCACGGCTGTCAGTTTCTGCATTGTACTTCCCAATATCTATGTGAATACCTTAGAGGGCATCCGCCATGTGGACCCGCGTCTGCTGGAGATGGCGCAGGTGTTGGAGATTCCTGCATGGAACCGTTTCTTCTATATATACAGGCCTGCTTTAAAGCCCTGTCTGGACAGCGCCATCCATATTTCAGCGGGCATGAGCTGGAAATCCGGCGTGGCGGCGGAGGTCATAGGCATTCCTGTTCTGTCTGTGGGGGAACAGCTTTATCTGTCCAAAATCTATCTGGACACGGCGGGGGTGCTGGCCTGGACCACAGTGACGGTTCTGGCCAGTGTGGCCTGCGAGCAGGCGGTGCTGGCCCTGTGGAGGCTGTTTCAGCGGCTGGAACCGGGATGCCGGGCGGCGGGCCTTTCCGGGGGGCGCGCCCTGGAAAGGGAATCTTCGTCAGGAGAGGTTCCCGCCTTGGAAAGGGAAGCCACGCCAGGAACAGTGCCCTCTTCGGAAACAAAGCCCCAGGTAGTGCTGGAACTGGATCATGTCAGCAAATGCTATCAGGGCAGAATCGTGCTGGAGGATGTGAGCGGTCGTTTTGTGAGAGGACGGACCTATAGCTTCCGCACCCCCTCGGGTAGCGGTAAGACCACCTTGTTTCGACTGATCGCAGGGTTGGAGGAGCCGCAGCTCCCGCATTCTATCCGCCGCCTGGGCAGCAAGATCACCATGGTATTCCAGGAGGACCGGCTCTGTGAGGAGTACAATGCCCTGATCAATGTGGATCTGGTCACGGGGGACAGGGAGAAATCCCGGGAACATCTGCGCCTGCTTCTGGAGGAAGAGGATCTGAGCAGGCCCTGCCGGGAACTCAGCGGCGGCATGAAACGCCGGGTGGCCATCGCCCGGGCCGTGGCGGCGGGCGGAGATGTGATTCTGCTGGACGAGCCCTATGGGGGACTGGACGGAGAGAGCCGCCGCAGAGTGGAAAGATATCTCCATGCCTTTGGAGCATGCAGTGCGGTGCTGTTGGCCACTCATTTGGAAGAAAATGCGGTACAGCACGTAGAATAACGTGTGAATTTAAAAAACATTTGCATCATGCCCGGTTCTATGGTATAATCTTCAAATGACTGTGATCATGTCTGCCGGCGGGCCGACATGTGAAAATACAGGGGCGATGAAGGAGGAAACGATACAATGAGTTTACAGGTTGAAAAATTGGAAAAAAACATGGCCAAGCTGACCATCGAGGTTGCTGCGGAGGAATTGGAAAAGGCCATTGAGGAGGCATACCGGAAAGAGAGGAACCGCATCAGCGTTCCCGGATTCCGCAAGGGCAAAGCTCCCCGCAAACTCATCGAGCAGATGTATGGCAAGGAAGTGTTCTACGAGGAGGCAGCCAATGCTTTAATCTCCCAGGCATACGAAAAGGAACTGGAAAACTGTGAGGAGTCAGTGGTGTCTCAGCCCAGGATCAATGTGGTACAGATCGAGGCGGGCAAGCCCTTCATCTTCACCGCGGAGGTGGCGCTGAAGCCGGAAGTAACCCTGGGCAAGTACAAGGGCGTAAAAGTGGAGGCCGCCGATCTGGAGGTGACCGAGGAGGAGATCGACGCGGAGATCGGCAAGGAGCGCGACAACAGTGCCAGGACCGTTCCCGTGGAGGGCAGACCGGTGCAGGACGGCGACATGACGGTCATTGACTTCGAGGGCTTTGTGGACGGTGCGGCATTCGAGGGCGGTAAGGGAACGGATTATCCGCTGACCATCGGTTCCGGTGCTTTCATCCCCGGTTTCGAGGAGGCGCTGATAGGCGCAGAGATCGGCAAAGAGACCGATGTGAACGTGACTTTCCCGGAGGATTACCAGGCTGCCGAACTGGCGGGCAAGGCGGCAGTATTCAAATGCACCGTCAAGGAGATCAAGGAGAAGGAGCTGCCTGCGCTGGATGATGAGTTCGCGGCAGAGGTATCCGAGTTTGACACGCTGGCAGAGTACAGGGAGGATACCAAAAAGAAGATCGGAGAGCGCAAGGCTGAGGCTGCCAAGAGCGCCAAGGAGGAAGCCGTCATTGACGCCATCATAGAGGATGCGCAGATGGAAATCCCCGATGCCATGCTGGAGACCCAGCAGAGACAGATGGTGGAGGATTTCGCCCAGAGACTGCAGATGCAGGGACTGTCCATGGAGCAGTACATGCAGTTCACCGGCGCTACCCCTCAGATGATGCTTGAGCAGATCAAGCCCCAGGCTTTGAGACGCATTCAGTCCCGTCTGGTACTGGAGGCTGTGGCCGCCGCCGAGAAGATGGAGGCCACCGAGGAGGAGTTTGAGGCCGAGGTTGCCAAGATGGCCGAGGGCTACAAGATGGAGCCGGACAAGGTGAAGGAACTTTTGGGCGAAGGCGGCAAAAAGCAGGTAATGGAAGACATCTGCGTGAACAAGGCTGTGGAGTTCGTGGTGGAGAATGCCAAGGAGGCCAAGGCTTCCAAGAAATCCGCCAAGGCAAAAGAAGCCGGGGACGCAGAGTAATCTTCGGAACGCAGTGCTGAATAGGAACACAAACGGAGGATTGATTAATTTTTTATGAAATCCTCTGTTTTGTGATTGTAAAAAAATAGCAGGTAATGTATAATGTGTGTGCACATGAAGATTCAGAACAATGTGTGCGCAATAGCGTATAGAAAAGGCGGAAAAGGTTGCCGTCCGGAAACATGCGGAACTGAAACAGCATATCCCCGCAGGGTACACTGATCTATGCAGGGACGCGTCAGGCGGCCATGCATAGATCATGGGAAGGGTGTGCCGGAGGGGATATGCGGAACTAAAACAGCATATCCCCGCAGGGTACACTGATCTATGCAGGGACGCATCAGGCGGCCATGCATAGATCATGGGAAGGGTGTGCCGGAGGGGATATGCGGAACTAAAATAGGAGGATATTATGAGTTTAGTACCTTATGTCATTGAACAGACCAGCAAGGGGGAGCGGTCCTATGATATTTACTCCAGGCTGCTGAAGGACAGGATCATCTTCCTGGGGGAAGAGGTCAACGAGGTGACTGCCAGCCTGGTAGTGGCGCAGCTGCTCTTTCTGGAGTCCGAGGATCCGGAGAAGGATATTCATCTGTATATCAACAGCCCCGGCGGCAGCGTGACGGCGGGCATGGCCATCTATGATACCATGCGGTATATCAAATGTGATGTGGCCACGGTGTGCATCGGCATGGCGGCCAGCATGGGCGCTTTCCTGCTGGCGGGCGGCGCAAAGGGCAAACGGTATGCCCTGCCCAATGCGGAGATCATGATTCACCAGCCTTTGGGCGGAACCCAGGGCCAGGCCACGGAGATCGAGATTGCCGCGAAGCATATCCTTAAGACCAAAGAAAAACTGAACCGTATGCTGGCGGAAAACACAGGCAGAGACTATGAAACCCTGTGTGCCGACACGGAGCGGGATAACTGGAAGAGCGCCGAGGAGGCATTGGAATACGGCCTGATCGACAAGATATTGAGTTCCCATACCATGATTGAGGCAGGGGAGAAGAATTCCTGAGCCGGGCCATGCCGTGAGGATCATTGGTAGAAAGAAAATACGCGTTGACGCAATGCCCGGGGGGAACTGCGGGGGATGCGGGAAGAGGTAAAGGAAGGTATGGTAGGTAAAAATTTTGACGGCGAGATCAGATGTTCGTTCTGCAACAAATCCCAGAACCAGGTGAAGAAGCTGATCGCGGGACCGGCGGGAGTCTATATCTGCGACGAGTGTGTGGAGATCTGCGAGGACATTCTGGAGGAGGAACTGGAGGAAGAAGAGGAAACTGCGCTGCAGGAGCAGGACATCAAACTCTTAAAACCCAAGGAGATCAAGGCCTTCCTGGACGATTATGTGATCGGGCAGGAGCAGGCCAAAAAGGTGCTGTCCGTGGCGGTGTACAATCACTATAAGAGAGTAACCGCTCCCAGAGACTTAAATGATGTGGAATTGCAGAAGAGCAATATTATCATGATCGGTCCCACCGGCTCGGGCAAAACGTATCTGGCCCAGACCCTGGCCAAGATCATCAATGTGCCTTTTGCCATAGCGGATGCCACCACGCTGACCGAGGCCGGCTATGTGGGCGAGGATGTGGAGAATATTCTGCTGAAGCTGATCCAGGCAGCGGATTACGATGTGGACAGAGCCCAGTATGGGATCATTTATATTGACGAGATTGACAAGATTACCAAGAAGGGGGAGAATGTGTCCATCACCCGTGATGTGTCTGGTGAGGGAGTGCAGCAGGCTCTTCTGAAGATTGTAGAGGGTACGGTTGCCAGCGTTCCGCCCCAGGGAGGCAGGAAACATCCCCATCAGGATCTGATCCAGATCGACACTTCCAATATCCTGTTCATCTGCGGCGGCGCGTTTGACGGGCTGGAAAAGATCGTGGAATCCCGGCTGGATCGGAAATCCATCGGTTTTAATACGGTGATGTCCCAGAAATCCTCTAAGGAGATCGGGGAACTTCTCCAGGAAGTGACGCCCCAGGATCTGGTAAAGTTTGGCCTGATTCCTGAATTTGTGGGCCGGGTTCCCATCAATGTATCGCTGCAGGGCCTGGATCGGGAGGCATTGGTCAGGATTCTGAAGGAGCCCAAGAGTGCTTTGATTAAGCAGTATCAGAAGCTGTTTGAGTTTGACGAGGTGGATCTGGAGTTCGACGAGGACGCCATTGAGGCCATTGCGGATAAGGCATTTGAGAGAAAGACCGGCGCCAGGGGTCTGCGCTCCATTATGGAGAGCGTGATGATGGATCTGATGTACCAGATTCCGTCGGATGACACCATCGGCAGATGCGTGGTCACCAGGGAATCCGTGGAGGGCGCAGCCCAGCCGCTGACCTTTCCCAGGAATATCCCTGTGAAAAAAGCCCAGTAAAAAGTGTGAATGTTTGGCGCCGCCTGTGAAAACTGCGGCGTCATTTCAATAAACGGACGGAGATTCATATGATTATAAAGAACGCAGTTCTGGAGACCGTATGCGGTGTTACCAGCAAATTGCCGGAAAATACAGTGCCGGAGGTGGCTTTCGCCGGGAAGAGCAATGTGGGGAAATCTTCTCTGATTAACGCCCTGATGAACAGGAAGAGCCTGGCCCGCACCAGTTCTCAGCCCGGCAAGACCCAGACCATCAATTTCTATCAGGTAAACGGCAGTATCTATTTTGTGGATCTGCCTGGCTATGGCTATGCCAGGGCCAATGAGCATGTGAAAGCCCAGTGGGGGAAAATGGTGGAAAATTATCTGCATCGTTCCCGGCAGCTCAGAGCGGTGTTTCTGCTTGTGGATATCCGGCATAAGCCCTCGGAGAACGACTGTGTCATGTATGAGTGGATCAGGGAGCATGGCTACCAGCCCATCATCATCGCCACCAAGCTGGATAAAATCAACCGCAGCCAGATACAGAAACAGATAAAACTGTTGAGAGATACGCTGAAGGCAGACAAGGATGCCCGCGTCATTCCTTTTTCTGCCACCACCAAGCAGGGCAGGGAGGAGATCTATGAAATCATCGAGGAAATACTTCAAGGCGCTGGTTAACCTGGGTGTGGCAGTGGCGGTATTGCTGCTGGTGGTAATTCTGCTGCCCCGGCTGCTGGTATTTTTCATGCCCTTTGTGGTGGCGGGGATTATTTCCATGATTGCCAGTCCTCTGGTGCGTTTTTTTGAAGAGAAGATCAAGCTGAAACGGAAATGGGGCAGCGCCTTTGTGATTATTGTGGTCATAGCGCTGGTAGTGCTGGTGCTGTACCTGGTGGGTTCCAAACTCATTGAAGAGGGGATGGGACTTCTGGGGGCGCTGCCGGAGATGTGGGATTCCATGAAAGAGGATCTGGCCGGCGTAGGGGAGAGTCTGGACGGACTCTTTGAAAAACTTCCTCTGGATACCCAACAGGCCATTGCCAATCTGGGCAATCAGGTGGGGGAGTTCATGGCCGGGCTGTTTGAGCGTATCGGCACTCCCACCATTACGGCGGCGGGGAATTTTGCCAAGCAGCTTCCCTCCGTGCTGATCGGCATCATCATGTGCCTGCTGGCCTCTTACTTTTTTGTGGCGGACCGCTACCTGATCGGCAGCTGGATCAGAAAATATACCCCCGCTTCCATCATGTCCCGGTATGACATGGTCCGCAGAAGCATATTGAAGTCTGTGGGCGGCTATTTCAAGGCCCAACTCAAGATAGAGGTATGGATGTATCTGCTGCTGGTGGTGGGGCTGAGCGTGCTGCGGGTGGATTATGTATTGCTGATTGCCCTGGGCATTGCTTTCCTGGATTTGCTGCCCTTTTTCGGCACGGGCACAGTGATGGTTCCCTGGGCGCTCATCAAGATTTTCAGCGGGGATTATAAAATGGCCATCGGCCTGCTGATCATTTGGGGGGGCGGCCAGCTTGCCAGACAGATCATCCAGCCCAAGATCGTGGGGGACTCTATAGGAGTGGCTCCGATTCCCACCCTGTTCTTACTGTTTATCGGCTACAAGCTGGGAGGTGTCATCGGCATGATCATCGCCGTGCCGCTGGGGATGCTGCTGTCCACCATGTATCAGGAGGGCGTCTTTGACACCACCAGGAACAGCATCGCCATTCTGGTGTCGGGACTGAATCATTTCCGCAAACTCCGCCCCGAGGATCTGGAAGTGGTGGAAGAAATGAGGGATAAAAAAACATCCAAAAATACACAATGATCATGAAACATTTTGGCCTGCAAAACTGTCTTATAGTTAGTAGGCCATTTTTATTTTGACTTTTTTAAGAAAAATAAAATTTTTTGCAGTATATTGACTTTTGAGGGATATTACTAAGTAGAAGCAGGTTGCTTGAGATGGATACAATCATGATACAGGACACGACTAGAATACAGGGGAAGCTACAGGAAAAGATTGATTGCTACAGCGATATGCTTTTCAAGATCGCTTATGCCAGAATGGGGAACAGGGCGGATGCCGAGGATATCGTGCAGGAGACCTTTTACCAATATCTCAAATCATCCAAAGATTTCGGGGATGAGGAATATGAGAAGGCATGGCTGATCAGAGTTACTTTGAACGGCTGCCGCAAGATGTGGCGCAGCGGTTTTTATAAGCGGCGCAGCGACGTCCCGGATTTGGAAGCACTTGATTCGGAGGGCGGCGCGGAGTCCGGGAACCAGGGGCCGGAGGAGGCTTTTCTGGATAAGGAGAAAGCCTGCGCGGTGCTGGAGGCGGTCTGGAAACTGCCCGCCGCATACCGGGATGTAATTCACCTGTTTTACTATGAGGAATTGTCGGTGAAAGAGATTGCGGTGATACTGGAGCGCAAGGTGTCCACGGTGACTTCCCAATTGACCAGAGGCAGGGAAATCTTGAAGAAAAATCTCAAGGAGGAATACGATTTTGCGTAGCTTCAGAGAAGAATATCAGAAAGAGATGGACCGGCAGGGGACTTTTCACCTGGATGCGGAGCGGGTGTCCGACGAAATCCATCATCACAAATTGAAAAAGGCCCGCAGAAGGCGGGCGATGGCTTCTGTGGCTTCCGCTGCGGCAGTATTCCTGCTGTTGGGCGGTGTAGCCACCGCCATGAATTACGGCAGCAGCTTTATCCAGGTGCGGCACAACGGGTTCTCCATCACCGGTCCCCAGCAAGCGGACGCCGGAGGGGAGGCCGGGACTTCGGTTCCCGGGCCTGCCAAGGAGCGTTCCCGGCAGAGATCCGAGGAGGCGGAACCGGAGTGCGTGGCGTATCAGATGGAAGTAAAAGAATATGATTCCCTGTCTGCTTTTAAGGAGGAGACCGGTATCTCGGTTCCCCTGCCGGATCTGGAACTGCTGGGCGGGGAAGCGGCGGATCAGAGCGTCCATATCGTGGGGGATCAAGTGTATATCCGCATCCAGGAGGAGCAGGACAGAATGTTTTCCGTTATGCAGATGGACCACCGGGGCAGCCAGGGGTATGCGGCGTCCAGCGCCTATTCCGGGGAGGCGGCCAATGAACGCAACTATACCACTTTCCAGGGATATACCTATAAGGTGATAGATCTGATGGAGGACGGGGAAGTAAGCAGTATCGAGTGCGCAATCTCCCTGTATGGGAGGGATCTGCTGGTGGGGTTCTGGGGATACACCCAGGAGGAAGCCTACGGGGTGCTGCAGACCATGGATTTGGATGTGTACACCTTGTTTGAGTGATGAAAAAAGACATGTCCGCCGCTGTTGGTCGGGGGGCATGGCAGTAAGATACATGTGGGTGCCGGATCGGAGGCACAATAAAGGTAAGGAAGGATTGTGAGATTTATGGACAAAAAAGTGGTGATCTACAACAACAATACGGGGATTACGGCGTCTCTGCGGCCGCTTCTCAGGGGAGAGAACATAAAGCTGCTGGTGGCGGAAAACCGAAAACAGTTACGTCAGATTATGGGGGCGGAACAGATTCATCTGTTGATCACCGATGTGGTGTGGTCGGAACAGGACCAGGATATCACCGAGGGACTGGAGACTTTGCAGCACATCCGCCAGATGAGCAGCCTGCCCATTATCGTGGTGTCTTCCCGCAGTGACGAGACCAGCAAAATATTGGCGCTGAATGCGGGGGCGGACGATTATGTGGTGAACGGCTGCAATCCATTGGAGCTGCTGGCACGCATCAAATCCCAGCTTCGCCGTTACACCCAGCTTGTGAACATGTGTGCCAATATAGATAAGATTTACCAGGTGGACGGATTGGTGATCGACGATAACACCCGACAGGTCTTTGTGGACCATAAAGAAGTAAGGCTGACTCCTATTGAGTACAAGATTCTGAAGCTGCTGGTGCAGGAGAGGGGAAGGGTGCTGTCCATCGCCCAGATCTATGAGGCCATATGGCATATGCAGGCCATCGGCGCGGATAACACCATAGCCGTGCACATCCGGCATATCCGGGAGAAGATTGAGCAGAATCCCAAGGAGCCCAGATATCTGAAAGTGGTGTGGGGCACCGGGTACAAGGTGGGATAAAAAAGAAAAGAGATGTCGAGTGACAGGAGAGGAATGGATTATGGGTGTTTTGTCGGGACTGAAACCGGACAGGGTATTTACTTTTTTTGAGGAAATCGCACAGATTCCCCACGGTTCAGGGAATGTGGAGGCCATCAGCGATTATCTGGCAGGTTTTGCCGGAGAGAGAGGTTTGCAGTGTATCCAGGATGCGGTGAAGAATATCATTATCATCAAGGAGGCCACGCCGGGCTATGAGCAGGAGCCCGCCGTGATTCTGCAGGGGCATATGGATATGGTGGCGGTGCAGAAGCCGGGGCTTCAAATTGATATGACCAGGGAACCGCTGCGGCTGGCCGTGGACGGGGACAGGATCTATGCGGAGGGAACCAGCCTGGGAGGGGATGACGGCATCGCCGTGGCCTATGCTCTGGCGCTATTGGACGATGATACTCTGCAGCATCCCCGCCTGGAGGTGGTCATCACCGTGGACGAGGAAGTGGGTATGGACGGCGCGCGGGCCATTGATCTGTCCATGCTGCAGGGCCACCGGCTGCTGAATCTGGATTCCGAGGAGGAGGGAATCTTTTTGACCAGCTGTGCCGGGGGCGCGAGGATTAACTGTCTGGTGGAACTGCCCTGCCGGGGCATGGAGGGGACGGCCTACGAACTGACGGTGGGCGGTCTTCAGGGAGGCCATTCCGGGGCGGAAATCCATAAGCAGCGGGGCAATTCCAATGTACTGATGGCCAGACTTCTGCAGAGACTTGCCGGCAATGTAAAAATGGGGCTCTCCCATTGTGGGGGCGGACTGGCGGATAATGCCATTCCCAGAGTGACCACTGCCAGGGTACTGGTGGAAAAAGGACAGGAAGAACGGCTGGAAAGCCTGGTGGCGGAATACCAGGGAATACTGGGACGGGAACTGGCCACCACGGACCCGGGGGTATCCGTCATGGCATCTGCCCAGGGTCCGGCGTCGGAAAGCTGCCTGACAGACGGGGAATTGCAGCGCGCGGCGGATTATCTCTATGGCCTGCCCTGTGGGGTACAGGCTATGAGTGCCGATGTGCCGGGGCTGGTGGAAACTTCTCTGAACCTGGGGATTTTGCTGGTGGAGGGCGGTAGGATTTCTGCGGAATTCTCCGTTCGAAGCTGTGTGGACAGCAGCAAGCAGGCGCTTCTGGATAAGGTGCGGGGGCTGACGGCCCTGGCGGGAGGACGCTGTGAGGTCACCGGAGACTATCCGGGCTGGGCTTACCGGGTGGATTCTCCGCTGCGGGACAAGATGGTGGCCCTGTATGAGGAGATGTATGGGGAGAAGCCCCGGGTGGAAGCCATACATGCCGGATTGGAGTGCGGCATTCTGGCTGCCAAGATTGCGGATCTGGACGGTATTTCCTTCGGGCCCAATATGTATGATATCCACACCACGGAGGAGACCCTGAGTATCTCCTCTACCCAAAGGGTATGGGATTATCTGGTGCGGCTGCTGGCGCTGAAGGATTGAGGCAGGAATGGTCCGGGTTTGATTCAAACTTCAATCCACAATGTCTGCTTTATGTGCAAAACAGACAATGGATGAATCGCTTAAGGCAGACTGTATCAATGTTTTACACAAAATTGTAGAATTCATCTATTTTTTCATTTTTTTTGTTAAAAAGGGCTTGCATTTTTCGGGGTGACGAGTTATAATAAATTTCGTTACGGGGTGTGGCTCAGCTTGGTTAGAGCGCCGTCTTAGGGAGGCGGAGGTCGCGAGTTCGAATCCCGCCACTCCGATACATTATGGGATGTCAGAACCTTGGTTTTACTGGGTTTCTGACATCTCTTTTTGTTGGTAGGAAATCAAAAAGTAATCAAAAAGGTAATCAGACATATGTTCGATTAAAAAAGTTTAAGGAAAGGAGTGTATCTTGTATGTATGATATGGGGCATTGGCCCCCAAAAAGCTGCAGTGCGGTGACGACGATTATTATTCATTCAGACCGAGGATCCCGGGTGGAGCAAGAGTACTGTCAACACGCTGCTTGGCAGGATGGTCGAAAAAGGCATCCTGTATTATGAGGACAGCGGAAAAGCCAGACAGTACTATCCGGGAATCAGGTGCGAGGAGGCTGCACTGGCGGAGACGGAGAATCTGCTGTCACGCGTGTATAAAGGCTCCATAGACATGATGATGAGCACCTTGGTCAAGCAGAGAAGTCTCACGAAAGAAGAGATCCGGGAGCTGTATGACATTCTGGAAGGATTGGAGAGCAGGGAGAGGGAGCGCGAAAAAATAACACAATCCACATCAAACTTTTGCGGTGCGCTTTGTGGTATTCTCTGGATGTAACCAGATAGCTGCTCCGAGTTCTGCGGCACAGGTGCACGGGAGACTCGGGAAGTTATTTGTTGAAGGGGGAGGAAGCAGCATTGTATGAGTGGAACAAGGCGATCCAGAAAATGATCTGCTGGATCGAGGAAAATCTGACAGAAAACCCGTCGCTGCAGGAGATGTCAAGACAGGTCGGCTATTCGCCGTACTACTGTTCTGTAAAGTTTCATGAGGTGGTCGGAATGACAATCCGGAATTATATAGCAGGCAGACGGCTTGCGCAGGCGACGCTGGAGATCCGCGATACCGATGAGCGGATACTGGATATCGCAGTGAAGTACGGGTTTTCCTCACAGGAGGCTTTGACGAGGGCTTTTGTCAGCGCATACGGGTGTACGCCCGCCGTATACCGGAAGCATCCGGTGCCGGTCACACTCTGCATCCGTCAGGCTGTATTCCTGCCAGAACATTATGTGGACAGAGGAGGACCAACAATGAACAGAACGCTTTTGACAGATGCCCATGTCAGGGTAGAGCACATCCCGGAGCACAAGTATGTCGGCATATGGGATAAGGAAGCGGGTGAGTACGGCAGCTTTTTCGCGCGGCACGACTGCGATGCGGTCTGCGGCACCATCGACAGCATGAGCCATGTGTCCCACCCGATCGTTACCTGCCACACGGCAGGATGGTTTTACGAAAACGGCACCAGGGGATATTTTTACGGGTTCGGCGTCCCGGCGGACTATGACGGCGTGATACCGGATGGGTTTGAGATCCGCACGTTTCCGGCAAGCGACTACTTGGTATTTTTCCACCCGCCCTTTGACTATCCGAAGGATTGCGGGGAGGTCATGAAAAGGGTGGAAGATCTCGCGTGGAATTACGATCCGTTGACAAACGGCTACGAGTGGAACGAGGACGTGTGCCAGGATTATCAGCGCCACTATCCGGAGGTGGTCGGATATGAGGTGCTCAGACCAGTCAAAAAGAAAAAATAGTTGAGACAAGATCAGAAAGGGGCTGTCGCTTTAATGAATAAAGATTCGTGAAGCGGCAGCTTCATTTTTGCCGTTTTTATAAGCCATTTCCCATGACTTGAAAGTTTGTTTTAAAATGTTTAAAATCATGCACTTTTCACTGCAGACAGATGTGTTCCGATCCTGCCTTTTTGAATGAGTGTATGAAAGTTTGGATCTGTTGACAAACTAAACAAAAATGACCTTTTGTATGGTATAATTAAGATATCAATTGAGGAGGGCATTTTTATGATGGGAAAACAGAACGGACAAATTCAAATGGCAATTCTGGATATCGATTCTATGATTCCAGAAGATCATCTTTTGAGACAAATTAAAGAGGAGATGATGATTTTCTTGTGTTCAGGGATGTTATGAATGAAATGTATGCCAAGGATATCAGCAAGAAGATAAAATCAACATTCCGGTCAAAAGGAAAGTCGGGTAAGCATGCGGCAAGCGTTACACCATATGGCTGTCTGAAAGATGAAAATGACGGTAATCACTGGATTATTGATGAGGAAGCAGCTGAGGTGGTTCGGATGATATTCAAGTGGACTATTGATGGGCTGGGTCCTTATCAGAATCAAAGCTATTGCAGGAGAAGAAGATAGAAATACCGGCAGTTCATATGGCATGCTTCGGTCAGGGCAATAACAGACATAAGCAAGTAAAAGACCCTTATGGCTGGGGTTCTTCAACGGTGGTTGGTATCCTGAAGAAGATGGAGTATTTAGGACTGAATTTGATGGAGAATTAAATTTTTTTTCAACAAATTCCAATAGGTCGAACAGTTTGATAAACTTGAATTGGTCGAATAGATGAAAATTTGAATTTAACAAACAGGAGAGAGGCGGATTTAAATTGCTGACTGATATTATAGCGGAGCGATTTTTAAAAAAGTTAGGTACAGAAAGCTTTAACGAACGAATCAGTATTGTAGAGAAATACAAAAAACAATGGGAGCTGTCTGAAATAGAATTTAAGTCAGAGTTTTCCACTAACAGCCTGATTTTCTATGCGGTTTCAAAACGATATGGTAAGGTTATTCTCAAAATTCTTATCAACAATGGTTTTGACAAGGAAATACTGACATTAAAATTGTTTCAAGGTGAGAATTTTTGTAAACTTTATGAGTATTCATTTGATGATAAGGTATACATAATGGAACGAATTGTGCCTGCCTATACTTTATATGAAAGTGCTCCCCGCAACGAACGTATTAAAATTGCAGGCGAAATATTTAAAGGACTGCACAAGACTGACTTGCCCGATCGTACAATTCCTACATACACCGAATGGTTTGAAGCCGGCAAAAAGGGTACAAAAAATCGTGAGGATTGTGAAGAATTGTATCAGTATCTTGACAGCGCAGAGCGAATGCTTACAGATATATGCAAAAAGTATTCTCGCAATCTTCTGCTGCACGGTGATTTACACCATGAGAATATACTTAAAAATGAAAATGGAGGCTATACGGTTATTGACCCTAAAGGCGTAATAGGCGACCCTGTATTTGATTTATCGAGATTTATACTTGATGAGTTTAGAGATGATTTGACCTCAGAGCCAAAGGATGTAGTAATTGATTTCGTACAAAAGCTTGGTGACGGTGTAGGTATTCCTTGTGAGATTTTATTGCGCTGTTTGTATATTGAAACGGTCATTTGGCTTTTCAGAGAGGAACTTGCAAACGGAGAAAGTCTTGAAGAGTGCCAGCAGCTGATTACTAATATGAAAGTTGCGTATGAGTTTGCTCACATCAGGAAAGAAAAATATATGGGTGACAATATCGAAGGAAAAGAATTAAGAGAAGTAATGTACACGTTATCATGAATTGTAATTCGTAAGAACAGAAACTTTCAGGTTGTACCTGAGTTTATGTAAAAAGAATTATATACATATGACCTAAGAGCCATTGTGGAGAAATCTACAGTGGCTTTTTTTCATGCAATGAAACGCAGAGGGTAAAAAGTCCTTGACATTTCGTTTCAGATAGAAGCTGTTGTACTTCCGCATCAAGTATTGCAAATTTTTACCAGCCAAAGAATAATTCTTGGCAAGGACCTCATCATTTTCGATTGACACTATCGCTAATCTGGTATGTCACGACTAAGTGCAAATTCATTGTTAAGATACTTGATGCAGGTAGATGTCCTTTGTGAAACATCAAGGGTATAGATAATTCGAATCCCGCCACTCCGATATTGTAGGAAGTGTCAAAACCTTAGTTTTACTGGGTTTCAACACTTCCTATTTTATTTGGTAAACAAAAGGTAATCAAAAAGTAACCAAACATATATTCGATTAAAAACAACATAAGGAAAGGAGAGTATCTTGCACATATGATATTTTAATTTTGTAAATATTTGCATATTTTTCCGATCTTGTCCATATACTGTATTAAGGATGGGAGATATTTCCAGCGCTGTGCGCCCGGAACTCTGAAAAATGCTCCCAGGCAAAGTATAATAGCAGGCGCTGCGGCGCGGAAAAGAGGTAAATATGTCCAGGGGACCAAGAAAGACATTGGATGAAAAGATTGCGGCCAAGGAGGAATTGATCGGGGCATTGACCAGTCGGATCGAATCGGAAAAACAGGAACTGGCAGAGATGTACAGGGAAAAACGCAATATCCAGTTGGAAAGCATTGACAATCTGTTGGAGGAATGGGCGCTCAGCCCCCAGGAGGCCGAGGAGGCCCTGCGCAGATATGTGGACCAGAGGGAGGAGGCGGTGTAAGGCCGCCTCCGGGTTTTCCCTAAAAAATTGCCGGCGGCACTGGCATATATTTGTCCAGATATTCCTCGACGGCCTCCATCCACAGCTGTTGTACGGCGCTGTCATTCTGTAACCCATGGCCGGAGTGGGAAAACTCAAAATATTTATAGTTCACACCGTTTGCCTCCAATACTGTTCTCAGGCGAAGCGAAGCCTTATACGGCTGAACGCGGTCATATCTGCCGTAAGCGATGACTGTAGGGGCAGAACTTGGGGTAACCCAGGCAGCCGCCGAGATGGGCTTCATTCTTTCGATATAAGTTCCGTTTTTTATTTCATCAGCCGTAAGTTCTTCTCCAAGCATGGCACTGAACAGTGCTGCTGCAGCCAGATAACTCTCTTCGGTATTACGATCCAGTCCATAATTATCCCAATCCTCCGTATAAAAGCAGGAGGGGCCGACTGCCCCAAAGGTGAAAGCAACAGGAATCGGAGATTCGTCTGCGTCACGGTAAGCGTAGATCATTGCCAGCGCATGACCTGCTGAACCGCCGGCCATAGCCAGCTTGTCAATTCGATAGCCTTCCTGCTCCGCGGCTTCAATTACTTTGGGTATCGCCGCCTTGATTTCATTGGACTGAGTGAGAACACTGGCGTTGTTTGTTTCGGTCCGGAGTGTGTAGTTGATACCGCAGGCTACATAGCCCTTGCTGCACAGCCAGGAAAGCATCTCTTTGTCGTCTTTTTTATCGCCGGATGTGAAACCGCCTGCGTGCAGATAAACCACAAGGCCATAGGATTCTCTTGTGTCGTCCTTTGGAAGATAGAGATCAAATTTGTGTGCTTCGCCTTCCCCATACGGCAAATCCGTATGTAAAATTCCGAGTTCATCACTCCACTTTATGCTGTAATTCTCAGACCATGACGGGGTAAATGCGAATTTCGACACTGCGCCTCCGATAAAAGCTGCAATAAAAACCATAATTCCCGTTCCAATCGGCACGATACTCACCTTCTTTTTCTTCTTTGTTTTGCTCATAGGAAATTACCTCCAAACAAGGTACCGCCCAGCAATAAATTCAGGAAGGCCCTGACTGCGAGTCTGCCAAGAACAAATGCCGCGATGGCAATTAATAGTAAAATGCTCCATTTTTTCAGCATACCTGCCATTTTCTTTATTCCTTTCCTGATTTTCTTGACATTGCAAGTGATATACGCTATGATGATAGCTGATACAGTTGTGTTGTCGTAACAAGTATATCTGCGCATTCTTTTGCTGTCAAGAGGAGGAACGGAAATGAGACAAACCATCAGGAATGTATCACCGATGAGTAATGAGGGGCGAAACGCTTATGTAATAGAACATCTGACAGACGCGCTTTTAACACTGCTTCGCGACCATTCCATAAACGATGTTTCCATCAGCGAATTGTGTGAATGCGCAGGCGTTGGAAGGGCATCTTTTTATCGGAATTTTGAGAACAAAGAGGACATTGTGCGACTATATATCAATCGTCTGTTTTGTGAATGGGCTGATGCGTATGAGCAAGGTGATGATAAACCCTTAAGCGCACTTATTCAGTCGATCTTTGCCCATTTCGAAAGACACAGAGATTTCTATGGGCTGTTAAACGAAAGAAGGCTTATATATCTGCTAAAAGATGTTATTATCGGGATATGCGGCCCCAAGCCTGAACAATCCAAAGACGATGCATATGCAAAAGCGTTTGTGGCTTATACTTTGTACGGATGGGTTGAGGTATGGTTTCAAAGAGGGATGAAAGAGTCTTCGGAGGAAATGGCAGGGCTCTTTAAAATGCAGGGGCTCTAAGCTGCTTGCAGCCAATGGAAAGAAGTTTCTTTAGATGCGTATGGAGATAAAATGGGACATAGAAAAGAGCGGAAAAACGGATACGCTGTTAAGCGGAGTGATTACGACAGCCATGGGGATTATCCTTTGAATGAATCAGAGACAGAAAATTCCCCCTGCCCTGTGACAAAACGCTGCGGGGGCTGTCAGTGGATGGGAATGGATTATCAGGAGCAGCTGCGGGAGAAGGAAAAGCGGGTGAGAAAACTTTTGGCTCCCTATTGCGGGCTGGAGGGAATTGTAGGCATGGAACAGCCGCTGTATTATCGGAACAAGGTACATGCCGTGTTCGGGGAGGACAGGCGACACCGGCCCATCTCCGGCATCTATGAGGAGCGTACCCATCGGATTGTGCCGGTGGACAGCTGCCGGATCGAGAATCAGAAAGCGGACGCCATCATTGTGTCTGTCCGGGAGTTGTTACCCTCTTTCAAGATCAGGCCATATAATGAGGATACGGGTTTTGGCTTGCTGCGCCATGTACTGGTACGCATGGGACAGGCCTCCGGGCAGATTCTGGTGGTGCTGGTGCTGGCCTCCCCCATATTGCCCTCCAAGAACAATTTTGTAAAGGCGCTGTTAAAGCGCCATCCGGAGATCACCACGATAGTGGTAAATGTGAATAACCGAAACACCAGTATGGTGCTGGGGGACAGGGAGCAGGTGATCTACGGCAAGGGGTATATTGAGGATACTTTATGCGGCAAAATTTTCCGTATCTCTCCCAGCTCGTTTTACCAGGTCAACCCGCTCCAGACGGAACTGCTGTATGCCAAAGCTATGGAATATGCTGCTCTGACGGGGCGGGAGACGGTGTTGGACGCCTACTGCGGTACGGGCACCATCGGCATCATCGCCAGCGAACGGGCCGGACAGGTGATGGGCGTGGAATTGAATGCGGACGCGGTGCGGGACGCCCGCGTCAATGCCAAAATCAATCAGGTGGGGAATATTCGCTTTTACCAGAACGATGCAGGCCGCTTCCTGTTGGACATGGAGGCTCAGGGCGCCCGGGTGGATGTGGTCTTCATGGATCCGCCCCGCGGCGGCAGCAGCGAGGAATTCCTGTCGGCAGTGGCGCGTATGGCGCCGGAGAGAGTGGTATATATATCCTGCAACCCGGAGACCCTGGCCAGGGATTTGAAATATTTGACGGCACATGGGTATGGGGCGGAGCGGGGATTGGCGGTGGATATGTTTCCGTTTACGGAGCATGTGGAGACGGTGTGCCTCTTGAGCAACCGAAAACCTGATACGAAAGTCAGGATCGATGTGGATCTGGAAGACTACTACCATATCAAGGACGCAAAGAAGAATCAGAACTGAAAATAGAACACCGAACTAAAAGCGAAAGCTGCTGATGTGTAAAAGCATTGGCAGCTTATTTTTTGCGCGAGCAGCGAGAAAAGTGCCGTGCTTGCACGAGTATTTGACGAGCGCCGCGACAGGGGGTGTCGCAAAATCATCAAATCAGATGGTTGAGCGGTACCCCTGCTCTATTTCTACTAACAAAAAGTCCAGCGTTTTCTTGTTTCAAGAAAATCTGCTGGATTTTGGCGTACTTTAATAACCGTTCCTGTTTTCATGGATTTAAGCGGTTCCTTTT